>OCAB01000112.1_pt1 | contig 48401 bp, 59 predicted proteins | sample 1477071 | NCBI WGS metagenome assembly OCAB01 (sample SAMEA2580275, study PRJEB22360) | human gut metagenome | biome: human gut; feature: human-associated habitat; material: faeces | place: Denmark | collected 2008/2010
CGCTTAGGCATGGAAGTTTTGCGGCATTCTGGCTACACAATAACAAGGGAAGACTCACTCGTGGCTGCAACCCTGCTTACTCAAAATCTATTCACACATGGTTACGTTTTGGGGAAATTATGAGGGGATCTCTCAGTACCCGGCACTACCTGCTGAGGTGCCATAGGCGACACCCGTTGTTAACTTATCCATGGATTTCATAACCCCACCTCGCAGACAAAGCGGGTGTAAGTTGAGGGAATACTACGAAACGTAACAGACTCGGAGTCAGTGAATAACTCAGGTATTGGGTTATCAGCTAATATCGAGACTCAAAAAATGGAAAAACCCGCTCGACGGCGGGTTTAAGCTGTGTGACGAAGTAACCACTCTTAACAGCATAACCAATTTTTTACGTACATAAACCACTAAATGATATTTGCGAGAATGCTACCGAGTATTGAAAACACCACTACAAATACATAAGCAAATCTCAACAAATAACCAACAAATAATTTCCAGCGTTATTTTTAGCCAATTTAAATTGAACCTTCAAATTATAGAGCGCTTATAAATAACAGCCATTAATATAAATTGGCTAATAGATTTATTTTTATTCAGCCAAGAGCCATGAATAGGATTCGATAGAAAAAAGTTCAGATAAAAATAGAGATCTACTTCACAAATTAAACGAGAAACCAAAACTTACATCTTGAAATAATCACATTGATTAGATGAATATTTATCGCGCAGTGACATCATTTTTTAATAATAGTTCAAAAAAAAGGGCTCACGATGAAAAAATTAACAGTGGCAATTTCTGCTGTAGCTGCATCAGTACTGATGGCGATGTCTGCTCAGGCAGCTGAAATTTATAATAAAGACAGTAACAAGCTGGATCTGTACGGGAAAGTTAATGCTAAGCACTACTTCTCCTCTAATGATGCAGATGATGGTGATACTACTTATGCCCGTCTTGGCTTCAAAGGTGAAACCCAAATCAACGATCAACTGACTGGTTTCGGTCAGTGGGAATATGAATTCAAAGGCAACCGCGCTGAATCTCAAGGTTCCTCCAAAGACAAAACCCGTCTTGCATTTGCAGGCCTGAAATTCGGTGACTACGGCTCAATCGATTACGGCCGTAACTACGGTGTAGCATACGACATCGGTGCGTGGACTGACGTTCTGCCAGAATTCGGTGGCGATACCTGGACCCAAACAGATGTATTCATGACTGGTCGCACCACAGGTGTTGCAACTTATCGTAACAACGACTTCTTTGGTCTGGTTGATGGCCTGAACTTTGCAGCTCAGTATCAGGGCAAAAATGACCGAAATGAAGTAACTGAAGCTAATGGCGATGGTTTCGGTTTCTCAACTACTTATGAGTATGAAGGATTCGGCGTGGGTGCAACCTATGCTAAATCTGATCGCACTAATAATCAGGTTATCTACGGTAACAACGGTCTGAATGCTTCTGGTCAAAATGCTGAAGTATGGGCAGCTGGTCTGAAATATGATGCGAACAACATCTATCTGGCCACCACCTATTCTGAAACCCAGAACATGACTGTTTTTGGTAATAACCATATTGCCAACAAAGCACAAAACTTCGAAGCTGTTGCACAATATCAGTTCGACTTCGGCCTGCGTCCATCCGTTGCTTACCTGCATTCTAAAGGAAAAGACTTGGGTGTTTGGGGTGATCAGGACCTGGTTGAATATGTTGATGTAGGTGCAACCTATTACTTCAACAAAAATATGTCCACTTTTGTTGACTACAAAATCAACCTGATTGATAAGAGCGATTTCACGAAAGCATCTGGCGTTGCTACCGATGATATCGTTGCTGTAGGTATGGTTTACCAGTTCTAATTTGATTACTAAAAGATATGTTGTGGGAGGCTTTGCCTCCCCAACATATAAGTGGCTCCCTCAAGCCACTTCCTTTAGAAGCACAACCTTGCTTCTAACTATACAAACCTTCTGTTATATATTACCCTTTATTTTTGGGGGCGTTTCAACGCCCCATTTTTAATAACTTTTAGTAAATAATTGGCGTATTAATTAGAGTTATTAACAACGATATCCATCTCTAACCGGATATCTAATGCCATTAACATCCCTTCAATTATGCCCTCAGCCTTCTGTAACCTTTTCCCGATATAACCATCAGAGCAGCAATGCTTACCTGCCAGTGACATGAATGTCATACCGACTACATAATAATCTACTAATAAATCGTGCAAATCGCTGTTGTTCTTTTTCAGACGGGCCATGCACCCGCAAATGATCATCGCGTCATCGTCACAACATTGCGGGCGAGATTTTACTTTTGAAGTAATTAATCCCTTAAAACCGGCGGCAATGGACGACCAGGTCACATCTTCATGATTATTAGCCGCCCACGCTCCCCAACGCTCAAGAACCATCTGAATATCACGCATCAACTTACTCCACAAAAATCAGACCAGAACGCCAATTACAAGCAAAAATCAACGAAACAGTATTAGTTGATTGTTATCTCTGACTTCATACTCCTGCTCCTGTCAGGGTTTTGGCGTAATTCTTCAGTATTCGGTAATCGGTCAAAACAGAACCGGGGAAACGATATAAGCGCAGACGCCCCCAGCGGTGGCGAAGACGTTCTGCCATATAAAACTCAAACATCATTCATTCCCCATTTCGGTGATGGTCAGTTCCAGCCTCCCACCTTTGGTAACAGGCATCTTCACAACGCGGTAATCAACGACCTGAGCATCATCCAGCCAGAAACCTGCTTTAGTGAGTGCGTCAAAAGCGGCTTTTTGCAGATTATCCAGGTCACGGCGACGGCGATCCGGCATGTGGCACTCAATGCGGATTTTCACAGGCATAGCCAGGCCGATATCCAGCATTGCGTTTTTAATGATTCGGGCGACGTTATCGCGGTATGCCTGCCCCTCTGCGCTGACGTGCGTGCGCCCGCGATTATGGCGGTAATAGCGATTATTGCTCGGAGGCCAGGGTAATGTGATGCTGTAGGTATTCACGCCTTAATAACCCCCTCTTTCAGCCAGATAACCTGTGTTCTCGCCATACCTTCCAGCGCGCATTCTTTTGCATATGCAGCATCGACAAAATGTGTGCGGCGGTCGATTTCGTCGTGGCAGGCAGAACATGCAATGGTGGCAATCAGGTCTGGCGGTTTGGTACCGGTGCCGCACAATCCAGTCAGCCGGATATGTGCCAGTACAGACGTTTCAGGGTTGCCATTACATACGCCAGGGATTCTTACCTGGCATTCCCGACTACGCGCTGCTTTTCTCAAATCAGCCATGATTCCTCCTTGCTGCCAGTCGCAACCATTTTTTATCAACCAGGCTGGCGGTATATCCGAGCAGTGTTGGTATTTCGGAAGGCTTCAGCTCCGGTTTACGCTTACGACGATCTGGTACTCTGTAGATGTGTCCGTTCATGACACGAATAAGCGGTGTAGCCATTACGCCTCCTGCTTGTCGCGGAGCAGCTGGAACTCGCAGCTCTGCGGAATAGTCAGGTGGCAGCCAATATTCACCGCCCAGGCTTCAACCTTACACAGGAAGACATACATCTCTCCGGTATCAAGATCGGAGGTATGGCGTAACGACTGGATAGTGGTGATATCACCGGTTACAACATCAACCAGGTCTTTGGTTTCATAACCGAGATATGTGTGTTTGAGAGCATCTTTTACCCAAGCTGGAGTAGCGAACGTTTTACCCCTGCTGATGAGGTATTCACTGATTTCGCTGTACCACATGTGGCTGAGTGCATTCTGGGAAAGACTGCGTTTCTCACGCCACGGTTTAAGCACCATGCGAAAGCATTTGCCCTCCTCCAGATAAGGCTGGATCTGCCGACCGATAGCGGTGAAGTTACCGCGATGTAATTTGATGCCATCTTGTGGGAGATTCACGCTTCACCTCCGCAGAGGTCAAACGCTGGATACAATATATCGCAGGTGCATTTCTGCATCTGTGGAGGGAGAAGAGAGTTTGGATTGTGTGTGCGCATAAACGTCCCCGTTTAGCGCAGAAGTCACCGGAGTTGTTCAGGCTCCGATGACATGATTATGGCGAGTTGATTATCGCAAATCAAAGGTTTTAATTGTGCTTTATTCCTTCAAGCGTTGCCTTCATACCAACCAAAGAAATGTTTAGCTCTCCAACTTTCTCAGGGCTATATAATTCAGAATGAAGCCAATATTCTGATTTATCTAAACATCTTTTAGCCAGCTCTCGATCAAAGTCTACGACTTGGGAAGACGCTTCATACCAAAGCCTATAAAGTTTTTCTTCTTCGTTTGGGTTATTAGGCTCACCACGTTTTAATTTTTCAGTATATAAAATTGTTGAATAAATCGCAGGAGTTAATCCAGTGATTGCCCTCTGCCGCAGATCGGATTTGTTTGTTATCCACCCCAACAGACGATCTCCCATCCATGTGATAATTGTATCCATGCTTTAGCCCTTCTTAGTAAATAGTGTGTAGGGCGACTGAAGGACCGAGTTTATGCTTTTTCGCATTGCTTTCAGTTAGTACACCGGTATCGCACCGGAAACAATCCTACGGCAAATTGGTTGTCTGACCTCTCGGTTTTTCGTGCATTAACCGATACCCACTACAGTCTCGGCGAAAGCTGCACACCCCCAGGGTGTACTGGTAGCACTCGGCACAGCCTAGCACGCCACTTTCTTCTCACTATCCAGTCTAATTTTATCCCCTAGTCAGACACTCAGATGTAGTGCTCCGCAGCGGCATGCGGGGGAATACAAAAACTCGGACAAAATTGGGCCCTCCTTTTTGAATCACTCGCGGGGATGTAGTTATTAATACATGGAAAAAGATCTGTTTTCAAATCCAACATTATATGGTTTCAATACCACGGGGTGGCTATGTGTTTCTCATTGTTAATTGGAATCTACTGTAATCGATCCGAACGTAAATGCGGCAAAACTCGACTCCACTTATCATCCTGCCACGGCCGGAATTTTACATGTGCCGTTTCTCTGGCAAGGATTGCCTGTGCCTTATTGAGTATCTGGGGATATTCTTGCTCGATAGAAGTGAAGCGACCAGCTTCACGATGCTCCGCAACCTGAAGAAGAGGAGTAACGTTCTGGTAGGTAATTAACATCACATTCCCTGCTCGCCATAACCAGGCGAGTGTGCAAAGTTCGTTATCAGTGAATTGTTTTGTGATTGGGTATTGTTGAACTGCTAGAACGAGAACGCCAGCATCCATTGGCAGTCTCTATAGTAAAACCATAGCTCAGGACGCTTCGTTCAGGATAGATAATTTTAATGTACTTACCTAACTTTCTTACTATAGCACGGTTGAAAAAGTGATTATTACTCAAAAATAAACCTCACCATCAACCATATATTTGAGAGTACTTATCGCCTGCTGGGCGGATATTGTTTTCATTAAAGGATAGTGTTTAAAAACAATGCCATTCATAAAATAGATATCACAGGTTTTATTATCTGTATTGATTATGATTTTTTCGAATGTTTTATAGGCAAGTGTACGACATAGCTCTCGCCCATTTTTACTGGTTAAGTCAATAGCATGAAAATCACCAAGTGAACTCACCGCTTTACTCTTCAAAGTTTTTAATGATACAGAAGCCCTTCGTAATTCCTTATCTAATACTCTGATTTTTTCTGCTATAGCGGTAACTTCAGGCGCAACAGATAATGCAGCAATTAAATTATTAATTTTCATCTGGAGCTCAATAATTTTCAACTCTAAAGTTTCATTAGCATCTTTCTTGTTTTCAACTGGTTGGATTTTACTACAATTAAAAAGCAACTCATTAATGATATTATAATCAACCAAATCTCTCTTTATTGATGGCCTGTCACATCGATGCAGTCTTCTCATCGGACAAACATAATAGCCATGCAAACTTCTAGATACCGCATGAACAATCATGGTATTACCACAAGCCTCGCACTTCATAACTGTTCGAAGTAGATTTATCAACATAGGATTTTTGCTACTATTGCTAATACCAAAAGGTGCCAACCGAATTTCCTGTACAGCGTAAAACAAATCATCTGATATGACTCTGGGATAATAGCCAGCGATTTCACTTATTCCTTTACCTCTTGCACGATATGAAGGTACGCATATACCTATCAGAGCTTTATTCGCTAATAATTTTTCAATTACAGAAGGTCCCCATGCACTTTCTTTTCCTGAGAAATTCTTTACAGCATGATCATTTAAATACTTGGCTATTGCATTCAATGAGCGCCTTTCCATCCTGAGTTTAAAAATTAGCTCAATAGTTTTCACCCTGTCGGGGTCTGGAACAAAAGCCGTTCTTTTGTCATCTAAGGAGAGCCATCTCGGACAAGACGCCGTCATAATCGTACCTGATTCCAGTGCATCCTGCCGTTTTTTCTTCCATGATAATTTAACCCGACTTGACTTTATCTCGCTTTCTTCATTTGCCCTTTGTGCTATAAGTATGGCTTTTATTAATGAATATGGCTCATTCAAAGAGTCAATATTATAGACTGTATTGTCGCAAAGAGTTATAACATCAATACCGTGATTCAAAATCAATTTCAGACGTTCAATCGCTTCACCGACTTTTTCTCTTGAAAGTCTGTCCAGACTTTCAACTAACAATGTAGTTCCTGGCAATATATAACCATGCTCTATAGCATCTAAAAATTCCGAAAAAGCTCCTGATTGTGCATGCTTTCCTTTGAATGCACTTAATCCTAAATCTTCATATGTTATGGTATCAAGATAATAATCACTATTTACCTTTAACCATTCAGCAATAAGTCTTCTCTGTCGGTTTAATGAGTCGCCAGACATCTGACCTGGTGATGAAAATCGCATATATGCTATGGCTTTTTTCATGGTGACACCTGCTAACGTATGCTTTTATAAACCTTAGTGGTGGGATATAATTTTGTTTAATTTTTATTTAAAAAGACAATTAAGGTCACATTATCTTGAATATACAACAATAATCGTATTGCAATTTTCTTACGCCATAATCTTGAAAGCACAAAAGAATACATAAAAAAATAAAGACATTAACAAAAAGCATAAAACGAGGCTCATATAAATATAAGAGCCTCCATATTTTAGTCGTTTAGAAACAAATTATTTTTAATGTGGTGTGCTTCGTGACAATAAATTAATAACCAACACACCGGCACAAATCAACATCATGCCTATAATGGCTGGCAGGTCCAGCCGTTGGCCGAAAAGTCCCCATGACAGTAAGCTAATCAGGACAATACCGACTCCTGACCAGATAGCATAAGCAATCCCTGTAGGAATATAAGCCAGCGTCTGAGCTAATAACCAGAATGATGCACAATAACAAATAATTGTACCAACAGATGGCCATAACCGTGTAAAACCTTCTGAAAACTTCATTAAGGTTGTACCAATGACCTCTGCAAGTATTGCACCACCAAGATAAATATAAGGGTTCATAGAATATTCTTTCCTGTTCAAACTGGAGAGAATTGTACTACAGTTTGAACTCAACTCACCTGTTTCATCATTGTGTACCCATTGATGTTCTTTTATATACCCTCAATACCCGTTTCATCGCGGCACTCTGGCGACACTCCTTAAAAATCAGATTCGTGCTCACCTTTCCTTCCCGTTCTTCTCTGGTAGCAAACCGGTAATACACCGTTCGCCAGACCTTACCTTCGATAGCCAGAAGACCTGCCCGTGCCATTTTAGCCGCAGCCTGATTTATGCTGGTTACCGTTGCGCCTGTTACCGCGGCAACGTCCTGCGCACAGAATTTCTTATGAGTCCCCAGGTAATGAATAATTGCCTCTTTGCCCGTCATACCCTTGCTCCTTTCAGCCCAAACTTAGCTTTGATTTCTGCGATCTTCGCCAGAGCCTGTGCACGATTTAGAGGTCTACCGCCCATGACAGGAAGTTGTTTTACTGGTTCAGGTATAGCCTCACCACGGTTAATTCGTGCGGTCATACAGGACAGTTCATCGGCAGCCTTGCGCCGTAATTCCGCGTCAGTCAACGCATTGGCCCGCATGTTCTGATACAGGTTGGTAACCAGCCAGTAGTGCGCGTTTGATTTCCACGGATAAGACTCTGCATCCGGATACAGCCCGCGCTTCCGGCAATACTCGTAAACCATATCAACCAGCTCGCTGGCGTTTGGCAGCCCGGCGGTAACGGATGCTTCTTCCCGGCACCAGGCGACAAACTGCCCGGGTGATGGCAGGAATGGTCGATTCTGCCGACGGGCTACGCGCATTCCAGCGTTAACCTGTTCCATTGTGGTGATCCCGTTTTCCCGAAAAGCCAGCACCCACTGGCGGCGGATTTCGTTCAGTTCATTCTGGTCACGGTTAGCCAGGCTCGCCGGGAAAGTTGCCAGTAACTGGCTGAACACACCGTTGATGATCTGCGCTACCTGCTGTACCTGCGGCTTTTCGTCGTACTGTTCCGGCATGTTGTTGGCGATCCGACGCATCTGCTCACGGTCAAAGTTAACCATCTGTGCGGCGATGTTTTTCATAAATCCACCCCGTAAATCCAGTCAGTGTTTGTCAGGTCGAGTTTTGGTTTGCTGGCTATCATGCCTGCCTGTTGCTTGTTACGGTTGATTTCGAGTTGGGTCCACTTGTCGCGGAGTTTGGCCGGACTTAGCACGTTACCGGACCAGAAGTTGTCCTGGCATGCCCAGCGGAAAAGCACGCACATGTCGCGGTGGTTACGTCCGTCACGTTCACGCATCAGGCGGATATCGTTAGCCCACCCTGCAAAATTCGGTTTTCTGGCTGATGGTGCGATGGTCTTCACCATGTCAAACATCCACTCTGCGGCGGTCAGGTCTTCTGCTGTCCCCCACTTGCTGCCGCTCTGAATTGCAGCATCTGGTTTCACCACAGGAAGATCGTTTTCTGGTTGGTCAGAGGATTCGCCAGAATTCTCGGACGAAAAAGGTTTTATATTGTCTTTTGTTAGTTTGTCTTTTGTGTTTACCTGATTCGGGTAAACGCCTTTACCTGATTTGGGTAAACTTTTCTTACCTGATTCAGGTAAATTTACCTCTTTCAGGTAAACTTTATTTTTCTTACCTGATTCGGGTAATGTTGACCATTCACTGACCACATTATTAATACCGATATTCCGCCCGCTCTGAATCAAAATCCCACGCTTTACCAGAACACTTTTTGCAGCAGAACACTTGTGCGGTAATATCCCGGTCAATCCGGACAGTTGCTCGTTGCTCACCCAATCCAGTTTTTTATTAAAGCCATATGTTTTGCGCATGACAGCCAGGAAGACCAGAAGCTGGTGCTGTGTTAATCCGGCCAGCATCACAGCTTCCAGCAACTCATTTGCAATGCGCGTATAACCATCATCGAGATCTGCCACGCGCGGCTCCTTTTGTGCCGCATCCGGCACTGGAAAATTGAATATCTCAGCAGTGTTTGCCATAATTCCTCCCGCAATGAGTGTGTTACGATTTGCACCTGAAAGTCGGTTCTGTTCCAGCAGACCGGCTTTCGCCATTTCTGAACCTGTCATATCGCCCCCAGCATGGTAGTAACCATCGCCATCAATGGACCAGCCAGATCTGGGTCCACACGAAACATCGATACAATACCTTCACTAATTTCCTTCAGTTTCTGGTGGCGTGGTGCGTTGAGAATGACAGCCTGTTTTGCCTCACTGAGTTCCTTTTCCATTTCAGCCAACCTGGCCATGAAGCTATCCTGCTCAACCAGGTAACCGCGATATTCCAGCGGTAGTACCGCCAGAATTGCCGGGGTCAGTTCACGCACGTTATTTCGGTATTTTTCAGAATCGAATTTGTTATCGAGGAAGCGGAACAGCTTCTGGCGTGCACGGCTGACATCATCAGGGAAATCGATGGTGCCGCCGCCCTGCTCCCGATACTCATTCACAATGAGTGTGGCAACGACATCCTGATTATCTACAGCCGACCAGGCGCGGACGGCATCACGGATTTTTTCGTGGCCTGGCACCTGTTTTGTTTGAGAACGATTTATCACCGCAGTCGGGCTAAATCCGCTAGTCTGTTGGTATGGAAGTGGTTGCATAATTGACTCCTTTAGTTTGAATTGACTGTTAAGTTGATTGCTTATTGTTAAAGAGCGTGAAATGGAAATTTAAGCTGCGTTCTTTTCGGTGTGTGGAAACAACTTCGGAAGATCCGGGCGAATCTGGTATGCCTTCACTACTCCACCAGTAGCCGTAACAATGCTGCCGACATGTTCAGGGGATACCTTTGCTTTGTTGTGAAGCCACTTATAGACGGCCTGCTGTGAAACTTCGCAAGCAGCGCCCAGTTTCTTTTGTGAACCAACGATATTGATCGCTGTTTTGATAGCTGGGTTCATAACAACCTCCGTGGTTAATTTGAATCAAGATTAAAACTATGGTTGTTTTTAGTCAACAACCATTTTCGTTTGATGAAATAAAACCTTGGTTGTACATTTGGACTATGAAAACAACACTCTCAGAAAGACTTAAAGAAGCCAGATTAGCGCGAGGCCTTACACAAAAGGCGCTTGGGGATTTGGTCGGGGTTAGCCAGGCTGCTATTCAGAAAATCGAAACAGGGAAAGCTAATCAAACAACTAAAATCGTGGAGATCGCGAACGCTTTGGGTGTGCGCGCAGAATGGTTATCTTCTGGCGTTGGAAATATGTCAGACAGTACAGTGCAACCAATACAATCAACTGTCAGCCATTCCAAATACTTCAAGATTGACGTTCTTGATATAGAAGTCAGTGCTGGGCCGGGAGTCATCAACCGTGAGTTTGTAGAAGTTCTACGCTCGGTTGAGTACTCGTTTGACGATGCTCGTCACATGTTCGATGGTAGGAAGGCGGAAAATATCCGCATCATTAACGTGCGTGGTGACAGCATGTCAGGAACGATCGAACCAGGTGATCTGCTGTTCGTTGATATCACAGTTAAATCTTTCGACGGTGATGGTATCTATGCGTTTCTGTACGACGACACAGCCCATGTAAAGCGCCTGCAAATGATGAAGGATAAGCTGCTGGTCATCTCTGATAACAAAAGCTACTCACCGTGGGACCCGATCGAGAAAGACGAGATGAACCGGGTGTTCATCTTCGGTAAGGTTATTGGGAGCATGCCGCAGACATATAGGAAGCATGGGTAGTACCAATTAAAAATTATCAACTGGGCATTGTGCTCATTCAGTAAAGAACTAATTCCTATCTTTGCTCTAGGTAGTAATATTAAGCCACCGCAATAATATCTTTACCTAACGGCGTAAGAATCCCGGTCACCGTGCCGGGTTTTCTTTTGCCCTCCCCTCATCACACACACCGTTAAAAAAACCACCATAACCTCGCTTCAGTTATCGCTATGCGATTCAAGTCACAAAATAAATCCATCCTAAATACAACCAGTTATATCTAAAACAACCAATAAAACAACTTTTGTTGTTGACGATAAAACAACTATAGTTTTAAATAAGTTCATCGCAACAACACAACGATACGGCAACTACCTGATTCACCGTTGCGATGACCGCTTAGATCCGCAGTTTGAATTTCAGCAGGCTTCGGGGAGTGCGAGGGGTGAAACGGACGCGTGAACGTCGGTGTGACCAGCTGAAATTAACTCAACATTTCATACCTCAGTCGCTTCAACGAGGCGGCTTAGTTATGACAACCGGCGGCCATCCACCGCCTGAATATGCGCAGAAGTCTCTATATGTTCAGCAGCCCAGCTTACGGGCAGGAGTTTTTATGGTTCATCAACATTACGGAACACAGACCGTTAATCGCGGCGCGGTCATGCCAGGAATGCTGGTCAAACACAAAGATGGTACCTGGACTGCATCAGCTAATTTACGCGGACGGCTTTATCTGCATCGCGGCATCGAGCGCACTTATACCAGTGATTTGCTCGTGGAAGTTTTTCTCGACGGACGCGGTAACGGCCTGAATCACTAACCCCCCTTTCCTGTTTTCCTAATCAGCCTGGCATTTCGCGGGCGATATTTTCACAGCCATTTTCAGGAGTTCAGCCATGAACGCTTATTACATTCAGGATCGTCTTGAGGCTCAGAGCTGGGCGCGTCACTACCAGCAGCTCGCCCGTGAAGAGAAAGAGGCAGAACTGGCAGACGACATGGAAAAAAGCCTGCCCCAGCACCTGTTTGAATCGCTATGCATCGATCATTTGCAACGCCACGGGGCCAGCAAAAAAGCCATTACCCGTGCGTTTGATGACGATGTTGAGTTTCAGGAGCGCATGGCAGAACACATCCGGTACATGGTTGAAACCATTGCTCACCACCAGGTTGATATTGATTCAGAGGTATAAAACGGATGAGTACAGCACTCGCAACGCTGGCTGGGAAGCTGGCTGAACGTGTCGGCATGGATTCTGTCGACCCACAGGAACTGATCACCACTCTTCGCCAGACGGCATTTAAAGGTGATGCCAGCGATGCGCAGTTCATCGCATTGTTGATCGTCGCCAACCAGTACGGCCTTAATCCGTGGACGAAAGAAATTTACGCCTTCCCTGACAAGCAGAACGGCATCGTTCCGGTGGTGGGCGTTGATGGCTGGTCCCGTATCATCAATGAAAACCAGCAGTTTGATGGCATGGACTTTGAGCAGGACAATGAATCATGTACATGCCGGATTTACCGCAAGGACCGTAATCATCCGATCTGCGTTACCGAGTGGATGGATGAATGCCGCCGCGAACCATTCAAAACCCGCGAAGGCAGAGAAATCACGGGGCCGTGGCAGTCGCATCCCAAACGGATGTTACGGCATAAAGCCATGATTCAGTGTGCCCGTCTCGCCTTCGGATTTGCTGGTATCTATGACAAGGATGAAGCCGAGCGCATTGTCGAAAATACCGCATACACTGCAGAACGTCAGCCGGAACGCGACATCACTCCGGTTAACGATGAAACCATGCAGGAGATTAACACTCTGCTGATCGCCCTGGATAAAACATGGGATGACGACTTATTGCCGCTCTGTTCCCAGATATTTCGCCGCGACATTCGCGCATCGTCAGAACTGACACAGGCCGAAGCAGTGAAAGCTCTTGGATTCCTGAAACAGAAAGCCACTGAGCAGAAGGTGGCAGCATGACACCGGACATTATCCTGCAGCGTACCGGGATCGACGTGAGAGCTGTCGAACAGGGGGATGATGCATGGCACAAATTACGGCTCGGCGTCATCACCGCTTCAGAAGTTCACAACGTGATAGCAAAGCCCCGCTCAGGAAAGAAGTGGCCTGACATGAAAATGTCCTACTTCCACACCCTGCTGGCTGAGGTTTGCACCGGTGTGGCTCCGGAAGTTAATGCTAAGGCGCTGGCCTGGGGAAAACAGTACGAGAACGACGCCAGAACCCTGTTTGAATTCACTTCCGGCGTGAATATTACTGAATCCCCGATCATCTATCGCGACGAAAATATGCGCACCGCCTGCTCTCCCGATGGTTTATGCAGTGACGGCAACGGCCTTGAACTGAAATGCCCGTTTACCTCCCGGGATTTCATGAAATTCCGGCTCGGTGGTTTCGAGGCAATAAAATCGGCTTACATGGCCCAGGTGCAGTACAGCATGTGGGTGACGCGAAAAGATGCCTGGTACTTTGCCAACTATGACCCGCGCATGAAGCGTGAAGGCCTGCATTATGTCGTGATTGAGCGGAATGAAAAGTACATGGCGAGTTTTGACGAGATGGTGCCGGAGTTCATCGAAAAAATGGACGAGGCACTGGCTGAAATTGGTTTTGTATTTGGGGAGCAATGGCGATGACGCATCCTCACGATAATATCCGGGTAGGCGCGATCACTTTCGTCTACTCCGTTACAAAGCGAGGCTGGGTATTTCCCAGCCTTTCTGTTATCCAAAATCCACTGAAAGCCCAGCGGCTGGCTGAGGAGATAAATAATAAACGAGGGGCTGTATGCACAAAGCATCTCCCGTTGAGTTAAGAACGAGTATCGAGATGGCACATAGCCTCGCTCAAATTGGAGTCAGGTTTGTGCCAATACCAGTAGAAACAGACGAAGAATTTCACACGTTAGCCGCATCCCTTTCACAAAAGCTGGAAATGATGGTGGCGAAAGCAGAAGCAGATGAGAGAGACCAGGTATGACAACCACTGAATGCATTTTTCTGGCAGCGGGCTTCATATTCTGTGTGCTTATGCTTGCCGACATGGGACTTGTTCAATGACACCTCAGCACGAAAACGCCCTTCGCAGCATTGCCCGTCAGGCTAATTCTGAAATCAAAAAAGCCAGACAGCATTTTCCGGATAAAAACGTCGATGACATTTGCCGTAGCGTACTAAAGAAGCACCGCGAAACGGTAACGCTGATGGGATTCACACCGACTCATTTAAGCCTGGCGATCGGCATGTTGAACGGCGTCTTTAAGGAACGGTGAACATGAAAAGCAAAATCATCAGGGAGCTACAGGCTCCTTTTTTATTATTCGCATTTACCCTCAAGCGTATTAACCAACAATTCAGGGATTAATGAAAGATGGCAGACATCATTGATTCAGCATCAGAAATCGAAGAATTACAGCGCAATACAGCAATAAAAATGCGTCGTCTGAACCACCAGGCTATATCTGCCACTCATTGTTGTGAGTGTGGCGATCCGATAGATGAACTAAGACGTCTGGCCGTTCAGGGTTGTCGGACTTGTGCAAGTTGCCAGGAGGAGATCGAACTTAAGAACAAACAATGGGGATTGTGATGGCCTCAAAGCAGCAAATTTCAACATCGTCCAACTGAGGTGTAAAAATGTTCAGAATCATTTTTCCTAACACCTGGTACGTCGACCACCACGGCACTCCCTGCAAAATCCTGCGTTCTACCCACAACAAAGTTCACTACATCCGAAAAGGCAGAACATGTATCGCCAGCATGTTCCGCTTTAATCATGACTTTGAACCTGTGAATAAAGCTGATGCAGATCGGATAGCAGAAGAGATCGAAACGGCAGAACACATTAAGAAGTTACGTGACATGCGTTCAAAAAGCAGAGGTAACCATGGAATCATACAGCCTCACACTCGATGAGGCCTGTCAGTTTCTCAAGATATCCAGACCTACCGCTACCAACTGGATACGAACAGGCCGCCTACAGGCAACACGTAAAGATCCAACCAAGCCAAAATCTCCTTACCTCACAACGCGACAAGCCTGCATTGCGGCGCTTCAGTCTCCGCTGCATACTATCAAGGTGAGCGCGGGTGATGGCATAACAGAGGAAAGAAAATGTCACTCTTCCGCAGAGGTGAAATATGGTACGCCAGTTTCACATTGCCGAACGGTAAAAGATTTAAACAGTCTCTTGGAACAAAGGACAAAAGGCAGGCGACAGAACTCCATGACAAGCTAAAGGCTGAAGCATGGCGGGTCAGCAAACTTGGTGAAATACCTGATATAACGTTCGAGGAAGCGTGTGTCAGGTGGCTTGAAGAGAAAGCACATAAAAAATCACTGGACGATGACAAAAGCCGGATCGGATTCTGGCTTCAACATTTCGCAGGAATGCAACTAAGAGACATTACTGAATCAAAAATTTATTCAGCAATGCAGAAAATGACGAACCGGCGTCATGAGGAAAACTGGAAACTCAGGGCAGAAGCATGCAGAAAAAAAGGGAAACCTGTTCCAGAATACACGCCAAAACCAGCGTCCGTTGCAACGAAGGCTACGCATCTTTCATTTATAAAGGCCCTGCTAAGAGCCGCAGAGCGTGAATGGAAAATGCTGGATAAGGCACCAATTATTAAAGTGCCTCAACCAAAGAATAAACGGATCCGCTGGCTGGAGCCCCATGAAGCACAAAGGCTGATTGATGAATGTCCGGAGCCATTAAAGTCTGTTGTTGAATTTGCACTGGCAACAGGCTTAAGACGCTCGAACATCATCAACCTTGAATGGCAACAAATAGATATGCAGCGCCGGGTGGCATGGATAAACCCGGAAGAGAGTAAATCAAACCGCGCAATTGGCGTTGCGCTGAATGATACTGCATGTCGCGTATTGAAAAAACAAATCGGTAATCATCACCGTTGGGTATTTGTGTACAAGGAAAGCTGTACCAAACCAGACGGAACGAAAGCGCCAACAGTAAGGAAGATGCGGTATGACGCAAACACAGCCTGGAAAGCGGCTCTGAGACGGGCTGGTATTGATGATTTCAGATTTCACGACTTGAGACACACCTGGGCAAGTTGGCTGGTTCAAGCCGGAGTCCCGTTGTCAGTGTTACAGGAAATGGGAGGCTGGGAGTCTATCGAAATGGTTCGTCGATATGCTCACCTTGCACCTAATCACCTTACCGAACACGCACGGCAAATAGACTCGATCCTGAACCCATCGGTCCCAAATTTGTCCCAGTCAAAAAATAAGAAAGGTACTAATGATGTGTAACTTATTGATTTAAATGGTGCCGATAATAGGAGTCGAACCTACGACCTTCGCATTACGAATGCGACGTTATTATATTTTTACCCCTTTAAAAATCTACTCTTAAAACAAGTAATTCATTATAAAACATTGCGTTATGAAAAACACCTGTTGATAAAAATTGACAGGCATTGATGTTTATTCCCCCATTTTACTTACACCAGCCGTTACATTATGGTGATGTAACATTTCTCTTCTGGAGCCCTAAAATGGCACTTCCAAGACAAAAACTCACCTTCGAGCGCATTCGAAAATTTGCTTTAACCGAAGGGAAGAACCAAGCATTTCTTTGGGATGCGGATGTAACAACTCTGGCATGCCGGGCAACTCGCGGAACAAAAGCTTTTGTGTTCCAAAGCGTATATGCGGGAAAAACCCTTCGCATGACCATTGGCAACATTAACGATTGGAGGATTGATGATGCCAGGGCCGAAGCTAGGCGGCTGCAAACATTAATCGATACTGGGATAGATCCGCGTATAGCTAAGGCAGAAAAAATTGCTGAAGCGGAATCACAGCAGGCTGAATCTCGTAAAACAAAGATAACCTTCACAAGCGCTTGGGAAGATTACCTTGAAGAATTGAGAACCGGAATCAGCGCAAAAACTAAACGGCCTTACTCTGCACGCTACATTGCCGACCACATTAACTTGTCCAGCCGTGGGGGGGAAAGTAAAAAAAGAGGCCGGGGCCCAACCTCAGCTGGACCATTGGCTAGCTTACTCGACCTCCCCTTATCGGAACTAACACCAGAGAACATTACCGCATGGCTAAGTAAAGAGAGACAAAATAGGCCTACCGTCACTGCTCATGCCTACCGTCTGTTGCGTGCATTTATCAAATGGGCTAATTACCAGAAAAAATATCAGGGAATAATCCATGGCGACCTTGCACAAGATCATAACGTGAGAAAAATGGTTCCAGTATCAGCAAGTAAAGCGGGAGATTGCTTACAAAAAGAACAGTTAAAAAGTTGGTTCAGTGCTGTGCGTAGCCTCAATAATCCCATTGCATCGGCCTATCTCCAGGTACTTTTGCTCACCGGTGCACGGCGTGAAGAAATTGCGTCACTTCGGTGGTCTGACGTAGATTTCAAATGGTCAAGTATGAGAATTAAAGACAAGATCGAAGGCGAACGTACCATCCCTCTCACTCCTTATGTTTCTGAGCTGTTAAATGCGCTAGCGCAATTCCCAAATTCTGACGTAAATAAGGAGGGGTGGGTTTTCAAAAGTAACAGTAAAAGTGGCAAAATTATTGAACCGCGTTCAGCGCACAACAGAGCGTTAGTGCGAGCTGAGTTACCACATATCAGCCTTCACGGTTTGCGTCGTAGTTTTGGTACTTTGGCCGAGTGGGTTGAAGTTCCCACAGGTATTGTTGCTCAAATTATGGGACACAAACCCAGCGCTCTTGCCGAAAAACACTATCGCCGTCGTCCGTTAGATCTTTTACGAAAATGGCACGAGAAAATTGAGACATGGATCTTAAATGAAGCAGGTATTACCATAAAAAACAACGTTGATATGCATTGATTCCATTAAAAATCAATATATTACAAAAAATCATCAACTATTGATCAAGATAGATTTTCATGTATCGTAATACACAGTTTAGTCAATGATACAACAACTACACAGGAGATAAGCCAATGGCAACCCCAGCAACTGTATCCATAGAACCCACTCTGGCAACTATCAGAGCTCGCTGGTGTTTTAATTCAAGTAAAACAACTCAATCCTTTAACGATTCTGCGTCCATGGAAGAGGTTGTCGAGTATCTCAAAGGAACATATTCAGCTCTTCGCAAGTCTGTCGCGTGCGCCAAACTGAAAATTTTACATTTTAAACAAACAATGCAAAATGCTACTAACTTTCTCGCGCGTCTGATGTCATGTAAAAATCAGGCATCCAGATCGCATCACAGTACGGCTAAATCAGCTAAAAGTGCCTTATCATCAGATTCAGGTGATGGTAATGACCCTGACCCCGAGCCCGAAACATTTCCCTCTACCTTTATTACTCCCCCGACTAATTCAATAATGCTTAAAGCTTTCTTTGCCAATATCTCAATCACTGAGGTGGCAAAATGAGCGCATTCAAACTCCCGGATACATCTCAATCACAGCTCGTTTCAACAGCTGAGTTAGCTAAAATCCTTAGCTACAAATCTCAAACTATTCGTAAATGGCTTTGTCAGGACAAATTGCCTGAGGGGCTACCTCGCCCAAAACAAATCAATGGCCGCCATTACTGGTTACGTAAAGAGGTCCTCGATTTTATAGATACATTTTCTGTACGAGAAAGTCTGTAATAAATTACAGATTTAATTTTATTGATTTATAGCGATGTTGCCCCGAGAAAAATGGGGCAACACTGAGAAATTTAAGATAATAGTTTTATATTGAGATAAGAGAGGTTTCCTTAAAAATGTCTAATTGTGTTACTAATTTTGAGATGAGCAACATTCTACCTGGAAAGAAATCTTGTCAAGACAAAAACAATGAGTCACAGGTAGTACAGACTACTCCCATAAAAAAAAGCTCATTCACGTACAAAAATCAATCGTCATTAGAAGCAATTGATCTTTATGCCGAACTAACACAACAATCTAAATCTTCCGCAATAGCGGAAGTTATGGATTTTGTTACCCCTATATTAGAAAAATGCAATCGTCATAACTGGTCAATAAATGAAATAAAAAATGACCTGTTAAAGTTCTCTATAAGAGAAAGCATTAATCTAAGTCGAGGTAAAACAGAAGTAACTCTGGAAGAGTACTGCTCGTTAATCTGGAAAACGAACATCATTAGTCCGTTAAAAATCCCCATTGCAGATTACTTTCAACTGAACGCTAATGATAAATTCATGGGAAAAGATGAAAAAACGGTTATACGTGAAAGACTATCCTCGCTGAGGGAAAATTACGATATGGAAAAAGCCATTTACATTTACAATCAACGACATTTTAATGTAAAGAATCAAAGTGTCTCAGGATATTCAAATATTATTCTTATTCATAGAACAACCTTTGAGGATTATTACTTTGATGTCGGGCAGGCTCTACTCTTGCCAACATCCCAATTAATTATATTCGGGATAAATGAAGTTCTTAGAAGAAAGAGGATTGTTATGCCTTATCCGGTTGTTTGTTGGATTGATATTTACCATGTCAATGATATGACAGTTATGCTGCCAGTGCTCCGCAAAACAGATGCTTCCTACCGTGTTAATGCACCGGATGACATCATCATAAACCCATACTCGCAGGAGAGCAGAACCTAAGAGGTAACAAAGAAGGACAAACAATTATGAGAGGTAAAATAATACTTTACCAGTCAAAGTATCACTGGCAATCACCTCTCCATTTTTGATTGTTTTTTATACAAAATGACATTATTCAGGTATCAAAAAATAATTTATGACACCGGAGTGCATCAAATGCGTTCATTTTTTTACACCATATGCAGAAGCAAACAGCAAGAAAGCATTACAGATCATCACTCACTTACTGAGATATGCCAAAAATTTAATATTCTACCTGAACATGTTGTGATCGAGCAGATAGATATTAAAGAGGTTGTTTCAGAGCAACGTTTACTCAGACAATTGATTCATCATGAAATGAACCGGCAGGACACGCTTGTAATTCCAGATCTAAGCTGTCTTGGCGGAACTGTGGAGGACTTACAGAATATTTTATTTTTTTGCCTTCAAAAAGAGATTTTTATCTACAGCTACCATCCAGCTTCAAGGATAGAGCCTTCTGCTGAAAGTTGCTTGTCTTTTTTGATTGCTCGTCAGGATACGATTGACATTCACAATCTTAAATCAACTAAAAGCCGATATCGACATATTAAGAAAAAATTAGGACGAAAGGAGGGAAGCAAATACCGACGTGATATCACAATACTAAAGAAAGGTGGATTTACTCAGGCTGAGATCGCAAAGAAATTGAGTATCAGTTTATCGACTGTGAAGCGGCACTGGAATAACGGAATCATCGGTTAATTCCAGAAGCTAATTGCAGAGTAACTTTTTAACAGCCATCACAGGCTGGGGCTACCTTCGTCTCAAATTTAGATGTTGGATAGGTATTATATATTATATAATAGTGTTATATCCCCTTACTACCTATATTAACCAGTAAGGGTAGTAATCAGATCAGTATGTGCGTAGTAAGATCTGACACCAATATATACCTACAACAGTAACTAGGAATAGCCCTGCCTGTATGGCATCCCTATACGGTCTGCTATAAACCGCAGGACCAAATACAGGTATATATTATGAAAACATATCAAGGTACTCATGGTGTACATATCCTCGAATATCAGATCAAGATCAATAAATTATTATGTTATTTGACTAACCGTTATCCTAGGTTAACGGCGGTACGTGTCGATCTCCACTATCCTAAAATAGTCGATAACGGTGACAATATTTGTTGCTTCCCTAATCTGGAACCTGGGGAGATATCCCGGATGCGTGATTCCCTCAGAGCTAAACTGGAGGCTGACCGTACCCGTAAGGAGCGTGAAGGTAAACGCACCTACCGTTGCTCTTTATTTATTATATGGGCGAAAGAGTATTCTGAGTCGGGTAAATGCCACTACCACATTTGCCTGTTGTTCAACAAAGACGCTTACTACCACCTCGGGGATTACGATCAGCACGATAACCTGAGAGGGATGATTACGGGAGCGTGGTACAGCGCCCTGAGACTGGAGAGAGACGATCACCCAAGTCTGGTCCATTTTCCTGAAAACTGTAAGTACGTACTGGATACCAACAGTCCTGACTTCCAGCAAAACTACCAGGCGCTGTTAACCCGGCTGGACTATCTCACCAAAGTCGAGAGCAAAGTATTTGGTGAAGGAGGCCGTAACTTCGGCTGCAGCCAAATCGATCTGTAAATTTGCAAGGGCCTTCTCTGGTATAGGAAGGCCTTTTATATACACCATGACTATCGTAATTTTAAGTAATAGTAGCTTAAATACGACTAGGGCTGAAATAACGCCACACACTAATTGATTGACGTGTGAGGCACTTCCTGCGAAGCAGCATCGGGCAGAAAGAGTGTTACCGGTGAAAATCAATGATTCGCGAACATAACTGGTTGTTAATTCATAACAAATCAGAGCCACCGAAATGTGAATATTAGGAAAAAATCACGATAGTAGAAAGCAATATACGTTGGTGTTCTCCACTACAGAGCTCTCCCGTTGGCAATGATATCCAATAATTCGTTTTTAAGCATGATTGACTCCTAGGCTGTGTCCCGTAATAGTTTGAGCTATAGTAACGGTCTGTTTCTACAACATATTGAACCATGACTCGCTACGACCTCCCCGATGAAGCATGGGCCATCATCAAGCCCTTGTTGCCCCCTGAACCTGCCACACGACAGGCCGGGCGCCCATGGGCAGAGCATTGTAAAATCATCAACGGCATGTTCTGGGTGTTGTGTTCCGGCGCACCATGGCGCGATTTACCCGAACGATATGGGCCATGGAAAACCGTTAATAACCGCTTTAACAGGTAGTCAAAGTCAGGCGTGATTAACATCATTTTTAACAGATTGCTTTCACGACTTGATGCGAACGGCTTTGTTGACTGGTCTGCCACAGCGCTGGATGGCAGTAATATCCGGGCGCTAAAATGCGCCGCCGGAGCTCAAAAAACATCCCGATATCGACGAAGATAATGGGCTGGGTCGCTCTCGAGGCGGTTTTGGCACCAAAATCCATCTGGCAACAGACGGAAGCGGCCTCCCGTTAAATATCGTGCTAAGCCCCGGGCAGTCTCATGAAAGCCAGTTTGCGCAACGACTTCTGGACGGCATTGGCGTTCAGCGTCAGAACGGTTGCATAAAACGCCGTGGTCATGTTGTGCTGGCCGACAAAGCGTACTCCGGACACACATTGCGCAACGAGCTGAAAAATAAAGGCTTAAAGGCAGTCATCCCCCGAAAATCAAATGAAAAAATGGCATCGGTTGGACGAGCACGGCTTGATCGCGATGCGTATCGCAATAGCAACGTCGTTGAGCGGTGCTTTGGTCACCTGAAAGAATACCGCCGCATCGCTACACGTTACGACAAAACGGCAAGAAATTATCTGGCGATGGTGAAACTGGGCTGCATCCGACTCTTTTATCAACGGTTACGTAATTAAGGGAGACAGCCTAATTCTTTGTTATTTGAATCCATATTTTTCCCGGCGCTGATTAAAGGCACTTTGACCACCTTCGAGGATATTCGCCGCCAGACACTGGATTTCAGGTAGATCAATCGCCCCTTGCTGTTCAGGAAGGATACGCCCTTTCCCCTCTTCCACACTCAACACACCAATCCATTCAGCATCACCGAAAACTGGTATGTTAGCGTTATGTGTGGCAAATAAAAACTGCCGGGACAGCTTCGCCCTACGCAGTTCCGTCACTATACGCTCTGCAATAAATGCATTATCAAGGTTATCCTCAGGTTGATCGAGGATCAGTGGGTCCTTATTATCTAACAACAATAAATGCAGTACAGCAGTACACTGCTGCCCAGTCGATAGCTCATCGATAGGGCGCCAAAGTACGCCACCACCGTCATGCATGACATTCAGCTCAATTTGCATCGTATCCGGTAATGATAATGCTTCCAGTTCTAGAAGCTGCTTTTCGCTCAACCGCAATAATGCCTGGATGACTGTTGGTGTAATTCCCCACCCGGCATTATGTAATGCTTGTTCACCAAGGCGGATACTCTCAACCAGATTTTCCGGTGAAAAATCATGCTCCAATACCCAAGCGAGGCGTCGTGAGCCTACCCCTTCCAGATTACATTGCTCCAGAAAATGCAACAGGGGTTGACGGTTACCTTCTGGCTGCAAATTGAGTCGCACTTTTTCATCCAGTCTTCTATTTAAGCGCTTGACGGATTTTGCCAATGCAGCAGAACGTTGAGAACGAGCCTGAATAAGTTCCAGAAGGTGTCTTTTACGCTGCTGGTACAGCTCATCAAGTTGCTTTTGCCAGTTCTCCAGCTCCGTTGCTTTAGGGCGAATAGAAGCAATTTGACGTAACAATATTTGATACTCTGCGCCAATCTGTCGCCCACTTTTTCCCTGGCTGGCTGGAATATCTTTAAAGGCTTTTTCAAGCTGAGCTTCTTCTGCACCGATTAGATCTGATAACTCAAGTTGTAAAGGAGCAAGTTCCGCAAATGACCGCTGAAGGGTCTCATCAATATGTTGAACTAGTGTTGACAATTGCTCCTGTGCTCGTTGGAGTACATCACGTTGCTGGAGAAAAAGAGAGTGGTGAGGCATGACATTTATCACGCCATCGCCAAGATAAGCGAGGTCAGGCAGGCTGTCTTTTAGTTTCTGAAGAACATCCTTCACCCTAGATAATTCTTCCTGATGACGTAAGCTAAGCTGCTTCTCTTTTTCCAGTAAAGGAACAATTTTGAGTTTTTCATCCAGGCCAAGCTGTTTAAATTGCTCTGCCTGCTCCAGTAGTTTCGGCAATCGTGCTACTTCAAGTTCTATCTCTGCCTTTTGCTCAAGAGCATTTAGGATAGTAATGCTACTCTCTTCCAAGCGTGACAAGACCTTATCGATTATCACATCGTACTTGCTATGATCTCCTTCCAAGAATCTCTCAACCAAACGATTACGACTATGAATATCGCGGGTCATTTCATAAATTTCGTTCTGCCCATACAATTCCAACCTAGGAAGTAAATCATCTGGGGTATAAGATGAAACTTTCCCTTCACTGTCTGTTACAATGGATTTCCCGCCAAATTTGCGACTTATGGTAAAGGTACGGCCTTGCATCATAGCAGAGCGAACCTGTAGTTGAACCAGCGTACCGTTCCCTAAGTTAGTTTTAATAATTGCACTATGTTGCTTTTGTGCTGAATCACCAAAAGGCTGTTTACCCAGAGCAAAGCGAATGGCCTCCAGCAAAGTCGATTTACCTGTCCCACGCCCACCTATAACAGCATTGAGGTGGTCAGAAAAGGTGATATTGGTTTCGTCCAGATATCCACCAGTAAAATGAATATTTTCAATTGCCGAAGCATAGCAATGTGGCTTATCTGCGTTGAGACGCACTCGTGACTCTGGATCTAAAAATGCCTGTTTAAATGAACTGAAGCATGGCCGAGTCATTTTTATCAGGCAGGATGCGCCCGGAGTTTTAATTTCCTCTGGTTGGGCAACATCTGCCGCGTTGATAATGGCAATAGGACGCTCGCGACGATAGTCAGGAAGTTTGTTCAGGATAGCTTTGCGATAAAAATCATCCTCAACTCCTTTCAAGTCATCGACAGTTCCTGGAATCTGCGCCGCCAACAACCCACGTTCTTTCCATATATGATTCATACGGCATTTCAGCACGCCATTATCATTCGTGCTATGTGCAGCGAAAATAAATCCCCCCAAACATTCTACTTTTTCAATAATCTGTATGGCGCTGAGCCTTGAAGGGGAAATGCAATCATCGGGATTTTCATACCCCAGATTGCTCAAGCAGCGTTCCAATTCTTGTACTGTCCGGTTTTCATCAAACAAACAAACGAAATGAATTTTTTCGCTCGAGCAGATCTCAAATCCAGGAAAAACGACAATACCATGTTCCTTAAAGAGCTGACGAATCCTGTCTACAGCATTAACAGCACCATGGTCCGCAACACCGACAATCTGTATACCAGCTTCGAGGCAGGACTCCAACAGCTTCTGATTGTAGGTATCCTCGCTAAGTGATTCTTTCCCGCGATACTTACTGTAACCCGCAGGATTTACCTGCAAAGCGCACTTAAAAAAATCAGCTTTAGTCCAGCTCACAGACATCGTCAGGCTCCATATCTTTCCAATAGATCCAGTAGATTACTACGCGTAGCAAATAATACGCTTAAAATCGCTGCATCGCATTGATAAATATGTTATTCGCTGGCTGCCTGTCGTACAAGCAGTAGCAAAGAGGCTGACTTACTGCCGTTACCGCTGGCAAACAAATTGTACCTGCGTCAGAGCTAGCATCTTCGATGTAGCAAATAAAAAACTAAAAGCATCTGCGTGGCAAGATATTAATGCCAAATGAATGTACTGCATCATGTGTCAGAGTGTGCTGATACATGAACGTAAATCTGCTTTACCGCCCCCAATGGTCGCATAATAGGAAAGTAAAAAGCGGTGATGATCTACCTAGCATGGAGGGAAAGTAGAGCTCGCGACGTTGAGTATGCAGCCCTGTACCATGAATTACTTCCCCGCCTCGTTCTAGTGCTGTGACTGATTTAGGCTGATGAACAGGCTCTGACGGCGGATGAGCATTTTAATTTTTAGGTAATAGACGAGGCGTACCATCATAAGGGGCTGTTTGTTATTATTCAGTCAGATAAGACTGAGCTAAATAAATCTTTATCGGGAGCCAGAATCGTTCTGGCTCTTCGAGATGTTCCTGCAAAAACTTAATGCCTTTTTGCTTCAAACCACGGTGCCAAGTAATGTACTTCTTGTAAAATTTCAGTATTCAGTACGATAAAGCACCGCCACGGATAGCCTTCATCATTGATTTAATCAATGTTCCATTTGTTCATCACGTCGCAGACCAAGACAGCCCCACTAGAAATGGAATCAGGATTGCTTACATATGACAAAAAACGATATTCATTAAAAATGATATTTACTTACAAATAGTTACACATCCACAAAAAAATACTTAAATTACAAGATATGATCGTTAGATTTTGACTAAGATAACTTCTCAGGGTACCTACACCCCACGCGTGGTCCGAAGCCCCCTCCCAGGGGATAATTGCATTAAAAATTATTTTAGAAAGATATTATCTCCGTGAATCCCCCGCCTCCCTTACCGGAGTGCGGGGATTTTTGTTTTTTCATGCAGAGATCCCTTTATGACTAAACCATACGGCTTTCAGGCCCTTGAACAACCGCTGGCGTCGCTTCCCGATACGCTTCGCCAGCTTATTCTTGAACGTATTCAGAATCTCACCCACTACGAGCCGGTGATTGGTATCATGGGCAAAAGTGGTGCCGGTAAGTCTTCGCTCTGTAACGAACTCTTCCGGGGTGAGGTCTCCCCCGTCAGTGATGTGAACGTCTGTACCCGTGAAGTGCTGCGCTTCCGGCTACGCAGCGGGCGTCACAGTCTGATGATTGTTGATTTACCGGGTGTGGGAGAAAACGGGCAACGGGACCATGAATACCGTGCCCTGTACCGGCGTATGCTGCCGGAACTGGACCTGGTGCTGTGGGTCATTAAGGCCGATGACCGGGCGCTGTCGGTGGACGAGCAGTTCTGGCGCGGTGTGATGCAGCCTTACCAGCAGCAGGTGCTGTTTGTGCTGAATCAGGCCGACAAAATCGAACCCTGCCATGAATGGGATATCCGTACCGGCACCCCCTCGCCACAGCAGCAGGCTAACCTGAAGGCGAAGCAGGCCGCCATTACCACGATATTCACTCCCCGTCATCCGGTCTGCATGGTGTCAGCATTGACCGGCTGGGGCATTGAAGAGATGGTGTCAACCATAATGCGCTGTCTGCCTGACCGCGCCACCAGTCCGGTGGCGACGCAGTTACACGGGAGGTTCTGTACGGAGCCGGTCAGGTCGCAGGCCCGTGACGGCTTTGGCGAAGCGGTGGGGCGGGTGTTCGATACGGCGGAGTCTTCGTTGCTCCTGCCCGCCCCGCTGAAAATGGTGATTCGGACCGTGCGTGATGCTGTGGTATCGGTTGCACGGGCTGTCTGGGACTGGATTTTCTTCTGATACCGAGAAGGCATTTTGCTGACGTTCGGACACATCCTGTCCGTTTGCAGGCCTTTGCCCGAAGAAAAAAGAGCAACATCCCCCGCAGCTCCCGTCATTCCTGAAACTGAGCATTTTTAAAAATCGTCTTTCTGTGTCCATACCCTGCCTCTCGTCCTCGTTAATATAACCCTCATCTTTTCATTGAATTAGCTTACCGGAGAACGAAGTTTTATGACTCAGGCTGAGCATCGCCATGACCGGCTTGCCGTCAGACTGTCGATAATTATTAGCCGTCTGGTGGCAGGCGAAACGCTGGATATACGCAAACTGGCTGCTGAATTTGACGTGTCAGTTCGTACCCTGCGCCGGGATTTTCGTGAACGACTGATGTACCTGGACCTGGAGTATCGACAGGGCCAGTGCCGTCTGCTGTCCGGCAGCCGTCAGCGGGAACTGGCAGTGATAACCTTTGCCCGTCAGTCGGGCGTTGAGTCCCTGTTTCCGGGACTTGACGGACATCTGGTCAGTTCACTTCTGGGTGGGCCGGGTGAATCTCCCTGCCTTATCTGGCAGGGAGATTCTGCACAGACCGTCACCGACAGTGGAGTCTTTATCCGGCTGGTAAATGCTGTCCAGGAATACCGGAAAGTGACTCTGCACGGCAACGGATGCAACCATACGGATATCTCACCCTACCGCCTGGTTCTGCATGCCGGTAGCTGGTATCTGACAGGGGCACACCAGACACGCATCATCGCACTGCCACTGACTGATATCCGGTGCGTCACGCTTCATCCGGACACTTTTACACCCGACGCCACGGTGCGCGACATCCTTTCTCGCCCGAAATTTTTACAGGCATTACCTCATTTCCGGTTCATAGGTGAAGTGCTGTCCGGCTTATGCCCTGAACCACATCAACCCGCAACAGAAGGATAACATGATGAAAATAAGACGTATCACACCCGGTAACCCGACCTCCGGCAAACGCTGCCCGGACTGTGGCTCCCACGACACCATTCCCTGGGCCGATGGCTGGATGTGCCGGGACTGCGGGTGTGAGTGGGGCAAAGATAACGGTTATCTGTAAAGGTGGCTCCCATGGGATTCTGGAGTGTAACCGGGAAACTGCTTAAAGAGGTTGCAAAAGACGCCCTCAACAGTGCACAGGAGGTAAAAACTCTTCATGACCGACTGGAGACCAGGAGCAGCGAAGAGCTAAAGAGAATTATCACCGACAACGGTATTTTCAGCAGTGTAACGGAGATGGAAAAACGTCTGGCGCGAAAGGTTTTACGGGACCGGGACGAACGTTAATTATTCCACAGGGCCGACAACAGGCCCTGCTTGTGGTTCATGAGCAGATAAAAGGAATATATCCCCCGTAATGATAAACAGGATGAGTATATGAAAGCGTTTATATTGTCATTAATAGTTTCAGGTTTGTTGTTGAGTGCATCAGTTAATGCTACAGAGGTTAAATTACCCCGTACTGTGATTGATGTGAAAGATGGAAGTGAGCAGATGTGCGGAAGTGAGGATGTAAAAGACGGGATATGCAGCCTCATTGGTGTCTCTGATGATGGCAAATATGCCTTGCTGAGCAGTCCGGGAGGTTCGGCCTGTTATGATCCTTATATCATCGTTGTCAATCTTGCTACCAGCAAAGGTAAAATGATGGATTATAACCGTCATGCAACATGCAGTGGTGAGGCCACCGCTAAGTTTGTCCGTTCTTCAGACAAAGACCATCTTACCGTTGTTATTTACGATCCCTCCATCAAAAAGAATGTCGGTCTTAATACCATTGACTTTTAAATTTTTTACAGGGCTCTTCACGGAGCCCGTTTCTTTTATATAAACAGGATGGAGTAAAAATAATCATGTTTCTTGTATTACGTAAATTAAAACAGGTAATACTGATATCCTCGCTTTGTTTTATTTCCACCGGAGTTTACGCTGCCGGTGTCGCAAAAACGGCAGCAGATGCAATGCGCTGTGATCCTGATGCTGGTGATAATGAAAACGGATACGGTTCCTGCCCCTTTCTGGGCAGTATCTACGATGCTGACCCGGTATTCAAGAAAGACCTTGATGATGCGCTGAAGTCAGCAGGACTCACCGGGTTAACGGGAAAACAGGGCTCCATGAACGGCCCTGACAGTGGATTAATTCCGGTGATCGTTGGTGACGAGAAGTGGCTGCTGGGGTCTGTCTGTGAGCGGGGTAATTGCGGTGACCATTATCTGAAAATACTGTATATCCCCTCAGAACATGTTATTGCCGGTTTTTATTACAACAGCGGAGAGGAAAACATGTTTGGCGATGTCGGGGATGCTGAAGCACGACTATTACGCCGCGACGTACCCGACGTTACACCAGTGCAGCAGGCTCCGGCATTGCCAGTAACACATACAGACGGCGCACCGGCAGACACTATCTGGACCTTTAAGGGTGACAGCGGCAAAACGTTATGGCAGGTCTGCGGCGGTCAGAGCAGCAGTTGCGCCATTATAGCCAACACTAAGTATTACGTTGCCGTTCTGAATCGTAAGTCAGCAACGGGCTGTGCTTTCGGTGATTTTTATGTTGCCGCCCGCGATACCGCAACATGGCGGCAGTATGATACCGGCACCTGCAGTGCGGATGCGTACATCCGCAAGGGCAGCATCAACAACGGTCAGTATCTGTCCGTCGATATTGGTATCAACGGGGTGCTGGTGAAGCAGTTCCCGATTGGTTACTGGTCAATGCAGAAGGAATTTTCCGGCAACCGACGCCCCTCATGGTCAAAAGTTAAAGAGAAAAATCAGCAACATTAATCATCAGCAATAATATATTCCATCAGGCCATGTTCCTCCGGGGACATGGCCTTTTTGCTTTTATTTCATTATCAGATAAGGAGTTAATTATGCGATTAGCCAGTCGCTTCGGACGGATTAATCAGATACGCCGTGACCGCCCACTGACCCATGAAGAACTGATGCACTATGTTCCCAGCATTTTTGGGGAAGACCGGCATACCTCCCGCAGTGAACGGTATTCGTACATCCCCACCATCACAGTGCTGGAAAGCCTGCAGCGGGAAGGCTTTCAGCCATTCTTCGCCTGCCAGACCCGCGTACGTGACCCGGGCCGCCGGGGGTATACCAAACACATGCTGCGTCTGCGCCGTGACGGGGAGATAAACGGACAACATGTCCCTGAAATCATTCTGCTCAACTCCCATGACGGTACCTCCAGCTACCAGATGCTGCCGGGTTACTTCAGGTTCGTCTGCCAGAACGGGTGTGTCTGTGGTCAGTCTCTGGGGGAAGTGCGTGTTCCGCACCGGGGAAATGTGGTGGAGAAAGTTATTGAAGGGGCTTACGAGGTGGTGGGCGTGTTTGACCGGATAGAGGAGAAGCGTGATGCCATGCAGTCGCTGGTTCTGCCGCCACCGGCACGTCAGGCGCTGGCACAGGCGGCACTGACTTACCGTTATGGTGATAAACATCAGCCGGTCACCACCGCTGACATTCTGACACCACGACGCCGGGAGGATTACGGTAAGGACCTGTGGAGTGCTTATCAGACCATCCAGGAAAATATGCTGAAAGGCGGGATTTCCGGTCGCAGCGCTAAAGGAAAACGTATCCACACCCGTGCCATTCACAGCATCGACACGGACATTAAGCTCAATCGCGCATTGTGGGTGATGGCAGAAACGCTGCTGAAGAGCATGCGCTGATGCTGTTTCCCTGAAAGTGCAGCCCTGACTCACGTCTGTACCAGTCCCCAGGCATTCTTCCATTCATTTACTTTTTATAAGGAATAATCTCATGACAACCTTTTCGCATAGCTCCACCACACCTTCTGTTTCCGTGACTGCGGCATCAGGGAATAACCAGTCTCAACTGGTTGCCACTCCCGTCCCTGATGAACAGCGCATCAGCTTCTGGCCGCAGCACTTTAGCCTCATTCCACAGTGGGTAACCCTGGAGCCCCGTATCTTTGGCTGGATGGACCGTCTGTGTGAAGACTACTGTGGTGGTATCTGGAATCTGTACACCCTGAACAACGGCGGGGCATTTATGGCCCCTGAACCGGATGACGATGATGAAACCTGGATACTGTTCAGTGCCATGAACGGTAACCGCGCTGAAATGAGCCCGAAAGCAGCTGGCATTACCGCCTGTCTGATGACGTACAGTCATCATGCCTGTCGTACGGAGTGTTATGCCATGACGGTCCATTATTACCGGTTGCGGGATTACGCCCTGCAGCATCCGGAATGCAGCGCCATTATGCGCATCATCGACTGAATGGAGAGAAGCACAATGCAACAACTTTCCTTTCTGCCCGGAGAGATGACGCCCGGCGAGCGCAGCCTCATTCAACGGGCCCTGAAAACCCTGGACCGCCATCTTCATGAACCCGGCGTGGCCTTCACCTCCACCCGTGCAGCACGGGAATGGCTGATTCTGAACATGGCGGGACTAGAGCGTGAAGAGTTCCGGGTGCTGTATCTGAACAACCAGAATCAGCTGATTGCCGGTGAAACCCTCTTCACCGGCACCATCAACCGCACGGAAGTCCATCCCCGGGAAGTGATTAAACGCGCCCTGTACCACAATGCCGCTGCCGTGGTGCTGGCACACAATCACCCGTCCGGTGAAGTTACACCCAGTAAGGCAGACCGGCTTATCACTGAGCGTCTGGTACAGGCACTGGCTCTGGTGGATATCCGGGTGCCGGACCATCTGATAGTCGGTGGCAACCAGGTTTTCTCCTTTGCCGAACATGGTCTGCTTTAACCCTTCACAACCACATCACACCTGTTTTCACTTTTATCTTCTGTCTTCAGAGGTATCCCATTATGAAAATTATCACCCGTGGTGAAGCCATGCGTATTCACCGCCAGCATCCTGCATCCCGTCTTTTCCCGTTCTGTGCCGGTAAGTACCGCTGGCACGGCAGCACTGAAGAGTATACCGGTCGTGAAGTGCAGGATATTCCCGGTGTGCTGGCCGTGTTTGCAGAACGCCGTAAGGACAGTTTTGGCCCGTATGTCCGGCTGATGAGCGTCACTCTGAACTGAGTCAGTAAGGGCATTCTGATGAGCAGAATTATCGACATTACCTGACCGTTCTTAACCGATTTTCTGTGAGGATTTTATCGTGTCAGACACGCTCCATGAAACAAATTATCCCGACGACAATCACGACCGCCCCTGGTGGGGGCTGCCCTGCACCGTTCGTGACAGTGACACCCCGTTTTGGCGCCCGTCTGGTGCAGGAGGGCAATCAGTTGCATTACCTTGCAGACCGCGCCGGTATCAGAGGCCGGTTCAGCGATGCGGATGCATACCATCTGGACCAAGCCTTTCCACTGCTGATGAAACAACTGGAACTCATGTTCACCAGCGGTGAACTGAATCCCCGTCATCAGCAGACCGTCACGCTGTATGCGAAAAGGATGATCGGTGAATCCCCCCTTCGGTTCGCACTGGTACATTTGCCAGCGATGAAAAAGCTAGGACTGCATTATGCCATACCGACCGACATAACAATACGGAGCAGGGCATAAACCAAGATACGCTGGCTGCCATACGACAGTGACGTACCGCGAAAAACCCGTCCGCAATTAATTTCTTTTATTCGCAGAATAACCGACGATGAGAATTTTACCTATATCCCGAAAACGTGTGGCGAAGTCCTCTGTAACCGTCTGACAGCCCCTAGTTACATACCTGCAGGACAAACACTACAGCCTGACTCTTAACGATACGCAGCGCATTGACGACACTGTTATGAAGGTACATATTGAAAACGGGATTCCCCTTAGCCGATACAGTCAACTTCCTAGTAGATAAGTACGAACTGATTCGTATCGATAACAGAGTGTTGAGCAGGCGGGAGCAATCACATTATCTTCAGACCGTAGATATCTTACGAGCACGACAAACAACCGACATGTTGCGACGAAGCCAAAGCTGAATTCCACAAGCAGCGTGCCAATCTTTCTTATTCATTTGTTCTCTGCAGAATGCGTCTGCTATTTACAGCGGACGCAATGCATCTTACGGACAAAAAATCATGTAAACAGATAGTAGTTCTTTTCGTACTCAGCTAAGGCATTTTATTCAGTCCACATGAGATTCTGCCTGTCTGATCAAGAGAATGCCAATAGTACTGTCGAATGTTAGTTATTTGATAAATATAGGATTCCAAAACAAAGTTGTAGATTGCCTTGTCATTCAGCAATCAAGTAACTAAGCTGACCGGTTCAATAGCGACGGTACTACTTGTTTTGTACAATTTGTTGCGTAATGGTCTCTGATCAGATAAACATACAACTGTTTTTATATACAGGTTTAATGACATGTTACAATACACATCTGTAGAGATTTGTGCAGGGGCAGGAGGTCAAGCTCTAGGGTTACATAACGCTGGCTTCACTCACCGCGCGCTCGTCGAGATTGATCCTGCTGCCTGCGAAACTCTTCGCCTCAACAATGAGCTCCATTCTTTAGGTTGGGAAAATATCATAGAGGGTTGCGTTAAGCATTTTGCTGAACATACTGCATATAATTTTTCTGATATTGACTTGGTCGCAGGGGGAGTGCCCTGCCCGCCATTCTCAAAAGCAGGGAAACAACTAGGCAAAGATGATGAACGTGATTTGTTTCCAACAGCGCTCAAAATTGTGAACATCATTAAGCCAAAAGCAGTAATGATTGAAAATGTTTCAGGTTTATTAGACCCAAAGTTTAAACAATACCGACAAGAACTAGATCATGCTTTCTCTGCAATGGGTTATAAAACCTTTTGGAAACTTCATAACGCTTCTGATTACGGAGTTCCTCAGCTTCGTCCCCGAGTTCTTTTAGTTGCATTGCGTGGTAAGTATTCCGCTCATTTTCGTTGGCCGAGTGAAACGTTGATACCACCGACTGTGGGTGATGCTCTCTTTGACTTAATGTCACAGGGTGGCTGGGAAGGAGCCGAGGCATGGAGAAAGGCCGCTAACAATATAGCCCCTACACTTGTTGGCGGTTCCCATAAGCATGGAGGTCCAGACCTTGGACCGACGAGAGCCAAAAAAGCTTGGCAAGCGCTTGGAGTCAACGGGCATTCCATAGCTGATAGTAGCCCTGAAAAGGGGTTTACTGGGTATATTGGAAGAGACGGAAATATTCGAGCAGGTCTTGAAAATATGCCTCGTTTGACGGTGAGAATGGCTGCACGAATCCAAGGTTTCCCGGACTGGTGGGAATTCTCTGGGAAAAAAACAGCTGCTTATCGTCAAGTAGGTAACGCTTTTCCTCCTCCTGTTGCCGAAGCAACAGGAAGGCAAATTCGTAAAGCACTCGAAGCGGTTGATCTAATGAAAAAAAAACAGTTGGCATCACCACTGGAATCGAATGATGTTCAAAGCTTGCGTATTGCGTAGTCAACGATTTCGTCTAAAGAAAAACCCTTTGCATCAGCTAGTTGTTGGGCTCTTCTTAAACTAGCTTCTGGCAGATGGAGCATTGTTGTTATCCCAAATTTTTCAGGAAATGCCCATGAGCATGTGTAACAATCTTCAGTACATCCCTCACATGCTCTTCTCTTACCTACGTTGCAATTGTGGCAAAGAGCTTGCCAATTGGTTAACTCATTTCCACCACCGCGTGACAAAGGTATTTTGTGATCCGCTTGTAGCCCCCTGACCCCAGCGGCAACAGTTTTACCACATGTTGCACATGTATTGCTGCAGTTAGAAAATAAACTGGATCGTTGTGATTCTGTCAGATATTCCCTTTCCATTGGCGGGGCAATCATGCTTGATTTCAGCCGCCAAGCATGTCCCGAGAATTCCGGAATGTACGAGCTTTCGAGATCACAGCCTAGTTCATCACGCAACTCTCTTGTTCGTCTATCGAAGTACTTTTGCCCTGTCAATTCCAGTAATTCTGTCGATGGGACCCAAGGTTTAGGAAAATCAAAATCATCTGAAACCCATAATCTCTTTAGGATAATCAACTTGACTTTACTCAATCGCTTTTTTTTAGGTAACGCTGACAAATAATTTTCGAATAATTCCATACTATCTCTCGAAAGAAACCTTAATCTCGCAAGGGATTACACCATAGATGGAAGTAGACAGGAAAGGGCTATCTAAAAGGGCAGGCATATAGAGTAATAATCAATGAAACAACCTGTACAGGCCTGCTAAGCTGCCCCCCAAATGTCCAACATCAATATCAGAAATATTGTTTCATCAAGATGAAAAAATCAACAAGACTGAGCCAATCTGAGATACGGATGCTCTATTGTTGATTTATGTTGACGAAAATTACTTACACATGGAGTTACACGGAAAAAATCATGATGCAGACAAAGAGAGGATTTAATCGTAATTGCTTGATATAAATGGTGCCGATAATAGGAGTCGAACCTACGACCTTCGCATTACGAATGCGCTGCTCTACCAACTGAGCTATATCGGCCCTGAAAGGACATGTTCACGAACGTGAATCACGGTGGACAAGGTTAAAACTAACCGGGCGATGCGTCAATGGCCTTGTGAATCAAATGGCTACTTTTGCATCACCCGGTTTTATTTACGCACGAATGGTGTAATCACCAATGCCGATCCACTTGTAAGTGGTCAGTGCTTCCAGCCCCATTGGGCCACGCGCGTGGAGTTTTTGTGTGCTTACCGCCACTTCCGCACCCAGACCAAACTGGCCGCCGTCGGTAAAACGCGTAGAGGCGTTAACGTAAACAGCGGACGAATCCACTTCGTTAACAAAACGCTGGGCGTTGCGCATATCGCGGGTCAGGATCGCATCGGAGTGTTGTGTGCCGTGTTCACGAATATGGGCGATGGCATCGTCAAGATCGCTGACGATTTTGACGTTCAAATCTAATGACAGAAACTCATCGTCATACTCTTCGGCTTTAACAGCAACCACCTTCGCAGGGCCTGCCTGCAACTGCGCCAGTGCAGCTGCATCTGCGTGTAATGTCACGCCGCTTTCCGCCATTTGTTTGCTTAATGCGGGCAGGAAGCTATCGGCGATGTTTTTATTCACCAGCAACGTTTCAACCGTATTACATGTGCTCGGACGCTGAGTTTTCGCGTTGACGATCACTTTTAATGCTTCAGCGATCTCTACACTTTCATCAACGTAAATATGGCATACGCCTATACCACCTGTGATCACCGGGATTGTCGACTGTTCACGGCACAGTTTATGCAAACCAGCGCCACCACGCGGGATCAGCATGTCGATGTATTTATCCATACGCAGCATTTCACTGACCAGCGCACGGTCAGGATTATCAATCGCCTGCACGGCACCCGCCGGTAAGCCGCAGGATTTCAGGGCGTCCTGAATCACCGCCACCGTTGCAGCGTTAGTGCGACACGTTTCTTTGCCACCGCGCAGGATCACCGCATTACCGGTTTTCAGGCACAGCGAAGCGACATCAACCGTCACGTTCGGGCGCGCTTCATAAATCACGCCAATAACCCCCAGCGGTACGCGACGACGCTCAAGACGCAGGCCGCTGTCCAGTACGCCGCCATCGATTACCTGCCCCACCGGATCGGCGAGGTTGCACACCTGACGTACATCGTCGGCAATGCCTTTCAGCCGTGCGGGCGTCAGTGCCAGACGGTCAAGCATCGCTTCGCTAAGGCCATTGGCTCGCGCGTCAGCAACATCCTGGGCGTTAGCGTTGAGGATGATTTCGCTTTGTGCTTCCAGTTCATCGGCGATTTTTTCCAGCACGCGATTTTTTTCGCGGCTGGAGAGTTGCGCTAATTTATACGAGGCTTGCTTCGCGGCAATGCCCATTTGTTCCAGCATCAGCCTGCTCCTTAACGGGTAATCATGTCATCACGGTGAACGGCAACCGGGCCGTATTCATATCCCAGTATTGCATCAATTTCTTGCGAGTGGTGTCCGGCAATACGGCGTAATGCATCGCTGTTGTAACGACTGACGCCGTGGGCGATATCGCGGCCTTCGAGGTTGCAAATGCGGATGACTTCACCACGCGAGAAATTGCCAGTCACGCTTTTAATGCCTTTCGGCAACAGGGAGCTGCCGCGTTCCAGAATGGCGGCAGTTGCCCCTTCATCTACCGTGATTTCACCCGCCGGCGGCGCACCGAAAATCCAGCGTTTACGGTTTTCAAGCGGAGTCGCCTGGGCATGGAACAGCGTACCGACGGAAATGCCTTCCATCACATCACCAATAACGCCCGGCTTGCTGCCCGCGGCAATAATGGTGTCGATACCCGCACGGCAAGCCACGTCAGCGGCCTGCAATTTGGTACTCATGCCGCCAGTTCCGAGGCCTGAAACGCTGTCACCGGCAATCGCGCGCAGTGCGTCATCAATGCCGTAAACATCTTTAATCAGTTCTGCCTGCGGATTGCTGCGCGGGTCAGCGGTATACAAACCTTTTTGATCGGTCAGCAGCAACAGTTTATCGGCACCCGCAAGAATCGCCGCCAGCGCAGAAAGGTTATCGTTATCGCCGACCTTAATCTCTGCCGTAGCGACAGCATCGTTCTCATTGATTACCGGAACGATATTGTTATCGAGCAACGCTCGCAGGGTGTCGCGGGCGTTCAGGAAGCGTTCACGGTCTTCCATATCAGCACGGGTCAGCAGCATTTGCCCGACGTGAATGCCATAAATCGAAAACAGCTGTTCCCACAGTTGAATCAGTCGACTCTGCCCTACCGCCGCCAGCAGTTGTTTCGAGGCGATGGTCGCTGGCAGTTCCGGGTAACCCAGGTGCTCACGTCCGGCGGCGATCGCGCCCGACGTCACAATAACAATCCGATGCCCGGCGGCATGTAACTGCGCGCACTGGCGAACAAGTTCAACGATATGGGCACGGTTCAGACGGCGCGATCCGCCTGTTAGCACACTGGTGCCGAGTTTTACCACCAGCGTCTGGCTGTCACTCATGATTCTCTGCCATTCAATTTTAGGAAAAATGATATCAAACGAACGTTTTAGCAGGACTGTCGTCGGTTGCCAACCATCTGCGAGCAAAGCATGGCGTTTTGTTGCGCGGGATCAGCAAGCCTAGCGGCAGTTGTTTACGCTTTTATTACAGATTTAATAAATTACCACATTTTAAGAATATTATTAATCTGTAATATATCTTTAACAATCTCAGGTTAAAAACTTTCCTGTTTTCAACGGGACTCTCCCGCTGAATATTCGCGCGTTAATTAAAATCAGGAATGAAAATGAAAAAGAGCACTCTGGCATTAGTGGTGATGGGCATTGTGGCATCTGCATCTGTACAGGCTGCAGAAATATATAATAAAGACGGTAATAAACTGGATGTCTATGGCAAAGTTAAAGCCATGCATTATATGAGTGATAACGCCAGTAAAGATGGCGACCAGAGTTATATCCGTTTTGGTTTTAAAGGCGAAACACAAATTAACGATCAACTGACTGGTTATGGTCGTTGGGAAGCAGAGTTTGCCGGTAATAAAGCAGAGAGTGATACTGCACAGCAAAAAACGCGTCTCGCTTTTGCCGGGTTGAAATATAAAGATTTGGGTTCTTTCGATTATGGTCGTAACCTGGGGGCGTTGTATGACGTGGAAGCCTGGACCGATATGTTCCCGGAATTTGGTGGCGATTCCTCGGCGCAGACCGACAACTTTATGACCAAACGCGCCAGCGGTCTGGCGACGTATCGGAACACCGACTTCTTCGGCGTTATCGATGGCCTGAACTTAACCCTGCAATATCAAGGGAAAAACGAAAACCGCGACGTTAAAAAGCAAAACGGCGATGGCTTCGGCACGTCATTGACATATGACTTTGGCGGCAGCGATTTCGCCATTAGTGGGGCCTATACCAACTCAGATCGCACCAACGAGCAGAACCTGCAAAGCCGTGGCACAGGCAAGCGTGCAGAAGCATGGGCAACAGGTCTGAAATACGATGCCAATAATATTTATCTGGCAACTTTCTATTCTGAAACACGCAAAATGACGCCAATAACTGGCGGCTTTGCCAATAAGACACAGAACTTTGAAGCGGTCGCTCAATACCAGTTTGACTTTGGTCTGCGTCCATCGCTGGGTTATGTCTTATCGAAAGGGAAAGATATTGAAGGTATCGGTGATGAAGATCTGGTCAATTATATCGACGTCGGTGCTACGTATTATTTCAACAAAAATATGTCAGCGTTTGTTGATTATAAAATCAACCAACTGGATAGCGATAACAAATTGAATATTAATAATGATGATATTGTCGCGGTTGGCATGACGTATCAGTTTTAATGAATATTGCCGGATGTGATGCATCCGGCACATTTCACTCACGCCGTTAACTTCACCGGCTCGTCACGAAAATCATCCGCCGGTTCCAGCTTCAGATTCAGCGTCGTCAGCAGTTCACGCAGCTTCTCGTGAAACTCACGCAGGGTGTGCTCCAGTCGTTCAACCACTTCAGTGTCTTTTACCGGAACACTCTTCCAGTCGCCTGCTTTATCGAACAGACCAAACTGGTAACTGTAGGTAAAACGGGATTCCTGCGCTTCCAGCTCCATCCACCAGCCCCAGAATTCACGCACTTCCGGTGCCGGTTTCACGTTGACGCATACAGCCAGACAATCGAAAAAGAATCGATTATCTTCGCACTTACCTTCACGAATATACGGGCCTAGTGCGGTAAATTTTTTGATCAATCTGCTCTTCGGGTGTCCACTCGGTAACGTCATTGCTATCTCCTGTTGTGATGCAACTGTTTTACCAAATTGGCAAAATTTAGCAAATTTTTAACACAAGCGTTTTTCGATCCAGTCGGTGATTTCCTGAAGACCTTTGTCAAAATTCCGATACACCGGGTTAAATGGGATCTCTAATAATTTACCGTCAGCAGATGATGAGGTGATTAAGCGTGAGTCCTCTTCCGGGCTGAACGGATCGTTCTTCCAGTAGCCTGATAACATTGGCGTTGGGCAGCGACGTCCCAGCAATCCTTGCACTTTTAATGAATAGCGATTCAGCTCCACGCGCAACGCTTCATCGGAAGCATCATGCATCCCCAAACGACTGGCCAGAACGTCAAGATACATTTCCGGCACCTGTTGCTGGCACTTAAAATCACTCAACAGGGTATGAACTACCGGACCAAGACAGGCAACCGCTTTCAGACGCGGCGATTCAAGGTATGCCAGACGCACGGCAACGTTAGCGCCGAAACGGAAACCAAAGGCCGCGACGCGAGTGTGATCCACCCACGGTACGTTAGGCAGCGCCTTTAAGACGTGCTGATGCAACAGGCTGGAGTCCTGGGTGAGCTTCCATTTTGAAGAAAAGCCCACCGACGGCATATCAATAGTCAGCATCGCAATGCCGCGCGGCGCAAAATAACGTTCATACAGGCTGTAATAGTCCGTCTGCATCGCATCCAGACCACCACACATTAATACCGTCGGGAACGGGCCATCGCCTTTCGGCATATGCAAAAAGCCGGTGATGGGCGCACCGCCGGGTACGGTAAACTCCATCTGCCGCATCGTGCCCGGTAGACGCTGAGCGGCCTCTTCATAGGCGCGGTTTGACAAAGCCTGCGCTTGCTCGGCCAGGTCATCTCCTTTCAGATGAGGATAGGCGGCAATGTTGTACAACGTAGCCGCATGCAGCCAGTGACGACCACTGAGTTGCGGATCGTCTTCCGCACAGGCTTTTTGTTGCCACACCATCGCCTGGGTGGCCCACTCATAAATCCAGTTGCCGCCACGGTAGCCAATCACCGTATCGTATAAATCATCGTCGGTACGTTCGGCATCGCTCATCACAATACGTGCCTGGACGTCGAGGATTTCGCGTGGGTCAATGCCGCGCCAGATCCACATCAGACGGTTAATCATGCGATACCAGTGAGGGATGGTTTTACCATCAAGGGCCGACTGCACAGGCGGTTGTGCGCCGTGATTAAAGCGGCGGACTAGCGTCGAGGTTTCAGGATGTTTAAAGCGGGGTTTGAACAGGGTTTCGCTCAGGTTTGCCTGTGTCATGGATGCAGCCTCCAGAATACTTACTGGAAACTATTGTAACCCGCCTGAAGTTAAAAAGAACAACGCCCGGCAGTGCCAGGCGTTGAAAAGATTAGCGACCGGAGATTGGCGGGACGAATACGACGCCCATATCCCACGGCTGTTCAATCCAGGTATCTTGCGGGATATCAACAACATAGTCATCAACCAGCGGACGACCAGCCGGTTTTGCGAAGATGGTGACAAAGTGCGCTTTTGGATACATTTCACGAATCGCAACCGCAGTACCACCGGTATCCACCAGGTCATCAATAACGATGAAGCCTTCGCCATCGCCTTCTGCGCGTTTCAGCACTTTAAGCTCGCGCTGGTTGTCGTGATCGTAGCTGGAAATACAAACGGTATCGACATGACGAATACCCAGTTCACGCGCCAGTAACGCACCCGGTACCAGACCGCCACGGCTTACGGCAATAATGCCTTTCCATTGTTCAGAAGGCATCAGTCGGCTTGCGAGTTTACGTGCATGGATCTGCAACATGTCCCAGGTGACGATGTATTTTTCGCTCATGTGAAGTGTCCCAGCCTGTTTATCTACGGCTTAAAAAGTGTTCGAGGGGAAAATAGGTTGCGCGAGATTATAGAGATCTGGCGCACTAAAAACCAGTATTTCACATGAGTCCGCGTCTTTTTACGCACTGCCTCTCCCTGACGCGGGATAAAGTGGTATTCTCAAACATATCTCGCAAGCCTGTCTTGTGTTGACAACATTTTCTGCTAACCCTGTGACCTGCAATACTGTTTTGCGGGTGATCGACAAGGAGACTTAACGTGTCTGAACTGTCTCAATTATCTCCACAGCCGCTGTGGGATATTTTTGCCAAAATCTGTTCTATTCCTCACCCGTCCTATCATGAAGAGCAACTCGCTGAATACATTGTTGGTTGGGCAAAAGAGAAAGGTTTCCATGTCGAACGCGATCAGGTAGGTAATATCCTGATTCGTAAACCTGCTACCGCAGGTATGGAAAATCGTAAACCGGTCGTCTTACAGGCCCACCTCGATATGGTGCCGCAGAAAAATAACGACACCGTGCATGACTTCACGAAAGATCCTATCCAGCCTTATATTGATGGCGAATGGGTTAAAGCGCGCGGCACCACGCTGGGTGCGGATAACGGCATTGGTATGGCCTCTGCGCTGGCGGTTCTGGCTGACGAAAACGTGGTTCACGGCCCGCTGGAAGTGCTGCTGACCATGACCGAAGAAGCCGGTATGGACGGTGCGTTCGGCTTACAGGGCAACTGGTTGCAGGCTGATATTCTGATTAACACCGACTCCGAAGAAGAAGGTGAAATCTACATGGGTTGTGCGGGGGGTATCGACTTCACCTCCAACCTGCATTTAGATCGTGAAGCGGTTCCAGCTGGTTTTGAAACCTTCAAGTTAACCTTAAAAGGTCTGAAAGGCGGTCACTCCGGCGGGGAAATCCACGTTGGGCTGGGTAATGCCAACAAACTGCTGGTGCGCTTCCTGGCGGGTCATGCGGAAGAACTGGATCTGCGCCTTATCGATTTCAACGGCGGCACACTGCGTAACGCCATCCCGCGTGAAGCCTTTGCGACCATTGCTGTCGCAGCTGATAAAGTCGACGTCCTGAAATCTCTGGTGAATACCTATCAGGAGATCCTGAAAAACGAGCTGGCAGAAAAAGAGAAAAATCTGGCCTTGTTGCTGGACTCTGTAGCGAACGATAAAGCTGCCCTGATTGCGAAATCTCGCGATACCTTTATTCGTCTGCTGAACGCCACCCCGAACGGTGTGATTCGTAACTCCGATGTAGCCAAAGGTGTGGTTGAAACCTCCCTGAACGTCGGTGTGGTGACCATGACTGACAATAACGTAGAAATTCACTGCCTGATCCGTTCACTGATCGACAGCGGTAAAGACTACGTGGTGAGCATGCTGGATTCGCTGGGTAAACTGGCTGGCGCGAAAACCGAAGCGAAAGGCGCATATCCTGGCTGGCAGCCGGACGCTAATTCTCCGGTGATGCATCTGGTACGTGAAACCTATCAGCGCCTGTTCAACAAGACGCCGAACATCCAGATTATCCACGCGGGCCTGGAATGTGGTCTGTTCAAAAAACCGTATCCGGAAATGGACATGGTTTCTATCGGGCCAACTATCACCGGTCCACACTCTCCGGATGAGCAAGTTCACATCGAAAGCGTAGGTCATTACTGGACACTGCTGACTGAACTGCTGAAAGAAATTCCGGCGAAGTAATTATTTGATTTGCTGCCGGATGGCGTTTAATCGCCTTCCGGCAGTTTCATCCTTCATTATCCTTCGATAAAAGCCATCCCTGTAAATGTCCGTCGCGGGTTGCCACGTTCAATCTGGTGATGGAACATTCGCCACTGCGATTTCAGCGCCGCGCTATTTTCCTGTTGCTGTTGCTCCAGCTTCCAGGCAATCAGCAATCGTGCCAGCCGCTTGTTAGCATGCTGACTACGCTCTGACTGAACCTTCACGCTAATACCGGATGCCAAATGCGTGGCGCGTACCGCCGAGTCGGTTTTATTGACATGTTGACCGCCCGGCCCCGACGAACGCAGCGTCTCATAACGGATTGCATCCGATTGTTCCTGCTCATCAGCGGTAAAACGCCCAATGCCCAGAAACCAGTTTTTGCGCCCATGATGAGGCCGATACGGACTCGGACAAATCCACTGAATAGTGCCACACCAGCTTTCGCTTAATGCCCATGCGTTATCGCCATCGAGAGAAACCAGCGCCGAACGCAGTGTGTCAGAGTAGCGGCCCGTTTCTGTTTCCAGCACCGTTACCGCGACGTCTTGCCGGGTAAAAACGACCAACAGAGAAGAACGCTGCGCCAATCGGGTAGCCGCGTCCGGGGTGTAAATCTGGCATCCCCACTACGCGCTGCATGTTGGGTAAATTTGCCGTGGTGTGTAATTGTTGGATCGCTAAACTCTCGATCCACAGGTCATCAGATGCGATGGTAAATACCGCATCGGATAAGGGACGAATATATTTGCCCATGTACCATTCCATTTATACTCGTCATACTTCAAGTTGCATGTACTGCGACTGCGTTCGTTCACCCCAGTCACTTACTTATGTAAGCTCCTGGCGATTCACTCGCTTGTCGCCTTCCTGCAACTCGAATTATTTAGAGTATATAAATATAAAAATCAGGAAATGGCAGACGAATCCAGGGCAAGAAAAAAAGAATTAATCCTGGAAAGGTCTGCAAAGAGTCATTGATAAAGGATTTGTCATGATTTACCTCCTTGCAGTTTGTGGAATCAGAAAACGCGCACATACCAGGCGGGCGTTATTTTCATTGCAAGCTGGATTTAATGTTGCGGTTTATATCGCATATAAAAATTAGTAAACCACGCTCCCCGGCATTCAACGCGCTGCTGCTTAACTGTCTGAAAACCATAACGTTCAAAAAAGGGTTTTGCGGTTATGCTTGCGTCCACCGTAAGTTCGGATTCAGACTTAATCAAAGGTTTTAACAAAGCGCTGGCAACCCCACGGCGGGTGTATTCAGGGTCAACAAATAACATATCGATATAATGTTCAATGCGGGAAATAAAACCAACCGGTTGTGCATTAATGATCGCAACCCACACTTGTGATTTCGCGAGTTTCTCCTTCCAGCGAGATTCGTCAATCTGCGCCCAGGCGGAAATTTGTTGTGGTGAATAATGCTGACTGGCGGTCATCGTAACCGCTCTAATGAAAATAGCGCATAGTTGCTGAAAATCGCCAGGCTGATAGTTTCTTATTTGTATGTTATTCATAATATAAATTCAAAAACGCATGCGAAACGCTTCTGCCATTTTCCCAATTTTATGCATTTGGTTGTTATCTCGAGCCAGTTTATGAGGTTCAGGTTTCAGAATGGCAATGAGCAACCATGCTTGCTCATCAAACGCCCCCTGACAATATACCAAATGCGCTTCGTCATTCGTTCTGCTGAATTGGCGCAACTGTGGCGGAAATGGATTATTCTCATTTGCCAGATGAATATGAGCAACTCGCTCAAATTTGATTAATGGCCAGGTAAAGGAGTCGTCGTAGAGTGCATCGCGACCAAATATATCTGGCAAAACACCGTCACGCTTATAGGAAATAAAATCCGCCGTTAACGCATCAAGTTCCTCTGCTGTAAGTTGCAGGCGAATAAGTTTTGTTTTGAATACCCGCATCCTTATTCCTTAAAGTCATTGAAATCATCATCCGTCATATCATTAAGATATTGTTCAGCGCGGCGTGTAATTTCCTCTAATCTTGCAGCACTTGGACGGAAGCGCGCCTTTATGGGCTTTTTCTCCTCTTGTTCAGCAAGCATGTCCATTAACGCTTCGAATGCGCTGGCACTTAAGAGATATCCTGCGGGGCGATTATTAGAAAGAACCGCAACCGGTTGATCAATAAAGTATTTAGCTGGGTTTTTACGTAACTCAGTGATATTGACCGATTTTTCAGCGAGAATTCGATGCATACAGTGATACCCTCATAATAATGCACACCAGAATATACATAATAGTATACATCATAATCCCAGCACCAGTTGTCTTTCCATTTGCGGGTCAAGCAACGTCACATGCAGCCCCACCAGACGCACACCGCGCCCGCCGCGGCGTTCATCCCAGGTTTTACGCGCGGTGGCGATTAGATCAGCTTTATTCAGCCGCGGCCAGACGTGCTCCTGGGTGGTTTGCTGAAAATCGTCGAACTTTAATTTCACCCCCTGGCGAGCAATCAGTAAATCAGGTTTTACCTTTGCCAGACGGCGTTCAAGTTCCGGATACAGCCGCTCGATAATCGCTTCACATTCAGACCAGTGATGAATATCTTCCGCCATCGTGCGTTCCACGCCGACGGATTTTCGCAACCGTTCGCTGTTAACATCGCGTTCGTCAATCCCCTGACTACGCTCCCACAAAATGCGGCCAAATTTGCCAAAGCGTTTAAGCAGCATCACCAGATCACACTTTTGTACATCACCGCAGGTCCGCAGCCCCATCGCTTCCAGTTTTGCCGCTGAGACTTTGCCGACGCCGGGGATTTTTGCCAGCGGTAAGGTTTGTAAAAATGCCGGAACTTCTGCCGGCGTAATCACAAACTGGCCGTTGGGTTTATTCATGTCGGAGGCGATTTTGGCGAGAAACTTTACTGGTGCCACGCCCGCAGACGCCGTCAGTTGCAGCTCGTTGAAGATTGTCTGGCGGATTTCCTGGGCGATGAGGGTCGCAGAACCGTGGCAATGGACGCTATCGGTGACATCGAGATAAGCCTCATCCAGTGACAACGGTTCAATGCGCGAGGTGTAGCGCGAGAAGATTTCACGGATATGATTTGAGGCTTCTTTGTAGGCGTCAAAGCGCCCCGGAAGCAAGGTGAGATGTGGGCATAATTTGAGCGCCATCCCTGTCGGCATAGCGCTACGTACGCCAAATTTACGCGCGGGATAATTGGCGGTGCTGATCACCCCCCGACGTTCGCGGCTGCCGCCAATAGCAATAGGGATATCGCGCAGGGCGGGATTGTCGCGCATCTCCACTGCGGCGAAAAAGCAGTCCATATCCACATGAATGATTTTACGCATTGCTCACCTCTCAACACTGGTAAAGTATACAGTGATTTCAGGGTTTGAGAAATGCGTAAAGATTCAGCATTTAACGCGTTCGCTGCGAAAGCACCTGCTGCTTATCCAGCTTTTGCACCAGCGGCTGCACCACTTTATCCCCATGCTGACCAAAGTATTGATACAGCGTATCGGACGCACTTTTGGTCAGCACCATAATCTCAATGCGCCGGTTGCCCGCGCTTTGCGGATTTTTGGAATCCAGCAGCATCTGGTCCGCCATTGCGCTTACCTGCATCACTTTATCTTCCGGCATTCCGGCCTCTTCCAGCACCCGACGAGCCGAAAGCGCGCGGTCACCCGAAAGGTTCCAGTTGTTGTAGATATTGTTTTTGTAGGCCATCGCATCGGTATGCCCGGTAATAATAATTTTATTATCGAGCGAGTCGAACACTGGCGCGAGCTCCACCAGCAGCGTTTTAAAGAACGGCATAATCTTCGCGCTGCCGCGTTCAAACATATTGCGGTTCTGGTCGTCTTTAATCAGCACGCGTAATCCCTGGGGAACAATCTCCATCTCCAGATTCGCTTCCATATGCGCATCACGGGCAATGGTGTTGATACTGGTTGCCAGCTCACCAAGCTCGGTGGCGGATTTCTTCTTCAGCAGCGCCGTTTTCTCATTCACATCACGCGCTTTTTTCTCCGTCTCTTCCGGCACCGCCACGGTGGCAGGTTTTGGCGGATGAGACGGGCTGATTTTATTTAACGGCGACAGCCCACCACCGTTAAAAATCGACTGCCCGTGCAGCGCGGCGATAATGCTTTCACGCTCGGATTTACTGACGCTGTTGACAATCAACTTTATTGTCGTCACCAAAGGGGCCGAGCGTATTTCCGAGGTTTCTGCCCGCTTTACCTTAGACGCGATGCCCGGCAAACAGATGGCGATTGACGCCGATCTTAACGCCGGATTGATCAACCAGGCGCAGGCGCAAACCCGGCGTAAAGATGTTGCCAGCGAGGCCGATTTCTACGGCGCGATGGACGGGGCATCGAAGTTTGTGCGCGGGGACGCCATCGCCGGGATGATGATTCTGGCGATCAACCTGATCGGCGGCGTCTGTATCGGGATCTTCAAATACAACCTGAGCGCCGATGCTGCCTTCCAGCAGTATGTGCTGATGACCATCGGCGACGGCCTGGTGGCGCAGATCCCTTCCCTGCTGCTCTCCACCGCGGCGGCGATTATCGTCACCCGCGTCAGCGACAACGGCGATATCGCCCATGACGTGCGTAACCAGCTGCTGGCAAGCCCGTCGGTGCTCTACACCGCCACCGGGATTATGTTCGTGCTGGCGGTGGTACCGGGAATGCCGCACCTGCCGTTTTTGCTGTTCAGCGCCCTGCTTGGTTTTACCGGCTGGGGGGGGGGCCAACCAACCCCGGGGGGGGGCGGTGGCGTACTG
>OCAB01000136.1_pt1 | contig 42546 bp, 36 predicted proteins | sample 1477071 | NCBI WGS metagenome assembly OCAB01 (sample SAMEA2580275, study PRJEB22360) | human gut metagenome | biome: human gut; feature: human-associated habitat; material: faeces | place: Denmark | collected 2008/2010
TTTGAGAGCGCGCGCCCGGGCGGCGCGCGGCGGCGTCGACCGCCGGTAATCGCGACGAGGCGGATGGTCGCCCTCACGGGTGGCCTGTGCGCGGGCGCCGGCGGCATGGTGCTGATTCGGCACCTCTCGGCCGGTTCTGCTGGCTCCGCCTCAACCATGCAGCCGCCGAACGGCAACTTCGGTGGCGGCGCCAACACCATGCAATACGACTATTCCGGCAGCTACTCGGTGTCGCTCACCGTCGGCGAAGACTCCACCACCGTCATCGACGGTACCGACATCACCGCCTCCAGCTCCGGGTCGAACGGCGTCTTCGCCACCGATTCCGGAACGGCGCTCGTCAACGACACATCGATTGAGACCATGGCCGACAATTCACGCGGGCTGGACGCGACCTACGGCGGCACGATATTGGCGAACAAGATCACCGCGGACACGCAGGGCGGCCACAGCGCCATCGTCGCCACCGATCGAGGCGGCGGATCGATCTCTCTCGCCGATGCGACGCTGGGCACCGCCGGCTCCGGCTCCCCGCTGCTGTATTTCACCGGCGACATTCAGGTGAACAACGTCTCCGGAACCTCATCCGGCAGCCAGATCGCCGGCATGGAAGGCCTCAATACGATCCTGATCAAGGATTCGACGTCGGAAAGCACGGTCACCGGCAAAACCGCATCCGACCCGATCGCCACGGCATCATCATCTACCAGTCCACCTCGGGCGATGCGGAAGGCAGCACCGGCGAGCACGCCACGTTCCAGTCGGTCGATTCCACACTCAGCTCCGCCATCGGATCAGGGTCGATGTTCTACTTCACCAACACGACCGCCGATGTGGTGCTGCAGAACACTGAGCTTGATTTCGACACCGACGCGGCGACGATCACGGACAACGCGGCGGCCGGCTCCGGCACGGGCACGGCGAGCGACGCCCCCATCACTGTGAATGTCGACGGCACGTCCACGTGGGGGGTGGCGAAGGATACGACCATTTCCGCGCTCAACGTCGCTTCCGGCAGCGATGGCAACACCGTCACCATCGTGGCGAACGGCAAGACCGTGGTCTCCGGCAGCGGCGACGTGACCGTCACGGTGACCGGCTCGTATTCGACCTCGGTCTCGGCCGGGAGCGACACGGAGCTGTCGAGCGACACCATCGACCGCAGCGAGTTCGACAGCCGGTTCGGCACATCGACAGCGTGGACGATGGCATAACCATGGCGGCGTGCCAGACATCAACATCAGCAATCACTTCATCAGTCAGTTTTCAAAGGAGTCATCATGACCAGCAACAACAGCAACAATGTCAACAATGCGAATGGCGGCGAGAGCGGCAACGGCGCGGATGGTGCCATCGAGGGCGTCGCTATCGAGGTTGCGGCGAACGTCACCGGTTCGGAGCAGCGTCAAGCGGCTGTGAATGACGCCGCTGTGGCTGATGTTTCGGTGACTAACGGTTCGGCGGGTGGCTGGGGCGTGGAGCCCAGTTCCGCGGCTGGTCGGGCCGATGGTGGCCGGGCTGCGGCAGACAACGGCGGTACAGACGAGTATGCGGGGAATCGTGCGGATGGTCTGGGAGACGCCGAATGGGCTGCCGGGACCGGGGCTGCTGGATGCGGAACCGCCGGATACGGCTCGGCTGGGTATAGGCTCGCGGCAGCTCCGGGCAGTTCCGGCTATGCGCCGAACGGTCCGATGCCGGGGAGCTACGGCGAGGGATCGCGTGCGGCGTGGTACGCGCAGAATGCGCCGACGCAGGCAATGAATCCGCAGCCGGGGAATATGCAAGCGGTGAGTGGCCAGAACATGAACGCGCAGGACGCGAATATGCAGGGCGCGAATACACCAGATGCGAACGCGCAGGGCGGCCGGATGCCGTTGTATGCGGATTGGAACGGCCGGGGGCCGGTGCCTGGAGCAATGGGCGGTCAGGTCCCGACACCGAAAGGCTCGAAGGGCGGCGAACACGCGTTGAGCGGTAAGACGTGGACATTGCTCGCCGTGGTGTCTCTGGTCTGCGGCCTCGTGGGCGGCGTCGGTGGAGCGCTCGCGGTGAACGCGCTGACCGACGACGAAGATGGCACGGGCAGCAGCCAGCAGATGCCCGGAGGCATGGGACAGCCGCCCAGCGGAGGCCAATTCGGCAATGGACAGTCTCAGCAGTATGGTGGCTCAGGGGAGTCGGACAGCCAGCTCGGCAGTGGTTCCAGTGGCTCCGGCAGCAGCTCCAGCGGTTCCGGTTCCTCGTACAGCTCCGACGGCAGTGATGCGACCACAATGTAAGCCATGAGCCGGGCAAGGCTCAGCGCGAAGTGAAAGCGTCCAACCGCAATCGCTGCCCCCCCCCCTATCTGCCCCCATCATCCTCGTCAAATTACGGGTTGAAATAGCCGTTCTGGGCAATTCCCCGTGCGAAATCGCCGTTTTGAGCTCGAAAAACGGCGATTTCACACGGGGAATTGCGGATTTCGGCTATTTCACCCCGTAATTTCGCGTTCTGTTCGCCCTCCACAGCCCGTAAATGGCCCAGCCAGTCGGGCTTTACGGCTCATCCGGCCAGCGCATCGCTGACGAATCGGTCGACCGTCGACCAATGCGGCCCTTGCCTCCTCGGCTGCATCACGGCGCACGCCCTCCAGCTTGGCGCCGGGAACCTTACCGGCCCTGACCAGTTTCATCATCGAAAGCGGCGCCTGCGTGTCAAGGACAAATCGGAACATGAACGCCGACGTGGCCAGCGTCAACGCGCCTGCGGATGCCGCGGCGATGCCGGTAATTCGGCATCCGCGCCGTACCCGGCCGGCGCGTCGCGAGCGAAATGAGTCATGCCGATGCGCGAAAGCAGCCGGCGCAAACGCAGCGCAGCTTCCCATGCGGATACCCTGTGCCGACTGGATTCCAAGCCGGCTGCACGGCCCAAGCGCGGCCGGCATGCTCGGGAAGAGCGCGAAAGGCGAAAAATCCTCACGACCTCTAGCGAACCGCGCGAACGGTTGTTAGTGTTGATGCACAGACGATTTCGGTCGCCGCGGCGCGCCGAACGCCGCATATACCGCTTGGTGCGCACCAGACGTAGAGCGGCGGTCTCCAAAACCGCAGGTCGTTGGTTCGAAGCCAACCGCGTATGCCAGTCACTTGTTTTTTCGGGGTCTGCCTCCGCCGACGCCCCGACCGGGACGCTTCGCGTTCCATCCGTCTATCGTCTCCGGGAGCCAGCCGCGCGTGCGGCCTATCATGGCGTCGGGTTCGGGGAGCTTGAGGTTGAGCAGGCCGCCACTGGTTATGCCGAGGCGTTCGGCGACCTGCTTGACGCCGAGAGATATGCAGTCCGAGAACACGCGACACGCAGTGAATCTTAACGACCGCAGGACTAGGCAAACAACAAATGGCACTACGCAGATGCTCATACACCCACTGCCACCTGCCCGTCACCCGCGGCCAAGCATGGGACCTCGGACATAACGACCGGCGCGACGGATACAACGGACCCGAACACGCGAGCTGCAACCGCAAAGCGGGAGCAGCCAACAGCAACCGCATGCGCGAACACTGGAACAAGCAAACAGGAAACAACGTGGCGACTGCAGGCCGGGTGAGCCTACTTCTTCTTCGGCACGTAGATCACAGTGTCGATCAGTTCTCGGTAGTGCGCGACGATCTGCGCGCGGCGGGTCTTCAGGCTGGCCGTCAGCATGCCGTTGTCTTGTGTGAACTCGTCGGGCAGAATCTCGAACTTGCGGATCGACTCGGCGCGAGACACGCCCTCATTGGCCTGATTCACCGCACGCTCGACTTCGGTGTGCACGATCGGATTGCGGGCCAGCGACGCCAGGTCGGACTCCTCCTGAGCGCCCTGTGATTTCAGCCACGCGTTCGCATCGGCGAGATCCAACGTGACCAGCGCGGCCACGAACGGCTTCCGGTCGCCGATGACCAGGCACTGGTTCACAACCGGCGATGTCATCACGGCGGCCTCCAACAGGCCGGGGGAGACGTTCTTGCCGCCGGCGGTGATGATCAGATCCTTCTTGCGGCCGGTGATCGAAATGAAGCCGTCCTCGTCGATGTCGCCCAGATCGCCGGTGTGCAGCCAGCCGTCGACGATCTGCTCGGCGGTCACATCGGGATGGTTGTGGTATCCGCGGCAGACCAGATGGCCGCGTACGCACAGTTCGCCGTCGTCCGCGATACCCGCGGTGACGCCGCTCATCGGCATGCCGATCGTGCCGATCCGATTGTTCTCCGGCAGGCTCACGCACACCGGCCCGCAGGTCTCCGTCATGCCGTAGCCCTCAAGCAGCGGCATGCCGATGCCGTTGAAGAAGTGCGAAAGGTTGGCGTCCATCGGGGCGCCGCCGGTGATGGCGAAGTCGGCGTTCGGGCCGAAAATCGTGCGGATCTTCTTGTACACCACCAACTCGTAGAACCCGTGGGCGAGGCGCCCCCGCCACGGCAGTTTCTCGCCGGCCTGCTCGGCCTTCGACCAATCCCGCGCCACGTTCGCCGCACGCAGGAACATCTTGCCGGCGATGCCCTTGCCGGCGCGCTGCGACGCTGCGTTATACACCTTCTCGAACACGCGAGGCACCGCCAGCAGCAGCGTCGGGCCGAACGACTCGAAATCCTTGACGATCGTCTTCATGTCGGAACTCAGTCCCAACGTCAGCGTGCCGCAGAAGCTCAGCAGCTCCATGAACCGCGCGAACACGTGGCTCAGCGGCAGGAACAGCAGCAGACGGCGGTCGGGCCACGCGCAGGCGCGGGGCATGTACTGCATGGCCGACAGGCACAGGAACGCCAGATTGCGGTGCGACAGCTCCACGCCCTTGGGGGTGCCGGTGGAGCCGGACGTGTAGACGATCGTCGCGAGGTCGTCGCCGTGGGCGTCGTTCTTGCGCGCCCAGAACTCCTCGTCGCTCACTTCCTTGCCATATGCCTGCAAGGCTTCGAGCGCGCCGGCCTCGATCACGAACACCTTGCGCAGCGACTGCACCTCATCGTGGATGGATTCGATCTTGTCGCGCTGCCCGTCGTCCTCGGCGAACGCGATCGTGGCCTGCGAATCGTTGAAGATCCAGCTCACCTGAGCGTCGGAATTCGTCTCGTAGACCGGGACGGTGAGCGCCCCGACCGCCATGATGGCCATGTCGAGCGCGGTCCATTCCCAGCGCGTACGCGACACGATTGACACGGCGTCGCCCTTCTTCACACCCAAGCCGATCAGGCCCTTGCTCAGGGCGATCACCAGGTCGCGGAACTGCGTCGCGGAGAACGACTTCCAGCCGCCGTCCGCCTTGTATTCGACGGTCGAGCCGTCCGGGTCGCGCTGGGCGCGGCGGTCAAGGAAATCAAACAGGTTGATATCGTCGTCGATCGGTTCCTTCAGCGGATTGGTGAACTCTTTGACCATGGTCGAGGAATTTACTGTCATACTCTCTTGAATACTCTCAGCGCGGTACAAAAACCGCGCGACAGGCGGCATTCGGGGGGGGGCGGGGGGGAGCGAGCATGCGGCGCGATGATGTCGCATTATGTGCGTCGCGCGTGGCCGGGGCTGTACGATGGAGGCAGGTTTGCCAGTATCGCGCCTTCGGTGGCGCGGCGCGGTGATTCGTGGCCGATGAAGGTGACGGGCGGAATAGGCGAGGCGCGGGCGAGATGCAGGCGAGCGGCATGAGCCGGAGCGAAGCGGCCCGAGCCGGACGAGAGCAATCATGAACATGCCGCCGGGCTGGTATCCGGACCCATCGGGCGATCCCTCGCTGATGCGTTGGTGGGATGGCGAGGAATGGACCGGTGATTTCGCGCCGGCGCAGCAGGTGACGCCGGACGGCAACCGTATTCGCCGGGCGCGTACCCGATGACGAATGGCGACCGCAACCTACGTCTCGCTGCATTCATCCTCAACATCATCTCGATGGTCGCGTTGGGATGGACGTTGCTCCCGCTGGCATGGATGAGCCCGATGACGGTGATGAGTTGGGGCATCTACAAGGGCACGCGGGCCAACACCGTGGCGTTCGGTGTGTGCAACCTGCTGTTCATGAATGCCATTTTTTTTGGGGGGGGGCTGCCCGTCAGCAACAAAGAGCGGTGACCGATTCCGCGGAATTTCAGGCGTGTCGCGATTTTTGTCCTGTTTGTACAGGCGGTCGGGTAATGTATTCCCCTGTTGCCTGTCAAGGTGACATTGCGGACATAGCTTAGTTGGTAAAGCGCAACCTTGCCAAGGTTGAGACCGCGGGTCCGAGTCCCGTTGTCCGCTCGCAGATTCGGCTGGCTGAAGCGATTCGGCCGGTCGGCACGCAGACCCGGGCGGTTGGCGCAGAGGTAGCGCACTTCCCTGACACGGAAGGGGTCACAAGTTCGAATCTTGTATCGCCCACGGATGCCGAAGTTCACTTCGGTGTGCACTGGGTGATTGGCGCAGCGGCTAGCGCACTTCCTTCACACGGAAGGGGTCGTAGGTTCGATTCCTACATCACCCACGGCCGCTACGGTGGTCGGTTTTCGGGGCTATGGCGCAGCTGGTAGCGCATCTCCATGGCATGGAGAGGGTCAGGGGTTCGAATCCCCTTAGCTCCACAGAACAGAACGTCCCTCCTTCCGGGAGGGGCGTTTCTTGTTTTTTCGAGCCTATACCCGCAGGCGAGGATCCTCGGCATCGACAGTTCCCCGGACATGATCGCCTCGGCGCGCAAGCTCCGCCCCGACTGCGATTTCGATGTGCTGGACGCCGGGTCGCTCGACGAGCTCGACACCGATTTCGATGTAGTCTTCTCCAACGCCTGCCTGCAATGGGTGCCGAATCATGAACGGGTGCTGCCCTCCATGCTGTGACGGCTTAACGCCGGCGCAATTCACCGAGAACATCAACCTGCCGCCGCACATCATCATGCGCGAGACCGCGTGCGAGCCGAAATGGCGGCAGTGGATCAGCGAGATACGCCGCTACTACAATCTCGGCGGCGACAATTTCGACGTAAGCGCATACTATGATCTGCTCGCCCCGCTCTCCGCGCACGTCGACGTGTGGGAGACGAACTACTACCATGCGCTGCCTGGGTATGAGGCGATCCTCGACTGGTATCGCGGTACCGGTCTGCGCCCGTATCTGGCCCAGCTGCCCGATGACGGACTGTATCTGCGAGTTTTGAGAGCGTCGGTTGAGCGAGCCATAGATTTTTCATATGCCCGCGGTCTTGTGTCGCGCCCTGCGACGTGCTTCGATGGTGGGTGCCGGCGGCAAGGGGCTTCGCCGGTGCCATATCGATGGTTCGCACGTCAAGAAGGGGGTTGTGATGGTGTCCACCACATTGGACTTCGCCGAGAAGTACCTGCTGAAAACCGAGGTCAGGACCGTCGCGGTCATGCCCGACGACGATGATTCGGTGCGTGATGATGATTCGTACGACGCATAGTGCGGTGATCGTTCTCGATGATGTTTGTGCGAGGATGACTCATATTCCCGCACAAGTGCGCATGATGCGGATTCCCGGAATCCCGAGACTTGCTTTCGCTTGATGCCCGATTGGCCCGGTATCATACTCGCGCCTGTATCATTGAGGACGATTCGTTGCATATCTTGCCACCGGGAAGGGTCATCATGGGACGCAGTCGGTGATGCATTTCCACGTGCACTTAATCCCGCACAGATATGGGGACGGATTGGACACCTGGCCCAAGCTGCCGGGCCGCTCGCTCGACCTCGATACGGCATGGCGGCGGTTGAGGCGGGGAAAATCGACTTCGTGAGGATTGTGATATAGGACATCAAAACGGCGGGATTCCGCCGATGCAACCTGTGGTTGCGCACGGTTGCGGGGCATGGTCGGCGATTGCAACCGTAAGATGGTGGCGGATGGCGTGGACGGCGTGCCATAGTGGGGTCATCGGCCGAACATGACATGATGGAATCACTTGAGAAGGGATTTGACGATGAGCTTCCGCACCAACCTGCAATACCTGCGCGCCCAACGCAACATGACCCAGGAGCGACTGGCCATGCTGCTCGGCGTCTCGCGGCAGGCTATTTCGAAATGGGAATCCGAGAAGGCCTACCCCGAAATGGACAAGCTGCTCATGATCTGCGATCTGTTTGGCTGCACGCTCGACGACCTCGTGCTCGGCGACGTGAGCGTGAGCACCAGCCGGCCGGACTCGCACGGCGCATCGGCAACAGGCTGCGGCACGACTGTCGGAGGCAGGACCGGTGAAGATGCCGGGAGCCCTGCACATGCGGGGAACGCGAAGGGAAGTATAGGCGACGCCGACGAGCCCGCGCATCTCGGTGCGGCCGGTGCCATCGAGCCAAGCCTCACGGGCGTGCCGACCGGCGAGACACCGTACGGAACCGGTTCGCCCCGCCCCGCCGTGCACGCCAATACGGCCACCCTGCCGCAGGACCTGACCGGCTACGACGAGCATCGCCGCCGGTTCGCGCTGCTCATCTCCGGCGGCGTTGCGGCGATCATCGCGGCGGTCGGTATCTGCAATCTGTTCGATTCAAGCAACTCCATCCTCGGCGTGACGCGGCTCAATGACTTCCTCACGTTCCTGTGCATCTGCATAGGTGTGATCGCCGGGCTGGCGATGCTGGTCCCGGGCGGCATGTCGCACGCCGAGTTCAAACGCCGCCATCCGTATATCGAGGATTTCTACACCGATGAGGATCGCAGCCGCGAGACGCGTCTGCTGGTGGTCGGCATCGTGGGCGGTATAGCGGCAATCCTGATCGGCATAGCGGTGACTGTGTACGCCGATGACGTGTTGGGCATCAGCGATGGATGGCCGAACGCGATCATGCTGATGCTGTACTCGGTCGCCGTCTTCAGTTTCGTTTACTGCGGAATACGGCACGGCATGCTCGACATCGACGGCTACAACAAGAAGGCCGATACCGATGGCAAGAAAGAGCGTGCAGCCGGGCATGATTTCTACGACAATCTGACCGGTGCGGTATGCGGCATCATCATGTCGCTGGCCACGATAACCGCCCTGTGCCTACTGTTTCTGGGGCCGTGGATGCTGCATGACGACTGGAGCTCCGTGGGCCTGTTCTGGCTGCCGTGGCCGATCGGCGGCGTGCTGTGCGGCATAGCGAGCCTCATCATCCAGCTGGTCAAGGATTATCGCAGGCGCAACGACGACGGACAAGGCGCCGGGCAGCCCGGGCGGACGAAATAGCAAGGAAAGGACGGCCGATGGATGATCTCGCCGCGTCTCGTGAGCGGTATCCGTTGCAAACCATGCGATTGCCGGATGGCGAACCCTTCGCATACCGGTATCATCGCAATCCCTCCGCCCGCGCAACGATTGTGCTCCTGCCGGGCGGAATCGGGCTGTCCGACTGTTCTGCCTGCATTTTGAACGGTTCGTCGAGGACCGCTCGGTCATCACCTTCGATTATCAGGAGCGGTTCGCGACGAACGCCGAACTGGCGCGTGCCATCGCAAGTGGAAGCGGACGCTTCGCCTGATATCGATGCCGCTGCACCGGCGTCTGATGGCGTGGGCCGTGATGCGCAAGACGCAAGACCTGTCGTCTGGCGAACGGCGGCTGATGCAGGGCCTGTGCGATGTCCTCAAGCAGTTGCTGAGCAAGCCGTATCAGCGGCATATGGCCGATTTGCTGATCGATGCTGCGTCGCACGCCGACATGGTGACGGCGGTCATCTCGCGCTGTTGGTGCGCATGGACGAGTACATGGATACCGTACGCGCCTTCATCGGGTCGCATGCGGCCCGCTCTTAGCAGGCGTCTCTAGTCTCGCGTCGGATCCTTCTGCAGAAGCAGGAACACGAGCGCCACGACCAGCAGCAGCACCGCGATAGACAGCACGCCGAGCGAGGCTCGTGGTCTGCGACGCATGAGTGTGACCGTGAGCTCCCCAGCTGATGAGCGCAAAGGCAGAGATTGGTTTCGCGTGGGATTGTCCCGATGTCAAGGTCATGATGCAAAAGCGTTAAGCATCCTACGGATTATATTGAGAAAAGAAGTCATTAGTAATACAATTGGCTTTAGAAAGGATTCATTATGAGCACTACCACTGTTCGCATGGATGATGATCTCAAAGCCGAAGTGAACGCCATTCTTGATTCCATGGGATTGAATTTCAATACGTTCGTGAATATGGCCAGCGTGCAGTTGGTGTCGCAGCGTCGTATTCCGTTCGAGGTGAGGGCGCCTGAACCCGTGCTGCCTCACGCGGGACATGTTGCCGCCAATGGAGTTACGTACCGTGGGGTCGACGAACAGGGATATCCGGTGGTCGAAGTGCCGAACGCCATGGTGTTGAATCCGAGCCGGGGCTCCGATGGTGTTGCCGTACTGCCCAAGGCGTGGCGCGATGGCGAATAATCATGATATTCCGGAATTGATGCCGGTTCCGGAGCAACTGCATGTCTTCGACGTGTATCGCATGCGGGTGCGGTTCGAGGATGATCCGACGAAATCACGCAACCATACGTGGCCGCCATCGTCATACAAGCCGACGACGACGGTGGAGTGGCTGTGAAACTGACCAGCAATCCAACTTGGCATGGGGCGGGCGATGTGCAACTGCCCGAGTATGAGCATGCCGGGCTTACCCATCTGACGACCGCTCGCTGCGCGCAGCTGGTGCGGTTCCGCCGGTCGGATCTACAGGGATTCGCCGGTAGATTGAGTCGGAATGATGCCATACGTGTGGCCAATGCGGTCGGCGAGGTAAAGCCTGAAGAACAGGTGTGGCTGTAATTCTGTTCTGCCGTCTAACTGGTTCGGGGTGTTCACTGTGAACCAGTGCGCAATTGCGATGGTCGGATGTCTTTCTACAGTCCGCTTATATGTGAAGGTTTTGTGTCGACGTTGCGTCATATGTTGCTTGTGACGTTGCGTAATGCGGCATATTGCTTGGTGAAAGGAGGTTAGGCCATGTCGATGGACGATGAAACGGACAGCCGATACACCACAGGGGACATCGCCAAACTCACTGGTGTGAGTGTGCGAACCGTGCAGTACTACGACGCCAAAGGTCTGTTGATTCCCAATGAGATCAGCGACGGCGGCCGAAGGCTGTACGGGACTGCAGAGGTCGAGCGGATGCGGGTCATCCTTTTTCTCAAAGGACTCGGCTTCAAGCTGGAGCAGATTCGCTCGATTCTGTCGGACGAGCGGCCGGAACGGGTGCTGGTTGATTTGCTGGATCAGCAGACGGCATCCTTGCAGTCGGGTATCGCCGAGCAGAAGCAACGTCTTGATGACTGCTTGCAGCTGCGCAAAGCACTGACGGTCTCGGCGTCTGACTTCGTATCGTCAACATTAACCGACATGGCAACCGTTATGAACACCACAACCACTCATTCCCTGCGCACCACATATTTGGTCATACTGGCAATCGCATTGCCCGCGACTTTGTTGCAAATTGCATGCCTCGTCATCGGTGTGATGACAGACGTATGGTGGCCGCTGCCGGTCGCCGTTCTGCTGGCGATTGCGCTCACTGTTGCGGCGATGAAGTACTATCGCTCCCGCGTGCAGTACCTATGTCCGGCTTGCCATGAGACCTTCCAGCCGGGTATGCGAGAGTTCGTATTCGCCGCACACACGCCCAAGACACGCAAGCTTACCTGCCCGCATTGCGGTCACAGGGGGTACTGCATGGAACTCAGCATCTGAAAGTTTCTGATTATAGCGTTCGATTTACGAACGGTAGTTGTCGCAGAATTTGCGACAACTACCGCCCTGCCAAAATATGTGCGTTGTGCAGGGCTAAATTGTTTCAGGTCGCGGCTCGGGCGGTAGGATCTGCCGTTTCATCGCTGCTTCGGCGTTCCTGTTGCTGATTGATGGGTGACATTACGCTTGTGTTGGATCCTTCTGCAGGAGCAGGAAGATGAGCGCCAACACCAGCAGGATGGCGATGGAAAGCACGCCGAGGGAGGCGTTGCCGGTGATCGACGTGGTGGTGGCCACGAGGAACGTGCCCAGGATGCTCGCGGTCTTGCCGAAAATGTCGTAGAAGCCGTAGTACTCGTTGGCGTGGTCCTTGGGGATGATCTTGCCGTAATACGAGCGGCTCAGCGCTTGGATGCCGCCCTGGAACATGCCGACGAGGATCGCCAGGATCCAGAACTGCGCGGCCGACACGAGGAAGAACGCGGCGAAGAACACGATGCACATGTAGGCCACGACCGCCGCCACGATCATCGCCTTGCAGCCGAACCGCCCGGCCATCCGCCCGTACAGGATCGCGCATGGGAACGCCACGAACTGCGTGACCAGCAGCGCCACCACCAGCTGAGTCGAGTCGATGCCCAGCTCGGCGCCGTACGAGGTGCTCATCGAGATCACCGTGTTCACCGCATCGATGTAGAAGAAGAACGCGAGCATGAACATCCACAGCGGCTTGTTCCTCATTATCTTGCGGAAGGTGCCGCCAAGCTCGCGGAAGGTGCCGCGCACGGCCGTTCCCAGCTGGTCGCGTGTGGCGCGGTAATGCTCCTGACGGTAGCTGGAGATCAGCGGGATCGTGAACGCGACCCACCAGACGGCGGTGATGATGAACGATGCGCGGGTGCAGCCGGTCGTCGTCCAGCCGAATGGCAGCGCCGGGCCGCCGAAAATCAACGCGATGCACACGATGAACGGCACGGTCGAGCCGATGTAGCCCCAGCCGTAGCCGTGCGAGGAGACCTTGTCCATGCGTTCGTTCGGCGTGGTGTCGATCAGCATCGAATCGTAGAACGTGAGCGAGCCGTTGAGTCCGATCGTCGCGAGGATATACACGACCAGGAACGGCAGCCACGTCAGTGGAAGCGCCATCGCGCAGCACGTGACGACGCCGGTGCCGAAGAAGCCGAGGAAGAACTTGATTTTCATGCCCTGCACGTCGGCAATCGAGCCGAGCAGCGGCATGAGCAGCGCGATGACCAGCGATGCGATGGTCTGCGCGTAGCCCCAGGCCGACACGATGTTGCCGTCCGCGGGCATCAGCGATTTCGCGTAGATCGGAATCACCGCGGTGGACAGCAGCACGAACGCGGAGTTGCCCACGTCGTAGATGATCCATTTCTTCTCGCGCGGGGTGAGTTTCGCGGTGGCGGTGAGGGCCGGATCTGTGCCGGCCGCTGTACTGTCTGCCGGGCCATCGGTGGGTTTGGCTGCGATGCTGTCGTTCATGGGGACTCCTGACGTCGTGTTCATATATATCGTAAAGTGCCGTTTCCGGCATACCAAGTTTCCATATGAATTGCGGGTGAATTGTTGCGGGCCGGCGGGAGTCGGACGGGTTGGGCGGGTCAGGCGCGCAATGGGCCGCGTCGATCGTGGCGATCGTCATCGGGGTCGGCGTTCGTTATCTGGTACACCTATTATGCGTGGCGCAAGCCCGATCCCATCGAAGAGGCGCGGCGGGCGGATATGTTCGCTCGCGGTTGGACGCCGCTGGACGAGGACGTGCACTTCCCTCCGGCGTGGTTCGCCAAGATTTCCAAGCTGAGGACGGTCGGTAGCGAAATGCCGCATACGACATGGGGCAAGGACGGCTGGATCACGTTCAACTATGACGTGATGCAGTTCATATCGGACGCGAACCCCAGCTATGGCACCGATATCGTGTTCCTGGTATGCCCGTGCACGGTGCCACGAGGCCCACTCATGTGGGCGACCATCTATCAGGGTCGCAAGATGTTTCAGCGCACCAGCGAGCAGGGCGGCATGCCCGCCGACGTGGTCGAACTGCTGAAGATGAGCCCGTACAGACCGAATCTGATCGTGATGGATGGACGAATCTACATATGGTTGCGGGTGAATTACATGCCGTTGCCGCAGCGTTTTTCTGAATTATCCGCTGGAAAGCGATCTGATTCCGTTGACGAAGGAACTGCATCGCAGGCTCGCCCGCGATATGGGGATTGTCGGCCAGACGCCGTGGGGTGGCCGCGCCTGAGCGGTCATCGGCACGGTGATTGGTCCAATAGCGTCCTTAAGTGCGCGCCGAAACGACAAGTGCGCGCACATAGGGACGCAAAACACCCGATTTGCGTCCCTATGTGCGCAGAGTCGTCCGTTCGGCGCGCACTTAAGGACGCAAACGGAACGACAGCGTTGCGCAACAATCCATATCGGCCGGGCGACGCTGCGAGGAATGGCTACTTCGCGGCCTCGGCCGGAGTCTCGTCTTCCTCGAGCTTGGCGATGACCTCGTCATAGCCGGGGCAGTCCGGAACGCCGTTGATGGAACGCTGAATGCCCAGCGAAGCGGCCGCGTTGGCGATCTTCACCGCATCGACAAGCGACCAGCCGCGGGCGATCAGTGCGCACATGGCACCGGTGTGGCACGAGCCCGCCGAACGGGTGTGCGTCGCCTTCGTCGGATACCCCTCCACATGGATGACTTCGCCGCCCGGCGTGCGCACCCACGCGCCGCGCGACCCCGCACGAACCACCAGCGGCGCGCGCAGCGTGGCGCCGAGGCTGTTGCACAGCGCCTTCATCGAGTCGTCGAATCCGCCGCCGACGGTCATCGACAGGGAATCGTCCACGAACACGCCAAGCCGGTCGGCGAGCGTGCGGGCCTCCTGACGGTTGCAGGACCAGATGGGCCGCACCAGCACCAGATCCTCCAGCAGGTGGTCGCTGACCATGTGCAGCGTGTTGGTCGGATTGAGCACGATGCTGTAGTCGCGCGTCGTCGGGTCCGAAGAGGTGCGATGCAGGAAGGCGTCGATGCCTGACGCGCTGTGATCCATCAGCGTGTTGGCGCTGATGTGCACCACATCGCCCTCGCCGGGCTCCACGCAGTCGAACGTGTTCTCGTTGCCTTGTGATTCGGCGCCATACGTGGCGACGAACGTCTTGCGCTCGCTGTCGTTGAGCACCAGACGGAAACCGGAATCGGCGTCGATGCGGTCCTGGCCGATGTGCTCGATGCCGTTGTCGTTGAGAGCCTTGCGGATCAGTGACGCCCACGGCCCGTTGCCGATGACGCCTGCGTGCTTGGTCGCCGCCCCAATCCGGCTGGCCGCCTGCATGACGCGGAAGCTGCCGCCCACCGACGGCATGGTATGGTTCGCGACGGCGAATCCGCCCGGTTGGGGAATCGCGTCGATGTCCATCATGATGTCGACCCACACCTGTCCCAACGAGATCACTGTGGGGGAGGGCACGTCGTTTTTGCGTGAAAGCAGGCCTTTAAGTGAATTGAGCATCATTCCTCCTTGACGATTGCCGCGTTGCATGTATCGTATGCCATACAGTAACCGTTTTACCGTGATTTTATGAAGAGTTGCTGGATGCGGCAATAGTCAAGACGGGTGATATTGTGTGGATGTGTAGGTGAAAGCCGCAATGATACACGCTTGATTTGCATTTGTTTGTGTTTGGCGCTATTATTGTGAAGTTGTGTGTTCAAGCATCCGTGCTGGAACACGGAAGACTTGAACATCAAGGTTATTAAGGGAGTCCATCATGGCAGCTCGTTGTGCAGTGTGCGGCAAGGGTCCGCAGGTCGGATACACCGTTTCTCACTCGCATATCCGCAACAAGCGCACCTTCCGCCCGAACCTGCAGCCGGTTCGTACCACCGTTGACGGCCAGAACGTTCGCGTCCGCGTGTGCGTCAAGTGCCTCAAGGCCGGCAAGGTTCAGCGTGTGGTTGCGTGACATCGCGCGATAACGTTTCACTGAGGCCCCGGAAGTCGCAAGACTCCGGGGCCTCTTTATATCCGCTGGCGGAGGGGACAATGCGATGCCGTCCCGCCGGCACACCACAATAGGGACGTATGAGCATCACGTTGAACACCACCATGTCGTCGATCATGACGAACAAGCGGCGTGTCGGCGCGCTCAAAAGCCTTGGCGTCGTGACGGTGGGCGATGCGTTGACCTACTATCCGTTCCGCGTCGCCGATCCGGTGCCCCTGCGGGCACTGCGCGAGGCCCGTATCGGCGAGAGAATGGCGTTCTCCGCGTCGGTGCGCGGCATGCGGGTCGTGCCGATGAACGTTCGGCGGGGCTACCGGCTCGAGGCCGTGGTGGATGACGGGGATTTCGCGGTTTCCCGGCATATCGCGGGGGCCGCCGCCCGTTTGGTGTTCTTCTCGTACAAGAAGCAGTATGTCGATTGGCTGAGCATGCGGCTGCGTTCCGGCGCGATTGTGGTGATCGCCGGCGAGCCGAGCGAGTTCAACGGCCAACTGCAGTTCACCCATCCCGAAATAATGACGGTCGCTCCCGGCTCCGGTCCGGCTGATGGCGAATACTCCGGTGTCGTGCAGATGAGCGCTCTGAAATACGACGCCGACACCGTCGAAGCGGGCCTGCGTCGCATCAGCAGACCCCGACCGGTGTATCACGCGTCGTCTCGTATCTCCAGCGAACACATTCATGAGTCGATAGTGCAATGCATCGAGTTGCTGGCCGGAACCGGGCAGGATCTCCCGGGCGATGCGGCAACGGAAGCCCCGCAAACAATGAAACCGATGGAAGACGGCGGCATCAGCGGCGCCGGAACCGCTCCAGCGGATGCCGAGTCTCGGTCAGGAAACGCCGTGGCCGTCGGCCTGGCCCGCGCGATCCCGGACGTCCTGCCCGAATCGGTGCGCGAATCGAATCATCTGCTGCATCGCGCGGAAGCGTTCCTGGCCATCCACGACCCGCTCAACACCGCGGATTTCAAACGGGCCATCGGCACGATGCGCTACGAGGAGGCGTTCGTCTCGCAGACGGCGCTGCTCCAGTCGCGTAGCAATGTCCGCAAGGATGCGGCCCTGCCTTGTGCGGGCGTGGCGCTGCGTGACCGGTTCATCGAATCACTGCCGTTCCCGCTGACCGGCGGCCAGCGGGAGATCATCGATGATATCGGCGTGGACATGGCCCGCGAATATCCGATGCAGCGCCTGCTGCAGGGCGAGGTTGGTTCCGGCAAGACCGTGGTCGCGGTCGCGGCCATGCTGCAGGCGGCGGGTTCCGGCCATCAGGCGGTGCTTGTCGCGCCCACTCAGGTGCTCGCCGAGCAGCATCATGCGACCATCAGCGCCATGCTCTGCGCGATTGACGGCGTCGAGACGGGCGATGACCCGTCCCGCGATGCCCTGTCTCCCAATGACCCGGCCGACCTGATCAAGGCCGCCGAATCCGCTGCCGATGACGGAGATGCCAAGGGGCGCACGACCGTGAAACATCCCGTGAAACACAGTGGGGCACGCAGTGGGAAACAAGACGGCGCGGCGCACGCGCAGTCGGACGCGAACACGCGGCACGTGCCGGTCATCCTGCTGACCGGCGGCATGAAACTGGCCGCCCGCCGCCGTGCTCTCGCGCTCGCGGCCAGCGGCGACCCGTGCATCATCGTCGCCACGCACGCCGCGTTCTCCAAGACGTTCCAGGCCCCGAACCTCGCGCTCGTCGTCATCGACGAGCAACACCGGTTCGGCGTGGAGCAGCGCGAATCCCTGCGCGCCAAAAACGATGTCGTGCCGCACCTGCTGGTCATGACCGCGACGCCGATCCCGCGTACGGCGGCGATGACCTGGTTCGGCGATCTGGACATCTCGTGGCTCACCGAGCTGCCGGGCGGGCGCAAGCCCATCCGCACGTTCATCGTGCCTGAAGACGACGGCCGCATGATGGGCTCCATGTTCGCCCACATCCGCGGCCGCATCGACGCGGGGGAGCGGGCGTATGTCGTCTGCCCGCGTATCGATGCCGACGATGAATCGGACGGCGATGACGATACAAGTGGGGCATCGCAGATCGGCGTGTACGACGATTCCGACGCCTACAGGCGCGAATCCGCCACCGCGGCCGCCAACACAGCCGCCAGCGCGCCATCGCAGGAGGATGGTGACGGTGCTCCGTCACGGCCGCCGCTGCATTCCGTGGCCGAGATCGAGCGCAGGCTGTCATCGCTGCCGCAGTTCCGTGGCGTCCGTTTCGCGACGCTGACCGGCCGCGACGATGACGCGACCAAGCAGCAGGTCATGGCCGATTTCGCGGATGGGGCCACGCCGGTTCTGGTGGCGACAACGGTCATCGAAGTGGGCGTGGACGTGCCGCAGGCCAGCTGCATCGTGATCTTCGACGCTGACCGGTACGGGCTTTCGCAGCTGCACCAGCTGCGCGGGCGCGTGGGGCGCGGCGGCACGGATTCATGGGCGTTCCTGATTTCGCGGGCTGAGGACGGCGGTCCCGCGCAGCAGCGGCTGCAGGTCATCCAGGGCACGCTCGACGGCGCCCAGATCGCGCAGGCCGATCTGGAGTTCCGCGGCGCCGGAGACGTGCTCGGCGACGCGCAGTCGGGCGGCAAGTCCGGTCTGAAACTGCTGCGCGTGGTCAAGGACGCCAAGATCATCGCCGACGCGCGCGAACGTGCTGGGCGGTTGCTCGCCGATGACCCCGATCTGTCGGGCGAGGTCGAGCTTGCCGGCGCGGTGCTTGATTTCACCCGCGGCAACGAGACGTTCCTGACCAGCAGCTGACGCGCGACGGGCGATATGCGCCGCAGATAGGGTCGTTGGACACGAGCCCCGGCCCCGCCATCCGCGATCGAACAATGTGGCGCTTGAACACAGTATAGATTTTTCATATGGGAACGGCGTTCTCATCGCCGGCATGATGTGGTTCAGTTGTCATGAAGGTTTCGGCCGGGGAGGGGCATCATGGCATCATCACGTTCACTGCACACGGTTCATCTGGCCGCTTTCGGCGCGGGCAATGTCGTCGGTCTGGGGGTCATGTCGATGGCCGGCATCGGCGTCGGCATCACGGGCACCGGATTGTGGCTCGCCGCGCTGGTCGGTGGCCTGGGAGGCGCGTTCGCGCTGGTGCCGCAGCTGCTAGCCAGCTCGTCCGGCGATTACCCGGGCGGCCAGTACCAGCAGGTCGGCACGCTGCTGCCGCCCGTCTTCGGCGGCATCGTCGCCTATATCCTGTGTTTTCTCGTGTTCGACATCTCCGCGTACGCGCTGTCCGCGGCGCAGCTGCTCGGCCTGCCCATGCTGCCGACACGCCTGACCGCGGCGTTGGTCGTCGCGCTGTTCCTCGGCGTGCACATGCTGGGTGCCCGCATCGCCGCCATCGCCCAACTGGTGATGGCCGTGCTGCTCGCGGCGGCGTTGGGCACGTACGTTGCGGTGACAATGCCGCACGTGCGGCTCGCGAATCTCGCGCATTACACGTTTCTCGGCTCGCCTCTGGCGTTCCTGTTCGCATGCGTGTACATGACGTTCATGATGAACGGGGTGGCCGGCGTGGCGAACTATGCCGCGGTCGCGGACCGTCCGCGGGTGACGGTGCCCCGCGCGATGCGCGTCTCGCTGTTGCTGGTCGTCGTGACGTATGCGCTGATCTGCGTGGCCGATGCCGGCGCCTTGCCGATAGCCCAGGTCGCGAACCGGGATCTCGCCGTCAGCCTGTCTGCATTCGTCCCGGCTCCGGTGACGGTCGCGTTCGTGGTGGGCGGCTCCGCGTTCGCCCTGCTCACCACGCTCAATGCCGCAGTCGGCTGCATGGCGTATCCGGTCGCCTCGGCCTGCGCGGACGGATGGTTGCCGCGCGAACTGGGAGAGCGTTCCGCTCGGACCGGCGCTCCCGTGCGCCTGCTTTCGGTGGGCATGATCGCCGCGGAGTGCCCGCTGATCGCCGGGAATTCCGCGAAAACCGTGTCGTCGAGCGTCACGATTCTGATGATCGTGGTGCAGGCGATGGTCGCCGTCGCCGCATTGCGCCTGATACTGCGCGACGGCTCATCGCTCTGCGCATTCCGCTCGCTGCCGTTGCTCGGCCGCGTGCCGCAATCCGGGCTCGCGGCGTTGTGCATCGTCGCGCTGCTCGTCGACCTGCTGCTGATCGCATGGCTGCTGTACACGATGAACCGTCTGCTGATCATCGGCAATGTCGTGATATTCGCCATAACGGTTGTCGCCGCTGTCATCGTGAACAAATATAGGGTTGATACGAGGCCATAACAACTATGTATAACCGCGGGTTTGCCAACGCGGCGACGCGGAGCCTACGATGATGTCAACGTTCACGGGAACCCGCGAACAGGCCCGGCCCCGGATGATGGGGCGGCACCCCGGTCAGGTGTCTTATCCGAGCAAGGAGTACATTATGTGTGTCAATGAAGGCGTGAAGGCATCGGCTGTCGGCTCACTGTCGGGCGGACTGCCGATCATGCGCGAGCGGTGAGAGACCGCTCGATAGTCCGTTTCGGATGTTTGCCGGCGCGATCGCGATGATTGTGATTCGCCGTCCGGCATGATTCCTCACACTCCCGGCAGATTACGCCGACGGTTGCCGGATCATTCGCGGCGATGCGGATTCTGCCGCATCGCAGGTTTTCGTATATCGCGATTCGCCGCCACCAAACTGTACCGCCGCGCCGTATCCAAAAACGGCGCGGAAGACAAGAAGAAGGGAATATCCATGTCCACATCATCAGCTCGTCATGAAGCGCCACGCAACGGGCGGCCCGTGAAGCGCCGGCTTATCCGCGTGCTCGCCGGCTCGGCCGTGATAGGCGCTATGGCGGTCGGCGGCCTGCAATTCGCGCTCGGCACGGCCTACGTGGCCGGCGACGTGTGCGACCTGTGCTCGACCAACTACAATCCGGTCGCCTGCTGTTCCAGTGGCGGTTCGGCTTACGATTCCAACCCCGGAGGCGGCATCGACGTCTCAGCGCAGAAGGCCGCGTTCGACAGCTACTGCGCGAACTACAAGAAGGAGCACGCCCAGAAGGAGGAGCCGGCGACGCCCGCCCCCGCCACGAAGCCGAGCAACCCGAAGCAATCGGCCCCGGCCCCGGCGAAGCAGTCCTCGGGCTCGCCGGCCACCCAGACGACGAAGCCCTCCACGGGCAACACCACCGCGCAACAGTCGCAGCCCGCGCAGTCGACCGGCACACAGTCCGGCCAGAGCACGACGGGCAGCACAGCCGGGATCACAGGCGACACGGCCGCGAACGCCGATGCCACCGCCACTCAGACCTCGAAGGACGCGGCCTCCCGGAAGAACAGCGATGACAACACCGCCGACACCGCTGGCGGCGAGACCACCACGACCGAATCCGGCATCACCGACAGCGGCACTGATACGGCGGAAACCACCACGCAGGCCTCTCCGGTCACCGATCGGGCCGAAACCACCAGCCCGGTGGTGCGCATCGTCGCCGGCGTGGTCATCGCGCTCGCCGTCATCGGCACGCTGGGCGCCGCGCTGATTGTGCGCAACAAGCGCCGCGCTCCCGCGCTCGCCGGAGCGAACGGCGGCCGGTCCGACGACGGATTCGACATCGCAGACGGCGCGACGCCGGCCCCCGCGACGACGGCGAACGCCATTGCCGCAACCGAAGCCCGTGCCGACGCGAGTGCGCCGACCGAAGTGCTGCAGCCCATCGCATCGCCGGCGAACGGACCATCCGCCGGGCCATCGGCGAGTCTCAACGTGGCCGACAGCGGCGGCGCTCCTACCGCACGGTATGACTTCAACCTCGTCGACGGACCATCGTCCCGCTGAGCCATCGGCGCAGCAGTACCAACGCAATTCGATACGGAAGAAATACAGAAGGGAACCACAACAATGTCCAACACCAACCACAGCCTCACGAGAGGCTCCATCGCCGCTAAAGCCGCGGCGCTGCTCACCGCGGCGGCGCTCGGTCTCACCGGATTCGCGCTGACGGGCGGGAACGCCGCGTCCGCCGCCGAAACCACGCCCACGGCGGCAACAGCCGCACAATCCCAGGAAGACACGCCATTCGACTACTACGCGGGCATCCCCAACCTGCCTTCGGATCACGTGTTCGAAAACATCACGCTGGAACGTCTCGAAGACATCCTGCGCTACGGCAAAGGCAACTTCGTGATACTCATCGGCGGCACGTGGGACTCCGCGACGACGGCCGCACTGCCCGCCATCAACACCGCCGTCAAGGCGCAGGGCATCGAGAAGATCTACAATTTCGACCCGCACCTCGACAACGCCGGAGCCGACACGCTCGTCAACATCAACGACAAGAACAACGCGGTCGACGCATTCGCCAAGCGGTTCCAGCAGACCATCGACGAATTCGGCCTGACCGACCTGCAAAGCAAGAACACAGCAAACGTCGTCGATCTGCCGACCCTGTTCACCTACAACAAGGACAACACCGGCGACAAGGTGCTCGCATCCACCGCGAACGTTGCCGACAGCGCCGAGCTGACCCGCGTGCTGGGCACCGCGAAGAACGCCGCGACCCGCGCCAACGGCCAGTTCTACACCAACTACTACCTGAACAACGTCTCGGCCGGCGCGGCCAGCGTGTTCAAGCAGGGCGAGGACAAGGACTTCTCGCTCATATCGGTGACGTACGGCGAACTGGAGAAGCTGCTGCAGTCGCCAGGCAACCATTACATCTTCTTCGGCGCGACCTGGTGCGGCAACACATACGCCACGATCCGCTACGTGAACCAGGAAGCCCGCAAATACGGCATCAAGCACGTGTACACGTTCGACACGATCCTCGACAGCACGTCCGGCAAAGGCTCGCCGTTCCACATCCGTGACAACTACAACAACGGCAGCCACCCGCTGTCGGACCTGTACACGCATCTCGTGAACACGTACCTGCCGAACCTCGTGACCGAGGACGGCAGCCACGGCGTCGTCGATTCCAAGGGCGTCGGCGCGACCCGCCTGCAGGTGCCGCTGCTGCTGCACTACAACAAGAACAACGCCGCACAGCTGCCCGGAACCGACCAGCCGGCCGGCCCCGTGACCGATGAGGTCGTGGACTACCATGGCAAGACCGCGAACGTCGACGCCAAGCCGCAGCCCACGGCGAGGGAATACATGCTCAACTGGTACGGCACCACGTACGACGACAAGGCGATCATCCAAGGCGGATTCTCCATCACCGGCGACGACCTGAGCGCGGCGAAGAACTACGGGCGCAAGGTCAACAACGACCGTGACGCATACATCGCCCAGGCCGACCACTTCTACTCCCTGCTCAACCTGCGCGGCGAAATCGCACAAGCCAAGACGGTGAGCCTGGACGGTTACTCCGCCGGCCGGGTCGCCGCATTCAAGAAGACGCTCGCCGCGGCCGAAAAGACCGTGTCCGACAAGAAGGCGACCATCAGCGCGACCGACACCGCCACGAAGAACATCGCCAATGCGGTCGCGGCGCTCGCCGGAGGCAACAACGGCGGCAGCGGCAGCGGTAACGGCAGCGGCAGCGGCGACACGGGTAACAATCCGGTCGCAGGCAACGCCGACAACGCTGGCGGCAACGATAGCACGGCCGGCAACAAGCCGTCCCGCAAAATCGTCGTCGCCGGCAACGAGCCGCTCTCCCGCACCGGTGCCGAAGCCACGGTCATCGCATCCGTCGCGCTCAGCCTCGCGCTGACCGCCGCCGGGGCGCTGGCGCTGAGCCGCAACCGTGGCGACGCCGCGGCGGCACAGGCTCTCTCCGACTCGACCCGCCCAACCTCGGCGAGGTGAGCTGACTGATGGGAGCGCTATCCAACATCGATCCCACCGCAGTGGCGGTCTGGGCGTCGGCCGTGGTGCTGTTCGCCCTGATCGCCGTGCTGCGTGCGGTCTTCAAACTCAACTTCAGCCTGCTGACGGTGCTCGCGCTTGGGCTGGGCATCGCCCTGAGCCTCGTGTTCGACGGGCAGGTCGACTCGCTCAACCTGCTGGGCAACATCTACATCAACCTGATCACCGCGCTGGTCGCGCCGCTGATCTTCGTGTCGATCATCTCCAGCATCACCTACGTCGGCAGTCTGAAAAAGCTGCGCAGCATCGGATTGCGGTCGGTCGGCTGGCTGCTGCTCACCAATCTGATCGCCATCGTGATGACGCTGGGTGTGGCCATCCCGCTGCACATCGGCTCGGGCGTCAAACTCGTCGACGACAAGTCGACCGCCGGTTTCCTCACCTCGCAGACAGCGCCGCTCGACCAGGTCATACTCAACTTCTTCCCGAAGAACATCGTCGGAGACCTGTCCGGCAACCGTGTGGTGCCTATCATCATCACGGCCACCGTGCTGGCCATCGCCATCGTGTCGGTCGGTCGGCAGAAGGACGTGAGCGTCGTCAAACGGTTCTTCGAGCAGACCAAGGACGTGATCTACAAGGCCGTCGGCTACGTGGTCGAGCTCACCCCGTACGCGGTGGTGGTGCTGGGAGCGACTTCGACGGCCGCGACCACATCCAAGGCGGACGCGCTGCTCGCGCTGCTGAGCATTCTCGTGCTGGGCTTCGTGCTCAACATCATCCAGGCGTTCGTCGTCAACGGGCTGCTGCTGAAATTCGTGGCGCACGTGCCGCCCTTGACGTTCTTCAAGGCCGTGCTGCCGGCGCAGACCACGGCGTTCGCCACGCAGTCCAGCGTGGCGACGCTTCCGCTGAGCATACGGCAGCTCGGCACGGTCGGCGTCGGCGCGGACGTGGCGAACTTCACCACCCCGATCGGGACGACCATCGGCATGCCGGGATGCGCCGGTGTGTGGCCGATGCTGTCGGCCGTGTTCACCATCAACGCGCTCGGACTGGGGTATTCGCCGGCGAGCTATGTGGCGCTCGCGGTGATCGGACTGCTGTCGTCGATCGGTACCGCGGGCGTGCCGGGCACTGCGATCGTGACCGCGACGACCGTGTTCACCGCGGTTGGTCTTCCGGTGCAGCTTCTGGTGCCGCTGGTGCCGGTCAGCAACATCGTCGGCATGCCGAGCACGATGGCGAACGTGTCCGCTGCGGTCACATGCGCGGCGATCGTATCGCGGCAGACCGGGGAGTTCGACGAGGGCGTGCTGGATTCGGCTCGTGCCGGGCGGCATCGCCATCGCGCGGGCGTGGTCGTGTCGCCGGCTGGCGGGGCGGTTGCGGCTCCTGTCGTTCCTGTTGCGGCTCCCCTCGGCGCGGTGGGTGTTGCGGCGTCCGTCGTCGCCTCGCCCGTCGCGGCTGGAGTCGGTGCGGCCCATAAGCCGGTGCAGCCGGGATTCGCGGTGACGCCTGGATTGTCATTGACGTTGCATCAGTCGACGCTGCGTGTGCAGACCGACGACGATGCCGACGACGCTCCGGTGCCCGTTGGCGCGTGCGGCATCTCCGCCCACGCCGCCACGGCAAAAGCCGCATAGGCTGGCGAGTGGGCTGGCTGGGGGGTCTCCAGTCTCGCTACGCTCGACAGCCCCCGCTGGCGGGGGGCTGTCGAGCGTAGCGACTGGGGGTGGTCGAAGGTATGTCCAGATGAAAAAAGCGACCCGCAAACGGTCAAATTACGCGGGTCGCCGTGAGTATCCGAGCAAGGGTACCCGCAAAGCATCATAGCATATGAGGCATGTGAGCAAGCTGAGTCGCGTATCGGAGCCGTCTGATATATGGCACGTACGACCCAGGACCGGTGGTGCGGTTGCGGTCGTTTCGCCGGGGCGGCCATAATGGTGTCATGCATGTGATTTCAGGACGATTCAAGGGCGTCGCGTTGACCACGCCGAAAACCGGAACCCGGCCGACCACCGACCGGACCAAAGAGGCGATATTCTCGCATCTGGATTCATGGCAGGTGCTGGACGACGCCCGCGTATTGGATCTGTTCGCCGGGACCGGGGCGCTGGGCATCGAGGCGTTGAGCCGCGGCGCGAGGGAGCTGGTGGCGGTAGAGTCCTCCGCTCCGGCGGCGGCGCTGATCGCCAAGACGTTGACCGCGCTGCAGCGGAACCGTTCGTGGGAGCGCGGCATGACGGCCCGGGTCATCAGGGCCAGAGCCGAGAAGTACGTCGCTTCGGGTGCCGCACGCTCGGCCTCGAACGCCGATGCTGCTGGCGGCTCCGCGAAGTCGGCGGCGTTCGATGTGATCTTCATCGACCCGCCGTACGCGTTCGCCACCGAGGACTGCAACCAGTTGCTCTCGGACATGGTCGCCCATGGAATCGCCGGCGGGAATACGACGATCGTGTTGGAGCGATCCGCGCGTTCCGACGAGCCCGTGCCGCCCGAGGGATGGGTCCTCGCCGAGCATCGCGATTATGGCGAGACCGCGGTGTGGTATATCGAGTCCGCGCTTGAGACATCGGAGGCCTCGGAGACCTCGGGCGCGACGGATGAGTGAGCGGCCGAGGCGAGTGTAGCCCGTTGCTGCGAGCCCGAAGCGGCCTTGGCCCAATCGCCGCCGTGCCGAATGTTACCTAGCTAATATTCTCTGACAGAGAACATCGGCATGTGGATCGCATGGCGCACGTATCGTTAATTATGGAATACCTCGAATCGAGCTATTAAAAGACAGTGAAACAACAAACGCAATGCCATCGCGAAAGGATGCCATCATGTCGAACTTCATCGAGGAACTCAAGGCCCGTCGCTCGCAGTACGCGCTGACCTCCGAATCCCCGGTCAGCGATCAGGAGATCGTCAAGACCGTCGAGGACGTCACCGTGCAGGTGCCGAGCGCGTTCAACTCCCAGCCGCAGCGCGCCGTCGTGCTGTTCGGCGACGCCAACCAGAAGCTGTGGAACATCGTCAAGGAGACGCTGCGCAAGGTCGTGAGCGATGACGAAGCGTTCAAGGGCACCGAGGCCAAGATCAACGCCTTCGCCGCCGGCCACGGCACCGTGCTGTTCTACGACGACACCGACGTGACCAAGCAGCTGCAGAAGAACTTCCCGACCTACGCTGCGAACTTCCCCGGATTCGCCCGTGATGCCGCCGGCATGCTGCAGCTCGCCGTGTGGACCGCGCTCGCCGAGAAGGGGCTTGGCGCATCCTTGCAGCACTACAACCCGCTGATCGACGAGGCGGTCTCCGCCGAATTCGGTCTGCCGCCCAGCTGGGTGTTGCAGGCGCAGATGCCGTTCGGCACCGTCGCCCAGGCCGCGGCTCCGGTTGACAAGCAGCCGGTTGACTCCCGCGTGAAGGTGTTCGGCCTGTAAGCCGAATGGTCGCTCCCGCTGACGGGGTGGGGGCGAAATACCAACGAGCCAATAAAAACCGTGACCGGTTGCATGTTCCGCATGCCGGTCACGGGATTTCTGCTTGACTGTTGTTTCCGCCGCCGACCTGTACGGCCGGCCATCAGGCATCAGCCCTCAATGGCGATCTGGTGCTTGCTCTCGACCTGCGGCTGCGCCTCGATCTTCGGAACCTGAATGCACAGCGTGCCGTTCTGATAGTTGGCGTGGATGTCGTTCTCCTTCACCTGATCGCCGACGTAGAAGCTGCGCGAGCAGGTGCCGACGTAACGTTCACGACGAAGCCACTTGCCGGACTCATCCTTGTCGCCGCTGCCCTCGTCCTTATGGGCGGACACGGTCAGATAGCCGTTGTTCAGCGAGACGCTGATGTCGTCCTTCTTGAAGCCGGGCATGTCGATGTCCACGTCATAGCCCTTGTCGTTCTCGCGCACGTCCGTACTCATCATGTTCGTCGGGGTCATCGCCGCGCTGTTGTCGGCGGAACGCCAACCCTCGAAGAACGGGTCGTCAAACAGGTCAGAGAACATCGTGTCATTCATCAAAGCCGGAAACATTGCCATAATCGGTACTCCTCGCATATCGGAGTGGAACGGGTTGGCTTGCCGCGCCGGCCGGGTGACTGGCCTTGCCGGTGTGGTCTATCGTGGCCGTTCTCGGAACCCCTCTCGGAGCTCCTCCTCTTGCCTTGCACCACTACCTACCGGTATTCTGTCCTGACATTCCCAGTTTTTACCCACAGTGAAAAAGTTGAGTGTGTGAGACTCAACTTTTGCGGGGATAGTGGCTGATGACGTGTGTCAAGCGACTTACTGCAGCTTGCGCGGACGCGCTCCGGAGACCTCCCAGCCAAGGGCGATGAGGGTCTTGCGGTCCTGCTTGTCGAGCTGCCGGCAATCGAGCTGCTCGATGAGATCCGGGCGAATGTCGTTGGTGCGGGTCAACGCTTCGTCGCGGCGGAACCGGTCGACCTTGCCGTGATCGCCGCTGGTAAGGATCGGCGGAACCGCGATGCCTCGCCACGTGGCCGGCTTGGTGTACTGATGGTGTTCCAGCAGTGCGTTGCCGCCCGTGTACGACTCCTCGACGATCGAATCGGGATTGCCCATGAAGCCCGGCAGCAGTCTGGTGATCGCCTCCAGCATCACGGAAACCGCCACCTCGCCGCCGTTCAGCACGTAGTCGCCGATCGAGTATTCGCGTACGTCGACGCCCTGCGCGCGGTAATACTCAGGGATTCGCGCGTCATAGCCCTCGTATCGGCCGCAGCCGAACAGCAGATGGTCGGCGTGCGAGAGCTCGGTCGCGTCGCGCTGCGTGAACAGCGGCGCTGAGGGATTCGGGAAGATGAGAACCGGCGTGGCGTTCCCGTCAGCTTCACTGGTGTCGCTCGTGGTATCGGAAACGATGGAAGTGACGGAAGCGGCTGCATCAGTCGGATTACCTGCATGGCCCGAGTCGGCCGCATCGGTCGTATCGGCTGCTTCCGCCGAGTTGACTGCTCCGGACGGACTGACGGAGGCCGAATCATCGTCGTGCGCGTCGGAAGATACCGCGTCCGGCGCGATGACTGCGGGTGCCAGACCGAGCAGGTCATCCAGGCATTCCGCCCAAACCTCAGGTTTCATCACCATGCCGGCACCGCCGCCGGCCGGCGTATCGTCAACGGAATGATGCACGTCATGCGTCCAGTCGCGCAGGTTGTGCGCGGTGACGGTGACGAGACCCTTCTCCTGCGCCTTGCCGAACAGGCTCAGGTTCAGCACGTCAAAATACTCCGGAAACACGGACACGATATCGATCTTCATGTTCTCCAGCGTAGCGAATCCCGCAGTCCGACGGCATGAGCGTCGCGACACGCCTGGATGTGTGGCATGGTTTGTCGGCGCCGGCTGACTGGAATCGCATGAGTCCGATGTCTTTTATAAATCGCGTCTGTCAGCCTTGCTGCGCATCCGGGCGTGCCGCATTGTTGCCGGACTCGGCTCGGCGCCCGGCAACAACGCCGTCATATATGACAGTGTCCGACAGCCGCATCTGTCGGACACTGAAGGGTGACCGGGGCCGAATCACAGTCCCGGAATCAGCCCGCCGGGCGGGTCGATCGTCAGATACCCCTCTTCGAGGTCGATGTCGGGCACCAACTCGTCGACGAACGGCACCAGTGCGGTCGATTCCGTCACTTCGCCGGTGACGGCGTCCCGAACCGGCGAGGCCAGGCGAATCTTCAACAGCGTCTGCGCGCTGTCGAGTACGTCCACGACCTTGCCTATGACCTGGCCGGCCGGCAGACCGAGCCCGTTGCCCTCGGCGAGCCGCGCTTCAAGCCCGACCAGATCCTTCGGATACCAGGCGTCCTCTTCCAGCATGTCCTCGGGATCGTCAGCCTCGCCGTACAGCTCGATGCCATTCGCCGCCTCGGAGGCGTCGCGGTCATCAATGCCCTCGAACTTAACGATCCAACGGTTCTTGAATGTGCGCGCGTACTCGACGACGTATTCCTGCGAACCGTCGCGCGTGTACAGCACGGAGTCGGGAGCGAACCGATATTCCGGCTCGTCCGTGAAGATCTGCACGGTGACCTCGCCTTTGAGCCCCTGCGCGCGTCCGATACGACAGACCCTCAGCAACTCGCGCTGCTGAGGGTCGTCAGAGTGTTGTTGACGCTCCACGCTAGGGTTCACCTGCGCACATCCATGATGTCGACGCGCACTTTGTGGTCGGCAAGTGCCTGCACCACGGTGCGGATCGCATTGGCGGTGCGGCCGCTGCGGCCGATCACGCGGCCAATATCCTCCGGGTTCACGCGCACGCGAATGAGTTCGCCGCGCGCGTTCTCGTGGGACTTGACCGAAACGTCATCGGGAAAATCGACGATGTTCTTGATGAGGTGTTCCACAGCCTGTGCGAGCATGATCACTCGGCCTGCGCTTCCTCGGCGGGAGCTTCAGCTTCAGCTTCAGCGGCAGCTTCGGCTTCGGCCTTGGCCTTGGCGTCAGCGGCGGACTTCGCGGCCTTCAGCTTCTGGGCTTCGGCTTCCACGGCTTCGACGCGGGCTGCGGCGTCCGGGCCGGCTTCCACGGTCTTCAGCGTGCCTTCGGCACCGTCGAGGCCCTTGAACTTCTGCCAGTCGCCGGTGATCTTCAGCAGCTTGAGCACAGGCTCGGACGGCTGAGCACCGACACCGAGCCAGTACTGTGCGCGCTCGGAGTCGATCTGGATGGTCGAAGGCTGGGTGTTCGGGTTGTAGGTGCCGATCTCCTCGATGGACTGACCGTCACGCTTGTTGCGGGAATCGGTGATGACCACGCGGTAGAAGGCGTAGAACTTCTTGCCCATACGCTTCAGACGAATCTTGGTTGCCAAAATGGCTCTCCTTGTAATACTAGGTTTGCGGATTTTCGATTGTGTGTGGGGCACCTCAACCGAGAACCCACGTGTTCCTCATGAAAGGCAGAATGAGAGGGCTCCACCCATCACGAATAACCGGTAAATTATAACGCATAGGGGTGGATACCCGACACGCTGGAGCTGGCGAGCGATCGTCGGGGTCGACGTGACAAAAACATCGGCGCGCAAGGTGTCTGACGTGATGCTTGAAAGCCTAGTCGGCATTCACTGGCGGAGGATTCGGGGCTATCTGCATTTCGAGGGGTTGATTCGTGTTGTTCCGAATGCCTATCTGCGTTTCGAGGGGTTGGTCACAAAGTATAAGCGGCCCAAGAACCGCATGATTCCGGTGGCATTTCGCCGATCATACTTCGGATATCGCGTTTTGGCGCCCCCTTGAAACGCAGATAGATGTCCGGCGGAGCCGAAATCAACCCCTTGAAAACGAGATACGGCCACATGGGGTACCTTGGCCGGTCGCAGCGGGCGGTTTCGAGACGGATAACGGCGGGTTTGCTTGGACGCTGTCCAGCCCGAAGCCGCCATCGAGGCCTATACCAAAGAGGCCAGGGTTTCGGCGGCGGCCGCGAACTCCTCCGGCGTGGTGTAGGAGTAGCTCAGGCGCAGCGAGTTGTCCCCCTCGAAATCGTAGATGTCGCCGGGGTTGAGCAGTACGCCGTGCTCGATTGCGCGCTGGAACAGGCGCCCTGTGCGCACCGGCTCGTCGAACGTGAGCCAGACGTAAAAACCGCCGCGCGGCACGTTCCAGTGGGCACGGCCGGCGAACAGTCGCTCCAGCGTCTCCAGTGCGGCGTCCCGCCGCCGGCGTAGCTGCATGCGCAGCGAGACCATGTACTCGTCATACAGGCCGCTGGACAGGAACCGCGCGAACACCCACTGGCTCAGCGTGCTCGCCCCGTAGTCCATCTGCATCTTCACGTCGGCCAGCCGTTGCACGATGCGCTCGTCCGCCACGATCCAGCCGATGCGCAGTCCCGGCGCCAGCGCCTTCGACGCACTGCCCAGCGTAATCACCATGCCGGTCTCATCGAACGATTTGAGCGTGTGCGGCGTATCCCCGTCGAAGATGAGGTCCTGGTATGCGCAGTCCTCGATGATCGGCAACCGGTTCGCCACGCATGAGGCGATGAGCGCCCGACGGCGTGGCTCGCTCATCGTGACGCCCGTGGGATTGTGGTTGGTGGGGATTGTGTACAGCACCGCGTCGTTCTCGCGCGTGGCCTTGGCCCGCGGCGGCAGTGAGGTCTGCGGGGCGGACGGTACCGCCGCCGTCATCCCCTCGGACTGCGCCCCGCCGCCCATCAGCCTCCCCAGCGCATCCACATCAAGGCCATGCTCGTCCATCGGTACGCCGGCGAGTTTCATGCCGGCCGATTGGAACACCTGCAGCGACTTGATGTAGCTCGGCGCCTCCGCATAGACCGTGGATCCGGCCGACAGCAGACTCACCGAAATCATCTGCAACGCCTGCAATGCGCCGGATGATACAAGGACCTGCCCGGGCGTGCAGCTGATGCCCCACGCCTCCATGTGCGCCGCTATCGCCTCGCGCAGCACGTCAAGGCCCTCCGGCGGCGGATACCCGAGCGAGCTTATCTCGGCCGCGGCTTCGCCGGCCACGCGCCGCCACATGTCACGGGGGAACAGCCGCGGGTCGAGCTCGCCGGTGCCGAGACGGGTTTTCGACCGGTCGAATTCGAGTCGGTTTATCGTCTGAATGGTGTCGTTGTTCGCCTTGAAGAACCCGGACGACACGTAATCCGCCCAGTCCGGCGCGCCCGGCAGCATCAGCGACCACGTGTTGCTGGCGATGCGCGTGCCGGCGCCGTGCCGGCCTTCGACGATGCCGTAGTCGGCGAGCTCTCCGATCGCGGCGATGATGGTGGACCGGTTCACGCCGAAGCGTTCGGCCAGTACCCGCTGGCTGGGCAGTCTTGATCCGATCGGCCAGTCGCCGCTTGAGATGCGGGCGCACATGAAACCGACGATCTGTTCGGTTATGGGCTCGCCGCTGCTGCGGTCCGGCTCCCAGTTGATGTCCAATGGTGTGCTGCGTGTCATGATGCCTGATTTTTGGTTGGGTGCATTGCTCTGTTCTTGGCTGGTTGCCAAGTGTAATCGAATCTGTAGAATATGGCAAAGGTGTTGGAATAAAGCGGATTTTGTATAACTTGCAATCCGCGTGAGAAAATCCAGCTGATGGCATATTGGCTGGTTTTGGTTGGGTGATGATGACCCAACCAAATGATTGTCGGGAGTGATGATGGGTCTGTATTTTCAGGGCTTGACGATGGGATTGGCGTATGTCGCGCCAATCGGCATGCAGAATCTGTTCGTGATCAATTCCGCGTTGACGCGTACGCGTCGCAACGCGTTGATTACTGCGGTGATCGTGATTTTCTTCGATATCGTGCTGTCGCTGGCGTGCTTTTTCGGCATCGGCGCGTTGATGCAGGCGCATCCGTGGCTGCAGACCGTGGTGCTTGGCCTGGGCGGCGCCGTCGTGGTGCGCATCGGTCTGGGACTGCTGCTGCCGAAGAAGAAGTCGACTTCCGAGAACGGCGCTGGGGCCGGTGCTGTTGCTGCTGCGACTGCTTCGACGGCGAGTCCGGTCGCTGGTGCTGAAGCCCCTGCCAAGCGTCTCGGTCTGCGTGGACTGCTGAAGACCGTTGGCACCGCATGCGTGGTCACGTGGTTCAACCCGCAGGCCATCATCGACGGCACATTGATGCTCGGTGCGTTTGCGGCTACGCTGAGCGCGCAGCAGGCCACCCCGTTCATCACGGGCGTTGAGACCGCTTCGGTGATGTGGTTCCTCGGCGTCACGCTCGTCGTCAACGCGTTCGCGCACAAGTTCAATCCGAAGATCATCGGCGTGCTCAACCGCGTGTGCGGCGGCATCATCGTCCTGTACGGCATCAAGCTGCTCGTGGATTTCGCGATGGCGGTGCTGTAGTCGGGCAATCCAAGCCTCGCCGCATGGACTTCTACGGGAGCCCATGCGGCATTGTTGTTTTGACGTGCCGGGGGCGGGCCGTCTCGGTCATTCTGCGTCACTGTGAGCGGGTTGTGTCACGCTGCGTGTGCCCGCACAGCGTGACGCAACCTGGAAACCCAGTGATTGCAAGGGTTTTGTGGTTGCGTCACTGTGAGTGTGCCCGCGCTCAGTGACGGTGGGCGCGCTCAGTGACGCATATCCGCTATGCTGTCCGTGCGGCATGCCGCTCAAATAGTCATTGTGGCGGTCAGCGCGAGGTGGTCGGTGTCTTCCACGACGAATGATTCGACGCCGCTGAACGCGACGGCTCGTGCCGGCTCGGCGGCGGAGCCTGACGCGGATTCTCGCGTCGCGGCCATGATGTGGTCGAGCTCGATGCGCGGCCACGGCACCTGACTGGGGAAGGTATTGACATGTCCGCGAGCCTGTGCCAGTGCGGCGTCGCGGAATCCGGACCGCAGCAGCTCGCGGAAGCTGGCATGGTCGATATCGGCGTTGAGGTCGCCCATGAGCACCGCGATATCGACGTCGGGATATGCGGAACCACCGCCGCGTCCGGCTTTCGAGCCGGTGGCACGTTCCTCGCGGCCAGTGCCTGCGCTGACCGACTTGCGCGGCATCGGAACCAGCGCGCTCGGGGACCGGATGCCGTCTGACCATTCCCGACAGCCGCGCATCGGCGATTTGGTGTGCGCGGATGCGAATGCCACGGAGGTGCCGTCATCGGTTTGCAGCATGATGCCCGGCACGTCGGCCGCAGGTATCGAGACAATGCCATGCGTGCCGCGTTTCGGCTTGGTGCGCGACCAGATGCCGTTGAAGCCGCCGTTGTCGGTCTTTTCGCGGGGCGTACCGAGCTGCCGATAGGGGAGGATCCTGTGCAGGCCGCCGCGCTCAAGACGCTTGATGAGATCCGTACTGAGTTCCTGAAGCGCGAGGACATCGATGTGTCGTTCCCGCACGGCCGCGATGATGGCGTCGGCGCTCGCCTTGCCATAGCGGCAGTTCAACGTCATCAGATGGTAGGTGTCGCCGCTCGCCTGCGGCGGGTTCGCGGTCGGCTCGGCGTCGGCGGATCGCGCGGTCTGGCGATGGTCGTCTGACGCTGTTTCATGGGATGTTCCACGCTGGTGGTGCCATCGTTCCCGCGGCATGTTCGTCCAATACGGAACCTGCATGGCAAGTATCGACACGATGCCGGCGACGGCGACACCGCACTGCCACCACGAGCCGACCAGACCGGCCCATACCGCGATGACCAGGTACGGTATCCACAAAAAACGAATCAGCGCAATCATGTAAGGCATCGTCGGCATGTGCGCTTCCCGTCCGGCTGGCAGGAACCGCAACGCCGACCATAGCATGCACGCCGCCAGCAGTATCCACGACAACACGCCCACCGCCGAACTCCTTACCTAACATTCCAACGAGTGAATAATGGCTTTCAGTGTACCGGCAGCCGTTGCGAATTCGCGGCGAGTGGAAAGCTGCGAAGATATGGCAAATGATTTGGCGCCGGGCGGGGATGACCGAAAACGTCCATCCCCGCCCGGCGCCAGAGAAAAACGGGCCGAATCAGCCGAGCAGACCGGAAAGGCCGCCGCCGAAGTTGGGCGGAAGCTCGCCACCGTTCGCGTCGAGCGCATCCTGCAGCCCGGCCGGAAGAGCTGGATTCTGCGGCTTCTTCATGAAGGCGGACCCGCCGGACTTGCCGGAACCGGAGCCCTTGCCGGCGAGCTTGTCGCGCAACGCCTTCTCCTCGGCCTCGCGCTTCATCGGATTGCCGGACTTCGAGCCCTTCTTCTTGCTCTTGCCCTTGCCCTTCTTGCCGCCGCCTACCGCGGGGCCTCCGAAACCGGGGATGCCGCCCATGGCCTTGTTGCTCATGCGCTTCATCATCTTCGCGGCCTGCTCGAACCGTTGCAGCAGCCCGTTGACCGCCGAGACGGTTACGCCGGAACCATAGGCGATGCGGGCGCGGCGAGAGCCGTCGATGATCTTCGGGTTGCGCCGCTCTTCGGGGGTCATCGACCGGATGATCGCTTCGGTGCGGTCGATCTCCTTCTCGTCGAACTGCTCCAGTTCCTTGCGGTGCTGCGCCATGCCGGGGATCATGCCGAGCAGCGACTTCATCGAGCCGAGCTTGCGCACCTGCTGCAGCTGGTCCATGAAGTCGTCGAGTCCGAACTCGCCTTCCGCCATCTTCTGGGCGGCCTTGCGGGCCTCCTCCTCGTCGAACTGCTTCTGCGCCTGTTCGATCAGGGTGAGGATATCGCCCATGTCGAGGATGCGCGAGGCCATGCGATCGGGGTGGAAGACCTCGAAGTCCTTGAGCCCTTCGCCGGTCGAGGCGAACAGGATCGGCTTGCCGGTCACGCTCGCCACCGACAGCGCCGCACCGCCGCGGGCGTCGCCGTCGAGCTTGGACAGCACCACGCCGGTGAAATCCACGCCCTCGTCGAACGCCTTGGCCGTCTGGACGGCGTCCTGGCCGATCATTGCGTCGATGACGAACAGGATCTCGTTGGGGTTCACGGCATCGCGGATGTCGCGGGCCTGCTGCATCAGCACTTCGTCGACGCCCAGTCGGCCGGCGGTATCGATGATGACCGTGTCGTACAGCTTCTGCTTGGCCAGCGCGATCGAATCGCGGGCCACCTTCACCGGGTCGCCGGAGGTCTCGCCCGGCGCGGACACCGAGTCGCCCCCGTCGGACTGGACGCCCTTCTCGGGCGCGTACACCGGCACGCCGGCGCGTTCGCCGACCACCTGCAGCTGGGTCACGGCGTTCGGACGCTGCAAGTCGGCGGCGACCAGCAGCGGCGTGTGGCCGGAATCCTTCAGCCAGTAGCCGAGTTTGCCGGCGAGCGTCGTCTTGCCGGCGCCCTGCAGGCCGGCCAGCATGATGATCGTCGGCGGGTTCTTGGCGAAGTTCAGCGGCCGGTCCACGCCCTGGCCGAGCACATCCGTCAGCTCCTCGTTGACGATCTTGACCACCTGCTGCGCCGGGTTGAGCGCTTCGGACACTTCGGTGCCGAGCGCACGTTCGCGGATGCGCGCGGTGAAGGAACGCACCACGTCGAGCGCCACATCGGCGTCGAGCAGCGCGCGGCGGATCTCACGGATCGTGCCGTCGATATCCGCCTCGGAAAGTTTGCCCTTGCTCTTCAGATGCTTGAACGCATTCGAGAGCCGGTCTGTCAAAGAACTAAAAGCAGCCATAATGCGAACCAGTCTAGCCGTTGCGGCGGAAAACCAGCGGGTTGCCGCCGAGGCGGCCCGCACGGCGACGGAGAGGTGCCGCGGGGCGCCGTTCGGCGGTCGCGGCTGCGCGTGGGACCGACGCGAGAGAGCGGCGGAAATGCGACAGAACCGTTGGCCTTGTGGGCGGCGGGGATTCCCGCACGCTCAGCGCGAACCGACACGCCTGGAATCGTTCGTTTCCGTTACCATGGAAGGGCAATAATTTCCGTGGATTATTGGATCGCTGAGCTGTTTTGATTATCCTTCGGACCCAACCTATACGCAGACTGCCGCGCTGACGCCGACGCAGACATGCCGTGCAATATGGAAGGCCCGCCTATGCCACACCAGAAAACCATCGAACGCAAAGCCCTGATCGTGGGCATCGTCATCAACATCCTGCAGGTGCTCGCAGGCATGGCCGTGTTCTTCATGACCGGTCTGAAGGCCATGTTCCTGGACTTCTCCTTCACCGCCATCTCCGTGCTGTCCGGCCTCGTCGCCGCATACCTGTCGTCGCGCACCGTGCGCACCACCGAGCGCTTCCCCAATGGCATGTTCGCTCTGGAACCGATATACGCCATCTGCAAGGCGATGCTGACGATGTCGCTGCTGCTCTTCTCTCTCGTCGATGTGACGCGCGTCGCCTATGACTATTTCGTGCTTGGGCAGGGCGGGCGCATCGAGACCGGGCCCGTGGTGATTTACGAGATCCTGACCGTGGCCATCTGCCTAGGACTGTACCTGTATTACCGGCGCGAGAACCGGCGCATCCGCAATTCCAGCACGATGCTGACCGCGGAGTGCAAGAGCACGCTGGTCGACGGTTCGATGTCGTTCGGCATCGGTGTGGTGGCCGTGTTCCTGTGGTTCCTGCCGGCTGGTGGCCCTCTGGATTTCCTGCATTACACCGGTGATTTCTTCATCACCGTCGCACTGGTGCTGCTCACGATCAAGGAGCCGTTCGGTGTGCTCAAGGACGCGTTCGTGGAACTGGTCGGCGGAGTGCATGACGACGATGCGACGAACGCGTTCGTGGAGTCGGCGGCGCAGCGGCATCTGCCGCAGAACACCGATTACGAGCAGGTACTGGTGTTCAAGACCGGCATGAACTATACGGTCGATGTGTATCTGAGCGGTATCGGTCAGAGCATTGACGTGGAGGATCTGGTGGAGTGCAAGCGAGACTTGGAGAAGGAGCTGACCAAGCGGCTGCATATCGTGGATGTCGATTTCGTGTTCGATTAAGGAGCGGAACAGGATCGGATGATCATGACTGTCCCGCGATGATGCCGGGGCGTTCCTGCTTGGTATTTGATTGCATTTGCTGGCATAATGCCAGCGACAATGCTGGGCTGCTATCGGCGCTTTCACCGTCAAAATATGCTCCGATCGCATAACCGTAACCAGTTGAGCCCCGCTTTGGGGGCGGGGCTCAACATAACGGATCACACAGTGTCGGGGAGATTACTTCAAACTCCACGTGCTGCCTTGCGGGCCGTCCTCGATGGCGATGCCGGCGGCACCCAGCGCGTCGCGAATCGCGTCCGCCTTGGCGAAGTCGCGGGACTTGCGCGCTTCGGCGCGGGCGTTCAGCTGCTCCGTGATCAGGGCGTCCAGCACATCATGCTCGCGGCTCTCGCCGTTGCCGTCCGCGCCTGCGGCACCGGCCCACGGCTCGGCCAGCGGATCCAGTCCCAGCGCATCCAGCATCGCCCGCACCGCGACCAGGGCGCTGCGCACCTCGGCGCGGGCCACATCGCCGTCGGCACGGTCATCCAGCTTGCTCAGCAGCGTGTTGCCGTTGCGAATCGCGGTGAAGATCGCCGCCGTGGCGCCGGAGACGTTCACGTCGTCATTCATCGCGGAGACGAAATCGGCGGGAAGATCATCGGCGCTGACCCCGGCGATCTCGGCGCGCTCGGGCTGCTCGCCCAAAGCCACGCCGGCGCGCTCGATGAAGTTCATGATGCGTTCGTATGCGGCCTGGGCCTCGACCAGCGCTTGGTCGGACCATTCGAGCATCGAACGGTACTGCACGGAGCCGAGCGCATAGCGCACCACCCATGCGGAGTGCTCGGCCAGCACACTCGGCACGGACAGGCCGGTGCCCAGCGACTTCGACATCTTCTCGCCCTTGGCGGTCACCCACGCCGAATGCATCCAGCGTGCGGCCGACTCGTATCCGGCGGCACGCGTCTGCGCCATCTCGTTCTCGTGATGGGGGAAGCGCAGGTCCAGTCCGCCGCCGTGGATGTCGAACATGCCGTCCAGATACCGGTGGCTCATGGCCGAGCATTCGATGTGCCAGCCGGGGCGGCCCACGCCGAACGACGTCGACCAGCGCGCGTCCTGCGGGTCGGTGGGCTTCGGCGCCTTCCACAGCGCGAAATCGCGCGGATCGTGCTTGTCGGGGGATGCGTCGGCGGGGTCGATCGGATTGTACTTGTCGTCGCCGGCCGCATCCACGGACGGGCCCATGCGGTCAGCCACGGCGGCGGCCTCGTCGGCCTCGGCGGCGCCCTGCTTCTGATGGGTCAGCTCGCCGTAATGCGGCCAGCTCGCCACGTCGAAATACACGTTGCCGGTCGGCTTGCCATCCGCGTCATAAACTACGTAGCCGTGACCGTTGTCGATGATGCGGCGGATCAGGTCGATCATGTCGATCATGTGCCCGGTCGCGCGGGGCTCATACGTCGGCGGCAGCACGCCAAGCGTGTCATACGCCTGCGTGAACTCCAGCTCGTAGAAGTATGCGCGCGCCCACCACTGCTGGCCTGCCACGGCCGCCTTGTCGAGGATTTTGTCGTCGATATCGGTCACGTTGCGCACGAACGTGACCTGATATCCCAGCCGCAGCATCCATCGCCGCACCACATCGAACGCGACGGCCGCTCGGATATGGCCGATGTGCGGGGAGCTCTGCACGGTGGCGCCGCACACGTAGATCCCCACCTGGCCGGGCTTGATCGGGGTGAAACGCGAGACCGTGTGCGAAGCCGTGTCATACAGCTTCAGACCGGCCGCGGCGCGCGCCACGCCGGCGTTCTCGGAAGTATTGGAATTCTGCGGTTCTGAGGCTTGTGTCATAATGTCGAGCGTATTCGCGTTATGCGACAAACCGCCAGACAAACCACCCGGCAAATGTGATTGCGCGGCCGCCCGGGCGCGGCTGGAAATACGAAAGATGAAGAAACGGTGTGCAAAGTTTACGTAGGTGATGCAACAATGGAGTTATGACGCAATCGCAAGTGCTTATCGTGCAGCACGTCCCGTGGGAGAAGCCGGGGCGCATCCTGGACAACCTGGATGACCTGAACATGTCGTCCACGGTGGTGAACATCGCCAAGGAAAAGAAGCCCGATCTGCCTGACTTCGCGCAGGTCGCCGGACTGGTGATTATGGGCGGTCCGATGGGCGCGCTGGATTATGACAAGTATCCCGGTCTCAAGGTCGAGGCGAAACTGGTCAAGGCGGCCATCAGCGTCGGCAAGCCGGTGCTGGGCGTGTGCCTCGGCCATCAGATCATCGCCACCGCGCTGGGCGGCAAACTCAGCCGTGGCGAGTCGCCGGAAATCGGGTTCGCGCCGATCAAGCGCGTTGACAAGCACAATTACTTCTCGATGTGGAACAAGCAGATCGACGTGCTGCACTGGCACAACGACGTGGTGGGGCTTCCCGCCGGCGCCCAGCTGCTGGCGCGGTCCGAGCACACCAAGGTGCAGGCGTTCCGCATCGGCTCGGCGCTGGGCATGCAGTTCCATCTCGAAGTGACGCCGACGTTGCTGGAGGAATGGCTGGATGAGTCCTCGATGGTCAAGGACCTCAAGGCGGTGGGCGGATCGAAGTCGCAGCTGCGCGAAGCGTTCGCCGAATATAATCCGCGCCTGCAGCCGTTGGCCGAGCAGGTGTTCGGCGGATTCGCCGCCCGCTGCAACACCTACGCCCAATCCCTGCGCTAGCGAACTGCGAGTTCGCCCCCGCCAGCGGGGGGCGAACATGACGAGCCAGCGGGGGCGGGTGGTGGTTCGGACGTTGATGCCCACCGCTGACGCTACATTGGTGAGTCATGCCGACTTATGACCTTGGATTGGAACACGTTTCACTCGCCTTCGCCACCAAAACCATCTTCACCGATGTGACGCAGGGCGTATTCGAGGGCGATCGCATCGGCATCGTCGGCCGCAACGGCGACGGCAAATCCACGCTGCTGCACCTGTTCAAAGGCACTCAGGAGCCGGATTCCGGGCGAGTCACCAAGCGCGGCGGACTGACGTTCGGCATGCTCGACCAGCGCGACCCGCTGGACGACGACGCCACCGTGCGCGCGGCCGCGCTGGAAGGCCGCGAGGATTACGAGTGGGCCGCCGACAACAAGTCGCGCGAGATCGTCGAGGCGCTGCTGGGCGGCATCAACCTCAACGCCCGCGTCGGCTCGCTGTCCGGAGGCCAGCGACGCCGCGCCGACCTGGCCCGGCTGCTGCTCAAGGATTGGGACATCCTCGCGCTCGACGAGCCCACCAACCATCTGGACGTCGTGACGATCCACTGGCTTGCCGAACATCTCAAGAACCGCTGGTCGAAAGGGCAGGGGGCGCTGCTGCTCGTCACCCACGACCGCTGGTTCCTCGACGAGGTGTGCGAGTCGATGTGGGAGGTCCACGACGGCGTGATCGACCCGTTCGAAGGCGGCTACTCCGCATACATGCTGCAGCGCGTGGAGCGCGACCGACAGGCTGATGTGCGAGAGACGAAGCGCCGCAACCTCGCGCGCAAGGAGCTCGCCTGGCTGTCGCGCGGCGCCCGCGCCCGCTCCACCAAGCAGAAGTTCCATGTCAAGGCCGCGCGGGAGCTCATCGCCGACGTGCCGCCCATGCGCAACGCCGTCGAACTCAAGCAGATGGCTACGTCGCGCCTGGGCAAGCAGGTCGTCGACCTGATCGACGTCACGCAGATCTTCGCGAAAAGCCAAGGCGAGCAGCCGGTCACGCCGACCGACGACACGGCGGCGGATCAGGCCCCCGCCTCCTCCTCTCAGATCGATATCGTCCCCTCCCTATACTCGGAGCCGCGCGTGACCGGTTTCGTCGAAGTCGCCGTCGACACGCTCGCCGACCCGCGTCTCGTGGACGCCGGCGTGCCGGAATCCATCCAGGCCGCAGCGGAAGCCAAGGCGAAGGCGGAGGCGCTCGCGGAACGTAAGGGTGTCACGGAGGAGTCGGTCGCGCCGCAGGTCACCTCCGCGGCGCAGAAGATCACCGTCGCCGGTCGCAAGATTCTCGACGACGTGACCTGGCTGATCGGCCCCGGTGACCGTTTCGGCATCGTCGGCGCGAACGGCGCCGGCAAATCCACGTTGCTCAAGCTCATCGACGGCACGCTCACGCCGATAGCCGGGCATGTCAACATCGGCAAGACCGTGAAGTTCGCGGTGCTTTCGCAGCGGCTCGACGAGCTGGAGAAACTCGGCAAATACAAGATCAAGGAAGTACTGTCCCGCTACAAGCCCAGCTATATCGTCGACGGCAAGGAAGTCACGCCCGGTCAGCTGATGGAACGGCTCGGCTTTGAATCCGCGCAGCTGATGACGCCGATCCGCGACCTGTCGGGCGGACAGAAGCGCCGCATGCAGCTGCTGCTGATCCTGCTGGATGAGCCGAACGTGCTCATCATGGACGAGCCCGGCAACGACCTCGACACCGATATGCTCGCCGTCATGGAGGATCTGCTCGACACGTGGCCGGGCACGCTGATCGTCGTCAGCCACGACCGGTACCTGCTGGAGCGCGTCACTGACCAGCAGTTCGCACTGATCGGCGGTAAGGTGCGGCATCTGCCCGGTGGCGTCGACGATTATCTCGACATGATCGAAAAAGCGAAGACCGCAGCGCCGGCAGGCGTATCGGCTTTGCAGAAGGGGGCGGGCGGCCCCCGCGGGACCCGCGCCGCGA
>OCAB01000178.1_pt1 | contig 32005 bp, 16 predicted proteins | sample 1477071 | NCBI WGS metagenome assembly OCAB01 (sample SAMEA2580275, study PRJEB22360) | human gut metagenome | biome: human gut; feature: human-associated habitat; material: faeces | place: Denmark | collected 2008/2010
TTCGGGAACCCCCCCCACCCCCCCCCCCCCCCGGGCGCCCGCCGCAGCAACCGTGACGGCCAACGGCTTCGCCCACCGGGCATGCTGTTTCGCAACCGGGGCGGACTGGTCGAATGTGGAAGTCTGCGCGTACATGTTCTGCGGATAATCCGGCACACCCTCGACGGTGGTCTGCACGGCACGGCCATACAAGGCCTGTTGCACGCGCTGCATGTCGCGCGCGAACTCCAACGCGGAATAGTAACGATCCTCGGGCGTACGGCTCAAGGCCTTACGCAACACCCGTTCCACTTCGGCCGGCACGTCGGGACGGTTGAGCTTGGGCAGCGGATTGTTGAGAATGACGGACTTGAGCCGTTCGGCCCGCACCTGCCGTTGGGAATCGCCCAGCACATCGGCGTAGAAATACTCGTACGGCGATTGGCCGATCAGCATGGCGAACAGCGTGGCGCCAAGCGAATAGATATCGGACGATTCATTACCGCCACCGCCTTGGGCAAGCACCTCCGGCGCGGCCCACGCGATGGTGAAGCCGACACCGGGACGCCCATAGACGGTCCCGGCGATGCCGAAATCGGCGAGCATGGGCATATTGTGCGCGTTGATGAGAATATTGCTGGGCTTGATGTCTCGATGGATGATGCCTTTGCGATGCGCGGTGAACAGCGCGCTCGCCAGATCGATGCCGACGGTGAGCATCTGGTCGGCGGTGAGACGGCCATGCTCGAGGAACGTCTTGTAATTGCCGCCCGGAGCGTATTCGAACACGGTGTAGCCGCGCCCGTTGACGGTCACGCCGTTCTCATAGACGGAAAGAATGTAGGGGTGTGTGGAGATCTGCCCCATGAAATTCGCTTCGGAACGGAAGCGGACCGCGGCACGTGGGTCGAGCGTGTTCTTGCTGATTTTGATGGCCACCTGACGGGCCGGGGAAAGCTGCTGGTACAGGTACACGTCGGCTTCGGAACCGGAGCCCAGCCGTTTGATCAGTGTGTAGCCGGGAATCTGAGGGGGAATGCTCCTTGAGGCTTCCATGCTTCCTCTTTCCTGTAGTTCCTGCCCGGTTCCGTGCGTTGCGTCTATGCTTCGACCGTACTCGTCGTCATGGGCAGGCCGTCTGTTCGCTGTTGAACCTTCCCGGGCTGCGCCGCTAGTCAATCTTATTGGTGGCGGTGTCCGAAAAACTTTGTAGAGGGTATCGATGTCCATATATAAAGATGGCGGTGTCCACGATGACGTTTTCAGGACGGCTTCGGACGATGATATGCGATTCGTGGCCGGACCGTTCGGCTAAGCTGGGGAGACATGATGGATGTGGACGATCTCGATGACGCGACATTGGTTGCGGGGGCACCCCGCAGCGGCAAGACCCGGTTCGCGCTGGACATGCTGGTCGCCGCGATGAAGCGGCATGGCGACGCGTACGCCGTGATGACGGTCTCCGGCAGACAGGTGGCCGACCGGCTCGGCGACACCGTGATCCGCGAACTGTCCGCGATCTCGCAGGCACGCCCCGTCACCACCCTGCCAGCCGTCGCGTTCCGCATCATGACCGCCGTGCGATCGCATGCCGGACAACCCCTGCCGAAACTGCTCAACGGGGCCGAACAGGACGTGGTCATCCGCCGCGTGCTCGCCAGGCATGCCGAACATGCCGAGCACGGCGACGAATGCTCCACCTGCGCGCTATTGCGCACCTACTTCGTGGTCGCCGACTGGTCGGGCATGGTGGTGGACGACGCCACCAACGCCTTCGCCAACCAGCTGCGCGACATGCTTGCCCGCATGAACGAGATCGGCGCGAAACCGGAACTCGAAGACATGCTGATCGCCCGCGCTGCCGACGAACACGGCGCGCTCGACGAACGACGCGAACGACTGCGCGTGCAATGGCGGCTCGCCTTCGCGCTGCGCGCCGAATACAACCAGGCCATCAACGAGGCATATCCGGACCAATACCGTCTCGACGCCTCGCAGCTCATGATCGACGCCGCGGCCGCCGTGAACGAAGCCAAAACGTCCGACCTGCCGAAACTCGTCATCGTCGACGATTTCCAGGACGCCACACTCGCCGGCTTCGACTTTCTCACCGCATTGCGCAACCGTGGCGTGCGTCTGCTGCTCGTCGGCAACCCCGACGAGGCGGTGCAGACGTTCCGCGGATCGTACCCTGAATATTTGTTCAACATGGCGCAATCGCGATTGGGCGCGCGACTGGTACGGCTGGAACCGTCCCATATGGCCGAAGGCACGGACCTGGCCGCGGTGGCGAGCCGCGTGAGCCTGACCATCGCCAGCACGGAATCGACCGACGACGCGCTGGCGAACCGCCCCGGCAAAATGCCGGCCATCGCCATACCGGAGACGCACGACGGCAGTCTTGAAGCCGCGATGTACCGTTCCACCGTCGAAGAACTCGACGACGTGGTGTGGAAAATCAAAACCGAACATCTCGAACACGGCCGCGACTGGAACGACATGGCCGTGATCGCCCACGACAACGCCACCGTGCGCACGTTCGGCGAACGGCTACGCGCCGACGGCGTGCCCGTACGCTATTCGAGCGTGACCCGCCCCCTCAAGGACGAACCGTTCGTGCAGGGCCTGTTCTCCATGATCGAACTGGCCGAACTGAAACGGCAAGGCATCGCCACCTCGTCCATGAACCTCGACACGGCCGGCGCATACGTGCGCTCACGCGTCGCATCAATCATGAACTCGCCGCTGATCACCACCCCCGGCGAACGTCCGGCTCGGCTGTGCGTGGTCGAATCGGCGATGAACGCGCTCGGCTCGCTGGCCACGGTTTTGCATGACGATACAGCCGATCCGACCACGTCCGACACGTCCGGACGCGCGCTGCTGCCACAGCTGATCGACGATTGGAACGATTACGTCGAAGCCTTCCACACCGCACGCGCGGCGGCATCGGCGTCGGACGCGGAAAACGCTGCCGACATGGGCCTGCCGGCAATCGACACCGACGACCGGCTGATGACGGGAGAGCGTGCCGCTGAGGACGCGGACGAACCATCCTTCGGCATGAACGCGCTGTACATCCTGCTATTGGAAGGCGACACCGACCGCGTGCTCGACGCGATCGCCTCCGTACTGGGCCGCAAAGACCCCCAAGCGCAAGCCTTCGCACGCCTGTGGAAAGCGCTCGACGATACCCTGCGGTCGGAGGCACGCCTGACATCCCACGAACCGCAATACATGCTCGACTGTGCATGGCAGGCGTTCGGCAAAGCCGAAATCTGGCAGAAAACGGCGTTGCGCAACAACGCCGAAGGCCGCGCGGCCAACGACCGGCTCGACACCGCGATGCGCCTGTTCAGCTACGCGTCCGGCGGCGAATCGAACGGCGTGACGGCAGCGCACACCATCGACGCGTTCATCGAACAGGTCCGCGCGCTCGCCATCGAAGCCGACTCCCTGGCGCACACCGCGCCGATCGATCAGGCCGTGACGCTCACCACGCCCGCCGGAGCTGCCGGAAAACATTGGAAACTAGTATTCATGCCTGCGTTCCAACAAGGCCAATGGCCGAACCTCTCACCGCGCAACACCCTGTTTGGCGGGGAGGAGCTCGCCGACATCATGCTGCATGGACGACTGTCCGACGACATCGTCACTTCCGCAGGCCGCGAAAACGCGCAGCTCGCCGCGGTGCTCGCCTCCGAACAGAAAAGCCTCCTTGTGGCGCTCACCCGCGCCGATGAGCGCGTGACGGTAAGCGCGGTCCTCAACGAAGACCATGTGCCGTCCGACTTCCTCTACGGCTACCTGCCGGAATGGTTCGACCGCGACCGGGATGCCGATGCGGAAACACGCGTGTACACGGCGGTCGGCGAGGCCGGCGAATACGCGGGACTGGAGGCCGACCCGCGTGGCCTGGTCGCCGCCGCGCGAAGCGTGCTGGCCCATGCGCCGGCCGATTCCCCCCAAGCGCGCGATGCCGCGCAAGCCTTGGCGTTGTTGGCATCGCATGGCATCGCCGCCGCGAATCCCGACAATTGGGCGTTCCTTACGGAACATGCGGGAGCCGACGATATGACGGGAATCGACGGCAAGATGGAATCTGACGGGAAAACGGAGCATGCCGACAAGGCGAAGCTTATCGAACAACCGGAATCCATCGAAAAAACGGACGGCCAATCCGACGTGGTCACCCTTTCTCCATCCGCCGTGGACAGTTTGTGGGCGTGCCCGGTGTGCTGGATGCTGGAGAACCGTTTCGCCGGCCCACGCATGGGCAGCGCGGCCACCAGCTTCGGCTCGCTCATCCACGCCGTCGCGCAACAGGCCACCGAAGCCGGCCTCGACCTGCCCCAAAACCACACCGCGGTAAGCGACGAGGACAACATCGACGAAATCGCCCAATGGATGATCAGCCGATACAAGACCCTACGTGGCGACCTCAACGCCATCGACGACCCCGAGGAACGGTACAAGGCGCTCGGCAAGGACGCGAAGGCGTCGGTCGCATTGCGCAACATCGCCACATATTTCGTCAAGTCGAACCGTACGGGATACCCGTCGAACAACACCGAAAACATCACCGTGGGAACATTGGACCATGCCGAAGCGGAACGGCAGTTCGCCGCGCGATTCGACTTCGACGACATCCTCGACGCCTACAACGCCATCGACGGCAACGCTCCGATCTCCCGCGACGAACTCATCGCCATCATGGGCGCGCTCGTCGACGGCTGGCCGGAAACCGGCATGAGCGACCGGCTCACCGTACGCCTGTCGGGCAGAATCGACCGTCTTGAACACCGCCGTACCGCAGACGGCCGCGAACAGGTACGGCTGATTGACTACAAAACCGGCAAAGTGCCGAATGGACGCTCCCTGTTCAGCGACCTGCAGCTCGTCTGCTACCAGCTGGGCCTCGCATTCCCGGAACACGACGGAAAACGCGGCGCGCAGGCGATCGCAACCATGCCGGACATCACCCAAAGCGCCCTGTTCCACGTCATGGAATACGCGGCACCCGCGCCACGCAAAGGGCAAGGCGACGAAGCGTACCACCAGCAGGCGCTGTTCGCCGGCGGAAGCATCAACGCGGGCGATTTCATACCCCGCAAATACGTGCCCAAAATGGCCAGCGTCTTCACCAGCGGCCTCGACGACGTCGAACGGCCGGCGCAGGTCAGCGAAGAACATTGGAAGCAACTTCTGGAATCGCGGTCGAAGATGACGGTATGGTCGCTGACCATGATCTCCCGCGTCTTCTATGCGGCCGCGGCGAGCCGGGCCACCCGCATCACCGCGCGTCCGACCGTGGAACACGTCGGATACTGCAGAACGTACGGCAGTGGGGTCTGCCCGGCCTGCCAAGGCGAGCAGAACACCGTATTCGAAAGGACCGTGGCATGAACGGGAGTAACGGTATGAACGGAAGCATGTCAACGAACGGGGCCACAGCAAAGGGCGATGCGATGGGCACTGTGCCGGCCGCCACGCCGAAATTCACCGACAGTCCGGAACAGGCCGCCGTCATCCAAGCCCCCTCATACGAGGACGTGGTCGTGGTGGCGGGCGCCGGCTCCGGCAAAACCTACACCATGACCCGCCGCATCATCACCCTCATCGACCAGGGCATCAGTCCCGAGAAGATTCTGGGCCTGACCTTCACACGCAAAGCCGCCTCCGAACTGCTTTCGCGCGTCTCCGCTGCCGTGACACGCAACCAAGCCGGACGCGGTACACGCGTCGCCTTCCTCAAACCGGAAGTCTCCACCTATGACGCGTTCTTCCAAACCATCGTGCGCCAATACGGCCTGCTCGTCGGCTTCGACCAAAACACGCAGCCATTGAGCGAAGCCGGAGCGCTGCAGCTCATCCACACCGTGCTCGACAAGCACATGGACCAGCTCATGGCCTTCGACCAAGGCGGCGACGAACTCGGCAAATTCTCCACCATCGCCGGCAACGTGTTCACCCTATCCAACGCCATCGCAGGAGCCATGATCGGCAGCGACTGCACCAGCTTCGACGAAGCCGTGGAACGCGTGCGCGCATGGGATAAGGCGTTTGTGGCGCAAGTGGCCAAAGCGCTTGAAGACGAGGACGTTCCCGATGGCGAGCCGAAAGTGGGCAAGGCTCCGAAACAGAAGAAAAAGGAATCCGACACCGCCTTCGAAACCCGCATGCGCGAATACCGCGCCCAATGCCACCAACTCTGCGTCTACAAGACCGCGCAATTGGCCGGCACGGCCCGCAAACGCGACCTGCTACTCGACCTCGTGGCCGACTACCACGCCGAAAAACGCGCCCTCAACATGGCCGAATTCAGCGACTTCACCATCGCCGCATTCCAACTCGTCACCCGATTCCCCTCCATCGGAGCCACCTACCGCAAACGCTACACGCACGTGCTGCTCGACGAATACCAAGACACCTCCACCACGCAGGCGGCCCTCCTGACCGCACTGTTCCACGCCGATTCCACCCATCGCAGCGCGGTGAACGCCGTCGGCGACCCCTTCCAATCGATCTACGCATGGCGAGGAGCCAGCCCAGGCGCATTCCGCATGCTGCAACACGACTTCGGCCACGACGCCACCGACAAGCCCTACACGCTGACCGTCACCCGACGTAACTCGCGCATGGTGCTCGAAGCGGCCAACAATCTGACGAAACCATTGCGCCTGCCCGCCAGACGTCGCGGCAGCTCGCTTATGCGCGAAGTGGACGTGCCCCCGCTCGCCAACATCGACAACGCCCCCGAAGGTACGCTCGGCGTGCTCGGCTACGCCACATTCGGCCAGGAAATCGACGCCATCGTACGCTTCGCCAAACAAGCGATCGCACTGCACACGCCAACCGAAAACGAGCTCGCCGACGGAGCCAAAGACAACCGTCCGCACGTGGCGCTCCTGTTCCGCTCCAAAACGCAGATGCCAGCCTACGAGGACGCACTGGAACAAGCCGGCCTCACCACACTCGTCGTCGGCCAGGCCGCACTCCTGGAACGTCCCGAAATCAAAGACATCCTCGCCCTGCTGCACGTCGTATGCGACCACACCGACAGCGCCGCGCTCATGCGGCTGCTCGCCACACCACGATTCGGCCTGTCCGCCGACGATCTGCAGGCGCTCGCCGGCATTGCCGAACGGCTCAACACCGCGCAACGCTACCGCGCGCTCGTGTCGGCCGGCATCGTGGAGGCGGATGCGAATCCGTCCGACGCCGACATCCGCGCCACCGTGCGCGTCTACCGCGACCAAGTGCCCAACGCCGTCTTCCTGATCGACGTGCTGCTGCGCGGTGATCTGCGGCACCTCGTCGACGGCGTATTGAGCCGTACGGGAGCCGCGAGCGTCATCCACGCCGGTCGCGTCATCCAACAGGTGCAGCGCACGGCCGGCCATCCGTTGCCGGAAGTGGTACGCACGGCCATCACCGCGCTCGGACTGGACATCGACCTGCTGCTCGCCGAACGGATGCGGCATCCGGATGCCGGCAATCGTGCCACATCGCATGCCGCTTCGTCACTCGACGCGATGCTGTCTCTGGTGGACACCTACTTGCAGGAAATCGCCGCGCAGGGCACGCCAAGCCTGCGCGCGTTCATCTCGTGGGTGGATTCGCTGCGTGACGCGTCCGACGACAACGCCACCGCACCAGATACCCCCGTCGATGTGGTGCTCATGACCGTGCACCAGTCGAAAGGCCTGGAATGGAACGCCGTGGCCGTGGTCGGCATGCGCGACGGCACCTTCCCGTCCAGTCAAGGCGACCACCTGAGCGTCAAAACGGACGAAGACCATCCGGGCGGTCGGCGCGACGGCGTATGGGAGCCGCCGGAATACTTCGAAAAAGCCCACACTTGGCTGGAAGACCCGTCCGCGGTGCCGGTTCCGGTGCGCGCCGACGCGGATATCCTGCCACGATTCCCGCACGACGCGCCCATCGGGGGCAATCCCGTGGAATCGCTCGACGGATTGGACGATGCGGAAGTGATCGACGACGAGGTGTTCGGCACCTTGCGAACCATGGCCGTCGACGATATGGAAGGAATGGATCCGGCAAGCCTGTACCTGACGCAACAGGAGGAATACGGCCGCCGACTGCACGCCGACGAACGCCGTCTCGCCTACGTGGCGTTGACGCGCGCCCGCTACGAGGCGCTGCTCGTATACAGCGGATGCAACGAGACGAGCCGCGACTCCCGTCTGGCGGAGGGAAAGAAAAGCGCCGCGCCGTCGAATTTCTGGCTGGAGACGCGCGATTCGATGAACGGAATCGTCACCGCGGTACGCGAACCGGACAACCTGTCCGACGATGTGGACGGCTCCCCGAACACGCTGGGACTTGACCTGCCCGACGGCTATTTCGTAGGCGAACACGCCCGCGATTTCGAGAATGCCGTGGTGGGCGATGCGTGGAACACGCCGCTCGAACCGGTCTCGGACGACCATACTTTGCCTTGGCCGTGCGATCTGAGCGCCGATGTCGCCGACAGGCTGCGTGCCGCGGCCGAACAGGTACGTGCCGTCGAATCCGACGAACCGAATATCGCTGAATCCACGGGAACGCAGGGCGACGTTGCCGATGAATCCGCCACGCCATCGCCGGAAACCGGAAACTCACTGCTGCGTCTCGCCAAACTGCTCGTCGCCGACGAACATCTCATGCCGGAACCGGACGCGGCTGACGCAGGCGAATCGCAGGACGCCTTCGACGAGGCCGTGCGTGCCAAAGGCGAACGTATCCTTGCTGCCGGCCGCCAAAACGTCACCTCGCTGCAAGCGCGCGCCGGCTCCATGGGCGAGCGTGACTCCCGCGCCTACTGGCGTGGTCTGGTCCGTCCGATTCCGCACGTCGCCTCGCCGGCGGCACAGCTCGGCACGCGGTTCCACGCATGGGCTGAGCGTTTCATCATGGCGGATGCGGACGTCGACGGCATCGGCGGTACGGAAGGTGCTGCCGGTATGGCCGCGCAGTCGCGTGCGGAACTGATCGCATTGATAGGTGATACGCAAGTCGACGCGGACAACGGCGGCGTGCAATCGCAGGACGCACCATCGCAGGACGCCCAATTGCGAGACGAACGGAAACTGGCCGCTTGGCAGCGTCGTCTCGTCGCCTCGCCGTGGGCAAAACGACGTCCAGCATGGGCGGAACGCCAGCTCGTCGTCGACATGCCCCAGCTCGGCACCATCGTCAACGGCAAACTCGACGCGGTGTTCTTCGGCGGTCTCGACGAAACGGACGAGACGAAACGCTACACCGTGGTCGATTGGAAAACCGGCGTAAAACCACGCAAACCGGACGAAATCAAGGAGAAGCTCGCACAGCTCGACCTGTACCGCCTGCTGCTCGCGGCGATGGAAGGGGTGCCGTTGGATGCAATCGACGCCTGTCTCTACTATGTGAGTGAGCCTCACGAGGCCGATCGGGAGCTTGACGCCCTCGACAAAACAGAAGAAGAGATCCTTGCCGAGTTGAGCTACGGAATTCCGCAGCAATCCGACAACGACTAGTGCCGGTGCGCAATGGCTCCTTGACCGAAGAAAGCGGGGGAGCGGCGCTTTCCGGCCTGCCTGCGGGAGAAACCGCTATGCAGGCAGCGTTGTGGAGGAACGCCGCTACCCTCGTGCAGCATGTGTGGGCGGGCGCACATGCCGGACGCAACGACAGTTAAGGAGTGTTTGATATGGCTGCGAACAGCGCAACCGCAATCCCGAACGCCGGCATGGGTGCCGGAACAAACAACGCATCGGCAATCGTCTTCCGTCCCATCGGCTGGGGCGATCTGGACGCGGTGGTCGACCTGTTCGACCGTACCTGGCCGCAGGATGTGGACAAGGTCGGCGCGGACATGTCGCGGCTGATCTCCCGATATTTCGTGCTGCACTACCTGCTGCCGACCACGTTCGCCAACGGCGCGTTCGCCGCCGACGGCACACTCGCGGGCGTCACGTTCATCCGCGTCGCCGGCGAGGCGCCGCAGCTCGACGAAATCGAAGTCGGCGAGGAAATGAAGGCCTTGGAACGCCGCATCGACGCCGATCCGGAGGCCGCCAAGCATATGGCGGCGCTGAAATCCGGCTTCTCGGTGGAACTCGATCTGGAACGCGAAGGGCGCGCCAACGAAACCACCATGGGCGAGCTGGAACTGTTCATCGTCAATCCCGACGTGCGCGGCCACGGTGTGGGCGGGCGGCTTTGGAGACGCATGCAGGAGCATTTCGCCGCATGGGACGTGCCCGCGTTCTACCTGCACACCGATTCCGACTGCGACGTGAGCTTCTACGACCACAAGGGGTTGGACTGCATCGCGCACCGCACGGCAAGCGAGACGGTCGCCCGGCTCGGCGGCAGCGCCGACGGCGAAGTGCCGCCACTGTTCGACGACATGTTCATCTACCGGGGAAAGGTGACGGCGTGACGGGCGCGAAACCGCAATCGCAATCGCACGAACCGCACGAATCGCAGAAAACGCAATCGCCATACGCGCAGCTTTTCCGCATTCCCGGCACGAAGGCGTTCTGCGTGTCCGGAGCCATCGCGCGACTGCCGATGTCCATGATGGGCCTCGGTATCGTGCTCGCGCTCAACCACATGTACGACAATTGGACGATCGCCGGCGTGATGAGCGCCGCGTACGTGCTCGCCACCGCCGCGGTCACGCCGCTGTACGCGCGCCTGTTCGACCGGTTCGGCCAGCGCAAGGTCGGTCCGGTGATCCTGACGGTGCAGATCATCGTCATGCTGGGCTTCGCGTTCGCCGCGCTGATGCGCGTGCCGATTCCGCTGCTGTTCGTGCTTGCCGTGGTCATGGGCATGACGCAGTTCTCGTTCGGCGCGCTTGTGCGCACCCGTTGGGCGTACGTGCTCGACCGCGCCGACAAGGAGGACCTGCTCAACACCGCGTATGCGCTCGAATCCGCCATCGACGAGATCGTGTTCATCTTCGGGCCGATTCTGGCGGCTTTCCTGGCCGCGTCCGTGCATCCCGTATCACAGCTGTTCGTGCCGACCCTCGCCTGCGCATTCGGCGGTGCCGTGTTCTTCGCATTGCGTGACACTCAACCGCCGGTATTGCGCGAAATCACGGTCGTCGCGGCCGATACGGACGATGCTGACGTGCGATTGGCGGCCGGCGGTGCCGCGGTTTCCGCGGACCGTTTCGATTTGGATCGGCTCAAGACGGGCGATCGCGACCGCAGGAAACGCAACGTGCTCACCTATGCGGGTGTGCTGCCGCTCCTCGCCGTGTTCATCGTGTTCAACATGGCGTTCACCGCGTTCGATACATCCATGACCGCCGTCATGAAATCGCTGCACCTCGACTCCGTGCTCGGCGTGCAGCTCGCCATGCTGGCCGTCGGATCCTGCATGGGCGCGCTGGTCTTCGGCTCGCGCGAGCTCAAAGGCTCCCGCTGGCGTCACATGATCATGTTCCTCGCGTTGATGACCGTCGGCTTCGTGGTGATCCACCTGTGCCAGGGCAACCTGATCGTGATGGGACTGGTGGAGATCCTCACCGGCCTGACCATTTCGCCGGTGTTCGCCTCCGGCAACCTCGTCGTCAAGGAGACCGTGCCCGAGGAATCGCTCACCGAAGGCCTGTCCTGGGTGAGCACCGCCGGCACGATGGGCGCGTCGTTCGGCTCCATGATCACCGGCATCGTGCTCGACCATTTCAATCCAAGCGCGGGATTGAGCCTGCCCGCCGTGTTCGTGGGCTGTTCGATTCCGTTCGCGCTGATTGGCTGGCTGCTGGTGCGCCGCCGCGGCTGACCGACGTTCGATCGTCAAGCGTCATAGCCGCCTGCCTCCGCGTCGAAGCGTCTCTTTAGATTCATAAGTGGAACACGTTATGGACGCGGACACGCGATTTCGAACACATGCGCACGGCAAACGTACGACATGCGCAACATGCGCGTCCGCGAAAACAGCAAGGAGCTGCAATGATCAAGGTTTCCGTAGTCGGTGCCAAAGGCCGCATGGGTTCGCACGTGGTCGACGCCGTCAATGCCGCCGCCGACACCGAACTCGCGCTCGCGCTCGACGCAGGTGACGACCTGACCGCCATCACCCCCGAAAACACCGACGTCGTGGTGGAATTCACCGTGCCGAGCGTGTCGCTGGGCAATGTGCTCGCGCTCGTCAAGCAGGGCGTCGACGTGGTGGTGGGCACCACCGGCTGGACCGAAGAGAAGCTCGACCAGGTGCGCGCCGCGCTCGCCGCGGCCCTGCGTGAGAGCCAGAGCGTGTTCATCGCGCCGAACTTCGCCATTTCCGCGGTGCTCGCCGACCATTTCGCAAAGGTCGCGGCGCCGTATTTCGAATCCGCGGAAGTCATCGAACTGCACCACCCGACCAAGGTGGACGCTCCGTCCGGCACCGCTTTCCACACTGCGCAGGGCATCGCCGAAGCGCGCAAGGCGGCCGGCTTGGGTCCGGTTCCGGACGCCACCGAAACCGATGGCGGCTCCCGCGGCCAGGTGGTGGACGGCATCCACGTGCACGCCGTGCGTCTGCGTGGCCTCAACGCCCATGAGGAGGTGCTGTTCGGCAACTCCGGCGAACAGCTGACCATCCGCGCCGACAGCTTCGACCGCATCTCCTTCATGCCGGGCGTGCTGCTGGCCGTGCGCAAGGTCTCCACCGGAACCTACCCGGGTCTGACCGTCGGCCTCGACCACTTCCTCGACCTGTAATCGTATTTTTTCAAACTGCCGACGGGTGCATGTGTCTCCCGTCGGCAGTTTTTTTATGGCGGATCTGTTCCGATTATTTGGCAAGGCGTGCGATGGCGGCGCTGACTTCCGCCAGCTTTTCGTCGGCGACGGTACCGCCCTCCGCCGCGGCTTTGGCGACGCAATGGTGCAGATGGTCGTCAAGTAACAGTAGCGCCACCGACTTCAGCGCGCTGTCCGCTGCGGAAATCTGTGTCAGAATGTCGATGCAGTATTCGCCGTTTTCCGTCATCTGCCGAATGCCGCGCACCTGCCCTTCGATGCGATTCAATCGTGCGATGATCCTCTTCTGGTCGCTTGCGTACCCATGTTGTGTGGCGTTCATATCGTCCTCCTCGCTGCGCTGAAAATTTTATCTACGGCTGAAGTTTGCTCGTCCCTCTTGCCAATATACCCTATAGGGGTATATTGTGATGGTGTTTGCCGAAATCGAAAGCCAATTACGGACGGAAGGCGGCTGGAATATGCACATCGCAATCGCGCTTATTATGGCGCTGCTCGTCACGGCGGGCGTGCTGTGGTTCTTCTTCGCACCGCGCAAAGCATATCGTGCGCCGTTGCGCGACGGCGTGCAGGAAGCGGTCGTCGAAGTCAAAGGCGGGTATAACCCAGCCGTCATCGAAGCCGAAGCGGGCATGCCGTTGCGGCTGATCTTCGATCGCAAGGAAGACGGCGAATGCTCGTCGCATGTCGTGTTCTCCGATTTCGGGGTCGATCTTGCGTTGCCCGCCTTCCGCACGACCACGCTGACGCTTCATCCCGACCAGCCGGGCGAGTATCCCTTCGCATGCGGTATGAACATGCTGCACGGCACGTTGCGCATACTGCCGGGAAAGCATGCAAGTGTCGGTGCCGCCGCCGGTTCCGCGGAAACAGGCGTGCAATGCGCGCAAAAAGGCGCCGTCCAAACGTCCGGTTCGGGTGATTCGGGCAAATCGCGCGGATCGGAATCGGGAATTCGCGCCCTCATCACCCGTCTTATCGTGGCGGCCGTCTGCACGATTCCGGTATTCGGCTCCACCATGCTCATGCTGTATCCGATGCCGAACTGGCTGCAGTTCCTGCTGATGCTGCCAATCGTCGGCTATGCGGCATTGCCGATTTTCCGCAGCGGTTTCGCCGCGATCGCCCACCGCTCGCCGGAGATGAACGCGCTCGTCAGCCTCGGCGCGCTGGCCGCATTCGCCTACTCCTGCGTGGTCACCTTCGCACCGAACGTCCTGCCCGAGAACGCGCGCGAACCGTATTTCGAAGCGGTCGGTGTGGTCGTCACGCTTATGCTTGTCGGCCAGCTGCTCGAAGCGCGCGCCCGTAAAGGCACCGGTGAAGCCATGCGCGCATTGGCGGGTCTGCAACCGAAAACCGCCCGCGTGGTGCGAGACGGCAAGGAAACCAGCATCGCCATCGATGACGTGCGCGTCGGCGACATCATCGCCATCCGCCCCGGCGAGCAGCTGCCGGTCGACGGCATCGTCATATCCGGCAGCTCCACCGTGGACGAATCGATGATCACCGGCGAAGCCATGCCGGTCGCCAAAACCGAGGGCAGCGAAGTGACGGGCGTCACCATCAACGGTGGTGGCTCGCTGCGGTACCGCGCCACGAAAGTCGGCAAGGACACCGTGCTCGCGCAGATCATCGGCATGGTGGCCGCCGCACAAAGCTCGAAAGCCCCCGTGCAACGATTGGCGGACCGTATCTCCGGCGTTTTCGTGCCGATCGTGGTGCTCGTCGCCGTATGGTCGTGCGCATTGTGGTTCGCGTTCGGCCCCGAACCGCGTGTCACGCACGCGCTGGTCGCCGCGGTATCGGTGCTGCTGATCGCCTGCCCGTGCGCGCTCGGACTGGCGACTCCGTTGTCGGTGACGGTCTCGACTGGCCGCGCGGCTCGCATGGGGGTGCTGGTCCGTTCCGCCGAAGCGTTGGAAACATGCGGCAAAGTCAATGCCGTCGTATTGGATAAGACCGGCACGATCACCGCCGGCAAACCCACCCTTACCGATGTGCTGCCGTTGGGCGTGTGGCATCGGCGTCCCGATGATTTGCTGACGATTGTCGCCGCCGCCGAACGTGATTCCGAGCATCCGCTCGCTGCTGCGATCGTTGCCGCAGCTGCGGAAAAAGCCGACGTCGCGGACGTTGCGGAACTCGCGCAAACCACCGATTTTCAGGCGATTGCCGGCCGTGGCGTCACCGCGCGCGTCACCTTCCGCGGTCTGCCGCACACCGTCGCCGTCGGCAACACCGACCTGATCGACGACCTTGACGTCAACATGCCCGACGTTACGTCCGATACCTCCGAAATTGCCTCCGAGACCATCCACGATACGAACCTCGACGCCATCATCGCCGACATGGAACGCCTGTCGCAGCAAGGCAAAACGCCGATCCTAGCGGCCATCGACGGCCATCTCGCCGGCATCGTCGCCGTCGCCGACGTGCCGAAAGCCGACTCGCGCCAAGCCATCGAACTGCTCCGCAAACGTGGCGTCGAAGCCGTCATGCTCACGGGAGACAATCCGACCACCGCACGCGCCATCGCAAGCCAGGTCGGTATCGACGAACGTCATGTGATCGCCGGCGTGCGGCCGGAACGCAAGGCCGACGAAATCGCAAAACTCCAATCGCAAGGCTATACGGTGGCGATGGTCGGCGACGGCATCAATGACGCCCCCGCCCTCGCCCGAGCCAACGTCGGATTCGCCATCGGCACCGGCACCGACGTGGCCATCCAATCCGCCGACGTGACACTGATGGGCGGATCGCTGATGGGACTCGTGCACGCGCTCGACCTGACGCACGCCGCCATGCGCAACATCGCGCAAAACCTCGGCTTCGCACTCGGCTACAACAGCATCGGCATCGCGATCGCGGCCGGCGTGCTGTATCCGTTCACCGGAACGCTGCTGAATCCGATGATCGCCGGCGCCGCGATGGCGTTCTCGTCGTTGTGCGTGGTGACGAACGCAAGCCGGCTGCGCCTGTTCGATCCGGACGCGGAGGCGGCGAAAAACAAGACGTATCGGGTACGCAAGCCCGATCCGAGCAAAAATAATGGCAACCAGCACAGTCGGAAAGGAACGATCATGGGACTGTTCAGCGATCACAAGGCCAAGAAGGAAGCCGAGAACATGGGCGCGATGGGCGCCGGACACTGCTGCGGCGGTCATGACGGCCACGGCATGGCTTCGAATATGGGCGATTCCGCGGCGAACGTTGCGAAGGATCCGGTTTGCGGCATGAGCGTCGATCCGGCCACCGCGGCCGCGACCCGCGAATACGGCGGCGTCACCTACTACTTCTGCAACCCCGGTTGCGCCGACAAGTTCGCCCAGAACCCGGCCGCCTATCTGGGCTGAGACCTGATTCTCGTCCGTCCCCAATCTGCCGACATCGAATGACATCCGGCCGTTGGCGGGTTGGGGATTTTTGTTGAATGGTTGATTTACGGATTCCGATTCACGGACGAACGATAAGATTCCCCTCCCGCACTCCGGAGAGCGCGTCCCGCCCCGCTACAAACGTGCGCGTGACGACGCCGTTAAGCGTCATGCCATCGCAGGCGCAGATCGGATTGCGGCTTTCCAAAGCGGTAGCATCCACAACAAACCGTTCGTACGGGCGAATAATCGCCAAATCGGCCCGCAATACCGGCGTTATATCGCCACGATCGTCAAGTCCCACAAGCCGTGCGGTGTTGCACGACATCCACCGCACGACGTCGGCCAAACTCAAGCCGCGCCGCATCGCACCCGTCAACACCGCGCGGAATCCGACCTGCAGACTGGAAACGCCACCCCACGCGGTGGCGAGTGTGCCGGCTTTCATATCCGCGCTGGCCGGGGAATGATCGGTGACGACACCATCCAACGTGCCGTCGGCAAGCCCCGCCCATAGCGCGTCCTGCTCATGCAGATCACGAATCGGCGGACAGTATTTGACCGCGGTGGCGTTGTCGGGAATATGGTCGCAATCCAACGTGAGGTAATGCGGACAGGTCTCCGCGCTGACCGGCAGTCCTTCGGCCTTCGCCCGCCGCAGCACGTCCACGCTCAGACCGCTGGACACGTGCAGAATATGCGTGCGGCAGCCGGTGCGTGCCACCAGCCGTACGATCTTGCGCACCGCGTTCGCCTCGCATTCGGCCGGGCGCGATGCCGGTTCAACAGTGTTCGCAACAGTCGGGGATTTTGTTGCCGCGTTAGTCGCCCATTTCGCTGGTTTGGCACCGTTTCTTCTATGCCGAATCCGCCCGATATGCGATGTTGATTGTGTGGGGTAAGCTGTTTTTGCCATGGTCGGTCATCTCCTGATGGTGGGTCGCGTTGCCAAGAGGCGCCGCCACTGCCTGTGATGGATGCATTTCAGTGCTTACGGCATCTGAAATTCTTCATTCGTCGTGACGGTTGTCGGCGGCCAAACCTGGTGAAACCCGGAAAGCAAGGGGTAGCATCGTCAGGAGAGCGGATGCGCCGCGTGAGAATGTACTGCAGGGAAGGGCGATGAGCGTGACTTCTGGAATTATGCTTTCAGACAATATGGGGGCTTCGAAGGACGCCATGGACGAGGAAGGCAATGCTGCCGCGGACCTCGGCTTGGTGGCGCGCATCCGGGAATCCTTCGATTCGCTGACTGCGACGGAACGTGAGGCTGCGCAGTTCATTCTGGGTCATCTGACCGACGTGCTGGTCTGCAATTCCGTGGAATTGTCGCAGTTGAGCGGCATCTCGCAGCCGACGCTCAGCCGCCTGTACCGCAAGCTCGGTTATTCGAATGCGGGTGAATTCAGACGCGACGTGCGCCGTATCCACCGTCCAGGCGCTCCGGAAACCGTGCGAAATGTTCGCTGCGATGATTTGCTTGCCGACCATTTGCTCAGGGATTCGGAAAGCCTGAAACATACGTTTGAGGACATCGACCGCGCGCAATTGGATTCCGCATGCCGGGACATGGCCATGGCTCCGCATGTCGCGGTGGTCGGTTACCGCAATGGATATCCCGTGGCGCTTCATTTGCGTGAACAATTGCTGCAGCTGCGTGGAAACATCGATATTCTCCCGCATCCGGGGCAATCTATCGCAGAGGAATTGACTGACTACTCATCGGACGATGTGGCCGTCATCGTCGGCGTGGGTCGGCGTCCTCCTTTTTTCGCCCGACTTGTCGACGTGTTACTCGAACGTGGGGTCACCGTGGTGGTAATAGGCGACGTCGCGGCACGCAATGCCCTTATCGGACGCAACGTCGTCTTCTTCAACGTGGCGTTGAACTCGCATATGCTTTCAAGCTTCACTGCGGCGTTCGCTTTGGTTGCCCTCTTCGCGGACGAGGTGGGGGAACGTCTCGGAAGCGATGACGTCGACGTGCGGAAGCGCATTGAGGACATCAACGATTGTTTCGAAACGCTTGGCGAGCTTGGTGATTGACGGTATAGCGGCGGTCGGCCGGAACCATGGAGGCGAAAACGGGAATGGAGGCATTGTGAACAAGATAAACGGAGCGTTGGCGTACGACCTTCCTTCCACTGGACCGTGGGCTGCCTTGGTCTTCCTCGTATCGCTGAATCTGCGTCCCTCCATCGCGGCGGTCGGTCCGGTGCTCTCGCAAATAGGTACTGGCCTTCATTGGGCCGAGGGAGTGCAGGGCGTGCTGACCGCGATTCCCCTACTCGCCTTCGCTGCGGTCAGCCCGCTGGTCACGTTCCTTGCACGCCGCATCGGCATCGACATGTCGATTCTGCTGGCCCTGCTGTGCATCGCGGCGGGCGACGCCATCCGCTCGTTCGGCGGCGGCGTTGGCATCTGGCTGGGCACGGTGGTGTTCGCTTCCGCCATCGCCGTCGGCAACGTTCTGGTTCCGGTAATCGCAAAACGTGACTACGCCGGCCATGTCGCGATGGCGACCGGCGTCTATTCCGGCTGCATCACCGCCGGCAGCGCCACCGCAGGTTTGCTGTCCGCGCCGCTTGCGCAGATGTGGGGCGGTTGGCGTGCGTCACTCGCCTTCTGGAGTGTGCCTCCGCTGGTTGTCGCCGCGCTGTGGGCGTTGCGTATCCTGCACAATCGCAAAGTCGTTATCGCTTCCGCCGGCGGCACCATCGAAACCAGCGATACTGGCGATATCGATGATATTGGCGATCGCAGCACGACGGCCAACGCACAAAACCCGCATTCTGCACAGCGACCGGCATGTTCCACGCAATCGTCGCATGGCGTGTTCGCCCGCGTGCTGCGCCGTCCGATGACGTGGTACGTGACGGCCTTCATGGGACTGCAATCATCCGCCTTCTACACCATGTCCAACTGGATGCCGTCCATCTCGGCGTCCATCGGCTACGATGCCTCCACCGCCGGCGTGCATCTGTTCATCTTCCAAGGCATCGGCATCCTTTCCGGCTTGGTCATTCCTAAGCTCATGAACGTGCGCGGCAACCAGGTCTGCGCGGCGCTTACCGCCAGCGCTCCCATGCTGATCGCCGGCCTTGGCATGCTGCTGCTGCCGCATCTCATGCCGGTATGGGCGTTCGTCGGCGGCTGCGCGCAAGGCGCGTCCCTGGTGGTGGCGCTCGCATTGATCGCGTTGCGCGGCCGTGACAGCGCCGAAACCGTGGTGCTGTCGGGCGTCGCGCAGTCGTTCGGCTATCTGATCGCGTCGCTCGGCCCGCTTATGTTCGGCGTGCTGGTCCAGGCCACTGGCGGCCACCATGTGCCGCTGATGGTGTTCACGTTCGTCGCTTTCCTGCAGTGCGTCGTCGCGGTCATCGTCGGCAGGCCTTCCAAAATGTGACTTTTCGCGTCTCATGAAATCGAAAGCGTCCGCAGAGGGAAGTACCGTTAGCCGTATGACAAGCCCTAAGACTGACGGTACTATGCATCTGCTCGATCCTGCTCCCTTCGGACGTATCCTTCCGGCCATGGTCACCCCCATGAAGGCTGACGGAGCCGTAGATTTCGAAGCCGCGCAACAGCTGGCGAGGCAGCTCGTGGCGGATGGTGCCGACGGTCTTGTGGTCAACGGCACCACCGGCGAATCTCCGACCACCCACATGGAGGAGAAGGTCGAACTGGTTCAGGCCGTCAAGGAAGTCGTGGACGTGCCGGTCATTTCCGGCGCCGGTTCCAACGACACCGCGCACACCGTGCGCATGGTGGAGCAGACCCAGGAGGCGGGCGCCGACGCGGTGCTCGTGGTCGCCCCGTATTACTCCCGTCCGTCGCAGGAAGGCGTGTTCCGCCACTACAAGGCGGTCAACGATTCCGCGGACAAGCCGATCATCATCTACGATGTGCCGGGCCGTACCGGACTGCACATCCAGCTGGAAACCTACCGTCGTATGGCCGAACTCGACCACGTCAAGGCCGTCAAGGACGCCACCGGCGACATCGCAGGCGCGGTGCGCAAGCGCATGGAGACCGGTCTGACCTGGTATTCGGGCGATGACGGCCTGTTCCTGCCGTTCCTGTCCGTCGGCGCCGTCGGCATCATCTCTGTGATCGCGCACGCGGCCGCCGGTCCGATGCGTGACCTCGCCAACGCGTTCGATCGTGGCGATATCCACGAAGCGCAGCGCATCTCCGTGCAGCTGGCGCCGCTCGTCGAAGCGATGAACGGCAATGGCTTCCAGGCCGTGATGGCCAAAGCCTCGCTGAAGGTGCGTGGAATCCTCGACTCCACCGAAATGCGCCTGCCGAACGTCGGTCCGGGCGAAGCGGAACTCGTGCGCGCGGAAAAGGGCATGCGCGCCGCGGGACTGCTGTGAACCGAATCGCATGATGCGACTGGCCTGTCGCGCATGAACGCCGGCAGGCACCCAAATTCCTCGTTTCCGCATAGGCGGAGACAATTAGTAATAGAAATCCAACTAGGAAATGGCTACAGAAGAAACCACAAAGACAACAACACACAAGCGCGGCAGCAAGGCTGCCAAGCGCACTGAAACCGCAGTCAAGGCATCCAAGACCACCAAGGCCGCGAAGTCCGAGAAGACCGCCATCAAGAAGGCCAAGTCCTCCACCCGCAGCCGTGGCAACGGTGGCTCGCGCAACGGCGGCTCCCGTGGATCCCGTGGCGGCAACGGTTCGAACCGTCGCCCGTCGCATTCCGCGCCGCAATCCACCGCGCCCCAGCAGGACGAAGTGCTGATCGCCCCGCCGAAGTACCGCAAGGGCTCCATGCGTATCGTGCCGCTCGGCGGTCTGGGTGAGATCGGCCGCAACATGAACGTGGTCGAATACAACGGGCATATCCTGCTCATCGACTGCGGCGTGCTCTTCCCGGAAGAGGAGCAGCCGGGCGTGGACCTCATCCTGCCTGACTTCCACTACATCAAGGACCGTCTCGACAAGGTCGAGGCGCTCGTGCTTACCCACGGCCACGAAGACCACATCGGTGGCGTGCCGTACCTGCTCAAGCTCCGCCCGGACATTCCGCTGATCGGTTCCAAGCTCACCCTCGCCTTCGTTGAGGCCAAGTGCAAGGAACACCGCATCAACCCGACGCTCGTCGAGGTCAAGGGACGCGACAAGCTCAAGGTCGGCCCGTTCAACCTGGAATTCGTGAACGTCACGCACTCCATTCCGGACGCGCTCGCCGTGTTCGTGCAGACCCCCGCCGGCTCGCTCATCGACACCGGCGACATCAAGCTCGACCAGCTGCCGCTCGACCACCGCATCACCGATCTGGTGGAATTCGGCAAGCTCGGCGAAAAGGGCGTGGACCTCCTGATGATGGACTCCACCAACGCCGAGGTCCCGGGCTTCGTCAAGCCGGAGACCTCCATCGGTCCGGCGCTCGACCAGGCGTTCGCACAGGCCACGCGCAAGATCATCGTGGCCAGCTTCTCCAGCCACGTGCACCGCGTGCAGCAGGTCGTCGACGCGGCCCACAAGTACGGCCGCAAGGTCGTGTTCGTCGGACGTTCCATGGTCCGCAACATGTCCATCGCAGCAGATCTGGGCTACCTGCGTCTGCCCGAGGACACCGTCATCGACCTGAAGCAGGCCCATGACGTGCAGGACGACAAGCTCGTCTACATGTGCACCGGCTCCCAGGGCGAGCCGATGGCCGCGCTCGGCCGCATCGCCGACGGCAACCACCGCGACATCACCATCAACGAGTTCGACACGGTGATCCTCGCCAGCTCCCTGATCCCAGGTAACGAGCATGGCGTCTACAAGGTCATCAACAAGCTCGTGCAGCTCGGAGCCCGCGTGGTCAACCGAGACAACGCCGCCGTGCACGTCTCCGGCCACTGCAACGAAGGCGAGCTGCTGTACATGTACAACATCGTCAAGCCGAAGTGCGCCATGCCTATCCACGGCGAAAACCGCCACTTGGTGGCCAACGGCATGATCGCCGTCAAGACCGGCGTCGATCCGCAGAACGTCGTGCTGGCCGAAGACGGCGACGTCGTCGACCTGTACCACGGCCAGGCCGCGGTCGTTGGCTCCGTGCCGTGCGGCTACGTCTACGTCGATGGCGATTCCGTCGGCGAACTGACCGACGAAGAACTCGAGAAGCGCCGCATCCTCGGCACCGAAGGCTTCGTGTCCAGCTTCGTGGTCGTCGACACCGAAACCGCGGATGTTATCACCGGCCCGAAGATCTACCTCAACGCGGTCGCGGAAGACGAAAGCGAGTTCGACAAGGTCCGTCACCAGATCGTCGAGCAGCTGCAGGACGCGATGATGCAGGGCACGCGCGACACCTACAAGCTGCAGCAGATCATGCGACGCACGCTCGGCGGCTGGGTGGCACGACAGCTGCACCGCAAGCCGATGATCGTCCCCGTCGTCGCCGACATCGCGCAGGACGTGGACGACGCGATGGGACTGAACGCCGCGAAATAAGCCGTAAATTTACCATAAATTGAATCAAGGCGACGTGATCGGCACAACTGATCGCGCCGCCTTCTGTTACCAGAAAGAAGGAGTGACATGCCAGGAGCAAACCTCACCCGAATCGAAGCGGAAGAACGCAAAAGCATCATCGCCGCGCCAATCCATTACACGGTCAAGCTTGACCTGACCCGCGGAGCCAAGGATTTCGGCTCCGAAACCACCATCACCTTCGACGCGAAGCCGGGGGAGTCAAGCTTCCTTGACCTCATCGCCAACGAAGTCAGCGAAATCACCCTCAACGGTGAAACCCTCGACCCGGCTGAAGCGTACGTGGACAGCCGCATCGAGCTGAAGGGCCTCAAGGAGCACAACGAGGTTACCGTCAAGGCGATGTGCCAGTACTCCAACACCGGCGAAGGCCTGCACCGCAGCGTCGACCCGTCCGACGGCAACGTCTACCTGTATACCCAGTTCGAAGTGCCGGACGCCCGCCGTGTCTACGCCGTGTTCGACCAGCCTGATCTGAAGGCCGTGTTCGACTTCTCCGTGCTCGCCGCCAAATCCTGGATCGTCACGTCCAACATGCCCACCTCCTCCGTGACCGACAACGAAACCGTCACCGAGGAAGGCACGCTCGGCGATCACGCCGCCGAAACCACCAAGCTGTGGGTGTTCGAGCTGACCCCGACAATGAGCTCCTACCTCACCGCCATCTGCGCCGGACCGTACGCCGAATGGCACACCGAATACGCCAATGAGGACGGCCGCACCGTGCCGATGGCCATGTACTGCCGCCAGGCGCTCGCCAAGGCCTTCAGCAAGGACGTCGACTACCTGTTCGACATCACCAAGAAAGGCTTCGCCTTCTACGCCAAGACCTGGGGCGTGCCGTACCCGTACGCCAAGTTCGACCAGATCTACGTGCCGGAATACAACGCCGGCGCCATGGAGAACATCGGCATGGTCACCATCCGCGACCAGTACGTGTTCGAATCCAAGGTCACCGACGCCTATGCGGAACGCCGTGTGGTCACCGTGCTGCACGAGCTCGCCCACATGTGGTTCGGCGACTACGTGACCATGAAGTGGTGGAACGACCTGTGGCTCAACGAATCCTTCGCCGAGTTCACGTCCACCCTCGCCACCGCCGAAGCCACCGAATGGAAGGACGCCTGGGCAACCTTCAGCTCCGGCGAAAAGAGCTGGGCGTTGAATCAGGACCAGCTGAGCACCACCCACCCGATCGTCGCCCCGATCAACGACCTCAACGACACCTACGTCAACTTCGACGGCATCACCTACGCCAAGGGCGCCTCCGTGCTGAAGCAGCTCGTGTACTACGTGGGCCGTGAGAAGTTCTTCAAGGGCATCAACAACTACCTCAACAAGCACGCCTACTCCAACGCCACCCTCGCCGACCTGCTCGCCGAACTGGAACTCACTTCCGGCCGCGACCTGAAGGCGTGGAGCGCCCAGTGGCTTGAGGAATCCGGCATCAACACCATCGCCACCGAAGTCGAAGAGAACGAGGACGGCACCATCAAGCGTCTCGCCCTGCGCCAGACCGCTCCGGCCGAGCATCCCGTGCTGCGCGCCCACCGTCTCGCCGTCGGCTTCTACAACGAGGATCCGGAAACCGGCAAGATCGTGCGCACCGACCGTTTCGAACTGGACGTCGACGGCGAACTGACGGTCGTCGACGCGGCCGCGGGCAAGGCACGTCCGTCGCTGATTCTGGTGAACGACGACGACCTGACCTACACGAAGCTGCGTTTCGACGACAAGAGCCTCGCATTCGCGACAAGCAACCTGTACCGCTTCGACGACGCGCTCGCCCGTTCCGTGATCTGGCTCGCCCTGTGGGACATGACCCGCGACGGCGAACTGCCGGCACGCCAGTTCATCGACACCTCGCTGGCCGCGCTCGCCACCGAACACGAGTCCACCACCTTCCGTTACGCGCTGGCACAGGTCAGCACCACCGCATGGCATTACACCGCTCCGGCAGAGCGTGCCGAGATCGTGAAGCATGTGGCCGCCGAACTGTTCAAGCTGGCGGGTCAGGCCAAGGCCGGCTCCGACGAACAGTTCCAGCTCGTCACCGCCTACCTGGGCTACGGCGAGCCGGGCGACGAGGCGTTCGTCGCCAACGCGAAGGGCCTGCTCGACGGTTCCGTGGCATTCGACGGTCTGGAAATCGACAACAACTTCCGCTGGACCATCATCAACGCGCTGAGCACCGTCAACGCGATCGACCAGGCGGGAATCGACGCCGAACTGGCCAAGCGCGAAACCACCGAGAACCGTGAGTTCGCCTATGGCGCACGCGCCGTGGCCGGTACCGCCGAAGCGAAGGCATGGGCTTGGAACGAGGCCCTGCACAACGACGAGCTGACCAACATGCAGCTTGAGGCTGTGGCCGGTGGCTTCGCAGCCACCCCGCGCGCCGACTTGGCCGAACCGTACGCCGAGAAGTATTTCGAGGTCGCCGACTGGATTTGGGAGCACAAGACCTTCCACATGGCGGAAGCGCTGCTCGAAGGCCTGTATCCGAGCTATGCCGATCCGGCGAAGCTCGTGGAGCTGGGCGACGCCTGGCTCGCCTCCCATAAGGACGCGGACAACGCCTTGCAGCGCATTGTGCGTGGCAACGTCGAGGCTTCTCACCGCACGCTGAAAGTGCGCGACTTCAACGCCGCGCTCTGATAGCAGGGGCGACAGGAACGTTCCCGCTTAAGAGCCGTCATGTCGTCGCACGACTTTGATTTTGGGTGCGATTTTCAAAGTCATGCGACGGGCATATCGGCATTTATGCCCCCTAATCCTCGTTTTCCGCTTGAAAATAAGGATTAGGGGGCATTTTGCGTCGAAGGCTGTCGCACGACTTTGATTTTGGAGGCATTTTTCAAAGTTGTGCGACAAGCGTGCTGGCTTTCATACCCTCTAACTCTTATTTTTTGCTGGTTTTCAACGGAAAATGATAGTTAGGGGGTATTTCTTTATCAAGTGTTGCCGCACGACTTGATTTTCCGCCTTGAAATCAAAGTCGTGCGACACGAAAAGGGCATTGCGCGCCGTGAAATGCTTTGAATTGTGAAGTGTTATGCGATTGCGTCGTCACCTGCTGGTTTCGGCGGCACGGTTGAGTACGATAGGTCACGGAAATATCGTTTGCAGATAGCGAGGATTTGAGACTCATGCCACGTATGTTCGGAACCGACGGCGTTCGAGGATTGGCGAATAGGGATTTGACGGCACAGCTGGCGCTCGATTTGGGTGACGCCGCGGTGCGTGTGCTGGGCGATGACGAGCGGAGCGAATTCGAAAGCCGTCGCCGTGCGCTGGTCGGTCGTGATACACGAGTTTCCGGCGATTTCCTTGCCGCCGCATTGTCCGCTGGCATGTCCGCCGGCGGCTTCGACGTGATCGACGCCGGCATCATCCCGACGCCGGGCGTCGCATACCTGACGTCCGTGCTCAACGTGGAAATGGGCGCGGTGATCTCCGCATCCCACAATCCGATGCCCGACAACGGCATCAAGTTCTTCGCCCGCGGCGGCTTCAAGCTGCCCGACACCAAGGAAGACGAGATCGAAGCGGTGCTCGGCCAGGATTGGGATCGTCCTACCGGCGCCGGCGTGGGTCGTGTCAGCCATGACACCGCCACCGCAACCAACCTGTACATCGACCATCTGGTTTCCGCCATCGCGCCGGTCGGTCCGGACAAGTCGCAGCCGACGCCGCTGAAGGGCCTGAAGATCGTGGCCGACTGCGCGAACGGCGCCACGTCCGTGGTCGCTCCGGAAGCCTTGCGCCGCGCCGGCGCCGACGTGACCGTCATCAACGCGTCGCCGGACGGCTACAACATCAACAAGAACGCCGGCTCCACCCATCCTGAGCAGCTGCAGGCCATGGTCAAGGCCTCCGGCGCCGTCATGGGCGTTGCCTTCGATGGCGATGCCGACCGTTGCCTTGCCGTGGATGAGGATGGCAACATGGTCAACGGCGATCAGATCATGGGCATTCTGGCACGCGCCAAGAAGAACGCGGGCAAGCTCAACCATGACACCCTCGTCGTGACGGTGATGAGCAACCTCGGTCTGAAGTTGGCCCTGCGTTCCATGGGCATCAAGACCGTGCAGACCAACGTGGGCGACCGTTACGTGCTTGAAGAGATGCTGCGAGGCGATTATTCGCTCGGCGGCGAGCAGTCCGGCCACGTGATCAACCGTGAATTCGCCACCACCGGCGACGGCACCCTGACCGCGCTCACCCTGTGCAACGAGGTCGTCAAATCCGGTAAGAGCCTGAAGGAACTGGCCGCCGACTTCCCGCAGCTGCCGCAGACGCTCATCAACGTGCCGAACGTGGACAAGATGGCCGCCAAGACCAACGCCAAGGTGCAGGCCGCGGTGGAACGCGAAGAGAAGCTGCTGGGCGACACTGGCCGCGTGCTGCTGCGTCCGTCCGGCACCGAGCCGCTCGTGCGCGTCATGGCCGAAGCCGAAACCCAGCAGCAGGCAGACGAAGTGTGCGATCGCCTCGCCAAGGTCGTCGCCGACGAACTCACCCTGTAAGAGCCCGCAAGGAGATATGCCCCATGTTCGGACACAACTCGAAAGTGGACCTCGAACTCAACCGCGAGGTCGAAAAGCTCATCAAAACCGGCGGCAAAGAGAAAATCATGCCGATTGTGCAGGCCGGCGAACCGGTATTACGCCAGCAGACCATCGCCTACGACGGCCAGTTGAGCCGCAAAACGCTTGACAAGCTCATCGACACCATGCGCACCACCATGCTGGAAGCGCCGGGCGTGGGCCTCGCAGCCACCCAGATCGGTCTCGGTCTGGCTTTGGCCGTCGTCGAAGACCACGTATGCGAAGGCGATGATGGCGATCCGCGCGAAGCTGCGGAATTCCCCTTCCACGCCATCATCAACCCCAGCTACGAGCCGATCGGCACCGAAACCCGCAGCTTCTACGAAGGCTGCCTGAGCTTCGACGGTTACCAGGCCGTACGCAAGCGTTGGCTTGACATCACCGCCCGTTGGCAGGATGAGGACGGCAACAAGCATGAGGAACATCTGCATGGCTGGCCGGCCCGCATCTTCCAGCATGAAACCGACCATTTGAGCGGTGAACTGTACATCGACCAGGCCGAAATCCGAAGCCTGACCACCAATGAGAACCTTGAGGATTTCTGGTGCGAGGATCCGGTACCGACCGAAGCGGCGGCCGAACTCGGCTTCGAACTGTAATCGCGTAAACGAACGAGACAAGAACGATGAATGCCTCCCAGGCGAACACTTGGGAGGCATTCATCATATTCGGGATTATTGGAATGTTCGAAACATGAGTATTCCAAATATTCCAATATTTCAGTATTCCGGATTCACTAGCACATCGTACGTATCCGTGTTCCGCTCGGCATCCGAACGCAGATCCCAGCCAGGCTTGCGCATTCCATACAACACCAGCGGCGGTAAACCGAGCACAAGCACGACTACAGCCACAAGAATCGCATATGAAACGCTATCCAAACCGGTGAAACCAGCCGGTCTCACGAAAGTCAACACGAATGCCGCGGCGGAAGCGACGAAACCGACGCCCGCGACCAACCGAATCGCAGGAACTCGATACGTGCGGCGGACTTCTGGATGGGTGTTGCGCAGACGAATCGCGGCGGCAAACATCAACATGTACATCACCAGATACAGCGCGGTCGCCATATCCACCAGCGTCGCGAAAGCCGTGTTGCCATTGGGGATCAACACGAACAGCAACGCCAGCACGGTCACGATAATGCCTTGCGGAATCAGAATGCCTTCCTGCACGTCGTGGGCATTGCGCTTCTGCAGCGCGGGAGGCATCAGTCCCGTGCGGGCGGCCGCTAGCAAACCGCGAGAAGGACCAGCTATCCAAGCCACCACGGAAGCGAACGCGCCTAGCGCGATGAGCAGCGAAATCACCGGGGTGCCCCAACCCATGCCAAAATGGTCGAAGAACTCCCTGAACGCCAGATTGATGCCGTCGATGAGCCCCAGCTCACGATGCGGCACAGCAAAGGCGATTGCCAAAGTCGGCAGCACAAGTACCAGCAGAATCAGCGCGGTCGCTAGTGCAATGGCGCGTGGGAATTGACGTCCCGGATGCTCCAAGTCGTTGGCATGCACGGCATTGACCTCCATACCCGCGTAGGCGAGCACATTGGATACGATTAGCACAATCGACGCGATGCCCGTCCACGGCGGAAGCAGCGCGGATGCGTGCAGGGAGGTCTGCACTGGCTTACCGATCGCCAGCCAGATAATGCCGAAGACGATAAGCAGCAACGCAGGAAACAGCGTGCCGATAAGTCCCGAAATCGACCCGACCTTGGCGAACAGATTGCCGCCGCGCAACGCCACCATCGTGCTTGCCCAATACAACACGATGATCACCGCGGCCACATATACGCCATTATTGCCCAAGCCACCCATGCCGAACACATACGACAGGCTGACGGCGATGAACGCAATCTGTATCGGATACCACACCACATTCTGAATCCACTGCAGCCAAATGGCGAGAAATCCGATGCGATTGCCGAACGCCTCACGCACCCACACGTACACGCCACCTTTCCAGCCGGTGGCCAGTTCGGCAGCCACCAGCGCGGTCGGCACCAGGAAAACGACCGCCGGAATGAGATACAGCAGAATGGAAGCGAGACCATAATCGGCCATGGCCGGCAGAGAGCGTAGCGAGGCCACCGCCACCACGGTCAACATCGCCAGTTGGCTGACTGTCATCATGGTTTTGCCGGTTTTATTGGCAACGGTTGCCGTGCTTGCGATTGCGCCGTGCCCGTCAGCGCCGTTCCCTCTATTCGCCCCGGCATGCGCAGGTATGCCCGTACGATTGCGGTTTCCTGCGACGGCAGACGGATTGCGTGGCGTTGTTGTCGGTGCCGTCGCAGCGTTCGTCGTGGAACGTGCGGACCCGGGATGTGCAGCTGCGCTTGCATCGTGCGCTACCACAGCAAGCGGCTTTTTCATATGAACTGTCATTGCAGCCAGCTTTCGTAAACATAATCGTTGTGGGAATGAACATGAATTTCCTTAATGCGGGAAACGATGGAATTCGTGGAATGACCGCGAAATATCAGTGGTGGAATCCGGATGCACGAGCCTCGCTTGGCATTGGTGAACGCAGTCCGTCCAGATACTTCACACACGACTTCAAATCCTTGATGAACGCTTCGGCCATATCGTGGCTGAAACCGTTACGCACCACAATGCGCTGCACGGTCACCTGCGTCAGATCCACCGGCATCGGATAAGCCGGCACCAGCCATCCCTTCATGCGCAGCCGATCCTGCAGATCGTACAGATTCCACTTGCGATCCGGCTTGTCGTTGAGCATCCATGCGAACACCGGAATGTCGGAACCGTCGTTCCACAGCGTAAAATCATCCATCTGCTCGATCTCGCCCGACAGATATTTCGCCACATCATGCGAAGTCTGCTGCACCCTTCGATACCCGTCGAATCCCAAACGCAGGAACATGTAGTACTGCAGCAGTACCTGTGCGCCCGGACGGGAGAAGTTCAGTGCGAAAGTCGGCATTTCGCCGCCGAGATAACTCACCTTGAAAATAAGGCTTTCCGGCAGGTCAGCGGTTTCGCGCCATACGATCCATCCCAAACCGGGGTAGACCAGACCGTACTTGTGACCGGAGGTGCTGATGGAGTAGACGCGCTTGACGCGGAAGTCCCATGCGAGGTCCGGCTGGATGAATGGTGCGATCATACCTCCCGAAGCGCCGTCCACATGGATGCGCACATCAAGTCCGGTGCGCTCCTCGATGCGGTCCAGTGCTTCGCTGATCTGTTCGACCGGCTCATACATACCCGTATAGGTCACGCCCATGATGGCCACCACGCCGATGGTGTTCTCATCGACATACTTGTCGAGATCATGGCCGTCGAGCACTTTGTGGTCCTCGGAAATCGGCACATAGCGTGGTTCCACGTCGAAATAGTTGCAGAACTTCTCCCAGCACACCTGCACGGCGCTGCTCATCACCAGATTCGGACGATCGGTCGGCAGGTCGGCCTTTTCGCGGGCTTCCTTCCAACGGCGCTTCAACGCGAGTCCGCCCAGCATGCAAGCTTCCGACGAGCCGATGGTGGAGGTTCCGATGGCATTCATTGGATCGGGCGCATGCCATAGATCGGCGAGCATGTGCCAGCAGCGCGATTCGACTTCGGCGGTTTTCGGGTACTCGTCTTTGTCGATCATGTTCTTGTCGGCCGCCTCCATGTACAGGCGGTTCGCATGATCGTCCATCCACGTGCTCACAAAAGTTGCAAGATTGAGTCGCGCGTTGCCATCCAGCATGGCCTCGTCATGCACCACTTGGTAGGCGGTTTCCGGCAGACTACCCTTCTGTGGAATGGTAAATTTCGAGAACGCCTGGGCTTCCTTCGGACGGGCGAACAGCGGATTGATTTCCACGCTGTCAGGAACAACGCGGTCGTCGGCATTGCCGCAGGTGTTGTCGCAGCAATGCGAATTGTTGTTTTCAGTGGTGGAATGTGTTTCTGACATTGCAGTTCCTTTCGTTGATTTGGAACGTTTATTGCGTTCCGGGATTCAAAAATGAAAGTCGATTCTGGATTTTTGCTGGGAAATGGTCACATTTGCGCTATGTGAAAATTCGTATGGCAACCGCTTCGCACGGAGGTATCCGCGCGCGGTTTCGTAATGAACACCGTCATTCGAACTCGCATGGTTGTGTTCTCACAAAGAGGAATGCGCACGTTGGTTTGTTGCACATTCTTACACGCTGAAGGTGGGTATCGGCTACGATGGGCAGGTATGAACGAATCGACGATGAATCTTTCCTGGCTGGATGACGCGAAGCAGGACATCGAACAATGGTCGGCATCGATGCCGAATGACGCCGACAACCAGCCGATCGACTGGCGATGGGTGTCTTCCCTTGACCTGCGTAACGGCATTGGTGCCGCCACAAGACAGCACGTTGATTTGTTGGCAATGCTGCGGTCCTCGTCGCCGCAACTTTCCGCCCCGCAGCTGCACGCCCTGTTGAAAGATGATCTTGCGATTCGAGATCGGCTCGAACCGACCATCGCGCAGTGCAACAGCACGTTCATGATGGATTACGACCGACTTATCGCTTCCTATCGGCTGCCGCGCGCGCTTGCTTACGCGAACCGTCGGTTGTGCGACGAAATCGCTGTTCTGCGACAGATTGGCGTGGCGATGGGATTGTGGACGGTCACCGAGGAACGACGTGAGCGCGTGACGGTTCCGGTGCTGCTGCCCGGTTCGGCTTTGGCTTCCGGGGGAGTGGCGTTGGATGATATTCAGGATCGAACCGCTGACATCGTTAACGGCCGGGCCGCCCCCCGGGCCGCCGGGGAAAGGACACGCGCCG
>OCAB01000186.1_pt1 | contig 29947 bp, 16 predicted proteins | sample 1477071 | NCBI WGS metagenome assembly OCAB01 (sample SAMEA2580275, study PRJEB22360) | human gut metagenome | biome: human gut; feature: human-associated habitat; material: faeces | place: Denmark | collected 2008/2010
TGTTACGGCGTGTGACCCCCGCCTCCCTGCGGGCGAGTGGCTGCCGCTATCGCCCGCCGCGCCTCTTCCTGCGCCGCAAACGCATTATCAATGGCGCTGGACGCCCCTCAACGTCGCCAGCATTGACCATCCGCTTACCTTTAGCTTCAGCGCCGGTACGCTTGCGCGCAGCGACGAGCTGGCGCAATACGGCATCATTCACGATCCGCACGCCTCTTCACGACTGATGATTGTTGAGGAGAGCGAGGATACGCTGGCCTTAGCGGAGAAAGTGATAGCAGCGCTCACCGCCAGCGCAGCCGGATTGATTGTGGTTACTCGCCGCGCGTGGCGAGTCGAGGAAAATGAAGCACTCTCTGCATCCCATCACGCGCTATGGGCCTTGCTTCGCGTCGCGGCCAACGAACAGCCGGAACGGTTGCTTGCCGCCATCGATCTCGCCGAAAACACCTCGTGGGAAACGCTGCATCAAGGGTTGAGCGCAGTCTCACTATCACAGCGCTGGCTCGCCGCACGGGGTGACACCCTTTGGCTCCCTTCACTGTCGCCCAATACGGGATGCGCCGCTGAATTACCGGCAAACGTGTTTACCGGCGATAGCCGCTGGCATCTGGTGACCGGAGCGTTTGGCGGATTAGGCCGCCTTGCCGTGAACTGGCTCAGAGAAAAAGGGGCGCGACGCATCGCCCTGCTGGCGCCGCGCGTGGATGAGTCATGGCTACGCGACGTGGAGGGCGGGCAGACGCGCGTCTGCCGTTGTGATGTGGGCGATGCCGGGCAACTGGCCACGGTTCTTGACGATCTGGCGGCCAACGGCGGCATTGCCGGAGCGATTCATGCCGCTGGCGTATTGGCTGACGCGCCCTTGCAGGAGCTTGATGACCACCAGCTGGCTGCCGTTTTCGCGGTAAAAGCGCAGGCGGCAAGCCAGCTGTTGCAAACCCTGCGCAACCACGACGGACGCTATCTTATTCTCTACTCTTCCGCTGCCGCCACCCTCGGCGCGCCGGGTCAGAGCGCCCATGCGCTGGCCTGCGGCTACCTGGACGGGCTGGCCCAGCAGTTTTCCACCCTTGATGCGCCGAAAACGCTCTCTGTCGCCTGGGGCGCATGGGGAGAAAGCGGTCGGGCGGCCACGCCGGAAATGCTGGCGACGCTCGCCAGCCGAGGTATGGGCGCGTTAAGCGATGCCGAAGGCTGCTGGCACCTGGAACAGGCGGTGATGCGCGGCGCCCCGTGGCGACTGGCGATGCGCGTTTTTACCGACAAAATGCCCCCGTTACAACAGGCTCTGTTTAACATCAGCGCCACAGAAAAAGCCGCAACGCCGGTCATTCCTCCTGCTGATGACAACGCCTTTAACGGCAGCCTGAGCGATGAAACAGCGGTGATGGCATGGCTGAAAAAGCGGATTGCGGTTCAGCTAAGGCTGAGCGATCCGGCGTCACTGCATCCAAACCAGGATCTGTTGCAACTCGGCATGGACTCGCTGCTCTTCCTTGAACTCAGTAGCGATATTCAGCACTACCTGGGCGTACGCATCAATGCGGAACGGGCGTGGCAGGATCTGTCTCCTCATGGACTCACGCAGCTTATCTGTTCTAAGCCAGAGGCGACGCCTGCCGCTTCGCAGCCGGAAGTGTTGCGGCACGACGCCGACGAGCGTTATGCGCCCTTCCCTTTGACGCCCATTCAGCACGCCTACTGGCTGGGGCGAACCCACCTCATTGGCTATGGCGGCGTCGCCTGTCACGTCCTGTTTGAGTGGGATAAACGCCACGATGAGTTCGATCTCGCCATACTGGAGAAAGCATGGAACCAGCTCATCGCACGCCACGATATGTTGCGTATGGTGGTTGATGCCGACGGGCAGCAGCGAATCCTGGCGACAACGCCGGAGTATCACATCCCGCGTGACGATCTGCGCGCGCTTTCCCCGGAAGAACAGCGCATCGCGCTGGAAAAACGGCGGCATGAACTGAGCTATCGCGTTTTGCCTGCCGACCAGTGGCCTCTTTTTGAGCTGGTGGTCAGCGAAATCGACGATTGCCATTACCGTCTGCATATGAACCTCGACCTTTTGCAGTTTGATGTGCAGAGTTTTAAAGTCATGATGGACGACCTGGCGCAGGTCTGGCGCGGTGAAACGCTGGCGCCGCTCGCTATTACCTTCCGTGATTATGTGATGGCTGAACAGGCGCGCCGACAGACATCGGCATGGCACGATGCCTGGGATTACTGGCAGGAAAAACTGCCGCAACTGCCCTTAGCGCCAGAGCTGCCGGTGGTTGAGACGCCCCCGGAAACGCCACACTTCACCACCTTCAAATCGACGATCGGCAAGACAGAATGGCAGGCCGTGAAACAGCGCTGGCAGCAGCAAGGCGTCACACCGTCTGCCGCGCTGCTCACGCTGTTTGCCGCTACCCTTGAGCGCTGGAGCCGTACCACAACATTTACGCTGAACCTGACGTTCTTCAATCGCCAGCCGATCCATCCGCAAATCAACCAGTTGATTGGTGATTTTACCTCCGTCACGCTGGTTGATTTTAACTTCTCAGCGCCGGTGACGTTGCAAGAGCAGATGCAACAGACCCAACAGCGCCTCTGGCAAAACATGGCGCACAGTGAAATGAACGGTGTTGAGGTGATCCGTGAGCTGGGCCGCCTGCGCGGATCACAACGTCAACCGCTGATGCCGGTAGTGTTTACCAGTATGCTGGGGATGACGCTGGAAGGCATGACTATCGATCAGGCGATGAGCCATCTGTTCGGCGAACCCTGCTATGTATTCACGCAAACGCCGCAGGTCTGGCTGGATCATCAGGTCATGGAGAGCAACGGCGAGTTGATGTTTAGCTGGTACTGCATGGACAACGTGCTGGAACCCGGCGCTGCCGAGGCGATGTTTAATGACTATTGCGCCATCCTGCAAGCCGTCATCGCCGCCCCTGAAAGCCTGAAGACTCTCGCCAGCGGCATCGCCAGGCACATTCCCCGCCGACGCTGGCCGCTGAACGCGCAGGCGGACTACGACCTGCGGGATATTGAGCAGGCGACGCTCGAATACCCCGGCATCCGGCAGGCCAGAGCGGAAATAACCGAACAGGGCGCGTTGACGCTGGATATCGTGATGGCCGACGATCCTTCGCCATCAGCGGCGATGCCTGATGAGCACGAACTTACCCAACTGGCGCTGCCGTTGCCTGAGCAGGCGCAGCTTGATGAGCTGGAGGCGACCTGGCGCTGGCTGGAGGCGCGTGCGCTACAGGGGATCGCGGCTACGCTAAATCGTCACGGCCTGTTTACCACGCCGGAGATCGCCCATCGCTTTAGCGCAATAGTACAGGCGCTGTCCGCGCAAGCGTCTCACCAGCGTCTGCTGCGCCAGTGGCTACAGTGTCTGACGGAAAGAGAGTGGTTAATCCGCGAAGGTGAAAGCTGGCGCTGCCGCATTCCGCTCAGCGAGATTCCTGAGCCTCAGGAAGCGTGCCCGCAAAGCCAATGGAGCCAGGCGCTGGCGCAGTATCTGGAAACCTGCATCGCCCGGCACGACGCCCTCTTCTCCGGGCAGTGTTCTCCGCTGGAATTGCTGTTCAACGAGCAGCATCGCGTTACCGACGCGCTGTATCGCGACAACCCCGCCAGCGCCTGTCTGAATCGCTATACCGCGCAGATTGCCGCCTTGTGCAGCGCAGAACGGATTCTGGAGGTTGGCGCCGGAACCGCAGCCACTACCGCGCCGGTGCTGAAGGCCACGCGGAACACGCGACAGTCGTACCACTTCACGGACGTCTCCGCGCAGTTCCTCAATGACGCCAGAGCCCGTTTCCATGATGAATCGCAGGTGTCTTATGCCTTGTTCGACATCAACCAGCCGCTGGATTTCACCGCCCACCCGGAGGCGGGTTACGACCTGATCGTTGCCGTCAATGTGCTCCACGACGCCAGCCATGTCGTCCAGACGTTGCGCAGATTAAAACTGTTGCTGAAAGCCGGCGGACGTTTGCTGATCGTTGAAGCGACGGAGCGAAACAGCGTATTCCAGCTGGCGAGCGTGGGCTTTATTGAGGGATTAAGCGGATACCGCGATTTCCGCCGCCGGGATGAGAAACCGATGCTCACCCGCTCCGCATGGCAGGAGGTTCTCGTTCAGGCCGGGTTTGCAAACGAGCTGGCGTGGCCCGCGCAGGAATCGTCGCCGCTGCGCCAGCATCTGCTGGTAGCGCGTTCGCCTGGCGTAAATCGCCCGGATAAAAAAGCCGTGAGCCGCTATTTACAGCAGCGCTTTGGCACCGGTCTGCCCATTTTACAGATCCGGCAAAGAGAAGCGTTATTTACGCCGCTGCATGCCCCGTCTGATGCGCCGACTGAGCCAGCCAAACCCACGCCAGTTGCCGGGGGGAATCCGGCGCTGGAAAAACAGGTGGCTGAACTCTGGCAATCGCTGCTGTCTCGCCCCGTGGCAAGGCATCACGACTTTTTCGAACTGGGCGGCGACAGCCTGATGGCGACAAGGATGGTCGCGCAGCTAAACCGGAGAGGGATTGCCAGGGCTAACCTTCAGGATCTGTTCAGCCATTCGACGCTGAGCGACTTCTGCGCCCATCTACAGGCGGCTACGTCAGGAGAGGACAACCCGATCCCCCTTTGCCAGGGCGACGGTGAGGAAACCCTGTTTGTCTTCCACGCTTCAGACGGCGATATCAGCGCCTGGCTGCCGCTCGCTAGCGCGTTGAACAGGCGCGTTTTCGGCCTGCAAGCAAAATCGCCGCAGCGCTTTGCCACGCTCGACCAGATGATCGATGAGTATGTCGGGTGCATCCGTCGTCAGCAGCCTCACGGCCCTTATGTGCTGGCGGGTTGGTCGTATGGCGCGTTTCTTGCGGCGGGCGCCGCACAACGCCTGTACGCCAAAGGCGAGCAGGTTCGGATGGTGTTAATCGATCCCGTGTGCCGACAGGATTTCTGTTGCGAAAACCGGGCGGCCCTGCTGCGCCTGTTAGCCGAAGGACAAACGCCTCTGGCACTGCCCGAACATTTCGACCAGCAGACGCCCGACAGCCAGCTTGCCGACTTTATCAGCCTCGCTAAAACGGCCGGTATGGTGTCGCAAAACCTGACGCTGCAAGCGGCAGAAACGTGGCTCGACAACATCGCGCATCTGCTGCGTTTACTGACTGAGCATACGCCGGGCGAAAGCGTTCCGGTCCCCTGTCTCATGGTGTATGCCGCCGGGAGACCCTCGCGCTGGACGCCAGCAGAAACCGAGTGGCAGGGCTGGATAAACAACGCCGACGACGCTGTGATTGAAGCCAGCCACTGGCAAATCATGATGGAAGCCCCCCACGTTCAGGCTTGTGCGCAACACATTACGCGCTGGCTTTGCGCAACCTCAACGCAACCGGAGAACACGTTATGATGCCGTCCGCCTCCCCAAAACAACGCGTACTGATTGTGGGCGCCAAATTTGGCGAAATGTACCTGAATGCCTTTATGCAGCCCCCGGAGGGGCTGGAACTGGTCGGCCTGCTGGCGCAGGGAAGCGCCCGTTCAAGAGAGCTGGCTCATGCGTTTGGCATTCCGCTGTATACCTCGCCGGAACAGATAACCAGGATGCCGGATATCGCCTGTATTGTCGTGCGTTCGACCGTCGCCGGAGGAACCGGTACGCAGCTTGCCAGACACTTTCTGACGCGCGGCGTACACGTCATTCAGGAGCATCCCCTCCACCCGGATGACATCAGTTCCTTACAAACGCTGGCGCAGGAACAGGGCTGCTGCTATTGGGTAAACACGTTTTATCCGCATACGCGCGCGGGACGCACATGGCTTCGCGATGCGCAGCAGCTGCGTCGCTGCCTGGCTAAGACGCCGCCGGTAGTCCACGCCACCACCAGCCGACAGTTGCTCTACTCCACTCTGGATTTGTTGTTGCTGGCTCTGGGCGTTGATGCCGCCGCCGTGGAGTGCGACGTGGTTGGCAGCTTTAGCGATTTTCACTGTCTGAGACTCTTCTGGCCGGAGGGAGAAGCCTGCCTGCTGCTTCAGCGCTATCTCGATCCTGACGATCCAGATATGCATAGCCTTATCATGCACCGCCTGCTGCTGGGCTGGCCGGAAGGTCATCTTTCGCTGGAGGCGAGCTACGGCCCCGTCATCTGGTCATCCAACCTGTTTGTCGCAGACCATCAGGAGAACGCCCACAGCCTCTACCGCAGACCGGAGATCCTGCGCGATCTGCCGGGTCTGACGCGCAGCGCGGCGCCCCTGAGCTGGCGCGACTGCTGCGAAACCGTCGGGCCGGAGGGCGTCAGTTGGTTGCTACACCAGTTGCGCAGCCATCTGGCGGGCGAACATCCACCAGCGGCCTGCCAAAGCGTACATCAGATCGCGTTATCACGTTTATGGCAGCAGATTTTACGTAAGACCGGCAATGCGGAGATCAGACGCCTGACGCCGCCGCACCACGACCGGTTAGCCGGTTTCTACAACGATGATGATAAGGAGGCGCTGTGACGCAATCTGCAATGTGCATCCCGCTGTGGCCCGCCCGGAACGGCAATACTGCGCATCTGGTCATGTGCCCTTTCGCTGGCGGCAGCAGTAGCGCGTTTCGCCACTGGCAAGCTGAGCAACTGGCTGATTGCGCGCTTTCTCTGGTGACCTGGCCGGGGCGCGATCGCCTTCGCCATCTGGAACCGCTCAGAAGCATTACACAACTGGCGGCACTGCTGGCGAACGAGCTGGAAGCATCCGTATCGCCTGACACGCCGCTTTTACTCGCCGGGCACAGCATGGGGGCGCAGGTGGCGTTTGAAACCTGCCGACTTCTGGAGCAACGGGGGCTTGCGCCACAAGGACTGATTATTTCCGGGTGCCATGCCCCGCATCTGCATTCTGAACGCCAGCTCAGCCATCGCGATGATGCCGACTTTATCGCTGAGCTGATAGACATTGGCGGATGTTCTCCTGAACTGCGGGAAAACCAGGAATTAATGTCGCTGTTTCTTCCTCTTCTGCGCGCTGATTTTTACGCCACCGAGAGCTATCACTACGACTCGCCCGACGTCTGTCCGCCGCTGCGCACGCCTGCGCTGTTATTGTGCGGCAGCCACGATCGCGAAGCCTCCTGGCAGCAGGTCGATGCCTGGCGTCAGTGGCTGAGCCACGTTACAGGCCCGGTGGTGATTGACGGCGATCATTTCTATCCCATTCAACAAGCCCGGTCCTTTTTTACGCAGATTGTCCGCCATTTTCCCCACGCATTTTCTGCAATGACCGCGTTGCAAAAACAGCCCAGTACTTCAGAAAGGTGACGCATGAATTCTTCCTTTGAATCTCTGATTGAACAGTATCCCTTACCCATTGCCGAACAGTTGCGCCACTGGGCGGCCCGTTATGCCTCGCGAATTGCCGTCGTTGATGCAAAGGGGTCGTTAACCTACAGCGCGCTTGATGCACAAGTTGACGAACTTGCCGCAGGTCTGTCATCACTGGGTTTGCGTTCGGGGGAGCATGTAATTGTGCAGCTTCCCAACGACAACGCGTTTGTTACCCTGCTGTTCGCCTTGTTAAGACTGGGCGTTATCCCCGTGCTGGCGATGCCCTCGCAACGGGCTCTGGATATCGACGCGCTGATTGAGCTGGCGCAACCCGTCGCTTACGTTATTCACGGGGAAAACCACGCAGAGCTGGCCCGACAGATGGCGCACAAACACGCCTGCTTGCGTCATGTTCTGGTCGCTGGAGAGACCGTGAGCGACGATTTTACGCCGCTCTTCTCCCTTCACGGTGAGCGACAGGCATGGCCGCAGCCTGATGTTTCCGCCACCGCGTTGTTGTTGCTCTCAGGCGGCACAACCGGCACGCCCAAACTCATCCCGCGCCGACATGCCGACTATAGCTATAACTTCAGCGCTTCTGCTGAACTGTGCGGCATCAGCCAACAGAGCGTGTATCTCGCCGTCCTCCCGGTGGCGCATAACTTTCCGCTGGCCTGCCCCGGTATTCTGGGAACGCTTGCCTGCGGCGGAAAAGTGGTGCTGACCGACAGCGCCAGCTGTGATGAGGTGATGCCTTTAATCGCGCAGGAAAGAGTGACTCACGTCGCCCTGGTTCCGGCGCTGGCGCAATTATGGGTGCAGGCCAGGGAGTGGGAAGACAGCGACCTTTCGTCGCTGCGCGTCATTCAGGCAGGCGGCGCCCGGCTCGACCCGACGCTTGCTGAGCAGGTTATCGCCACCTTTGACTGTACCCTGCAACAGGTTTTCGGTATGGCGGAAGGCCTGCTCTGTTTTACCCGGCTGGACGATCCGCATGCCACCATTCTCCACAGCCAGGGGCGCCCGTTGTCCCCTCTGGATGAAATCCGCATCGTTGATCAAGACGAGAACGACGTCGCGCCGGGCGAAACCGGGCAATTGTTAACGCGCGGCCCTTATACCATTTCGGGCTATTACCGCGCCCCTGCCCACAACGCGCAGGCCTTTACCGCGCAAGGGTTTTACCGCACAGGCGACAATGTCAGGCTGGATGAGGTGGGGAACCTGCACGTTGAGGGACGCATAAAAGAGCAGATCAACCGCGCCGGAGAAAAAATAGCCGCGGCTGAAGTGGAATCGGCACTGCTGCGTTTAGCGGAAGTGCAAGATTGCGCGGTGGTCGCCGCGCCGGACACGCTGCTTGGCGAGCGGATTTGCGCGTTTATCATCGCGCAGCAGGTGCCAACTGACTATCAGCAGTTGCGTCAACAACTGACCCGTATGGGGCTCAGCGCGTGGAAAATTCCTGACCAAATCGAGTTTCTGGACCACTGGCCGCTCACCGCCGTCGGCAAGATAGACAAAAAACGCCTGACGGCTCTCGCCGTCGACCGTTATCGCCATTCTGCCCAATAAGCGCAAACCGACCCGAAACAGGTTGAAATAAACCCGTTTCGGGTAGCACTACTATTAGAAATAGTTATCATTTTCAATTCACCATTGTCGGTATTTTTGGCGTTTCGCCGTCTTACAGGGACTCACAACAATGAAAATGACACGGCTTTATCCTCTGGCCTTGGGGGGATTATTGCTCCCCGCCATTGCTAATGCCCAGACTTCACAGCAAGACGAAAGCACGCTGGTGGTTACCGCCAGTAAACAATCTTCCCGCTCGGCATCAGCCAACAACGTCTCGTCTACTGTTGTCAGCGCGCCGGAATTAAGCGACGCCGGCGTCACCGCCAGCGACAAACTCCCCAGAGTCTTGCCCGGGCTCAATATTGAAAATAGCGGCAACATGCTTTTTTCGACGATCTCGCTACGCGGCGTCTCTTCAGCGCAGGACTTCTATAACCCCGCCGTCACCCTGTATGTCGATGGCGTCCCTCAGCTTTCCACCAACACCATCCAGGCGCTTACCGATGTGCAAAGCGTGGAGTTGCTGCGAGGCCCACAGGGAACGTTATATGGCAAAAGCGCTCAGGGCGGGATCATCAACATCGTCACCCAGCAGCCGGACAGCACGCCGCGCGGCTATATTGAAGGCGGCGTCAGTAGCCGCGACAGTTATCGAAGTAAGTTCAACCTGAGCGGCCCCATTCAGGATGGCCTGCTGTACGGCAGCGTCACCCTGTTACGCCAGGTTGATGACGGCGACATGATTAACCCCGCGACGGGAAGCGATGACTTAGGCGGCACCCGCGCCAGCATAGGGAATGTGAAACTGCGTCTGGCGCCGGACGATCAGCCCTGGGAAATGGGCTTTGCCGCCTCACGCGAATGTACCCGCGCCACCCAGGACGCCTATGTGGGATGGAATGATATTAAGGGCCGTAAGCTGTCGATCAGCGATGGTTCACCAGACCCGTACATGCGGCGCTGCACTGACAGCCAGACCCTGAGTGGGAAATACACCACCGATGACTGGGTTTTCAACCTGATCAGCGCCTGGCAGCAGCAGCATTATTCGCGCACCTTCCCTTCCGGTTCGTTAATCGTCAATATGCCTCAGCGCTGGAATCAGGATGTGCAGGAGCTGCGCGCCGCAACCCTGGGCGATGCGCGTACCGTTGATATGGTGTTTGGGCTGTACCGGCAGAACACCCGCGAGAAGTTAAATTCAGCCTACGACATGCCGACAATGCCTTATTTAAGCAGTACCGGCTATACCACCGCTGAAACGCTGGCCGCATACAGTGACCTGACCTGGCATTTAACCGATCGTTTTGATATCGGCGGCGGCGTGCGCTTCTCGCATGATAAATCCAGTACACAATATCACGGCAGCATGCTCGGCAACCCGTTTGGCGACCAGGGTAAGAGCAATGACGATCAGGTGCTCGGGCAGCTATCCACAGGCTATATGCTGACCGATGACTGGAGAGTGTATACCCGTGTAGCCCAGGGATATAAACCTTCCGGGTACAACATCGTGCCTACTGCGGGTCTTGATGCCAAACCGTTCGTCGCCGAGAAATCCATCAACTATGAACTTGGCACCCGCTACGAAACCGCTGACGTCACGCTGCAAGCTGCGACGTTTTATACCCACACCAAAGACATGCAGCTTTACTCTGGCCCGGTCGGGATGCAGACATTAAGCAATGCGGGTAAAGCCGACGCCACCGGCGTTGAGCTTGAAGCGAAGTGGCGGTTTGCGCCAGGCTGGTCATGGGATATCAATGGCAACGTGATCCGTTCCGAATTCACCAATGACAGTGAGTTGTATCACGGTAACCGGGTGCCGTTCGTACCACGTTATGGCGCGGGAAGCAGCGTGAACGGCGTGATTGATACGCGCTATGGCGCACTGATGCCCCGACTGGCGGTTAATCTGGTCGGGCCGCATTATTTCGATGGCGACAACCAGTTGCGGCAAGGCACCTATGCCACCCTGGACAGCAGCCTGGGCTGGCAGGCGACTGAACGGATGAACATTTCCGTCTATGTCGATAACCTGTTCGACCGTCGTTACCGTACCTATGGCTACATGAACGGCAGCAGCGCCGTCGCGCAGGTCAATATGGGTCGCACCGTCGGTATCAATACGCGAATTGATTTCTTCTGATTATTGTAAAAGGGATACCGAAAAGGTATCCCTTTTACACCACTAGTTAAAACCAGTAACTCAGCAGAGTCGCAAAAAATATTAATCCATAGTGATTATTTAAACAATGAAATTGCGATTAGGATAAATAGATTTAACTTTCTCGTTCCTTTCTCTCCTTATACTAAAGAAATAATCATATCAAAATAAAAATTCACAACAGTGCAACATTAAAAAATACAACCAACAAACAATCCTATATACAAGGCACATCTCCAGAATATAAAAGCACAGACAAACAACCTAAAAAAAACAACCCCATACATATAAATTATTTTATAGGTAAAATAGATTATATATTCTCATAGCTACCACAAACTATACTAGCCTGAACTATATTTATTCTGCTGCAATCAATGCATACATAACACAAATATCACTCAGGTACACTACTCAAACCACGCTGGGATTTTTCCTCAAGTTATAATCATCACCCCGAAAATCATTCGGCATTTACTCATTAAATAGTCACCCCATAGGCCTGTACATGTTTACTCAGAAATATACATCCTTTTCTCTGTCATAAACCCTCTGATTAATCATAAATAAATACTTGTGACACCAATCTTTTTCCTTAACGGAACGAATTGTTGTGTAGAAGGAGATAATATTATGTCAAAAAAAATATCAGCCATTGCTTATAACTCATTATATGTCAACATGGGTCACTATAACGGAAGCAGTTGAGATCACTACCAAAGCCATAAAACAAAAAATTACTCCTAGCGATATTTATCGTCATGCCTTGAGTGGCAACATCCTACTATCGGTCTATTTCCAGTCTCCTGTGATACTTAAGAAGATACAAACTTTTAATGGAAAAATAAAATTCAGGCAGTTTGTGGGAGACCTACTTGATAAACTATGCATGCTTGACAGGGACGGTTTTATTTATGGTCAAAATTTAAGACTCTGTACAGAAGCTAGATATATTTGTCCTGTGCAACAAATTATAGATACCCCCCTGTTACGCAAACTCAACCAGTTTCGTACGTTTGTTCGTAATGTCCGCCCGGGTGATGAACTGGATGTCCCGGCACAAGTTAGTGAAAAAAATTTAACCCCGCCGCCGGGTAACAGCAGTGGCAACCTTGAGCAACAGATAGCCAGTACTTCACAGCTAATTGGATCTCTGCTCGCCGAAGATATGAACAGCGAGCAAGCGGCAAACATAGCACGTGGATGGGCCTCTTCTCAGGCTTCAGGGGTAATGACAGACTGGTTAAGCCGCTTCGGTACCGCAAGAATCACGCTGGGCGTGGATGAAGATTTCAGCCTGAAGAACTCCCGTGACGGCAACCCTCGAAAATGGCGATTCGATGCAACAAACAGTGAACTATGTGCCGAACGTCACGAATGCTGAAATCACGCTGGCAGCCTCGAAGGACCCGGTGATTGCCGACAATAACGATCTCACGACACTAACAGCACCGTCGCTGATACAGAGGGCAATGCGATAGCCAACACTGAGGTAACATTTACTCTACCGGAAGATGTGAAGGCGAACTTCACGCTGAGCGATGGCGACAAAGCGGTTACTGATGCCGATGGCAAAGCGAAAGTCACGCTGAAAGGTACAAAAGCAGGCGCTCATACCGTGACAGCATCGATGGTTGGCGGTAAGAGTGAGCAGTTGGTGGTGAACTTTACTGCGGATACGCTCACTGCGCAGGTTAATCTTAACGTTACCGAGGACAATTTCATCGCCAATAACATTGGAATGACCAGGCTACAGGCAACAGTGACTGATGGAAACGGCAACCCAGTAGAAGGTATAAAAGTTAATTTCCGTGGAACCTCCGTCACGCTAAGCAGCACCAGCGTTGAAACGGATGATCAGGTTTTCGCTGAAATTCTTGTGACAAGCACCGAGGTCGGACTAAAAACAGTTTCAGCCTCTCTGGCAGATAAACCTACTGAAGTCATCTCGCGATTACTGAATGCCAAGGTAGATGTTAATTCTGCGACGATTACCAGTCAGGAGATACCTGAAGGTCAGGTCATGGTCGCACAAGACATAGCAGTTAAAGCTCACGTTAACGACCAGTTTGGCAACCCGGTGACGCATCAACCCGCGACATTCAGTGCAGCGCCATCCTCGCAAATGATCATCAGCCAGAATACGGTCTCTACTAATACGCAGGGAGTAGCCGAGGTCACCATGACGCCTGAAAGAAACGGCTCGTATACTGTAAAAGCATCCCTAGCGAATGGAGCTTCACTTGAGAAACAACTGGAGGCTATTGATGAAAAACTGACACTCACGTCCAGTCCGCTTATCGGTGTCAATGCTCCTAAAGGCGCTACTCTGACGGCAATGCTAACCTCTGCAAATGGCACTCCAGTGGAGGGTCAGGTCATCAACTTTAGCGTAACGCTAGAAGGTGCGACGTTAAGTGGCGGAAAAGTGAGAACCAACTCTTCAGGTCAGGCTCCAGTCGTTCTGACCAGCAATAAAGTCGGTACATATACGGTGACTGCATCGTTCCATAACGGCGTCACAATACAGACACAGACAACCGTGAAGGTTACTGGCAACCCAAGCACCGCACATGTTGCTAGCTTTATCGCTGAACCGTCGACTATCGCCGCCACCAACAGTGATTTAAGTACCTTAAAGGCAACGGTTGAGGATGGCAGTGGTAACCTGATCGAAGGTCTCACTGTGTACTTCGCCTTAAAAAACGGCTCCACCACATTAACGTCATTAACAGCGGTGACCGATCAAAACGGAATCGCGACAACAAGCGTGAAAGGAGCGATAACGGGGAGCGTCACTGTAAGCACAGTCACAAGCGCAGGTGGAATGCAAACAGTAGATATATCGCTAGTGGCAGGCCCAGCAGACGCCTCGCAGTCCATCCTTAAGAACAACCAGTCATCACTGAAAGGGGACTTTACCGATAGTGCTGAGCTACATCTTGTTCTGCACGATATATCAGGCAATCCGATCAAAGTTTCTGAAGGGATGGAATTTGTGCAATCAGGTACAAACGTGCCCTATATGAAAATTAGCGCAATTGATTACACTCAAAATATCAACGGTGATTACAAAGCTACTGTTACAGGAGGCGGAGAGGGTATCGCAACGCTGATCCCCGTATTGAATGGTGTTCATCAGGCGGGCCTGAGTACCACGATAGAATTCATTAGCGCGGAAACCAGACCAATGACCGGTACAGTGTCAGTGAATGGTGCAAACCTACCGACAGCTTCATTCCCTTCGCAGGGATTTACCGGGGCGTATTATCAGTTGAATAATGACAACTTTGCACCAGGAAAAACGGCGGCTGATTATTCGTTTCAAACTCGGCCTCTTGGGTAGGCGTTGATGCTACTGGTAAAGTGACATTCAAAAATGACGGTGATAGCAATACTGTAATAATCACAGCGCCCCCAAGATCCGGTGGTGCTATTTACCAAACAGTTCCGCATGAATCGCGTTCGGTGTGACTATGATCATTTTCGGTGAGTATTGCTTTGATCCAAAGGCTGGTTTTCTGTGATGATTGACCAGCCTCAGAGTATTGATGACACCACCGTTCATAACAGATCGGCATTACTATGCATAAGTACTGCCTCAAATTCTCGCCAAAACACTTTTTAATGCCTTTGCGAATTCATCCAGACTTATATTGTCAATTTTTTGCCCAACGATGACTGACTCCAAAACATCGGCCATTGCGGGCCATCGCGTTTTGTAATCAGCATAAATTGCAACAACAGGGGTATTATAGGCACTTGCCATATGTAATATTGAGGTGTCAGGAGTTATTGCAATATAAGCATCTTTTATGATTGCTGCTGAATGTTTAATAGAGGGTGATAAGGATAAACGGTAGACATTATTATAACAATCCACTAATGCCCTGGCTTTATCTTCCCCTTTGGGTCCATAAACGATCACTATTGGAATATCTGTTTCACTTTGAATTTTTGCTATTATATTTTCTGCAATCGAAAATGAAAATATACGTTCCTGCGAGCTACCTTCTAAATTGAGCGCAATGTAAGATCCTAACGATCGCATTTCCTCGCGTACCTCATCGAGTACATCATCGCTTAATGGCAATTCATATATTGACCTGACTGCCGGAAAACCCGCCTCACGCATCATAAATGCCCATGTCATGGGTACAGGAGCCCGGAGATTCTGATCCATCCGGGACGCGTTCTTACACAAAGGGGAATAGCACTTCATGGTTAAACCGACGACCTGGAAATTCGTTTTTGCTTTCAACTGACTGATAAATATCATCGTTTTCAGGTTCTTTTTACGCATCGCCTCTATACAAAGATCCGGCGTACCGTATTGCAGTGTTATGTTCTTCGCTAAATATTTTATTTCTTTTAATGTTGCGTGATCCTGCATAGTCATTGTGACTAATGTTAATTTAGTCTGTTCAAGTTTGAGCGCATTAAAGACTTCTAAATTAATTGTCGACGTAACAATTAATAGATGCTTAATTTTATGCAATTCAAGCGCCCGAATAACAGGAAAGATGGCCATAGCATCGCCAATCTGATCGGGAATATGTATGACAACAAAGTCTGTTTTTTCAATATTAAAATTATAAGCTTTATAATCGTAGTAACTAAATGCAATACGTCTCAACAATGATACTAAAAACATAACTAACCTCGCCTCCCTACTGGTTATAATGCAATGCAGTCTATCAGAATCATCAGGGTACAATTTTGTGCATATGCGGACTTTTATGTTTCATATCTCGAACCTGTGGGCCCTCTGCTTAATCCTTAAACAACACCAGCAACTCCTGCGCTTTCATCTTCCATCGAATTTTTCATGTTGCCGCTAATCAGCCATAAAATCATTTGCAGATGCGCTCTGTCGAGGTAGTCTCATAAGGTTCGTTTATAGATCGACGGCAATGTGAGTTACCTTTTCCATACTAATTATAAAAAGACAGTACAAACAGGATCATTATGGACTCCACGCTCATCTCCACTCGTCCCGATGAAGGGACGCTTTCGTTAAGTCGCGCCCGACGAGCTGCGTTAGGCAGTTTCGCTGGTGCCGTCGTCGACTGGTATGATTTTTTACTCTATGGCATTACCGCCGCACTGGTGTTTAATCGCGAGTTTTTCCCGCAAGTAAGCCCGGCGATGGGAACGCTCGCCGCATTTGCCACCTTTGGTGTCGGCTTCCTTTTCCGACCGCTCGGCGGTGTCATTTTCGGTCACTTTGGTGACCGGCTGGGACGTAAGCGCATGTTAATGCTGACCGTCTGGATGATGGGCATCGCGACAGCCTTGATTGGTATTCTTCCTTCATTCTCGACCATTGGGTGGTGGGCACCTATTTTGCTGGTGACACTGCGTGCCATTCAGGGATTTGCCGTCGGCGGCGAATGGGGAGGCGCAGCGTTGCTTTCCGTTGAAAGTGCGCCGAAAAATAAAAAAGCCTTTTACAGTAGCGGTGTACAAGTTGGCTACGGAGTAGGTTTACTGCTTTCAACCGGACTGGTTTCATTGATCAGTATGATGACGACTGACGAACAGTTTTTAAGCTGGGGCTGGCGCATTCCTTTCCTGTTTAGCATCGTACTGGTACTGGGAGCATTGTGGGTGCGCAATGGCATGGAGGAGTCCGCGGAATTTGAACAACAGCAACATAATCAAGCGGCCGCGAAAAAACGCATCCCGGTTATCGAAGCTCTGTTACGACATCCCGGTGCTTTCCTGAAGATTATTGCACTACGACTGTGCGAGTTGCTGACGATGTACATTGTTACTGCCTTTGCACTTAATTATTCAACCCAGAATATGGGGTTACCGCGCGAACTTTTCCTTAATATTGGTTTGCTGGTAGGTGGATTAAGCTGCCTGACAATTCCCTGTTTTGCCTGGCTTGCCGATCGTTTTGGTCGGCGCAGGGTTTATATCACAGGCGCGTTAATCGGAACGTTGAGCGCATTTCCTTTCTTTATGGCGCTTGAAGCACAATCCATTTTCTGGATAGTTTTCTTCTCCATCATGCTGGCAAACATTGCGCATGACATGGTGGTGTGTGTGCAACAACCGATGTTTACCGAAATGTTTGGTGCCAGTTATCGCTACAGTGGTGCTGGAGTCGGTTATCAGGTTGCCAGTGTGGTTGGCGGTGGATTTACACCTTTTATTGCCGCTGCACTCATCACTTACTTTGCCGGGAACTGGCATAGCGTTGCCATTTATTTGCTGGCTGGATGCCTGATTTCTGCAATGACCGCTTTATTGATGAAAGACAATCAACGCTCGTGATAGCCTGGCGAAGATCATCCGATCTTCGCCTTATACTTTTGTTTCACATTCCTGTGACATACTATCGGATGTGCGGTAATTGTATGGAACAGGAGACACACATGAATAATAAGGGCTCCGGTCTGACCCCAGCTCAGGCACTGGATAAACTCGACGCGCTGTATGAGCAATCTGTAGTTGCTTTACGCAACGCCATTGGCAAATATATTACAAGTGGCGAATTACCTGATGAAAACGCCCGCAAACAAGGTCTTTTTGTCTATCCATCACTGACCGTAACCTGGGACGGTAGCACAACTAATCCCCCCAAAACGCGCGCATTTGGTCGTTTTACTCACGCAGGCAGCTACACCACCACGATTACTCGCCCTACTCTCTTTCGTTCGTATCTCAATGAACAACTTACGTTGCTGTATCAGGATTATGGTGCGCATATCTCTGTGCAACCCTCGCAGCATGAAATCCCTTATCCTTATGTCATCGATGGCTCTGAATTGACACTTGATCGCTCAATGAGCGCTGGTTTAACTCGCTACTTCCCGACAACAGAACTGGCGCAAATCGGCGATGAAACTGCAGACGGCATTTATCATCCAACGGAATTCTCCCCGCTATCGCATTTTGATGCGCGCCGCGTCGATTTTTCCCTCGCGCGGTTGCGCCATTATACCGGTACGCCAGTTGAACATTTTCAGCCGTTCGTCTTGTTTACCAACTACACACGTTATGTGGATGAGTTCGTTCGTTGGGGATGCAGCCAGATCCTCGATCCTGATAGTCCCTACATTGCCCTTTCTTGTGCTGGCGGGAACTGGATCACTGCCGAAACCGAAGCGCCAGAAGAAGCCATTTCCGACCTTGCATGGAAAAAACACCAGATGCCAGCATGGCATTTAATTACCGCTGATGGTCAGGGTATTACTCTGGTGAATATTGGCGTGGGACCGTCCAATGCTAAAACCATCTGCGATCATCTGGCAGTGCTACGCCCGGATGTCTGGTTGATGATTGGTCACTGTGGCGGATTACGTGAAAGCCAGGCCATTGGAGATTATGTCCTTGCACACGCTTATTTACGCGATGACCACGTTCTTGATGCGGTTCTGCCGCCCGATATTCCTATTCCGAGCATTGCTGAAGTGCAACGTGCGCTTTATGACGCTACCAAGTTAGTCAGCGGCAGGCCTGGTGAAGAAGTCAAACAGCGGTTACGTACTGGCACGGTGGTAACCACAGATGACAGGAACTGGGAGTTACGTTACTCAGCTTCTGCACTTCGTTTTAACTTAAGCCGGGCCGTAGCAATTGATATGGAAAGTGCAACCATTGCCGCGCAAGGATATCGTTTCCGCGTGCCATACGGGACACTACTGTGTGTTTCAGATAAACCGTTACATGGTGAGATTAAGCTTCCCGGCCAGGCTAACCGTTTTTATGAAGGCGCTATTTCCGAACACCTGCAAATTGGCATTCGGGCGATCGATTTGCTGCGCGCAGAAGGCGACCGACTGCATTCACGTAAATTACGAACCTTTAATGAGCCGCCGTTCCGATAATAAGTTATGAACCTTCTTATCAGAAATAGATGTGAAGGATTAAGTAAGACATCTGGCAAATAGCCTGCAATAAACGCGGGCTGTTTGCTTCCTTGGGCAGATGCGAGTTTTATTATCGTCTTAATGATTTCCACATATTAAAAGCAAGTATGCTTTCAAAACACAATTATAAAAAATCCCGCCAACAACATTAGTTTTTATAAAATTAAATATAAGATTATGGCTTTAGAATATTTTTATTTCTAATAGACGAGATTTTTCCTGTTATGATATAATATGCTGAATTAACACATGTTAACGATTTACCAGTAATGTAAATAAATTTTCGAGGAGATCATTCCAGTGGGACGTAAATGGGCCAATATTGTTGCTAAAAAAACGGCTAAAGACGGTGCAACGTCTAAAATTTATGCAAAATTCGGTGTAGAAATCTATGCTGCTGCCAAACAAGGTGAACCCGATCCAGAATTAAACACATCTTTAAAATTCGTTATTGAACGTGCAAAGCAGGCACAAGTTCCAAAGCACGTTATTGATAAAGCAATTGATAAAGCCAAAGGCGGCGGAGATGAAACGTTCGTACAGGGACGTTATGAAGGCTTTGGTCCTAATGGCTCAATGATTATTGCTGAGACATTGACTTCAAATGTTAACCGTACGATTGCTAACGTTCGCACAATTTTCAATAAAAAAGGCGGCAATATCGGAGCGGCAGGTTCTGTCAGCTATATGTTTGACAATACGGGTGTGATTGTATTTAAAGGAACAGACCCTGACCATATTTTTGAAATTTTGCTTGAAGCTGAAGTTGATGTTCGTGATGTAACTGAAGAAGAAGGTAATATTGTTATTTATACTGAACCTACTGACCTTCATAAAGGAATCGCGGCGCTAAAAGCAGCTGGAATCACTGAGTTCTCAACAACAGAATTAGAAATGATTGCTCAATCTGAAGTTGAGCTTTCCCCAGAAGATTTAGAAATCTTTGAAGGGCTTGTTGATGCCCTTGAAGATGACGACGATGTACAAAAAGTTTATCATAACGTCGCAAATCTCTAATGATATTTTAAAGAAATCTGTCTTTATGGCAGATTTCTTTAATCTCATATAATTCTTATAAAAAATATAATATTTAACTCGTCATATTGCTTATAAAAAATCCCCGTTCCCAGAGAAATAATATTTATTAAAATGGCAGGTCTTCTTTTTCTGATTACCGAAGACAAAGTGGCAATTACGTATAGTTTCCCGATAAAGACGCGACAGCTACATCCCGCATAAGGCATTTTTCTCTTTATCTTTGTACGGTACTTCATGGAACAGAATTTTTGACCCTGTGAATCGTGATGTCTGTTGGGGAGGGGCAATTTGCTCACTGAAGCGTGAGACTCGATTAAGCGCACGAAACACAGAAATCAAAAAACCCGGCCACTTTTTTACAAAGCGGCCGGGTAAAAATAATTTTTATTTTTTAACTGTTTTGAGACTTATAGAGATATCTCAAAACTAAAATTTGGCTCCTCTGACTGGACTCGAACCAGTGACATACGGATTAACAGTCCGCCGTTCTACCGACTGAACTACAGAGGAATCGTGAGAACGAGGCGAATATTAGCGACGCTCATCCACAATGTCAAAGCCTGTTTTTTAAATTTGAAATCGTTTGCTGAAATAATCTGCACTTTGTCGTTTATTCCGACACAACTGGCTTTTTTTCACACTTTTGCGGCTCAGGTCGAGGATATTTCCACAGCCAACGTCCAGTAACCATTCGCCAGTAAAACAGCACGGCCCGCACAGCCCAGTCGGCAAACATTCCCATCCAGACACCAACCACACCCCAGCCAAGCATGATTCCCAGCACATAACCGACTACAACCCGGCAACCCCACATGCTCAACATAGAAACCCACATGGCGTAACGTGCATCGCGAGCACCCTTAAATCCAGCGGGTAGCACCCATGAGGCAGACCAAATAGGCATAAATAAAGCATTTAGCCAAATCAGAATCACAACGACATGTTTAACCTGTGGATCCTGGGTGTAAAACGATGCCATAACCCCGGCAAAGGGAGCCGTTAGCCAGGCGATGGCCGTTAATCCAAGAGTGGAAAGCCAGAACACATGCCGCAACTGAATCTCTGCTTGCGCTATCTGTCCTACACCCAACCTTCGGCCTGTAATGATCGTAGAAGCAGAGCCGAGCGCACTTCCGGGTAAGTTGATAAGAGCCGCAATTGAAAACGCGATAAAATTTCCGGCAATAACACTGGTCCCCATCCCGGCAACGAACATTTGGGTTAATAACCGACCACTGGTAAATAACACTGATTCGACACTCGCGGGAATACCAATCCCCATGACTTCCCAGATAATGCTAAAATTCAGCGGTTTAAAATAGCTCTTTAACGAAATCCTTAGCGCAGGATTAAAACCAATCGCCAGCACCCACAAAATTGCCACTGCGCCAATATAACGAGAAATGGTTAACCCCAACCCAGCCCCGACAAATCCCAGTCCCGGCCAGGAGAAAAGGCCGTAAATCAATATGCCGCTAATAATAATATTAAGAATATTCAGGCTACCGTTAATCAGTAGCGGTATTTTCGTATTCCCTGCACCACGAAGTGCCCCGCTACCAATCAAAGTGATGGCAGCTGCTGGATAACTGAGTACCGTCAGCTCCAGATAAGTCAACGCCAGTGCTTTAACTTCTGTCGTGGCATCACCCGCGACGAAATCAATAATTTGCTCGCCAAAATGATGAATAAGCGTTGCCAACAGTACGGCAAACAACGTCATGATCACCAATGACTGCCGCGTCGCCACCCTCGCTCGTCGTCGATCCCGCTTACCGAGACTAAATGCCACAACGACAGTAGTACCAAGATCGATAGCAGCAAAAAAAGCCATAATGACCATATTGAAGCTGTCCGCCAATCCCACGCCGGCCATCGCATCTTTTCCCAGCCAGCTGACCAGAAAAGTGCTCAGAACCCCCATCAACAGGACACAGGCATTCTCCATGAAGATAGGAACAGCAAGCGGGGTTATCTCGCGCCAGAACAACACTTTGTAGCTCTTGCGTTTAGCGTGCCAGCGAGTGCCGTGAACAACCTGGCGTAAAGCAGAGGAGATATTCAAAGCCGACCTTAATTGCAGAAAGTGAAACCACATTTCAAATAATGAGGGAGAATCAGCAAAGCTGCAAAGATTTTCGCCAACAAATTGTCTGCAAATGCAACAAACTGTTGATAGAAACGGCAAACAGTTGGGAAAATTAAAAATCGGGTTTGACAAAAGATTTTTCGCCGTTAAGATGTGCCTCAACAGCGATTCCTCTGTAGTTCAGTCGGTAGAACGGCGGACTGTTAATCCGTATGTCACTGGTTCGAGTCCAGTCAGAGGAGCCAAATTTCTGAAAAGCCCGCTTTTATAGCGGGCTTTTTGCTATATCTGATAATCAATTTCCTCTTCACTGTTTTCCATCACCTGCCGCTTGATATCCTCAACTGAAAGCCCTGCATTACAAAGTTCCAGAAAGCGCCAGACATAGTTACGCTGAAGTTGTCCTCGCTTCAGTCCCAACCAGACAGTATTAGCATCAAAAAGATGCCGCGTATCCAGGCGGATTAAATTCTTTTCCTCTTGTTCACCGCTGGATTGTTCGGCAACTATTCCGATCCCAAGCCCAAGAGCAACATAGGTTTTAATGACATCAGAATCCTGCGCACTTAATACAATATCTGCCAGCAAACCTTTGCGGGCAAATGCGTCATCAATACGTGAGCGCCCCGTAATCCCCTGTCGGTAAGTGATTAACGGCCACTTCGCTATTGATTCCAGCGTCAATGGTGTAATTTGCGTCAAGGGATGATCGAGTGGAACAAGCAAACTATGGTGCCAACGAAACCACGGGAAGGCGACGAGCTGCGGGTCATTACTCAAACGCTCGCTGGCGATACCAATATCAGCTTCACCATTATGCAACAACGTCGCAATTTCCTGTGGCGTCCCCTGGATTAGCTCGAGCCGAACCTCCGGGAAAAGTTCGCGAAAAGATTTAATGACCTCTGGCAAACTATAACGTGCCTGAGTATGCGTCGTTGCAATAGTGAGAACGCCAGACGTATCGTTGGTAAACAGGTCTGCAAGCCGACGAACATTACTGGCTTCATTCAGAATACGTTCTGCAATGACCAGTAATGCTTTGCCCGGTTCAGTCATGCCCAGCAGTCGCTTACCTCGTCGAACAAATATTTCGATGCCAAGTTCATCCTCCAGTTCCCGAATATGACGGCTGACGCCGGACTGTGAGGTAAAAAGCATATTCGCAACCTCTGTCAGGTTGTAATCCTGACGTGCAGCCTCGCGGATTATCTTTAGTTGTTGGAAATTCACGGTAAACTCCGGGCAGTTCAGATTTTCCGTTATTGTTAAAGTCTAATGCCCGGCATAACAAATAATAAAAACCCGCATCTTATTCCATCCCGATATAACGCTTAGCTCACCAATTGCCACTGCCTTTTTTCCATCACTGGAGAACTCATCACTGACATTAACAACTCTTTCACTGCCTGTGCCTGTGGTGATAAGTTCGCTCTGGCGGGTAAATTTAATGACAAAGAGAGACTCATGGAAGGTGTGGTAATGCGTGACATCCACCCGTTTACTGCGCCACATAACGAACGCGCGGCCGATTCGGGTAATACTGCAACGCCCATGCCGCTGGCAATCGCTGCGGTAAGCGTGGCAATAGACTCAATTTCACCAATGACTTTTGCCGTGAGTCGCCGTAGGGAAAAAGCCTCATCAACACGAAGTCTAACAGCACTGTAATCACTGGGAAGAAAGAGGTTCATTTGCGCAATAGCATTAACATCAACGCTTTGCCCCGGACAATCTTGAGTCCCTACCAGGAAAAGATCTTCTTTCAGTAAAGCCTGACTGGATACACCAGCCACAGGGGAATGCTCATAAATCACCGCCATATCGAGTTGGTGATTTATCAGTTTTTCGTTAAGCACTGCACCGCTATTTTCATGAAGATAGATAACGACCTCCGGGAATTCAGCGCGAACCGCCTGTAATAAGGGCATGGTGATGGATGACGCAGCGGTTCCTGGCGCAAAGCCAATCGAGACTTGCCCCGATAATGCCTGACCAACGTTATGCACCGCCAGTTGGGCCTGCTCACACTGACGTAAAATGGCCCGCGCATGGGTATAGAGAATTTTTCCGGCGTCAGTTGGCGTAACGCCCCGTTTTGTGCGAATCAAAAGTTGTTGATTAAACTCACCTTCCAGTGTGGCAACCTGCTGGCTGAGCGCTGGTTGTGCGATATGCAATACTTCAGCAGCCTGGGTCAGGCTACCAATATCTACAATTTTTACGAAGTATTTCAGGCGTCTGAAGTTCATGTTGCCTCCGGTTTTTAAGAGTCGGCCCAAGTGCCGCCATTACTTACAACCAGAATGCAAGATGCTTGCCAGTTCTATTTTGGCGTTGATGCGCAAGCTAACCAACTGTCAAATAAGAGATTATGATAGATTCGTCATTGGCTCTTTTTATCTGCAGTCGCATTCACCTGCCCTATAAAAGGAGGGTATGCACCACGATGGTTCATTACCCAATAAGATTGAAAGCTCACCACTTTGTTGAAATTGGCAGCAAACAAACAAAAAAATGCATTTCACCCTTTGACATCACCATGCACTGCCATTAATATGCGCCCCGTTCACACGATTCCTCTGTAGTTCAGTCGGTAGAACGGCGGACTGTTAATCCGTATGTCACTGGTTCGAGTCCAGTCAGAGGAGCCAAATTCAAAAAAGCCTGCTTTCGAGCAGGCTTTTTACTTTCTAATTATCAACGCTCTTAAAACATCTGTCTTGAACCAGAACTAATTTGCACAGGCATTCCCGATCGACGTTGCAACGCAGCATTTGCGCGATTTACATCAACTTCTTGCCCGTTGATAAACGCCCGCAAAGATGGGGTTACCGGCAATGGCACTTTTCGGTCAGACTCATATTCTGCACGATTGCGCGACAGCGGCTCATGAACTTCCAGCCACTTTGAACCATCCGGTTCCGTTGTGTATTTCACTGGCTGATCAATAATTTGTACACGAGTGCCTACAGGAACATTATCAAACAGATATTTGATATCGTCATTACGCAGACGAATACAGCCCTGACTTACACGGAGCCCAATACCAAAATTGGCATTGGTACCGTGGATGGCATACAACCTGCCAATATAAATCGCGTACAGCCCCATGGGGTTATCGGGCCCCGCAGGAACAAATGCGGGCAAACTCTCCCCTCGTTTCGCATATTCGCGCCGGGTGTTCGGCGTTGGCGTCCAGGTTGGTGCTTCTTGTTTACGTTCAACGGTAGTCACCCAGTTACGCGGGGTTTCTCGCCCAGCCTGGCCGATACCAATAGGAAAGACTTCCACTGTATTACTGTCTGGCGGATAGTAATAAAGACGCATTTCAGCGACGTTAACCACAATCCCTTTACGAACAGTGGCGGGCAAAATCAGTTGCTGCGGAATGGTGAGTTGTGAGCCAGGCTTCGGCAAAAAAACATCAGCGCCCGGATTCGCTTCCAGCATATTACTTAACCCTTGCCCGTATTGTGCGGCAAAAGTCTCCAGCGGCTGAGTATTGTGATCAGGAACAGTTACAGTAAGCGACTGCCCCACTAAACGGCTACCCTCTGGAGGTAATGGATAAGTTACCGCCAGGCTATTTTGGCTGGCAAAAAGCAGAGCAAATGAGCAAAAAATATTTACACGACGCATCATGTCCCTTTCCTAAGTCGCGAAAGCTATCCGTTAAGTATAGCTTTTATCAGACTTTTCGTTTTTAACTGTTCAAATCAGAAGTCGTATTCCCCGGTAGAACAATATTACTGGCAGCAAGTTCGCCCATGTTGTTATATATCGCACAGGCAGCTTCGATGATGGGCATCGCCAGAGCTGCGCCACTCCCCTCACCTAAACGCATCTCCATATTGAGATAAGGCTCCAGCCCCAAATGCGACAGCGCAATACGCGCCCCTTTTTCTGCCGACAGGTGAGAAGGAATGAGATACGGTTTGATTGCAGGAGACATCTGGCAGGCTGCGAGCGCGGCAGCATAAGAAAGAAATCCATCCAGCAACACGGGTAAACCGCAGGAAGCAGCGCCTAACATCACGCCAGCCATTCCGACCAAATCAAATCCACCCACTTTTGCCAGGACATCAACGCCATCCTGCGGATTTGGTTGATTCAACGTAATCGCCCGGCGCACAACATCAATTTTATTAGCCAGTTTATCTGTCGGCAGGTTTGCGCCAATCCCAACCACTTCTTCAGGATCCCGGCCAGTGATTGTGCTGACTATTGCCGCTGCCGGTGTCGTGTTTGCCATCCCCAGTTCACCTACACCAAACAGCGTGACACCGTTTTTTGCCAGCTCCCGCGTATAACATATGACGTCCAAAAGCAACTTTTCAGCCTGACGGCGACTCATTGCCGGAGCTGAAGCAATATTGCCGCTACCTCGTGCGACACGCATGTTGATAAGCCCGGGGATAGGCTCAGCACTATCAATACCAACATCAACTACGTGGACGTTAGCGCCCGCTTGTGCTGCCAGCACACACACGCCGGTTGTTCCGCGGGTCATATTTTCAGCCTGAATGGCTGTCACTTCTTTTGGGGAAATAGCGACCCCTTCCTCCCAGACGCCGTGATCGGCACACATAACCAGTACCGCTTTTTTGCCCACATGCGGTATGCCATTCAACCCCGGCATTCCCGCCAGTTGTATGGCAAGCGCCTCCAGCCTTCCCAGGCTACCAACAGGTTTGAGTAACCCGTCAATATGCCGTTGTGCACGCGACATAGCGGCAGGATCGATAGCAGGGATCGTATTCAGTAAATCGGCAAGTGTTTGCATGTCACGTCTCTTTATAGCAGTGCCAGCAGGAAGACCAGTTCACCAAGCTCTATAGCAGCTCCCAGCGTATCGCCGGTTTGCCCGCCCAGCGTACGTTTGAGAAGCTGACCGAGGATGAAAATCGCCACCATCGTCACCACCATAGCAGCCACACCATGCATACCCGGCAATAATACGGCAGCAAAAATAGCGGCTAAGCCGAGTGTGACGCAGGTTTGTCGCCCATCAATTTTGCCAATGAACACATTGCCAAGCCCTTCTTCCCGCACATAACGATGACGATACATCAATAATGCGGCAGTCCCGCGGCTGACCGCACATGCTGCCGCCAGCGATGCAAGGATCGGTTCGCCACGCAGAGCCAACTCGCTTAATACCAGAATCTTTGCCAGTACAACAAAAATCAATGCCAGACCGCCATGGGTGCCTAAACGGCTATCACGCATGATTTCCAACATGCGATCGCGGCTACGTGCAGAAAATACGCCATCACAGGTATCGGCGAGGCCGTCCAGGTGGAATCCCCCGGTCATCAGCGCCAGCACAAGTACGCTAAACAGTGCCGCCAGTGGTACGCCACACCATGCCTGCAGCACCATGAAGACCAGCCCGCTAATCGCGCCAAGCAATAATCCAATTAAAGGAAAAGTAATAATACCGCGAGAATAATGCTCGAAATCCAGTCCCTGGGACCAGCGACGCGGTACAGGCAGACGCGTAATAAATGAGAGCATCGCCCAAAATAATTTACTCATTTGATTTTTACTCCAATACCCGAAACCACCAGCCATACTTCATTTGCCGCAGCGGCCAACTGCTGATTTACCCGCCCGGCAATATCACGAAAATGTCGTGCCAGACGACTCTCCGGCACAATCCCCATTCCCACTTCGTTAGTCACTAATACAACCTTTGCGGGGCAACGTTGGCAGGCAGCAATCAACGACTGAATCTCAGCATTAATCGCCTGTTCCATCGCCTGATAATCCCATTCATCAGGGTCTTTATCGCCGCCATAATCAAACAACAGATTAGTCACCATTGTGGTAACGCATTCCAGCAACACAACCTCATTCGGGTTAATGTCTGCATGAATTAATTCATCAAGATGTTGCCAGCGCTCCACTGTGCGCCAGTGCTCCGGGCGGCCTTGCCGATGATGTTCTATCCGTGCAGCCATCTCATCATCAAGGATTTGCGAGGTAGCGATATACAGAACCTGTGAAGAGTCCCCAATAAGCGCCTCTGCGTGGCGACTCTTCCCGCTCCGTGCGCCCCCCGTCACCAAAATCATCATACCGACTCCTGATTCAAATGTATGATGGTATTCATTGAACAGAACAATGGATCCCCCACCGTTGCTGACCGCAAAACATTTACGCGATTAATACTGCGCGTAATATAATTAAAAATCCAGCATTCTCAATCCATTACGAAATAAGATGGCATTACGGAATAGCCAGACTTTCTCGTGTTAACGTCCGACAAAATGTGTCATTGACAGCGGTTTCTGTGGATTGACACATTTCATTCAGATAATGAATTAATGCTACTGCCGGACCAACCAGCAAACGGGCATTGTGTTCTGAAATCCAGGCTATTGATTCAACGTCAGCGACAGATCTGCGCTGTAAAAGAACTTGTAAAACAACGCAATAGAATTATCCGGAATGGTGGCGACTATGCACTAGAACACCACAATTTCGCTCTCTCGGTAAGGCACTGTCACAGCATTCAACAGAATGTGACTTGCCAGATTTATTAGCGCCACCAGATGTTTAACCGGGTAACCACGACCCAGTCGGGGATATATTCCATCTTCTCGCTGACATCATCAAGAATAAAAAGGTTTATCACACTCAGAGCAACGTTCTTCAGCAGGCGGGATAATTCTTCAACATTTAGAAGATGTGTTATTAAAGGCATACAAACTGGACGTATTGTATTTTCTTTTGGTGGTTGACCTAAGGTAGCAGTTTATCCTGATGCGCTGAGATTTCTGTAATATCTACGTCAACATTCTCCTCGAATAGAAAATGCAGCCCCGGCAAGTGATTCACATTTTTTAACAAAACGTTGTTAGCGTGCCATTTTCAGAAGCTCTCCAAGAAAGCGAATTCTTTTCTCAAATTCTGCATTCTCAGACACAGCTTTCTACTCCATGGCAATGGCCCAAATACGAAGTTGCTCAGGATCATTAGTGGTGCTGAGAAGTTAAATAACCATGCGGAGTACCACTCGTCATCACGTATTTATATATCATGAAGCTATTGTTGTGTTTTGTACATCAGTAGATGTATTCTGATATACTCCTTTTGCTAGACATAACCTTTCACCTGCTTGCAAAGCTTCTGTGTTCTGACATTGCCAAATTGTTGCAATTCTGTATCCAGCCTTCTTTCAGTCATAGCTTCGGGCCGCGATAAGACTCACTGATCTGACCCTGATTCCTCTTGCAGACTTTATAGACCAATTAAAATGCAGTTTCTGCAGGTCAACGTCTGACCATCATTGTCATCACTCTGGCCATTAGAGTAACCTTCTGCATTCATCCTTTTGTAAAAAGTTTATAGACTGGCCCCCTGAATCTCCAGACAACCAATATCACTTAAATAAGTGATAGTCCTGATACAAGTTTTTAGAGTAGTCATTAGTGAACAGATAATTGTTAACTTAGAACCAGTAAAATGCAAACGACGCACCACGCTGGGAAAATCGCTGCTATTCAGCAGAGTTTTGTACCGAGAATTGTGGCCAGCCACTTATTGCTCTCGCGTAAGCAGGTATCCCCATCGTTTACCAGTCCAGCACATCTTGTGGTCAGGCAGAAGAAGAGCAAACTGTTACTGGACTCACTGCATGCATGGTGGAGAAAAATGCCACGCTATCCAAAAATCCAGACTGGGAGAATGGTTCAGCTGTGTACTGAATCAGTGGGGCGCACTCTGTTATTACAGTGTTGACGGTCAGGCGGAGGCAGACATAATGCCGCGGAAAAAGCCCTTTGTGCCATCTGTCTCGGAAATAAAAACTCTTATGACCTTTGTCAAATATTAAGCCCAAAAAGACCTACGCAGCTCC
>OCAB01000188.1_pt1 | contig 29759 bp, 26 predicted proteins | sample 1477071 | NCBI WGS metagenome assembly OCAB01 (sample SAMEA2580275, study PRJEB22360) | human gut metagenome | biome: human gut; feature: human-associated habitat; material: faeces | place: Denmark | collected 2008/2010
GAAAAAACATGACAAAAAACTTATTAGTAGAACTTGGACTTGAAGAGTTGCCAGCCTACGTTGTCACACCAAGTGAAAAACAACTCGGTGAAAAAATGGCAGCCTTCTTGGATGATAACCGTCTCTCATACGAAAGCATTCAAACCTTCTCAACACCACGCCGTTTGGCAGTCCGTGTGATTGGTTTGGCTGATCAACAATCCGATTTGACCGAAGATTTTAAAGGCCCTTCTAAGAAAATCGCCTTGGATGCAGAAGGTAACTTCTCAAAAGCGGCTCAAGGATTTGTCCGTGGGAAAGGTTTGACGGTTGACGATATCGAATTCCGTGAAGTCAAAGGTGAAGAGTACGTTTATGTTACTAAACACGAAGCTGGAAAACCTGCTAAAGAAGTTTTGGTTGGCGTTCCAGAAGTGCTTGCTTCATTGACCTTCCCTGTCAGCATGCACTGGGCTAACAATACATTTGAATACATTCGCCCAGTTCACACCTTGACAGTTCTTTTGGGCGACGAAGCGCTTGACCTTGACTTCTTGGATATCAAGTCAGGACGTGTGAGTCGTGGACATCGTTTCCTTGGACATGAAGTGGAAATTACCAATGCGGATTCTTATGAGGAGGACCTTCGTACTGTTTACGTGATTGCGGATAGCAAAGAACGTGAAAACATGATTCGTGAGCAAATCAAAGCTATCGAAGCAGAACAAGGTGTTCAAGTCCAAATCGAAGAAGGTCTTTTGAATGAAGTCTTGAACTTGGTCGAATACCCAACTGCATTTATGGGAAGTTTCGATACTAAGTATTTGGACGTTCCAGAAGAAGTCTTGGTGACATCAATGGAAACGCACCAACGTTACTTTGTTGTACGTGACCTTGACGGTAAGCTTAAACCAAACTTCATCTCAGTCCGTAATGGTAACGCTGAGCACTTGGAAAATGTTATCCGAGGAAATGAAAAAGTATTGGTGGCCCGTCTTGAAGATGGTGAATTCTTCTGGCGTGAAGACCAAAAACTTAAGATTGAAGACCTGGTTGCTAAATTGGCTAACGTGACTTTCCATGAAAAAATCGGTTCACTCTCTGAGCACATGGCCCGTGCTGGTGTCATTGCCGCTTCATTGGCTGGGGGAGCTGGGGTGTCGGCCGAAGGAAAGGCAGGGATGGAATCAACTGGTATGGTCGGAGAGTTCGATGAATTGCAAGGAATCATGGGTGAAAAATACGCCCTCCTTGCTGGTGAGGATGCTGCGGTTGCGACAGCTATCCGTGAGCACTACCTTCCTGATTCAGCAGACGGAGCTCTTCCAGAGACTAAGGTTGGTGCCATCCTCGCGCTTGCAGATAAATTGGATACCCTCCTTTCCTTCTTCTCAGTTGGCTTGATTCCATCAGGTTCTAATGACCCTTATGCGCTTCGTCGTGCAACGCAAGGGATTGTTCGTATCTTGGATGCTTTTGGTTGGCACATCCCTATGGATGAGTTGATCGACAGCCTTTACGCCCTTTCATTTGATAGTCTTTCTTATGACAATCAAGCAGAAGTGCTTAACTTCATCAAAGCGCGTGTGGACAAGATGATGGGACGCACATCAAAAGATATCAAAGAAGCTGTTCTTGCTGGTTCAAACTTTGTCGTGGCAGATATGTTGGAAGCGGCTGACGCCCTCTCAGAAGCTGCTAAGGCTGATGGTTACAAGGCAGCTGTTGAATCACTTTCTCGTGCCTTCAACTTGGCAGAAAAAGCAGATGCTTCAGTAGCAGTCGATGCCAGTCTCTTTGAAAATGATCAAGAAAAAGCCCTTTCTAAAGCGATTGAAGAGCTTGAATTGACTGGTTCAGCTAGTGATAAATTGGCTCAACTCTTTGCTCTTAGCCCAGTCATCGATGCTTTCTTTGACAATACTATGGTTATGGCAGAAGATGAGGCAGTTAAAAACAACCGTTTGGCCCTTCTTGCAGGTCTTGTAGCTAAAGCCAACGCTGTTGCAGCTTTCAACCAATTGAACACAAAATAATGACCTTGTAACAGGTAGAAAGTAGGTTTTATTATGACACCTGAAAAAATCGCTCGTATCAATGAGCTTGCTAAAAAGAAAAAAACAGAAGGTTTGACTCCAGAAGAAGAAGTGGAGCAAGCAAAACTTCGTGAAGAATACATTGAGGGCTATCGTCGCTCAGTTCGTCACCATATCGAAGGAATTAAAGTGGTTGACGAAGAAGGTAACGATGTGACACCTGAAAAACTACGCCAAGTGCAACGTGAAAAAGGCTTGCATGGTCGTAGCCTTGATGATCCTGAATCATAATAACGATGTACAAGGGTTTGGAATTTTTCCAAGCCCTTGTTTTGAAGTATAAAATTCTGAATATTCTGTATAAAAATTGACCAATTATTTCAAAAATGGTAAAATATAAGTTATGTTAAAAAATGGCATGATTCAATGAGTCGTGCTCAATAGAATTGGAGTGAAAAAAATGTCGCAAAAGCAACATCATAAAGACGACGACAACCAGACTGAAAATGGGATGGTACGTGGTCTTCAAAACCGTCACGTCCAGCTGATTGCCATCGCTGGTACAATCGGTACAGGTCTCTTCCTCGGGGCGGGGCGTTCCCTTTCCCTAACAGGACCTTCAATCATCTTAGTATATATACTAACTGGTATCTTCATGTATCTTATGATGCGAGCGATCGGTGAGATGCTCTATATGGATCCTGACCAGCACACCTTTATCAACTTTATTACCAAATACCTTGGTAAGGGCTGGGGATTCTTCTCGGGTTGGTCTTACTGGGTATCACTGATATTCCTCGGGATGGCAGAAATTACGGCCGTATCAACTTATGTGCAATATTGGTTCCCAAGTTGGCCTGCCTGGCAGATACAGATCATCTTCCTGATTATCTTGAGTTCGGTTAATCTGATTGCAGTTAAGATTTTCGGGGAAGTTGAGTTTTGGTTTGGGATGATCAAGATTATCACCATTCTTGCTCTTATCGCAACAGGTATCTTCATGGTAGCGACCAACTTTGAAACGCCTGCTGGACATGCTAGTCTTTCCAATATTACACAAGGCTTCCAGATGTTCCCTAAAGGTTGGGTAAGCTTTGTCATGACCTTCCAAATGGTCTTCTTTGCTTACCAAGCCATCGAATTTGTAGGGATTACAACTTCCGAGACAGCAAATCCACGTAAGGTCTTACCAAAGGCCATCAAGGAGATTCCGATTCGTATTGTCATCTTCTATGTGGGTGCCCTCATTGCCCTCATGGCTATCTTCCCATGGCAAAAACTTCCAGTTAATGAATCACCGTTCGTAACGGTCTTCCAAATGGCTGGTATCAAGTGGGCAGCAGCCTTCATTAACTTTGTTGTCTTGACAGCAGCGGCTTCATCATTGAACTCAACACTTTACTCTACAGGTCGTCACCTCTTCCAAATTGCTAAGGAAACACCAAATAGTAAAGTCATGAAAGCTTTGAAGCTAGATACTTTGTCACGTAATGGTATTCCTTCACGTGCCATCATTGTTTCAGCCATTGTGGTATGTGTTTCAGCCTTCATCAATGTCTTGCCTGGTGTATCTGATGCCTTTGCTTTGATTACCGCATCATCATCAGGGGTCTACATCGCTATCTATATCTTGACCATGCTTGCTCATCTCAAGTACCGTAAATCTCAAGAGTTTATGGCTGATGGTTTCCTTATGCCAGCCTACAAGATTCTTAATCCATTGACTATCCTTTTCTTTATCTTCGTCTTTGTTTGTCTCTTCTTGCAAAAGTCAACAGTTGTCGGAGCTATTGGAGCAGCCATCTGGATTGTCGTATTTAGTATCTATAGTAACTGGAAACACAGTAAATAAATCAATCTAGCTCACCTTTATGGTGAGTTTTTTGTTGCAAAAAAGGACACAAGGTGTCCCAGTTATTAGTTATGCAATACTTTCTTGATTTCCGTGGTGAAAGAAGCCACCTAAGAGGCCTTTGCTACGATGGAAAATAGCAGGCTTATGATCGTTATGTGAACGACCATTAACATCAAGTTTAGCCCATTCAAGAGCCTGGTAGGCATTTCGGTCTGACACTGTAGATGTCCCAATATAGCTATAGATACCTGCCTGAGCAAGAATAAAACCTTGTAGTTGACGAATATGCTCATCATTGAGTGCTTCAGAAAAATGGATTTTAACTGTCTTATAAGTCAAGGCTTGGACAGACTCAACGATAGGTGACTCTGCTAAGAGATGCAAAAGTTCTTGATGCTTAGTAAAGTACTTATCATAGTCCATTGGAAGAATGATAGTATGGGCAATCCAATCTTCCAAGTTGGCTTTGGCTTTTTTACTGAGACCCCTTACTGTGATACTGAGATCATTTATATTGAAAGGAAGCTGGTCGATGTGAGCAGTGTTTGAACCATATGCCTTTCTGAAAAGCGGTGTACTTGATAGAATATGTCCAGTAGGGGAAATAATAGCCAAGGCAGTTTCCTTGGTTTGGTAACCAAGCTTGTGGCATTCCATGCTAGCGTATGTATCTTTAAATTCAATAATTGCTCTTGTTTTCATCGTGTAACTCTCTTTTCTGTTAGTTTATAAACTAACAATAGTTTATCATGACTAATAATCTTGGTCAAGATTTTACCTTCAAAAACAAAAAAATATTTTTGTAAGGGCTTACAAAAATATTTGAACTCTGATAAGATAGAACCATAGAAAAAGGATTGTTACTGGTCAGCAGGCAAAACCTAAATAAATACGAAAAACTAATGGGAGTAGTGTATGCTCATCCCAATTGGTTCTTGGTATTTATTTAGGTTTTTTTCGTTGAAATAGCCTCAAAAAGACTAGAATCCTAGAAATATAAAGGAGCCCTTATGGCTAAATATACTGAATTAGCTGAAGACATTCTCAAACACGTTGGTGGTAAGGAAAATGTCAATAGCTTAAAACACTGTGTGACACGTTTGCGTTTTGATTTGAAAGATGAGTCTAAAGCAGATGATGACTACCTTAAGAACCGTGACGGTGTTGTTACTGTTGTTAAGGCAGGTGGTCAATATCAGGTGGTTATCGGTAACCATGTCCCTGATGTTTATGCGGAGGTTCTCCAAGTTGGCGGTCTTCCAGCAGGTGGTAGTCTTGATATTGATGAAGGGGATGCGCCTAAAGGTAATCTTTTTGACCGCTTTGTATCCCTAGTCTCAAGTATTTTCCAACCTTTCCTTGGTCCATTGGCTGCAGCCGGGATTATCAAAGGAATAGTCGCTGTCATGGCAGCATGTGGCTTGTCAGCTGCAACAAGCCCTATGTATGTCATCTTGAATGCAGCAGGAGATGGTTTCTTCCAGTTCTTGCCAATCTTGATTGCCTTGACATCTGCTCGTCGTTTCAAGGTTAATGAGTTTACAGCTATTGCGATTGCAGCGGCACTTGTTTATCCTGATATTGCTACGATGGTGACTGCTCTTCAGAAAGCTGGTCAAGGTCATGTTCTAGGAGTTATTCCATTTGCGCTTCCTGCAGGGGGTTACCTCTCAACAGTAATGCCTTCTATCTTAGCAATCTGGGTGGCTTCTTACATTCAAAAATTCTTTACTAAGATTACTCCAGATGTCATTAAAGTCTTCGTAGTACCTTTCTTTACATTACTGATTACAGTGCCATTGACTTTCTTGGTTGTAGGTCCGCTTGCTAATAGCTTCTCAGACCTATTGACTAATGTGTTCCAAGCAATTATGGGATTCAGTCCAGTCGTTTACGGTTTTGTCCTTGGTGTTCTCTGGCAAATTCTTGTTATGTTTGGTATGCACTGGGCACTTGTTCCACTTGGTATCCTTGAAGTTACGACTAAAGGTCATTCTACGATTTTGCTTGCCGCTCTTCTTCCATGTTTCACTCAAACAGGGGTTCTAGGAGCTATCATGCTTAAGACAAAAGAAGACAAAGTGCGTACCATCTCTATGCCGGCCTTCATTTCATCAATCTTTGGGGTTACAGAACCTGCTATCTATGGGGTGACCCTTCCAATGAAAGTACCATTCTATATCTCATGTGTAGTTTCAGGGTTCCTTGGAGCTGCGATGATGGGATTCAATATTCCAATGTATTCAGCAGGTGCTATGGGTATCTTCGTCTTCCCAACTCTGATTGGTCCTGATGGTAGTCTTAGCAAAGTCACTCTTGCAATTATTATTGCCATTGTGGGTGCTCTTGTATCCTTCCTTATCCAACTCTTTGCACCAGTACCAACTCTTTACGGTGGTGGAGCAGCTAAGGTTGAGGAAAAAGTTGAAGAAGCTGCACCTGCTCCTAAGGAAATTCAACAAGAAATTATTGCGAGCCCACTTATCGGGAATATTGTCCCACTTGACCAAGTTCCTGACCAAGTCTTTGCCTCAGGGGCTATGGGTAAAGGTATCGCTATTGACCCTACTGATGGGGTAGTTGTCGCACCAGCTAAGGCAACTGTTAATTTAGTCTTCCCTACTGGTCATGCGATTGGTTTGACAACTGAAAATGGTGCAGAGCTTCTCATTCATATTGGCATGGACACTGTTTCTCTTGCTGGTAAAGGCTTCAAGACCTATGTGGAAGCAGGTGAAGTTGTAGAAGCAGGACAAAAACTTATCGAATTTGACCTAGCAACTATCCGAGAGGCTAAATTACCAGTCATCACGCCAGTCATTGTGACCAATACACCTGACTTTGATGATGTCTTAACGACTAAAGAAGCTCGTGTTAACACCGGTGACTATCTCCTCACTGCTGTTAAATAAAAAAGAAATCCGAGAATCAGCTTCTCGGATTTTTGCTTATTTGAATTTGTAGTCTTTAACGACTTCAACGGAATTGACCGTTACATTTTCTTTTGGTTTGCTATTGTCATCAACTTCAAGGTTAGCAATAGTATCAACGACATCCATGCCTTTGATGACTTGACCAAAGACGGTATATTTGGTATCACCAGCTGGGTAACCACCTTTTTTGTAGGCGTCAATGATAGGTTTTGGATAGCCAGCATTTCCTAGCTGTTTGCTTTGATCATCCTTGTTTTGAACAATGTAGAATTGGCTGCCGTTTGACTCTTTAGCACCAGTATTAGCCATAGCAAGTGCGCCACGGATGTTGTAGAGGAATGGTGTAGGCTCAACAGCGAAACCTTTCTTCCAGATAGATTCTCCGCCAGTACCGTCACCCTTAGGGTCACCACTTTGAACCATGAAATCCTTGATCACACGGTGGAAGGTAAGCCCATCATAGTATTTGTCCTTGGCATGCTTCAAGAAGTTTTCAGAAGCCTTAGGAGCAAGTGTAGGGAAGAGCTTGACTGTGATATCACCCTTTGAAGTGTGGAGGATAACTTCAGCTTCGTCCTTACCAACCTTGTCTGACAACTGTGGAAAGGCATCTTTTCCAGATTTTTGAGCCTTTTCTAATTGTTTAGTGAATATCTTGTTATCAACGTAGGCATCTCCACGAACGGCGCGTGAGATGTTCTCACGAAAGGCAAAACCTAGGCCTGCGATAACAAGTACAATAATTAATGGAATGTACTTTTTAATGTTTTTCATATATAACTCCTTTGGTGCATTATACCTACTATTGTAGCAGAAAAAAACCTTTTGGGAAACGGTTAACAGAGGTCTTTAAATATGGTAGAATGGAACTATCAACAAGAGAATGAACATGGGACTAGATATAGGAAAAAGGTTGCCTCAAGTTGTAAAGTGAGGTCGGACTTTTGAAAGGACACGTGCTACTTGCTCTTATCAGAGAGAGGTGTCTAAATCCTAACTATAGAAAACTTCGCCAAGTCGAAGGGATCTCTTGTTTAGATTTCTTGATAAAAGGAGATTTTTATGTCAACTAAAGCAGAATGGGCTGAACTCTTTGAGTCGGTACATGGGCGTAAGCCTAGCCCCCAAGAATTTTTGGATGCTAAAGCAGCTGACTTTGATACAAGTGCCTTGGCTGCTCAAGCAGCATCTGTACAAGCACCAGCTAATGAACCTGTCGCTGAAGAAGTAGCGACAGAACCAGTTGCTACTGAAGAAGTCACAGAACAAGATGACATCGCAGATGTGGCTGAAACAGCTGAAGATGCTGTCGCAGAACAAGCAAGCAGTGAATCACCATTTGGAACAGCAGCCTTCTCAGAAGCACCTGCGCAACAACCAACACCACAATTTGATTCAAGTATGTTTGAAAAGGCACCTATCTCTTCAGCTCAAGGATTTGGAACAGTTCCTAATCCAGCAGCAGCTGGCTCAGCAGATAAACCTCTTTTCAATCTTATCTTGCCAATCGTTGCGATTGCACTTGCAGTAATCTTTGCAATCTTGGCATGGTTCGTAAGTCCTGCTTGGCTCTTCATCATCTTGACAGTCCTCGCAGTTGCGGTGGCAATTGTTTCACTTGTCTTTAGCCTTAAATCAAGCAAGAAATTGCTTTCAATCATCGCAACAGGTGTTGCTGGTCTCATGCTCTTTGTTTCTATTGGTGGTTTGATTTTCCAAATCTCTCAAAACGCTAGTGACAACACAAGCTCAAGCAAGACATCAAAAGTTGCTGATAAAGACGATGATGACTCTGACAAAAAAGATGATGACAGCGATTCAAAATCTGACTCTAAATCTGACTCAAAAGGTGACAGTACTGATGTCAACGACTACATTGACAAAAATGCTAAATTTGACTGGAATGAATCTAAGTTCAAGAAGTTGAAAGCAGGTAAGGATACCGTTAAGTCTATCATCAAGACTTATGGTAAGGCTTCTGATGCACAAATCTCTGGCGATGAGATGAAGTTGAATTACTCTGGTAAAGACTATGGTGAAAGTGTTTACCTAAACTTTAAGAAACAATATGACGGTACATTTATCTTGTCATATGCTTCAGGTAGATTCCCTCAAGATAAGGTAGAAGTTGATCGCTCTTACAAAGCTGACTGGACAAAAGAACAGTTTGATGCTCTCAAGAAGGGTGATTACACTGATCCATCAAATGGTACGAAACTTGAAGATATCGTTAAGGATCACCCTAAAGCTTCAAGTGCAGAATACACAATCTCAACATCTCGTCAAGGTGAATTCAAAAAAGAAATGAGTATTTCTTATAGTGACTATGATGCTGGAGATGGTAAACTCAAGAGTGTTTACTTGTCATTTGATACCAAAGAAGATGACGATACGTTCTACCTTACTTATAAATCAGGTCCAGATGGCGAGGATTAATTAAGGAACAGGAGGGGAGACCTTCCTGTTTTTTCTTGATAAAAGGAGAAAACTATTGAGATTTTTAAATTATACATTGAGCAAAGTCAGTCTCTTGTCACTAAGGAGACCGTAGAAAAGCTCAATCAAAAAGGAAGCTGGAAACGATTTATTGGCTTATTTATCACTTCAATTGTTATTTATTTCTTCTCTATTATCACACCACTGTCTTTAGATTCTCATGTACTGCCATTTCGCACTCTCAACATGTAATATTCTCCTCGTTGCGTAATGAATTGTGGCGTTGCATCCTAGTTTCTAAGGGCGTTGCGCATATTTTACTATTCGTTGCGTGCTTTTAGTCATGGGGCTTGATAAATTTAAAGTAACAAATCTGAGGAGGTGTTCTTAATGTTACAATTTATTTTATTTATAAACATCCTCCCTATATAATATTAATAGCAATTTTGTTAGCAGAGCCTTTTATAAAAGAATAAAAATAAGCCAGGGGTATTAAAATGGACATTGCCACGTTGATCAAAGAATATAGAGCTAAAACAGGTATGACTCAGCAAGAACTTGCAGATAAAGTATTTGTTACTCGTCAGACGATTTCTAAATGGGAATTAGGAAAAAGTGAGCCTGATAATGTTTCACTGGATCTATTATTTAAAGAAATGAATATTGAGAAAGAATCTCAAAAAGACATTAAAGCTAATTTAATTAGCAGAAAAAATATTTTACTTATAATAATTGCCGTTTTATTCTCTCCGTCCATACTTATTATTAGACTATTGATACTTAAAATAGGCAAGATAAAAAATAAAAGATTAGTCATTTTGATCAACACCTTTCTCTTTATAATCATTGGAATTTATATGAAGAGTTTAAAGGATAATGTATACTTTGGTTTCTTGGGGATTATTGCAATTTCTTATAGCCTTTATAGTTTTTATAAGCTTAGTTTGGAGATTAAAAAGGACTAGATACATACAAATATAAAAAAACTATTCTTACTAATATTAAAGTGTATAGATGTGCAAGATTTCTAAAGGATGAAGTTATGTCAGTAATCTACTCAAAAGTAAAAATGTCAAATAATATTTTTGAAGCTTGTAAATTGGTAAGAAACTTTATTAGTATACCAATTGGTGAGATAAAAAATAAGATTCAAAGGGGAGAAGTTTTATTAGAATGTAATTATCTAGATTTAGAGGAATTGATAAAAATGAGGACCCTCCTAGAAAGTCTTGAAACATTAGGTGCTCAAATATATTTATACGAAGGAAATCGCGAGGTAAGTATGGAATTTCTTAGTAATACAATCGAGTCATATAAGGGTATTGCTGAAGATAGAGAAAAAATAGATGAATTGATGTTTTCTGATGAGTAATAAATAAACCATAATGTGAACTGCCCCAAAAAGTGTGATAGAGAAAATCTAACTTTTGGGTGCAGTTTCTTCTCTTCTTTCATCCATTCTCATAATGTATCATGTCACCTAAGCACCTAAGGTAGTCTCAAAAAATTCTCTCTTATATCCGACCTTATTTTCATAAGACGAGATTAAAGTATGATAAAATAAAGAAAAAGAGATAAAGGAGTCAGCTATGGCAACTAGAGAAGAATGGGTGCGTCACTTTGAGGACGTCAATGGACGTAAACCAAGTCCTGAGGAGTTTATGGAAGCTAAGAAAGAGGGCTTTGTCATTGCTTCGGAGGAACCAAGTGTCCAAGTGTCTGAGCAGGTTGAGGCTCAGCAGGTGGATAACTCTGAAGCTACTGAAGAGGTGACAGCTGACTCAGTGGCAGATACGCAACCAGACGAGGCTCAGGTGGCATTAGAGGAGGAAGCTCCTAAGCCAATGCCTGAGTTGAATATGGAGAAAGAGCAAGAAAAAGAAGCTCCAAAGGCAAGCCAGATACCTTTGGAAAACCCTTATTACAAACCAAAGGTAACCAAGAACAATGCTTTTGTTAATATTGCTTTGCCGATTATTATCCTAGTTTTGGGGATTCTATTCGTCATTTTGTCTTGGACGCTTCCTTTCGGTTTTGTCTTTACTTTCCTTGCTTTCTTCCTTATCATTCTAGCTATTGTGACTTTGGTTTTGAGTTTGAAGTCGACACGCAAGGCACTTTCTATTATTGCCCTAGTCATGTCAATCATCTTCTTCATGACTTCGCTTGTTGGAGCAGGCTATCAAGCAGTGAAATTTGTCATGAACCATGCTGAGCAGTTCCAAAGTGACGGTCACGATAGAGCTTATCTGTACATCGATGAGAATTATAAGTTTGACTGGACTGAGGATCAGTTTAAGGAGTTGAAGGTTGGTACTTTGACATTGGACGAGGTCTTGGATGCTCACGGTAAGGCGACTGATGCCGAGTATAGTGATGCTTACGAGGAAGATAAACCAGATTTGTTAGATCTTACCTATAGAAAAGAAAACACAGATGGAAACAACTATGTTCGTTTGACTTTCGAGCAAAAAGACGGTGTCTATGTTTTGAAATCTGCCTCAGCAACCTTCGACTATGATAAGGTCAAAGAAGTCGATGACTATCATAGCAACTGGACAAAAGATGACTATGAAAAGTTGTCTGTAGGTACACAAGCTGATTTGCTTAAGGGGACACGACTTTCTGAAGTGGTTGAAAAACACCCAGAGGCTAGCTTCACTTATCATGAAATGACACAAACTGAACAGGGCGATTTCACTCAGTCAGTGAGTCTTAGCTACCGTGATTATAATCCAGAAAATGGTAAGGTAGATACTGTTCGTTTGACCTTCGACTATGACAAACGTGAAAACGAGTACTTCTTGACAGATAAATCAGACGAATAGGACTACTTTGTTAGTCATTCAAGCTCAGGGTTGCCTGGGCTTTTTAGTATCAACAAAAGAGGATAAAATCTGGTATAATAAAATTGATTGATTTTTCAAGAAAGAAGTGTCACAGATGAACATACAACAACTACGTTATGTCGTAGCCATTGCCAACAGCGGAACCTTCCGTGAGGCAGCCAGCAAGCTCTTTGTGAGCCAGCCTAGCCTATCAGTGGCTATCAAGGATTTGGAGCAGGAGCTGAATTTTCAAATTTTCACCCGTACAACGACGGGGGCTGTCTTGACCAGTCAGGGTATGACCTTTTATGAGCGTGCGCTTGAGGTGGTACGCAGTTTTGATAGTTTTGAAAATCGCTATCTCAATGCTTCTGAAAAGGGTAACCAGTATTCGATTGCCAGCCAGCACTATGACTTTTTGCCACCTTTGATTACGACTTTTTCAGAGCGTTACCCTGATTACAAGGATTTCCGTATTTTTGAGTCTACGACCATTCAGATTTTGGATGAGGTAGCCAAGGGACACAGTGAGATTGGGATTATCTATTTGAATCGTCAAAATAGCAAGGGAATCCAGCAAAATATGGACAAGCTTGGGCTTGAGGCTATTGATTTGATTCCATTTAAGACGCACATTTATCTCCGTAAGGGGCATCCTCTGGCTAAAAAAGAAAGTCTGGTCATGGAGGACTTGGCAGCCTTGCCTACGGTGCGTTTCACTCAGGAGAAGGACGAGTACCTTTACTATTCTGAGAACTTTGTGGATACGTCAGATTCGTCTCTTATGTTTAACGTGACAGACCGTGCGACTTTGAACGGTATCTTGGAACGGACGGATGCTTATGCGACGGGGTCTGGCTTCTTGGATGCACAAAGTGTGAATGGGATTACGGTGATTCCGCTTGAGGATAATTTGGATAACAAGATGGTTTATGTCCGTCGTAAGGGGATTAATTTGTCGTCTTGTGCTCTCAAGTTTGTCAATGTTATGTTTGACTACTTTGATACATACAAACCATAGGAGGATTTATGCGTAAGGTTGTGATTCCTTTGGCTATTCTAGCTCTGATTGGTTTGGATCAGTGGGTTAAGCATTGGGTTGTGGCAAATATTGCCCTTAACCAAGTTATCAAGGCTATTCCTGGACTCTTCAGCTTGACCTATCTACAGAACCGTGGTGCTGCCTTTTCGATTTTACAGGATCAGAAATATTTCTTTGTGATTTTGACAGTTCTAGTGATTGGTGCGGCTCTGGTTTATCTGGTTAAGAATTATAAGAAGAGTCTTTGGCTGGTGCTATCTTTGGTTTTGATTATCTCAGGTGGTATTGGTAACTTTATTGACCGTCTGCACTTGGGTTACGTGGTTGATATGGTTCAGCTTGATTTTATTGATTTTGCGATATTTAATGTGGCAGACTCCTATCTAACGGTGGGCGTGTTGCTCTTGATTTTAATCTTATGGAAAGAGGAAAATGGAAGTCATCATTAAAGAGGCGGGAAGCCGTCTGGACAAGGCTTTGGCAGATTTGACAGAATTGTCACGTAGTCAGGCCAATGAAGCAATCAAGGCTGGGACAGTCTTGGTTAATGGTAAGTCGGCAAAGGCCAAGTATGCGGTTAAAGAGGGTGATGTCATCACCTATGAATTGCCAGAAGAAGAGGTCTTGGAATACAAGGCTGAAGATATTCCTTTGGATATTATCTACGAAGATGCGGATGTGGTAGTGGTCAACAAACCTCAAGGTATGGTGGTCCATCCCTCAGCTGGTCACACGTCTGGTACCTTGGTCAATGCCCTGATGTATCATGTCAAGGACCTCTCGTCTATCAATGGTGTGGTTCGTCCAGGAATTGTCCACCGTATCGATAAGGACACGTCAGGTCTCCTTATGATTGCTAAGAATGATAAGGCTCACAATGCTTTGGCGGCGGAGCTTAAGGATAAGAAGTCCCTTCGTAAGTATGTGGCTATCGTGCATGGCAATCTGCCTAACGATCGAGGCGTGATTGAGGCTCCGATTGGGCGCTCAGACAAGGACCGCAAGAAGCAGGCGGTTACAGCTAAAGGAAAACCTGCAGTTACACGATTTACCGTTCTTGAACGTTTTGGCAACTATACGTTGGTAGAGTTGCAACTGGAAACAGGTCGCACGCACCAGATTCGTGTGCACATGGCTTATATCGGTCACCCGGTGGCGGGAGATCCTCTTTATGGGCCACGCAAGACCCTCAAGGGCCATGGCCAATTTCTACATGCCAAGACCCTTGGTTTCACGCATCCTACGACTGGAGAATTGGTCGAATTTACAGCGGAAGAACCTGCTATTTTCAAGGAAACCTTGGAGAAGCTGAGAGAAGCTTAACAGTTATTAAACGGATAGTCTTTCTTGGGAGAGACGTCCGTTTTTTTCTTGTAAAAGAGTCTGAAATTTGCTATAATTTACCTAATTAAATAAGTCCTTTAATCACTGTCCAGAGAGGCAGGCAAGGAGCCATGAGAAGTGTACGGGTGAACTGTACTCATATTTTTGTGTATCTCCTTGTTTTCGAGGGGATTTTTTTGTATTTAGAAAGGTTCTTTTTATGAAGAAAAAAGAGATCGTCGATGACGTAACCATGAAACGTGCCATTACACGTATCACTTATGAGATTATTGAGCGTAACAAAAATCTCGACAAGATTGTCTTGGCTGGTATTAAGACACGTGGTGTTTATATTGCTCAGCGTATCCAAGAGCGCTTGAAACAGTTGGAAAACCTTGATGTGCCATTGATTGAGCTTGATACTAAGGCTTTCCGTGATGATGTTAAGGCTGAACAAGACACATCTGTTTTCCCTATTGAAATTGATGGAACAGATGTTATCCTTGTGGACGATGTGCTTTACACAGGTCGTACTATCCGTGCAGCTATTGACAATATCGTTAGCCATGGACGTCCAGCGCGTGTTGGTTTGGCTGTTTTGGTTGACCGTGGTCACCGTGAATTGCCAATCCGTGCTGACTATGTTGGTAAAAATATCCCAACAAGTGAGTCAGAAGAAATCGAAGTTTTGGTGACAGAAGTTGATGGCAAAGATAGTGTCAACATTATTGATCCAAGCTAAGTTGGCTGACAGATAGGGTGAAACGCCCTTTGTATCTTGTTAATTGAACACGCCCTAAGCCTTGTGCAAAAAAGATAAATATTCTTAGGAGCTGGCGCTCCGTCATCATATTTCCTATTTTTGCTTTAGGCTTTAGACGGGCTTTGTATCTTATTAATTGAACACGGGACTCATTTCTTAGGAAAAAAGATAAGTCTCCTAGCACTCTTTGGAGTGCCTTGTCGACTTCCTATTTTTCTACAGAAATGTTTAGCTACGCTAAAACGTCCCTTTGTATCTTGTTTAACTGAACACGGGCTAAGAGCTGTGTAAAATAGATAAATCTTCCTAGAAGCTAAAGCTTCGGCGTCAGATTTCCTAATTTTACTTTGCTCTTTATACGCCCTTTGTATCTTATTTTAAGGAGTCCTTTGATATCGTGAATAACGTAAAATATGATGTGAATGATATGCCAAAACCTGGTTTATTGGTTGGTTTGTCATTCCAGCACTTGTTTGCCATGTTTGGTGCGACGGTTCTTGTGCCGATTTTGGTTGGGATTGATCCCGCTATTGCTCTTTTCTCATCTGGTTTGGGAACTTTAGCTCACTTGACGGTGACCAAGTACAAAATTCCAGCTTACATGGGGTCTAGTTTTGCCTATATTGCGGCTATGCAGACACTTATGAAGACTGATGGCATTGCGGCAGTGGCTCAAGGTGCCATGGCAGGTGGTTTGGTTTACTTGCTTGTGGCTCTGATTGTTAAGTATGCGGGTAAAGACTGGATTGATAAGGTCCTTCCACCAATTGTGGTTGGCCCTATTATCATGGTGATTGGTTTGAACCTTGCGGCTAATGCAGTCAATGATGCAACAACTTTAAATAAAAGCTATAGTATCTATGCTCTCTTGATTTCGATGGTGACCCTCTTTGCGGTTATCCTCTTTAACATGTATGGCAAGAAGATTATCGGTGTTATCCCAATTTTACTTGGTTTAATTGTGGGCTATATTTTCTCAGCGCTTCTTGGTTTGCTGACAGGACATAGCTTTATCAATTTCTCAGAGGTAGCAGCGGCACATTGGATTCAGGTTCCAAACTTTGACATTCCATTTGTGGATTATAGCTTCAAGCTCTATCCAAGTGCGATTTTGACCATGGCTCCGATTGCCTTTGTGACGATGACTGAACACTTTGGTCACGTCATGGTTCTAAACAGTTTGACTGAGCGTGATTACTTTAAAGATCCAGGTCTTGACCGTACCCTTACTGGTGATGGTTTGGCACAGATTATCGCTGGATTCTTTGGAGCTCCTCCTGTAACTTCTTATGGTGAAAATATTGGGGTTATGGCCCTCAGTAAGGTCTACTCAGTTTACGTTATTGCGGGCGCAGCAGTGATTGCGGTCTTGATGAGCTTTATTGGTAAGCTATCAGCACTCTTGCATTCTATTCCAACTCCTGTATTAGGGGGATTATCTATTGCCCTCTTTGGGGTTATCGCTGCTAGCGGTTTGAAAATTTTAGTTGAACATAAGATTGATTTTGATAATAAAAAGAATCTCTTGATTGCTAGCGTTATCTTGGTTTCTGGTATCGGTGGTTTGATGATTGACCTTGGTGGTCTTCAAATCACGGGTGTGGCAAGCTCAACCATTCTTGGTATCTTGCTCTACCAAATTTTGCCAGATCCTAAAAAAGGTAGCAAAGATTAGTCAATCAATTTAAAAGGAATAACTATGGCGATTGCAGATGGAAAAGTGTCACTGAAACATTTGGTGACCATGGAAACCCTCACGAATGAAGAGGTCTTGGGCCTGATTCGTCGAGGTGGAGATTTTAAAAATGGCAGAGCTGATTTCCAGCTGGATCGACAGTATTTCGCTGCCAATCTCTTTTTTGAAAATTCAACACGAACACACAAGTCCTTCGAAGTGGCCGAGAAAAAACTAGGCTTGGACGTGATTGAGTTCGATGCTGGAACTAGCTCGGTAAATAAGGGTGAGACCCTCTATGATACCATTTTGACCATGTCTGCCTTGGGCGTTGACATCTGTGTGGTTCGCCACTCGGAAGTCGATTACTACAAGCAGTTGATTGATAGTAGGACTATTCAGACCTCTATTGTTAATGGTGGTGATGGTTCAGGGCAACACCCAAGTCAGTGTTTGCTTGACTTGATGACCATTTACGAAGAGTTCGGAACCTTTGAAAATCTTAAGATTTGTATTGCAGGTGATATTACGCATTCGCGTGTCGCTAAGTCCAATATGCAGATTCTCAAGCGTTTGGGTGCTCAGCTTTATTTTGCTGGTCCTGCAGAGTGGTACTCGAATGAGTTCGATGTCTATGGTCAGCATGTGGCTATTGACGACGTCATTGAGGACTTGGATGTGCTCATGTTGCTTCGTGTTCAGCACGAACGTCATGGGGACGATAAAGGATTTTCAAAAGAAGACTACCATGCTCTCTATGGTTTGACTGAAGAACGTTATGCCAAGTTAGCTGATCAGGCGATTATCATGCATCCTGCTCCGGTTAATCGTGATGTGGAGATTGCTGATAGCCTGGTTGAGGCGCCTAAGGCTCGTATCGTTGCTCAGATGCAAAACGGGGTCTTTGTCCGTATGGCAATTATTGAAGCTATTTTAAATGGCAAAGCGTAAACTACGTTAACCGATTCCTGAGAGAATCAGACGAAAAAGAACATGGGCTAAATCTTTGAAAAGAGACAAATCTTCCTAGAGGCTAGAGCTTCTTTGTTAGATTTGATTTTCATTCAGATGTTTAACGCCCTTTGTATCTTAGTGAAAGGAACAATTTACTATAATGGCAAAACGTTTACTTATTTTGGAAGACGGCACTATTTTTGAAGGTCAGGCCTTCGGTGCTGATGTGGATGTGACGGGTGAAATCGTCTTTAATACTGGTATGACAGGTTATCAAGAATCTATCACAGACCAGTCTTACAATGGTCAAATTTTGACTTTTACTTATCCACTTGTTGGTAACTACGGTGTTAACCGTGACGACTATGAGTCAATTAAGCCAACGACCAAGGGTGTTGTTGTGTCAGAGGCTAGCCGTCGTGCCAGCAACTGGCGTAACCAAATGACCTTGGATGAGTTTTTGAAAGCAAAAAACATCCCCGGTATCTCTGGTATTGATACACGTGCCTTGACTAAGATTATCCGTCAACACGGTACCATGAAAGCGACTTTGGCTAATCCTGGTGACAGTATCGAGCACTTGCAAGATCAATTGCGTGCGACTGTTTTGCCAACCAACAATATTGAGCAGGTATCAACTAAGACCGCCTATCCAGCACCAGGTGTTGGTAAAAATATCGTTTTGGTTGACTTTGGTCTCAAGCACTCTATCTTGCGTGAGTTTTCAAAACGTGACTGTAACGTGACTGTTGTGCCACATGATATCACTGCTGAAGAAATTCTCCATCTTAATCCAGATGGTGTGATGTTGTCAAACGGTCCAGGGAACCCTGAAGATGTACCGTATGCACTTGATATGATTCGTGGCATTCAAGGCAAAATTCCAATTTTTGGTATTTGTATGGGTCACCAGTTGTTTAGTTTGGCTAATGGTGCCAAGGCCTACAAGATGAAGTTTGGTCACCGTGGATTTAACCATGCGGTTCGTGAAATTGCGACTGGTCGTGTTGACTTCACCAGCCAAAACCATGGTTATGCCATTGACCGTGAGACACTTCCAGATTGCCTTATGGTAACACACGAAGAAATTAACGATAAGTCAGTTGAAGGTGTTCGTCACCGTGACTTCCCTGCATTCTCAGTGCAATTCCACCCAGATGCAGCACCTGGTCCACACGATGCTAGCTATCTCTTCGATGAGTTCTTGGAATTGATTGATGCTTTCCAAGCTGAAAAAGCACGTCGTTAATTGCAACTGTCTAGTGACTATAGTGGGGTGTGACTCTTGTTCGCCCCAGTCTACTACCTTATTTAATGACAACCAGAGAGTTGTCAAATAGAAAGGAGAAGATACAGGTTCACGGAAGTGAACACGCCCTAAGGACTGTGTGAAAAAGATAAACGGTGACTAGACGCTTAGGCGTCGTTGTCACGTTTCCTATTTTCACTGGGTCCTTAACGGGCTTTGTATCATAAATTATGCCTAAACGTTCTGATATTAAAAAAATTATGGTTATCGGGTCTGGTCCTATCATCATTGGTCAGGCTGCTGAGTTTGACTACGCTGGTACGCAAGCCTGCTTGGCCTTGAAAGAAGAAGGCTACAGTGTTGTTCTTGTTAACTCTAACCCTGCGACTATCATGACTGATAAAGAAATCGCAGACAAGGTTTACATTGAACCAATTACGCTTGAGTTTGTCACACGTATTCTTCGTAAAGAGCGTCCTGATGCCCTCTTGCCAACACTTGGTGGACAAACTGGTTTGAACATGGCAATGGAATTGTCAAAAGCTGGCATTCTTGATGAGCTTGGAGTAGAGCTTTTGGGAACAAAATTGTCTGCGATTGACCAAGCCGAAGACCGTGACCTCTTCAAACAATTGATGGAAGATTTGGAACAACCAATTCCAGAATCAGAGATCGTTAATACGGTTGAAGAAGCAGTTGCTTTTGCGACAGAAATTGGCTACCCAGTTATCGTGCGTCCTGCCTTTACCCTTGGTGGTACTGGTGGTGGTATGTGTGCCAACGAAGAAGAACTTCGTGAAATCGCTGAAAATGGCTTGAAATTGTCACCAGTAACACAATGTTTGATTGAGCGTTCTATCGCTGGTTTCAAGGAAATCGAATACGAAGTTATGCGTGATGCCGCAGACAATGCTCTTGTGGTATGTAACATGGAAAACTTTGACCCAGTTGGTATCCACACAGGGGACTCAATTGTATTTGCCCCAACGCAAACCTTGTCAGATATTGAAAACCAAATGCTTCGTGATGCCAGCTTGAAGATTATTCGTGCCCTTAAAATTGAGGGTGGCTGTAACGTACAGTTGGCTCTTGACCCTAATAGCTTCAAGTACTATGTTATCGAAGTAAACCCTCGTGTATCACGTTCATCAGCCCTTGCCTCAAAAGCAACTGGTTACCCAATCGCCAAATTGGCAGCCAAGATCGCTGTTGGTTTGACACTTGATGAAATGATTAACCCAGTCACTGGTACAACTTATGCCATGTTTGAACCAGCTCTTGACTATGTGGTTGCTAAGATTCCACGTTTCCCATTTGATAAATTTGAACACGGTGAACGTCGTCTTGGTACTCAGATGAAAGCAACAGGTGAAGTTATGGCTATCGGTCGTAACATCGAAGAGTCACTTCTTAAAGCCTGCCGTTCACTTGAAATCGGTGTTTACCACAATGAAATGTCTGAGCTTGCGGACGTCACAGACGACGCCTTGGTTGAAAAGATTGTCAAAGCTCAAGACGACCGTCTCTTCTACCTTTCTGAAGCCATCCGTCGTGGATACACTATTGAAGAATTGTCAGAGTTGACTAAGATTGATATCTTCTTCCTTGATAAATTGCTCCACATCTTCGAATTGGAACAAGAATTGGCTACTCACGTAGGCGATGTTGAAGTTTTGAAAGAAGCTAAACGTAACGGTTTCTCTGACCGTAAGATTGCTGATCTTTGGAATCAAACAGCTGACCAAGTTCGTGCGACACGTTTGGAAAATAATATTGTTCCTGTTTACAAGATGGTTGATACCTGTGCGGCTGAGTTCGAGTCATCAACACCATATTTCTACTCAACTTACGAGTGGGAAAATGAATCAATCAAATCTGATAAAGAATCTGTCATCGTTCTTGGTTCAGGACCTATCCGTATCGGACAAGGGGTTGAGTTCGACTATGCGACAGTTCACTCTGTGAAAGCTATCCAGGCTGCAGGTTACGAAGCCATCATCATGAACTCTAACCCTGAGACGGTTTCAACAGACTTCTCAGTTTCAGATAAACTTTACTTCGAACCATTGACCTTCGAAGACGTGATGAACGTTATCGAATTGGAACAACCTAAGGGTGTTGTGGTTCAGTTTGGTGGCCAAACAGCCATCAACTTGGCAGAGCCATTGTCTAAAGCTGGTGTGAAAATCTTGGGTACACAGGTTGCTGACCTTGACCGTGCCGAAGACCGTGACCTCTTTGAACAAGCCCTTAAAGATTTGGACATTCCACAACCACCAGGACAAACAGCGACAAATGAAGAAGAAGCGGTTGAAGCAGCTCGTAAGATTGGCTTCCCAGTTCTTGTTCGTCCGTCATACGTTTTGGGTGGACGTGCGATGGAAATCGTTGAAAATGAAGATGACCTTCGTTCTTACATGCGTACAGCCGTTAAGGCAAGTCCAGACCACCCAGTCCTTGTTGATAGCTATATCATTGGACGTGAGTGTGAAGTGGATGCCATCTCTGATGGTAAGGATGTCTTGATTCCAGGTATTATGGAACACATCGAACGTGCAGGGGTTCACTCAGGGGACTCAATGGCGGTTTACCCACCACAAACTCTCTCTAAGAAAATCCAAGAGACTATCGCTGATTATACTAAACGCTTGGCTATCGGTCTTAACTGTATTGGTATGATGAACATTCAGTTCGTTATTAAGGACGAAACTGTCTATGTTATCGAGGTTAACCCACGTGCCAGCCGTACGGTACCATTCTTGTCTAAAGTGACTGATATCCCAATGGCACAAGTTGCTACAAACTTGATTCTTGGTAAATCATTGGCTGAGCAAGGTTACAAAGATGGTCTTTACCCAGAAAGCAACCATGTCCATGTCAAAGCACCAGTCTTCTCATTCACAAAATTGGCTAAGGTAGATAGCCTCCTTGGACCTGAAATGAAATCAACTGGTGAAGTTATGGGTACAGATGCGACTCTTGAAAAAGCGCTCTATAAAGCCTTTGAAGCTTCTTATCTCCATTTGCCAACCTTTGGTAATGTCATCTTTACTATTCATGATGATACGAAAGAAGAAGCCCTTGATTTGGCTCGTCGTTTCGATGCTATCGGTTACGGTATCTACGCCACTGAAGGAACAGCTAAGTTCTTGAATGAACATGGAGTTCACGCAACGCTTGTTAACAAATTAGGTGAAAATGACGACAACGACATTCCAGCCCTTGTTCGTACAGGTAAAGCGCAAGCTATTATCAATACGGTTGGTAACAAACGTACTTATGACGAAGATGGAGCAGCAATTCGTAGCTCTGCTATTGAAGCGGGAATCCCACTTTTCACAGCGCTTGATACAGCAGATGCCATGGTGCGTGTGCTTGAAAGCCGTAGCTTTACAACAGAAGCTATCTAATTTTAAAACAGAGTCTCAGCCTTGCTGGGACTTTTTTTATTGAAGACACAGTTTTCTTTTGAGACTTTTCTTGAGTGATGATGGACGTCAGCGATCTTCTTCGTAGTTCCATGATTAAGTTTTGAGCCGAACGTCTCAAAACTTCCGAACGCCTGAGACTAATTGCTTCAGGCGTTTTCATCACTGCCAAAGGTCTCGGTCTAAGCTGACTAGGTTCGCAAAATCTATTTCATATTTAAAAATAGTTTAATTATGCTCTGAATCTCAGCCTTGCTGAGGATTTTTCTTACACTAATGTAAGCTAGAAAGTTAAAAATGAAAGCTAAGACGATGGTTTTGTTTCCTAAGATTTTGCTATACTAGAAACATGATTATTACGACATCTTTACGGGAAAACGAGACCTTGATTGCGCGTGCCCAAGAACTAGCTCACGAGTTAGGAGCTGACTACCAGCCTCGTCGCAAGTTGTCCTTGGCAAAATGTTTAGAGCGCTTTGGACCTTTCTATCTCCTATATAAAGACAGACTGTCTTTTATCAATTCGGATGCTAGTGAGTTGACCTTCCATCCAGATACGGCTGCTCTCAGGATTAAGGCTCCCCATGACGCTTTAGTCAGTCTTTTAGGTAAGTCTCCCAAGACTATTCTTGACACGACCATGGGTCTGGCTTCTGATAGCCTAGTGATGGTAGCAGCAGGAAATCAGGTGACTGCCCTTGAGAGTCAAGATGTGATTTTTCAGGTGGTTTCTCGTGGTCTTGCCTCTTATCAGACAGATGATAAGCAGCTTGAAAAGGCCATGCGTTCTATTAAAGCTATTAAGAGCGATAGCTTGTCTTTTTTGAAGGCTCAAGCTGACAATACCTTTGATATCATCTATGCCGATCCTATGTTTTCAGAAATTATCAAGGAATCGGAAAATCTAGAGGCTATCAAGCCTCTGGCCAATGGTAGCCGTCTGACAGAAGAATGGCTAAAAGAAGCTAAACGTGTTGCGCGGGGAAAAATTATCATCAAGGCACATTTTCGAGATACCGTTTTTGAAGAACTTGGGTTTGAACGCCAGGTTCGACCCAATCAAAAGCTGCATTATGGTGTCATGGATGTCAGCGAAGGCCATTGACACTGAAAGTTAAAAGTATTACAATTGTTTTATCCATATGATACAAAAGAAAAGAGAGACTTATGCGAAAGAAAATCAGTCCAAAGTTATTTAAAAATAAAAAAAGAGTTTGGATCATTGGAGGAATTGGCTTCCTTGTCCTTTTGGTCCTAGGTTTTAACCTTTTTGCAGGTGGTGGCAAAGATGATAAGGCCTCCGAGTCCCCCACAGCAAGTAAGGTAACCAAGGGGCAACTGGCCTCGTCCACCCTTCTGACTGGCATGGTGAAGGCTCAGTCGGAACAGTACGTTTATTTTGACAATACCATTGGACGAAATGCCGCTGTGACAGTTTCTGTTGGTGAGGAAGTTAGCGTTGGTCAGCAACTGGTCCAATACGACAGTACCTCTGCCCAAGCAGCCTATGATACGGCTAGCCGTGCCTATAATAAGGCAGTTCGTGACCGTAATTATTTCCAACAGTATGGGACGGCTCCTGCGGCTTCGGCACAAACAAGTAGTGATTCGGATGAGGATGATTCGACGACTACCGTTAGCCCTCAACAGCGTCAGCAAACCGAGGCAAGTAATTACCAAACCTTGCAAGATTATAATGATGCCGTTGCTAACGCAGCCTCAGAGTTAGAAAAGGCACAAGACGTCCTCAACCAAACGGTCATTGTTTCAGACGTTAATGGGACAGTTGTAGAAGTTGCTGACTCTGTGGACCCTGCTTCCAAAGAGAGCCAGACCCTAGTTCATGTGACAAGTGAGGGACAATTCGAAATTCAAGGAACCTTAACAGAATATGACATTCCAAATATTTCAGTAGGTCAAAAGGTCAAAATTACTTCCAAAGTATACCCAGATAAAACTTGGACGGGGAAAGTCAGCTACGTTTCCAATTATCCTAAGCAAAATGCCAGTCAGTCAGCAGGTACATCTAGCAATTCAGGACAGACAGGTTCCCAGTATGAATACAAGGTTCAACTGACCAGTCCAATCGGCAAGCTCAAACAAGGTTTCAATGTATCTCTTGAAGTAACCAAAGATGATGATTCCCTGTTAGTTCCAGTAACTGCTGTGACCAAGAAAGGCTCTGACAACTACGTCTGGGTTTACGATGACGAGAGTCAAAAAATCAAGCAAGTCAAGGTCAAACTTGGTAATGCAGATGCTAAGCAACAAGAAATTGCCTCAGGACTTAAAGAAGGTCAAAAGGTTATTACTAAGGCTGAAAAATCCTTTAAGGATGGCGAGACCCTGAAGGATGTGACGGATGCCGATAGCAAAAAATCAAAAGACACTAGTGGAGAAGAGGTGAAGTCTAGTGACTAAGCCAGCTCTTATGGTTTTAAAGGGGATCACCAAGTCTTTCAAAAATGGCCAAGAGTCCTTGCAGGTCCTTAAGGGGATTGACTTATCAGTTGATGAAGGTGACTTCGTGGCAATCATGGGCCCTTCTGGTTCAGGTAAATCAACTCTCATGAATATTATTGGACTTCTTGATCAACCAACTACAGGTTCCTATCAACTCGAGGGGGAGGATGTGGCTGATCTCTCTGAAAACCGCCTGGCCAAGGTAAGAAATGACCAGATTGGCTTTATCTTTCAGCAGTTTTTTCTCTTGCCAAAGTTAAGTGCCCAAAAGAACGTAGAGCTTCCCTTGATTTATGCGGGGAAATCGCCACGTGAACGTAAGCAAAGGGCACAACAATTCTTGGTAAAAGTCGGCTTGTCAGAACGTAGCCATCATTTGCCGTCAGAGCTGTCTGGTGGACAGAAGCAGAGGGTGGCTATTGCGCGTGCATTGTCTAACGATCCGGCAATCATTTTGGCGGATGAACCTACGGGTGCGCTTGATACCAAGACAGGAACCCAGATTATGGATCTCTTAACTCAGCTAAACCGAGAAGGGAAGACCATTGTCATGGTTACCCATGAACCCGAGATTGCGGATTATGCCCGACGTAAGATTGTCATCCGTGATGGGGAAATCACCCAAGACACAACGGACAGCGTTCGGATAGACTAGGAGGTAAGAATGGAAAATTGGAAATTTGCTCTTAGTTCTATTCGTTCTCACAAGATGCGGTCCTTCCTGACTATGTTGGGGATTATCATTGGTGTTGCTGCTGTCGTACTCATTATGGGTCTAGGAAATGGGATGCGTCAGAGTGTTACCGATAGTGTGACAGGTGACAAGGATACGGTCCAAGTCTACTATGAAGCCAAGGGTGAGGAGCTAGATCCTGCCTATGCGGACTTGTCACAACCGACCAAACGGGTTAAAGAAGTTTGGTTGGAGCAAGTAGCAAAGCAGACGCCTGGTATCGATAGTTATTTTGTGACCAACAACCTTACCTCCACTATCTCCCTCCAGAAAAAGACTGTGAAGAATGTTAATATCACAGGTGCCAGCCAGGGCTACTTTAAAGCTAAAAAGTTAGAGATGTTGACAGGACGTTCCTTGCAAGACAATGACTACAAAAACTTTTCGCGAGTTATTGTCATTGATCAGATGGTGGCTAAAAAACTCTTTGAGACGAATGAGGATGCCCTTAACCAAGTGGTTACTATTGGGAAAAATGATTATCGTGTGATTGGTGTTTATAAGAATAAAGACACAGCAATCGGTGCCTATGGTGAAATTGGAACAGCTCTTGTGGCCAATACCCAGTTAGCAGCAGAAAATAACACTGATGCTATTGGTCAGATTTTTTTCCATGTGACCGATGTGAAAAATAGTAGCAGTATTGCTAAGGATGCTGCTAAACGCTTGACCCAGTTGGCCCAAGATGATAACGGGGAGTACAAGGCAGCTGATATGAGTTCGGCCTTAGATCAGGTCAACACAATCTTTGGAACCATTACCACCGTTGTCGGAGCTATTGCTGGCATTTCACTCTTAGTTGGCGGAATCGGTGTTATGAACATCATGTTGGTTTCGGTAACTGAGCGGACACGAGAGATTGGTCTTCGTAAGGCTTTAGGTGCCACACGTCGTAAAATCTTGACTCAGTTTCTTATTGAGTCCATGGTTTTGACCATCCTGGGAGGTTTGATCGGGCTAGGCTTTGCGGCCCTAGTCGTTGGACCAATTGGGAATGCCATGGATCTTAAAGCGACGGTCTCTCTTGGCGTAGCCATGGGAAGCATTGCTTTCTCAGCAGCAGTGGGGATTATCTTTGGTCTCCTACCAGCTAATAAAGCTTCGAAACTCGATCCTATCGAAGCACTTAGATATGATTAGACATCACCTCTTGAAATCTTTTGATTTTGAGAGGTTTTATGCTTTTCAAAAAAAGATAGCGAAAAAAATAAAAAAAAATTACATTTTTTTCTTGACGTCTGATTTAGGTCATGATATTATAAATGAGGTTTGAAAAAACTGACCTAAGACAGTTGGGGAGTTAAACTCATAAACATCCAACCGAGGCACAAAACGTAACTATTTTTTTGTAACGTATTGTACTTTCGTGTCTAGGTTTAGGTACGATTTTTTTGTGCCTAGCCCAAAAATAAAAACGGAGGTAAAACTACTAATGAGTGAAGCTATTATTGCTAAGAAAGCTGAACAGGTTGCGATTGTCGCTGAGAAAATGAAAGCTGCAGCATCTATCGTTGTTGTTGACTCTCGTGGACTTACAGTTGACCAAGATACAGTTCTTCGTCGTAATCTTCGTGAATCAGGCGTTGAATTTAAAGTTATCAAAAACTCAATCTTGACTCGTGCAGCTGAAGAAGCAGGTCTTGAAGACCTTAAAGGACTCTTCGTTGGTCCATCTGCAGTAGCATTCTCAAACGAAGATGTTATCGCACCAGCAAAAGTTATTAGCGAATTTGCTAAAGACGCAGAAGCTCTTGAAATCAAAGGTGGTGTTGTTGACGGTGCGTTCACTTCAGTCGAAGAAATCAACGCTCTTGCATCACTTCCAAACAAAGAAGGTATGCTTTCTATGCTCCTTTCTGTACTTCAAGCGCCAGTGCGCAACGTTGCATACGCTGTCAAAGCGGTTGCAGAAAGCAAAGAAGACGGTGCTGCGTAAGCCCATCTTCACAACTCGTAGCCTAAGCTACGTTTAAAACACTATATTAAAAAACACATTTGGAGGAAATCACAATGGCATTGAACATTGAAAACATTATTGCTGAAATTAAAGAAGCTTCAATCCTTGAATTGAACGACCTTGTAAAAGCTATCGAAGAAGAGTTTGGCGTAACTGCTGCTGCTCCTGTAGCTGCTGCTGCAGCTGGTGCTGCTGACGCTGGTGCTGCTAAAGATTCATTCGACGTTGAATTGACATCTGCAGGCGACAAAAAAGTTGGCGTTATCAAAGTTGTACGTGAAATCACAGGCGAAGGTCTTAAAGAAGCTAAAGCTATCGTTGACGGTGCACCATCAGTTATTAAAGAAGGTGTTGCTGCAGCTGAAGCTGAAGAAATCAAAGCTAAACTTGAAGAAGCTGGAGCTTCAGTTACTCTTAAATAATAAGGTAACGACTCAAGTCGCTTAAAAAAGAAAACCAGGGCATCAGCTCTGGTTTTTTATTGCGATAAGCGATTGTTAGAAACTGATAAATTGATTTGTTTTAATAAACTTTCGGGGGTAGACAATCTAGTGTCTACCCTTTTTTTGCGTTTCGGAGGTAATTATGCAAAAGGAAGAACAGTCATCACGTCAAATCGTGAAAAGCCATATCATGACCATCATGGGAGTTGATAATCTAAAAGCAACTCAACTGGTAAATGAAATGGAACAAACAGGTTTAATCTGATTTGATGAATTCGGGAATTTTGGAATTTTAGTCTTGGAGGGATAATCATGAAACGTATTACTGCTAATCAATTTCAGACATCAGAGCGTTATTATAAACTCCCAAAAGTCTTGTTTGAAGATTACGCTAAAAAATACGGTCACGAGAACTTTACCATGAGAAACTGGGCAGATTTTCAATACTATAAGGATAAGACGTTGGATTCGGTGATTGCGGTCACAACAGCGAAGTTTACCCTTTTTAATATCCAATCGGTGATTGATTTGACGCAAAAAGACTCTATGGACTTGACAACGTGGGGCACTCAGAAGACTATGGTCTATCTTGTTATTCCAGATAATGATACTACCTTTCGTTTTCTATCTGCTTTATTTTTCTCTATGTTTTTCTCCACTTTGACCAGATAGGCTGATGTGGACTTTAAAGGGCAACTGCCTATCCATGTTAGAAGCTATCTGGATGAGTTTGCTAATGTCGGAGAAATCCCAGACTTCGCCGAACAAACCTCAACAGTTAGCTCTTGGAATATGAGTCTAGTACCAATCTTGCAAAATATCGCCCAACTCTTTCTCATTTACTGGGAAGGAAATAGTGGTGATAAACTACTTGAACGTCAGACACGAGCCAGTGAGTGGTATTACCAAATTGAAAAAGGCTTTAGTCAACCCAACGGCGGGACAGCACAAAGTGATCTAAAAGCACTTGAAGCTGTACGAGGAGACCTTTTTGAAAACTCTATTACAGGAGGTGGTGATGGTATGGGTTACGCTTACGGCCAATGTACTTGGGGAGTCGCAGCCCGTATTAACCAACTGGGTCTAAAACTCAAAGGAAAAAACGGTGAGAAGATTCCAATTATCAGTACCATGGGCAATGGCCAAGATTCGGTACGAACAGCCGCAAGTCTCGGTGGGGAGACAGGGACAAGTCCACAAGCAGGAGCTATTATTTCCTTTGCGGGAGGAGGACATGGCACACCAGCAGAATACGGACATGTGGCTTTCGTCGAAAAACTCTACCCAAATGGCTCATTCCTTATCTCCGAAACCAATTACAATGGCAATCCAAACTATACCTTCCGTAAATTATCTGGAGTGGATAGTAACTTGAGTTTTGCGTATGCGACGAAATAAAAAAGGATATGCTAACAATGACTTGATTTGTTAGCATATTGTTTTGGAGGTGGTGATATGGATTTGTTAGAGAAACTCGTTTATAATTATATTAAAAATAATCATGGAGTAATAACTTTTCGTGATATGGAAGAGCTTAACTTTTCTTATCAACAACTGAATCAATTAGTCTCAAAAGGGAAAGTGGAATCAATTGAAAGAGGTATCTATCATCTGCCAGATACCTATATCGATGACTATTTTAGTTTACAGTACCGTTTTCCA
>OCAB01000191.1_pt1 | contig 29480 bp, 14 predicted proteins | sample 1477071 | NCBI WGS metagenome assembly OCAB01 (sample SAMEA2580275, study PRJEB22360) | human gut metagenome | biome: human gut; feature: human-associated habitat; material: faeces | place: Denmark | collected 2008/2010
GATCATTTGGATTGATTGGATCTGTTGGGTTATGTGGATCATTTGGTCCTACTGGAACTTTATCATGTTCTAACTTAACAGTAAATTCTTGATCTACAGAAGCATCATTATCATATTTCTTCTCATCTGCTGTAGCTTTAGTAAATCCATCTTCTACTAGTTTGTAACCTTTATCAACAAACTCTTGAATCTTATTAGCAGTTGAATAATCAATAGTAGCGCCTGAATCACCTTCAACAGAATCACTAGCTAATTCTTTATTATTATCAGACACATCAACATAGTGAATTGTAGCTTTCTGTTTTTCTTTCTTATAAACAACTACAGTTTCATAGCTTCCTAAATCAGATTTAGCTACAATATTACGCCAATAAGTGTCAGAAATTGTTCTACGACCTGCGCTAGTTTCAATGATAGTATCAGCTGGCGCAGTAGAAGGACTATAAGTATAAGAAGCAGCTACACTATCTGCATTGTCTCCTGCTTTTAGACCAGGAACATTGGTTGATAAAATTTCAGCCTTATAGCCACTTAGCTTAGGAGAAGTTACAGCAGTATAGTTGACAGTCTCATCGTTTGTCGTTCCTGCTACTCTCCATCCTGTATCAGCTTTACCATCGCCATCGATATCACCAACATTGTATTTTGCTTTACTGTAAGCAGTCAAGAATTCATCACCATTACTTACAGTTGAATTCTTCAAAACATCTTTAAATTGGTCCTGATCAATGGCAACCTCAAGAGTACGATTCCAATCAGATGATTGAATGACGTCATCTTTAACTGGTGTGCCATCTTCATAAACGTATTTGATAACATTTTTATGGATAGCTGTAGGATTAATTGTGGAACCATTCGAAATCCAAATGTTTTGACGGTTATCACCAACAGGGTCGATACCATATGTTCTGTCAGTTGCTGAGATACCACCTGTAGATGAACCTGTTGGAACTGATTGTGCATTTGCAGGATTAATATCAGCATGGTTACTTTGGAAACCGGCAATACTCAATGCTCCACCTTGGATATTAGTCCAAACAGAACTTTGCTTATTACGACTTTGTGCATCTCTACCATCTTTATTCAATGAATAAACAGTATATGTTCCAAGCCCTGGATTAACGAGTGTTCCTGTCGGACCGTTAAATTCTACTCGGTTACCTGAGCTAGCTGATTTATTCGAAATATAAAGAATATTACCATGACCAATATCTTCAGGATTGTTACCTTGAGGAGTAGATGCTGGCAATTTACCTGTCACTTCTCCGGCTGAAAGACCATCTGATCTAGTATAACGTAGTAATGAGACATAAAGCGGATTGTTAAATTGGAAGAAGGTATTAGAACTATTTCCCAACGCTACTGAAATCAATTCAGCATAGTAGTTAGTATTATCGTCTCGAATATCTACGATAGACCCCTTATTAGCCTGGAATAATGGTTGATCCTTTCGGCCATTTTCAGAACCAAGTGAAATAACATCGTCCCAAGCATTATCACCGCGATCATCCATTTGTACACGGAATGTTGCATAGTCATCTACGACAATGCGACCATTTTCATTTAGACCAATATAGTTATAGCCGTCATAACTTCCTGAAGGTCCTCCACCACTCTTAGGACCTTTACCTACTGAGTGGAATGTATTGGTAGAATTTTTACCAAAATTAACTTTTGAATTATTACCAAGGTCAATCGCAACACCGCGGCCTTTATTTTCAAAACGAACTTTAGAAGTTGCACCTGTTGTAAACTCAGCATTATTACCGGCCATCACACCATCACGACCATTTAATTCAAAGGTCGCACCGTCTCCGATAATAACTTTACTTGGTCCATTCTTACGATTGCTATTTCCAGCACCATAACCACCGAAACGATCTTTATCTGTTACACCATCTCCAGGTCGATTGATACCAAGCGAAATACCTTGTCCGATACTAGTGTTAAGTACAAGTTTTGACTCTTTACCTGTTTCTACTGTACCGCCATCTGCCATAAAGATACCAGCATTATGATATCGAGCAGTATCTGTAGCATTGTCAGTGTTCATATTAATGGTTAGGTTAGCTCTATCTTGAACACTAACTTTAGCGCCACTTTCAAGAGTGATTGCATCCCCTTGAGAAGAACGGTTAAGTGTTAGACTAGCCCCCTCAGAAACAATGACAGCTTTAGCATCATGAATGTTTGATTCACGACGTTTATCTGATCTACCAGCTTGTCCCACGTTACGTTGAACATACTGAGTTTGTCCATTTCCAGATTGATAGCTATCACTAACAGTTGATGTTGTATTTCCTTTAATAACAACATTGGTGTTTCCACCACCACCATAAAGTGACGAACCAACACTGGTTACATTGTCAAAAGTAACAGTATTTGGACCACTTGTCTTAGATAAATCAACAGGTCCCTTTGAGTTAGCTGATGCCAATTTAAGGTTTTTGAAGTTAAGTTCCCAAGCTGCACCAGTTAATTCTAAGGTATTTGACAAAAGATCTAGACTAGCATTTTGATTTTCACCTTTGATTGTAAGTGGACGTGCTTGAGTGTTAATAGTGATTTTACGGTCAACAGATCCTGAACGTCCATTATCTGTATTACCATTATCACCTGCTGCTACGATATTACCTTTAACGGTAATTTCTTTAATACTACTGTCTTGAAGTGCTGCAACAAATTCACTCCAACTAGATACTTCTTTCTGAGCATCTACTGCTACTGTTGATGAAGCTGATGCTGCTGCACTCGTATCACGACGCGTACGACTAGAACGATTAGAATCATCCGAATTAGATGACTTTTGAGTTTTATCAGATGAATTTTCGTGACTATCAGTTTGACTCACTTTATCTGAATGATTCTCAACAGATGATTCTGAAACAGACTCATTAGATTCTTTTACTGTCTCAGCCTGTGTATTTGTTGTTTCTCCTGTTGATGCATCCGCAGAAGTTGTTACACTTGGAGTTAAATCAAGTGTTGCAGATGGTTCAGTAGATGCTGAAACAACAGACGTAGGATCTGTCTGTTGTGCCGTTGTTGTTGAAGTAGTTACTAAACTACTCGAATCATCGCCGGTAACAGATTCCTCTGGTGTTACCGGTGTGTCGGTACTGGCAAGCTCATCAGCTTGTGCACCATGTGCTGCAAACAGTGCCGTTCCCAAAAGCACTGAGCAAACGCCGATTGAATATTTTCTCAAAGAAAAACGTTGGCGTCGATTAAAAAAATCTTTCATCTCATAAATTCCTCCCAATTGAATTATGATTCAATTGCTGTTGCTTAACATTTATGCTGTAACCGTATTCTACCCCTTTATAATTTAACTGTCAATAAAATTTTCTGTTTTTTTACACTAGTACGATTTTTATAACGATACAGTATATATGTCGTTTAACATAATGAAACAAAGATTACAACAAACAATCATCTCGTTTTCATAATTTAACAACACATATCTAACATAGTTATGAAGATTAAAAATTAATAATACATTATAATTTATAATAAATTTATATTATTTGCAGTAAATTAAAATATACCTAATTTATAAAATTTTTGATTGATAAAACGTACTATTTCTTAATGATGTGTCCTACTTTACTATGAAAAGAACACTAAGAGTAGTCAAGATATTTCTCGTCACCAACCAAACACGTACCATCAATGACTTATCACTTTGATGAAAATGGACGAGCGAAGCAATTGTAAGATAAGTCCACAAATCGACTAAAATTATTCTCATTCGTCATACAGATAAACGACAAACAAAAAGTCCAAATCAAACTATTGATTTGGGCTTTTTGGTAGGTAAAGAATTATTGGTCCTTTTTTAATCTTTTTAAATGTTTATATAGACCCAGAGCACGATCCAGTTGCATAGATTCGATAGGACGTTTGCCCTTGATATAGAGATTTCCATTGGTCGCATTCATCAACCCTGTTTTAGCAATGGCATAGCCAGTAATCATGCCACTATAAAGGAATTTTTCCAGTTCATTGACATCTAAAACTCTGCTTGAAGGTTCAAGAATACCAAATTCTGCCTCATAAATCTCGACAAGTCTTTTAAACTTATAGGCTGTTTTTATGGGCATATCTCCGACATTTCCCTTGGCATAATAATGATAGAGATTCTGTGGGCTTAAGTCTGCAGATGCCACCTCTTGACCATTGGGCGAGTAAGGTTGTGATTTAATGAAAGTATTAAGCTTGCCAATATCAATGTGGGAGTCGCTAACATTTTCCTTAGGAACAGGGAAGTCATTCCTATCAACAATCTCCCTTCGTCTTATAGTTGCCAACAATTCATAAGGCTCGACTCTAAGTCTTTTGGAGAATTTTTCCAAAGTATCAAGCGAAACCGTTCCTCTTTGATTGATCAGGTTATAGTTGGTTTGAGCCATACCAGATGAGACTACAAAGGCTGTCATGCGTTCTCTGACTTCCCCCTCATCCATATCTTCCGTGATTTCCAGCTTCTTGCGAATATTGTGCCACAAGTTTTGGGTGACTTGATCAGGATCTCTTGGAAACTCAAAAACTTCATACTGATTGTCTCGAGCTAAGAGCTTTCCAAGTGTAATGTTTTTCCCAGTCACCTTGGCCAGACCATTAGTAATAGTTACAATCTTTGGGATATTTCCCTTAGGCTTGTTCATAAAGAGCATCCGAAGGCTTCCTGATGGAATCCCCGTGGCTTCTGAGAGCTCTCTGTAACTCTTTTTGTCTTTCCAAAATTCCCCCATACGAGCTTTTTCTGCATTTTCCCAGAAAAGCTCCTTAAGGGGTTTGGGGGCATTCAGCTCATCCGAAAATAGTCGTTTTGACATCATTGTCTCCCTCTAAAATTGCTGTTTTAAAATTAGTCCGAATCTATTATCTCATATTTTTAATAAAAATCAAATCATTTCCTAATCAATAATCATTACAATCAGCTAGTCGTTTAGAGTTTTTCTTGGGTTAATTGAGCACAAAAATTCCCCTCGTACTTGAACGAAGGGAGTTATTTGACTAATAATTCCAGTTTACCAAGAGATATATTAAGCTCGAGCCAAACATATCTGCTAAGGCATGAACGAGGAAAAATGGAAGCAAGTTTTTAACCTTGTACTTATAAAGGAAATAATAGAGGAGACCAAAGACCACACCGATAACCAGAGCCCATAGCATGCCCTGATAGGTATGGAAGGAGACACGAACAATGGTTGAAAAGAGCAAGACCAACCACTTATACTTGTCCTTAACCGAGGTCAAGAGTCCTAGGAAGAAAAATTCCTCGTAGAAACCGTTGAGCAGACCATAAGCAATTGCCATAGGTGACAAAGCCATAAACTTATCAATCACAGCCATAGGGCTAATAAATGCTAGAACCTGAGGACTAAAATAATTATATTGTCCTGACAAAGTACTTACCATATCAGCAAATAAGCCCATGATAGCGAAAATAAAGGGTACCCAAAAGAGAACAGACCACTTTAGACGGATTGGCAATTGTTTAAAGTCAAAATGGCGTATCCAGAGATAAATAATCGCTAAGGCTATGAGAATAATCTGCAAGGTGAAATTGCTTGAGTAAACTGCTCCTTCACTGGCTGTATTTGTTGACGTCTCACTGATTGCTGTGGAAAGGCTTGGAGACAAACTGGCCAAATACATCTGTGTCGAACGAACAATAAACTGGCCAAACATAATCAGCGTAACAATACCAATATCAAACCATCTCAGTTCCTTGAGCGGCTGGTCAGGATGAATTTTCTTAAGTAAAGACATGGGCCTTCCCTTCTTTCTAGTATCTTCATCGAAGACTGGTTTATTTTTTAAGGTTATTATAAGCCACAAACCTTAAAGTAACACTAAAATTTGCAGTAAGATTAGTATTTCATTCAAGGAAAGAAAAAAGCAAGGGAAAGCATGTTTCCTTTGCTTCAAACACCTTATTAATCATTCTTTTTGACTACGCTAACTAAGACAAGGAGTTGGAAAATAGCTAAAGCAAATAAGACCATAAAGCCATTTCGACTACCTTGAGCCGTTGCTTGTGCAAAGTCAATCTTGTGATTAGCTTGACTCATGGCAACAATTAGAGAGGCTAGGGTTGTTCCCACTGCACCTGCAAATTGTTGGAGCGTGTTAAAGATGGCATTGGCATCAGCGCGTTGATCTAGCGACAGTTGTTTCTGTCCATTGGTCATGACATTACCAAAGGAAACGCCAAGCCCCGTCATGAAAATCATGTAAAAGACGAGGATTAAAGTATTTGAAAGAGAGAGACCAAACAAGCTAAATAACAACTGAGCGAGTACGATCAGGATCGCTCCAATCAGAATCGGTTTACGAGCCCCCATCTTATCTAAAATGATACCCGAGAACGGAGCGAATCCTGCACCGATAATAGCACCTGGAAGCAACATTAAGGCTGCAGAAGTTGTATTCGAGTGATTAACCAATTGCACATAGTTTGGCAAGAGAAAACTCATCGCAAGGGATCCCAATTGGAAAGAGAAGAAAGCGATGATATGACCTGTCAGTTTACGATTTTTCAAAATGGAGAGATTTATAATAGGGTTGTCCAATGTTGTTGAACGCCAAATCAAAAGGACAAGACCTAAGATACCAATCAAAAGCCAACCAAGAACTGAGAAACTAAAGAAAGCATGGTCAACAACCCCATGAATGCCTAAAATCAAGCCCAAGAAAAGAAAGATGGTAGCCAGGAGACTGAGGATATCTAAAGATTCACGTTGCACCTCACTCTTTTGCTCAATTGAGCGAATCCCTGCAATCAGTGAAGCCAGGAGAATAGGAAACTGGACGAGGAAGATAGAACGCCAACCAAAGTGTGCTGTCAAGAGACCACCAACAGTCGGTCCAATGGCCGGTGCAACGGCTGTAATCAGTGTCCCAACTCCCATCATAAGACCAATCTTTCGACTCGGTACCTGCTCTAAAATGATGTTAAACATGAGAGGTAGGGCAAAACCAACACCCATCCCTTGAACCAATCGTCCCAAAACAACAAAGCCGAAAATAGGGGCTATAAAGTCGATGAGAACACCTAAAATAGACAATAGGTTGGCGACCAGAAAGATGGTTTTCATCTTAAACGAGCGCTTGAGATAGGCAGATAGGGGCACCACGCAAGCAACGACTAATAGGTAAATGGTTGTAACCCACTGTACTGTTGACGTATTAACCGAAAATGCCTTCATCAATACAGGAAAGGTGATGTTCATAGCTGTTTCACCAGCCACTCCACAAAAAGAAAGGATTCCTGTCGCAAAGATGGCACACAGGATCTTGGTGGAGATTTTTTCTTCTGACATGAGTATTTGTTCCTCCTATATAAACTTAAATATTGCGGTAGTGTTGTAAGATTTTGAGAAAGACTTCTCTCTCTTCAGCTGAAAATTGCTGGGCAAACTCTTCCTCTTCTTTACGAAGATAGGATTGACAGGCAGACGCGATTTTTACCGCCTTATCCGTTAAAACAACCGCTTTTTGCCTAGCGTCTTTCGATGAGGTATGTCGTTCGATAAGGCCTTTTTTCTCCATCCGCTGTAAGAGAACTGTCGTTGTCGAACGCTGAATCTCAAATTCGTGCTCAATGTCACGTTGAAATACCTCATGATTAGCATGATTGGTTATAAAATCGATAATGGCCATCTGATTTCCAGTCAAATCATACTGCCTAGCAAACTGATCAAAGTGGCGCATCATATTGTTATTGGCTTGCTTCAACAAGCGTCCAAAGTGGTCCAAAAAACAACTCCTTAACTACATTGTTAGCTAACTAGCGATTAACAGTATAGTAGAATTATTAACTCAAGTCAATAGATTCTTTCAAAAAATAGAAAAACTCAAGGACTTAAATCCTTGAGTTGCTTCATTTAGTCTTTCTTTACAGGAATTTCCTTAATAACACGCGCTGGGTTTCCACCTAGCACCACATTGTCACCAAAGGACTTAGTCACAACAGCGCCTGCCCCAACCACTACATTATCCCCTAGGGTAACACCAGGAAGGATGGTCACGCCTCCACCAGCCCAGAAATTATCACCAATCGTAATAGGTGCTCCGTACTCAATGCCTGAATTACGTTCAGTTGGATCAAGCGGATGAAGAGGTGTTAGAAACTGACAATTCGGACCAATCATAGCATTGTCACCAATCCTGATAGGACAGACGTCTAGCATAGTCAAGTTCCAGTTAGAATAAAAATTTTCACCGATATGGATATTAACACCGTAATCCGTAACGAACTGAGGATTCATGGCAACATTTTCACCAGTCGAACCAAACCAAGATTTGACAATCTCTGCCCTCTTGAGGCGATCAGGTTCAGCATTAAAGGCCCATTGTTTTTCTCTTGAGCTGGCCGCTAGAGCACGTAACTCAGGATCGCTTGGTTTATAAAAGTCACCTGCAATCATTTTTTCATATTCAGTTGGCATGGCATACTCCTTTTTGCTTCTTCTCCTATATTGTAGTATAGAAGTGATGTTACCACAAGTGAGACTCCCATACAAAAGTATGTAAAGTCTTTATTCTACTTAATTATATATCGATGGTCTCACCTACAGCTAAAACCCTATAGCCTGCTGCTTCAACTTCTTTTTTAGTTGTCTTGTAATGACTATAATCATCTATATGAATGGGATAAATCCTTTTAGGTTGAAGGAGATCTTTCATTCGATTTAACATCTTCAAGTCCATGGTAAATGGTCCACCAAATGAACCTGATTTTACAGCACCTAAATTAGCAAATATGGCATCTATATTTTTAGGAACATTTTTTGTTAAGTCTGGGTACAAAACAGTATCACCAGTAAAATACATGACTTTAGTTTCTGACGAACTTGTAATTGATATTTGATAACCATTCACTTTACCAACAATCTTTCGTATGATGTAGTTGCTGGCATGATAAGCTGGTAAAGCTTTAATGGTGATACAGTAGTCAGCGACTTGAAATGATTGTTCTTCTCCCCATTTTAAAACACTATTATTTAAGCATGACACGCCATTTAAGATTTTCTTATTAGGAGAAATGACTGTTTTACCCTTCAAATAATCTTTCCCTACATCATCCAAATGATCTTGATGCCCATGAGTAATTAGCCATACATCAACTTTACTAAGAAGAGACTTATCCTTATGAACATCAGTTTGTTTCTCGGAGACAAATCCTTTAAACCGTACCAAGGTTCCTTTAGGAGACAAGTCAGGATCAATCCCGATATAAAATTGATTATCAATGGAGATAACGCCACATGCAACACCACAATAAGTAAACGAAATAGACATAGTACCTCTTTTTTAAAACAAGCTGTAAGTTGAATTTAACAGTATTTGAATGAACATTTAAGTACATAACACTTGTAACTAGATTATAGTTTTTATCGTCAATTTAATCAATGTCTGTTTATGTTTCGACACCTTCTTTTACATTTATAATGCTAAGTTTCCACAGACCTCAGTTAGTTAATCCACAAAAAAATCCCAAGTGCCATAAGCAACTTGAGATTTTCTTTCTGTCTGGGCATGCCTGAGTCATTCAGGTCTTTATATTATTTGTCTTTTTGATCTTTGTGATCTTTTTTATTTTTCTTCTTACGTCCGTTGCGGCCAAGTCCTAGACCTGTTACCGATACGGTGAAGCCTGCGATATTGATGGTTTCTTCAATCTTACCTTTGCTTGCTTCTTCCTCATTTGAGAGATTAATTGGCATCTTGTGTTTAGAGCCATTACCCTCAGCTTGACTTGAAACCGGTGCTTCAAAGTCGTCGCCTGGTCCATAAGTGACTGGTCCCTCATGAGATTCCACTTGTTCTTCGACCTGGTCGAGAACTTCTAGGTCTTGAACCTCTTCAACAACGATATCGTCTGCCTTGTTTTCTTTAGGTTTACCATTGATATCACCTGTAAGCGGGATATAAACAACGGTTTCTTCAAGGTTACGTTGACCTACTGTCTTACCTTCAACCTTGTCCTTATCAGCGCTATAGCCTTCTACTTCAGGGGTGATAACTGTTTCAAACTGACCTTTATTTGAAGTCCAGTAGCTTGAACCAAGCTCTTCACCTGTAACCTTATCAATAGTCAAGCTACGTGTCCATTGAGCAGTTTGGATGTTATTGGCAGGAAGTTCTGCTTGTCCATCGCTAGATGTGTAGAGAACTGTGAAGGTTACATCTTTAATATAGCTTTCACGTTCTGGCCATTTAGCACCATCAGGATTTGCTGGGTTGATTGGTGTACCAGCTTCTTGGATGTTATCTGGACCTACTTGAACAGTACCATGACGAAGGGTAACCATGAAGTTTTGGTCAACATGTGAATCACCATCAAAGATAACACCGTTTGTGAAACCATCCGCAAGGAGGGTATAACCACGATCACTGTAGTACTTGATGCGCTCGATTGTTGAGTAATCGATAACTTCGCCTGATTTACCAAGCAAGTCAACCACTTCAAGTTTCTTACGAGTTGTGCCATCAACATAAGTAACTGTAGCTTTCTGAGCATCCTTAAGGTAAGTTACTACTTCCATGATTTCAGGTGTTTCTACAGAAACATCTGTCATTTCAGCTACTTCCATACGGTCTGGTGTAAATCCAACAACCTCTGGAGAAGGAACAGCTGAGAAGCCAGCTTGAGTACTTGACCATGCTTCATAATTGATAGCGCCTGTCACAAGGTTAACATTAGCCAAACGTTTGAAATCAAGAACTTCAACGTAGTCATCGCTAGCCAAACCACCTTCTTCGAAGACATACTGGATGGTACGTGTCACATCGGCACGGTTTTCAAGCATCTCTACGCTATTTGGCCAAACTGGGCTATTCACATCATTTGGATCTACGACTTCACCTGCAACTGGTGCTGGCATATCTGGGTCGATAAGAACCAAACGTTCACGAAGAACCACTTCGAAGACTTGGTCAAAGTCAGAGTCACCATTGTAAGTGTGGTCAAAGGCTTCTGCATAACCATCGTTGACAAGTTCATAACCTTGTTTGAGCAAGTTTGCGATTTGTTCATCAGTAGAGTAGTCAATCTTCTCACCTGAGCTTCCAACGACAACATCACGAGTCAATTCTGACTTATCAAGCTCATTCATGTAAAGGATAATAGCTTTTTGCTCATCCTTAGCATAAACCACGTTGGTATCTTGACCTGGGTGTTCTGGAGTAATAAAGGCCTTTTCAGAAATGTAACCAAGAACATCTGGAACGACTGTTTCCATAGCCATGGTTGGATCTTCAGGATCGTTGTTGTAGCTTGGAGTAGGTGCATTTTCAATAGGTGTACCATACTCATCTACTGGAATAATCTTACCAAGTTCTGTGTAAGTTACTGTATCTTCCACTTCTGGAAGGTCTGGGCGAACTTCAAGTCCACCAGCTTGACGTTTATCTGCATAGAAGCCTTCAACTACTGGAACTTCTACAACATCATAAGTGAAGCTTTCTTGATCCCAAGTGCTTGTTTGTTCCACTTGGTTAAACTTACCGTGGAAGCTAAAGCTATCTTGAATGTTGATAACTGGATCTTTGTAGCCTGCACCTTGGAAGGTAACCGTTTGTTTCGTATCTTGTGTGATATCATCCAAGATTGGTTCGTAAACCAAGGTTTGATCCAGGCTGAGGTCAATTGGCAATACCAATTCACTTTCAGCTTGGTAGCCAGCAACTTGTGGTGCTGGTGTTTCAATAACTTGCGTAGCATCTTGAGGATCATTAGCATAATGAACTGGTTCTGCATCCGCGATTGGATTACCAAAGGTATCAACAGGGATAATCTTACCGAGTTCTTTATAGACAACACTGTCTGTAGCTTCTGGTTTATCAGGTGTAACAACCTGCATACCAGCCACTGCCTTGTCCGCATAGTAACCTTCGATAACTGGGACATTAACCTTAGCAAAGGTATAGCTGTCTTGATCCCAAGTGTAAGTGTCTTCTGCTTGATTGTACTTACCAGTGAAAGTAAAGTCAGACTGGATATTAACAGACGGTGTTGCTTCGCCAGCTCCTTTGAAGAAGACCGTTTGCAAGGTTGGTTGCGTTACATCTTCAAGGATTGGAGCGTACTCAACAAGAATATCGTCTGTCAAGCTCTCAGGCATGACACTTTGTTGCATTGGACGATAACCCGGAATGTGAGGAACAAGTGTCTCACTAACCTTAGTTGGGTTATTGGCATCGTTGTTGAAGGTTGGCGTTGGAACGTTTGGAATCAAGCGTCCATTCGCATCAATAGGAATAATCTTACCAAGTGGAACGTAGGTAATGGTTTCTTCGATGTTATCTTCAGTAACCTCTCTACCTTTTACTTCTACTCTATCCGCAAAATAGCCTAAAACAACTGGTGCATAGATATCATAATACTTGGTTTTGTTTGGAGACCACTCTGTCTCATCAACAAGCTCACCTGTGACCTTGTCAAAGGTAAGGGTACGGACCCAATAAGCCTTTTGCACATCGGCATCCGGTAAATCCGCATTGCCGTCTGTACTCTTGTAAAAGACTGTGAAGCTTACTTCTTTCTCGTAAGCATACTTAGATGGCCACTTAGGTCCATCTGGATTATTAGGATTGATTGGAGTATCTGGGACTTGTTCATGGTCAGGCCCTACCTTGGCAACATCGTGTTGCAAGAGGACAAACCACTCTTGATCATCAATATCCTTGTCATCAAAAATGGCATCTTTAGGGAATTCGTCCTGAATCAAGTCATATCCCATGTCCTTGAAAGTCTTGATACGTGTTGCTGTTCCGTATTCAATCGCTTCACCCAATTCACCGGTCAACTGGTCACTAACCAAGTAAGCACCGGTAGTTTCATCAATATAAGTGATGCTGGCTTTCTTGAAAATTTTACGATACACAACCGGAGTATCCCCTCCTGGTTTGTTCGGTACTACACTTTTAATATCTGTCATATAATCTTGAACAGCTGGTGTTGCTGTCTCACCCGCCTTTCGTGGATCTTTTTTGTTATTGTTATACTGCTTAGTCAAAGCACCTGGAATATATTCCCCATCTTCTGTCACAGGGATAATGCGTCCCAATTTCCTATAGGTCACATGTTCCGTTACCGTTGGCACATAGGGTGTGACAACGTTAAAACCCGCTTCCTTTTGGTCAGCGAAATAGCCCTGGACAACTGGTACCGATATCTTAGGATAGGTATAACTGTCCTTGTCCCATTCGATTAAGCCAGTCTTCCTATCTCTAGTTCCTGTAAAGACATGGTTTTCCATGACTTCAGGGTCTGGAGTTTTAGAATCTGCTCCTTGAAAAATAATCTCTTGCTTAGATGGAATCCTCACGGTTTCCGATTGGGCATGATTATCAAAGAGGGCTTCGTCAGCTCTAGCAAAATCTAATGGAGAGGGGGCACTGTGGTCAGAGCGACTTTTTGGGTTAGTCAATAATTTAGAAAGATCTATAGTATCAACTAAATCAGAGTCCGCTGATTTATGTGCAATATGCTCTTCGGCAGTTCTTGCTGCTGCTTCAGTCGCATCTTCCCTATAGGCTCTCAAAAATACTCCCCCTTTCTTCTTTTTATGAGAAATAAAATCCTATACTTGCTAAGTTCTCATGGAAATCTTTTCTATTAAGATTTCATTTTCCCTCGGAGAAGATAACAAGTTCTTATCAAAGATTAAAATTTTTGATATCTCTTATATATACTATAATACGAGAATCGAATTTTTACAAGTAAGGTGTAAGAACTTTAATCATTTTAACCCCTAAGTGAAAAAATAGCGCTTTAATGTGCAATATCTATCAAGTAGTTTATGAAAGTGACATCAAAATGAGATTAGCCCGACAACTTAAATGATGAGTCTTTAATGGAGTTTTCTCTCCCTAAAGACACTCTCATAAGAAATAGACTATAAACTATCACAACTACTTCTCATCTTTGAAAGACTAGAACCTTACCTCAGTTGTAAGGGAACAACCTAAGAGAATGGCACAGAGAAGGTCTGTGCCTAGTCCTCGACTATGGAATGCCAATGAATAACTAGCATTACTTTTAGTATAGATTGACTTTTACGCTTCGTCAATAGATTGGAACCATTTAATGAAATTCCCCAGTTTCTCAAGTTTCTCGTATTAAGTTATAAATAACTAATAGCTTTTTTAGCATGATTACTTTTTCATGGAACTACAGATGTAATGATTACTATCAGACTATCATGACTAACTCAAGATGGTTTTAAAATCACTTGTTCAGCCATCATTAAATCCTTAACGAAATCCGAACATGCCATAAAAACCGAGACTACTGTCTCGGTTCATACAGTTTGGAAACGATTAGATTTGTCCTCGGCCTTGAGCGTCAAAGTAAACCCACCATCCTGGACTCACTTCAACCCAACGGTTAACAGCCATCTCACCTGAATTTGGATCATAGTAACGAACAACGCCGTTCACACGAACCAAATGACCTTTGATTTGCTTACCATTGTTATCAAAGAGGAGGTTTTGACCATTGATAGTAACCATGCCTTTGACAGCATTACCATTACCATCGAAGTAATACCAGCTACCATCGATTTCATGGAATTGATTACGGTAAAGCTCACCTGAGTTTACATCATAGTAACGAAGGTTGCCATCAACATTAGCCAAAGCACCTTTCACTTGACGACCATTTTGATCAAAGTAGAGGTTTTGACCATTGATATTTTGTGAACCTTTTACGGCTGCTCCATCATTATTGAAGTAAGCCCAAACACCTGGTTCAATTTCAGCAAAACGGTTGCGAGCCATTTCACCTGAGTTTGCATCATAGTAACGGATTGTTCCATTCTCGTTAACAGTACGCCCTTTAACTTGGACACCATTGTTATCGAAGAAGAGCTCTTGACCATTAATGTTTTGGTGGCCTGTTACACGTCTACCATTACCATCATAGTAAGCCCAAACATTGTTACCAATTTGAACAAATTGATTGCGACCTGATGTATTGTTGTTATTGTTGTTATCTGGTTTTGGATCTTGTTTGCCGTTAGCATTCAAGACACCGTTTTCATCATAGTAGAAGACTTGACCTCTACGGTTTTGACGGTAACCATCACGCAATTGCACCCCATTAGCGAGGAAGAAGTATTGTTTACCATCGATAGTCTTTTCACCGATTGCCATGCGACCTGAGTTATCAAAGTAGTAAACATTTCCGTCGTTATCTTTGATGAAGGCATTCTTAGCACGTTTGCCATCGTTATAACGATAGTAAACACTGCCCCAGCTCTTCTCGAACTTACCACTACCATCACCGTTTTGGTTGTTGTTAGTTGATTGGTTGCTTCCGACTACTTTTGGAAGGCTAACTTTACCACCATTTGTACCATAGTAACCACTTAGACCATTCTTAAGCACGTACTCTGAACCACGGTCAAGAATGTTAGTACCATTCATGTACTTCGCAGACCACTGTGTAATTTTCTCGTCAGTAGTCATACGTTTACCAGTAGAGATTTGAACACGGTCAAAGATTTGTGGATAAAGACGTTTCAATTCATCAAGGAAGGCACCACCATATTTACCTTGATAGTCGTTACCAAAAGTACGTGTCTTAGCAGCATAGAGGCTATGATTGATGATTGCGCCGTCTTTAGTTTCACCATAGTTATTAACACGAGTTGCAGTGACTACTTCATCACCCGGAAGGTTGTAGATTTGGTCTGGAACCCAGTCAGCAATCGCTGAAATTCCCACTGCATGGAGGGCTTTAAGAGCTGCCTTCAAGTCAGCCAATGAACCATACTTGTTGTCCTTACTCATGGCAATGTCATAACGGTCTGTGAAAGCATAACCATTTTGGATGACTGAGTCAAGGAAAGTACCATCATCACTTGAAACGTATTGTGGTGCAAGTTCGAATGATGTAATACCCCATGATTTGAAGAGACTAGCATTTTCAGCAATCTTCTTATTAGTGTATTGTGATGGATTTTGAACGAAGTCTTGGAAGTTAGAGAAACCTTCGTAGATAACTTGTGAATCAAGGGCAGCATTTGATTCGTAGACCAAACCACTGCTGTTTTTCTCTTTACTTGGTGCTACACGCACATCTTGAGTTTCAGAAGCTCCTACTGGCACCCAAACAGCAAGGTAACCATCAACTTGAGGATTACGGATACCACGGATTTCGTTTGCATTAAATGTCAAATTACCATTACCATCAGTGTATTTGACAATGCCGTTAGCATCGCTATCATTCAAGTAAGTAGCCACACCATCGTTTGTTGTCAAAAGCAATGGACGATAAGCTTGGTTACGGTGAGCCGCACCCATGTTAATTGTCAAGTTGCTTGTCAAACGAAGGGCTGGTTGGTTTGAAACGATAACTGCCATACCTTGGTTGCGTGTTTCTGCTGTACCAGCATCAGAAGCACTGTTAGCCCCTGTACCATAACGTACAGATGTCAAGACACCTGCAGCATCCCAACCATTAGTATTACCATAACCGATGTAGTTAACCTTCATATCTTGACCGCCGGCTGCATAGCGGATACGGCCTTTCAAGAGGGTTTCAATAGCATCGTAATATGGTGATTTTTGAGCCATATATTGACCATCATCTGTGTACATGTCTCCATAGTAAACACGTGGCACAGTGTCCTTATGCGTAAGCATCAAGGCATATGCTGATGGGATATTATATTGTGTGTATTGCTTGTTAGCACTACGCATGTCTCTGTTGTAGATTTCAAAGGCTTTCTTCATTTCATCAAGAGTGAAGGTATTCCCTGTTGATTGAGGGTTGATTTCATTTTTGATGATTTGACCAATGATTGATTGTACCTCTGAATCGTGGGCACGAACAAATGAGTAGTTAGCCATACGTTTAGAGTTTTCACCACTTTCAGAACGGTCATTTAAACTATTTGAAATGAGTGGTTCAACTCCTGAACGGTTACCAATTGGACGCAAGAGTGAATATACCAATGCCAAGTGCATAGGGTCATCCATTGGCAATTGAGCACCTTTGGTGTCTTCATTGTAGTAGGCATCGTTGTGAGACCATGCTTCCAAGATAGACAAGTGCTTAATAGCTTGTTCTTGGCTTTGATCAGAACCATACTTAGCTTTGAAGTAATCTGAAGCAATTTGGAGAAGGTCGGCATTGACATTATCCACGGCATCGACACGAACACCATCGAAGTTTTCATCTTCAGAACCACCAGTGATAGTACCGATGTTCATGATGTAGTGGAGCCAGTTCAACTGCTCAGCTTGAACCGCAGGGTTTGAGTTATCGATATCATTAGCCAACAAGAACTCGAAACCACCGTTGCTTGTATCCTTGGTATACTTAGGATTGCGTTTACCTGTTTGGCTAGTCGGTGTGCGGTTCAGGAGACGGTAGTCTGAGTTAGCCTGGCTTGTACGACTGTCGTTGTTATAAAGAAGGGCACCACCTTGCAAGTGGTCACTGTTATCAAGGTTTTCAGAAGTTGAATTCCAACCAGGTTGAGTCTTCACGAAATTTTTGATAGTTGTACGCAACCAGTTAGTGTTGCCTTCACGCGCAATACGTTCCTCAATACGCTTTTGAACTTCAAGCGCTGCTTGGTCCATTTGAGTTTGTGAACTGTATGATGTGTAGGTTTGATTCGTACCAAGACCTTGCTCCTTCATGTAGTTAAGGTAGCTCGCTTGGACAGCCTTGCTTGGCCACCAAACCGTAAGCAATGGACGTTTGTCATTTTCAGTTGAGGCAGTCCACTCTTTACCGTCTTTCAGGATTTCTTTTGGACGGTACCATGTGTTGGCAGTGAAGTAACCGTCAACAAGTTCGATATCTTTATCAGTTGTACCATAAAAGGCATTTTTATCACCATTTACAGTAACGTTTGTGTTTGTGCTGTCAGCTGATGAACCTGTTCCGCCGTTCTTGTCGAAACGGTAATCTTTTTGGTTAGACAATTCACCGGTCTCAGCGTTGAAGTATTGGCTTCCGCCGTTACGTTCAAGGACGTAGTTCTTACGAATAGTGCCGTCATCTTCAACGTAGTATTGTTTTCCATCAATTGTTTTGATGTGGCTTGGACCATCAGTTACAACATTGTTAGTTGCTGGAAGGTCGTTATTTACTACTGTGACCGTATTGTTAGCATTGTTATTATTACCAGCAACTGGTGTGGCACGACGGCCTCCTGTTGGACCACGGCGGGCACCAGTCGCACGACGTTCACGTGTCGCTGCACGGTCTGTAACTGTTGTTGTATCAGTTGTAGTATTGTTATTTGTTGTATCAACAGCATTCGCTACAACTGTATTTGTTGTATCAGTTGTCAAATCGAAAGTTGCTGTTGGAGCTGCTTGGTCAGTTGCGACATCGTTTGTCGTTGCAACTGCTGTAGTTGGATCCTGAGCAGCCGTTGTATCGTTAGATACAGTACCCGTATCAACAGTAATATCGGGGATGGCTACAGTAGCATCTGTGTGTTCATCGGCCTGAACGACACCGTCGTTAGTCCCTAATGAAACAGCTGAGACTGCACCGAGTGACATCCCTGTAACTGCGATGGTTACCCATTGTTTCTTAACTTTGTGCATCTTATAATGTACTTTTTTGTCCATAATAAAAAGACTCCTTTTTCCCATTTATAGCTTCATTCTAAATCATTGAAAGCTTTTTTTCAATAAGATTCGATAAATTTTCATAATTTTTAGAAAAGTCCTTTTATTACTTTAATGACATTAGTTTTAAATGAGTGTTTAGCATTATAAACATGCTCATTTTAGTGTTGTTGAGAAAAAGATAACTGACACTCTATAGATATTTAGAATGATTATTGATAAGGTACTTCTTTTAATGGGATTACAAGGAAATCTAATGAAAATTCACAAAATCCTTAAGGCACTTCTCTCAAAGCTACAAAAAATACCATCCTTACCAAACCATTAGGTCTGTTAAGATGGTGTCTTTTTTAGTCTAGCTTCTCATATAAAAACTAAATTCTAACTATCTAAGCCATTCATTACTTAGTGAGGTGTAAGGGCTTTAAATTGGGACCTATAGTGCCAGTAAGAAAGCAGAACACGAGCAACAATTCATCTTATAAAAATGGCTCAAAAGCCTATCGATCTTGCTGAAACTAAGGAAAAAAAAGGAGTATAATAAAGGTGAAAAGAGTTAAACTATTTAGATACAAATAGAGGGGTAGGTGAGAAAGATGTCAGTACAACATACAAACTTCAATACAAGCCAAGATAAGGGTAAGACTGGTCAAGAGTTCAATAATCAAGAGCTCATTAAGAAGAATGCTCCAGACAACAGGGCTGCTTCTATTTTCCTTGCAGTCGCCTTTTATTTTGCTATCGTTTATTTTGCCATGCTTTTGTTAAATCCTTGGGGAATTCTTGTGATGATTTTCCTAGCATTTAGCTTTATTTGGTATATAATAGCAACCATATTCGTATGGATAGGGCGTAAAAAAGGTAATAAAAACTTCTTATACATAAGCATTGCTTTTTATCTACTCTCAATCCCTTTTGCTACTGAGGCTTTTCGAACTGTACCGATTATGTTAACTATTCTCGTAACTGTGGGAACAGTGATGTATAAACAAGATAATGAGCAAACCAACAAATAGGAGTCCATGTTTAAGTGGTCTCCTATTTTTATGTAGTCGTTAGTATTTCAAAAGGTTTGTTCCATTTTGAAACTATCACAACATCTCCAAATCAAAAAACACCTTCTAGCTAGAATGGTTAGCTAACATGAAGGTATTTTTTTGTGCTTATCTGAGCATTGCAAAGACTATTACAATTCTGAAATACGAATAATCTTCGACCTATTCTTCATCTTTCTTACGTTTAGCAAGAAAGGCGAGACCTGTTGCAGTTGCCAAAGCACCAAATGCCATTGACAATGATGAGTTTTCCTCACCAGTCTTAGGAAGCGCTTGGCTACCACGTTTGTGCTTAGGATCTTTCACTTCAGAAGTTGATTCTGAGGCACTTGTTGAGGCAGAAGTTGAAAGACTTGCTGAAGTACTCAATGATGTTGAAGCACTTGTGCTTTCAGAGGCACTCAAGAATGCTGATGTAGAAGCTGACTCTGATACTGAAACTCTTGATGAAGCGGATTCTGAGACTGAGGTACTTGTTGATGCTGAGTCAGACGTGCTGGCTGATTCTGACGCACCTACTGAGGCTGATGTAGATACTGAAGCTGAGGCGCTCGCGGGTTCTGAGGCAGAGACTGAAGCTGATGTGCTTGCTGATACTGACTCTGATGCACTTACACTTTGTGATTCGCTCAACGATAAAGACTCACTTGCTGAAGCGGATTCTGATGTAGATACACTTACTGAAGTTGATACTGAGGCGGAGACTGATGCAGACAATGACGCAGATACACTTGTTGAGGCTGAAAGACTTGCTGATGTACTCAACGAAGTTGAAATACTTGTTGAAGTGCTTGTGCTTTCAGAGGCACTCAAGGATGCTGATGTAGAAGCAGATTCTGAAGTAGATGATAAAGCTGATGTGCTCTCTGATTCTGAGGCAGAGACTGAAGCGGATGCGCTCGATGAAGTCAATTCTGATTCAGAGATTGAAGCAGAGACGCTTGATGATACAGACTCTGATACACTTTCACTTTGTGATTCGCTCAACGATACAGACTCACTTGTTGAAATCGAAGCACTTACTGAGGCTGATTGTGATTCAGACACAGACGCACTCGCTGAAACTGACTCTGAGGCACTTATTGATTCTGATGCGCTTGCTGAAGTCGACGCTGAGACGCTAGCCGAAGTCGATTCTGAGGCAGAAACTGAAGCGGATTCTGAGACAGAGGCACTTGTTGAGACTGACTCAGACGTGCTGGCTGATGCTGATAGAGATACACTTGCACTTTGTAATTCGCTCAACGATACAGACTCACTTGTTGAAATCAAAGCACTTACTGATGCTGATACTGAGTTTGAAACAGACTGTGAGGCTGAAATTGACTCACTTACTGAGGCTGAATCTGACTCAGAGGCTGATTCAGATGCACTTGCTGAGGCTAACGCAGAGGCTGACTCTGAGGCACTTGCTGATTCTGACTCAGATACTGAAACTGATGTGCTTACTGAGACTGATGCACTTTCACTTTGCGACTCACTCAACGATACAGACTCACTTGTTGATTCTGACGTTGAGACTGATGCACTTTCTGATGCAGACACTGAATTAGAAACTGATTGTGATCCTGAAACAGATGCACTCAATGACGCCGACTCACTCAAGGAGGCTGATTCAGAAGCCAAAACTGATGCACTTGTGCTCTGTGATTCACTCAAGGATACAGACTCACTAGCTGAAACTGAAGCACTTAATGATGCTGATTCTGAGTTTGACTCAGATTGTGATGTTGACGTTGATTCACTCTCTGAAGTCGAAACTGAATTCGATACTGATTGTGATTCTGATACATAGGCTGAGACTGAAGCTGAAACTGAGTTTGAAATAGACTGTGATGCTGAGACTGAAGCACTTTCTGATGCAGACACTGAATTAGAGACTGATTGTGATCCTGAAACAGATGCACTCAATGACGCTGACTCACTCAATGATGCTGAATTAGATGTCGAAAGCGATTCACTAGCTGAAATGAAGCTTGAAGCCGAGTTCGAAATAGACTCAACAGTTGAAATGATTGTAGAAATTGAAGCACTGAAGGCTTGAGATTGACTTTCAAATACAGAAGCACTTAATGAGCTCGATGTACTCAATGATTCTGATTCAGAAGCCGAAACTGTTGCACTCGTGCTCTGCGATTCACTCAATGATGCTGACTCACTAGCTGAAACTGATGCACTTACTGAGGCTGATTCTGAATTTGAGGCAGATTGTGAGGCTGAAACAGACGCACTTACTGACGCTGATTCTGAATTTGAGGCTGATTGTGAGGCTGAAACTGATGCACTCAACGACGCTGACTCACTCAAGGAGGCTGAGTTAGATGTCGAAAGCGATTCACTTGTTGAAATGAAGCTTGAAGCCGAGTTCGAAATAGAGTCAACAGTTGAAATGATTATAGAAATTGAAGCACTGAAGGCTTGAGACTGACTTTCAAATACAGAAACACTCAAAGAGCTTGACGTACTCAATGATACTGATTCAGAAGCCGAAACTGATGCACTTGTGCTCTGTGATTCACTCAATGATGCTGACTCACTAGCTGAAACTGATGCACTCAACGACGCTGAATCTGAATTAGAAACAGAATGTGATTCTGAAATTGATTCACTTACTGACGATGACTCGGAAGTTGAAACAAACTGTGATTCCGAAACTGACTCACTTGTTGAAGCTGACTCGGAAGTTGAAACAGACTGTGACTCTGAAATTGAAGCACTTACTGAGGCTGAAGTTGAATTCGACTCTGATTGTGACTCAGAGATTGATTCGCTTACAGACGCGGATTCTGAAGTAGACAATGATTGTGATTCTGAAATCGACTCACTTGCAGATGCAGACTCGGAATTAGACAATGATTGTGATTCGCTTACTGATGCACTTGCTGATGCTGACTCTGAGTTTGAAACGAATTGTGATTCTGAAACTGAAGCACTTGTTGAAGCTGATTCTGAATTTGAGGCAGATTGTGATTCTGAGATAGATTCACTTACTGACGCTGATTCTGAAGTTGAGGCAGATTGCGATTCCGAAACAGACGCACTGATTGACGCTGAGACTGAATTCGATTCGGATTGTGAAGCTGACGTTGATTCACTCTCTGAAGCTGAGACTGAATTTGATTCCAACTGTGATGTGCTTACTGATGCGCTTTCTGACGCAGAAACTGAATTTGACTCCGATTGTGATTCAGACACTGATGCACTCTCTGATGCTGAAACTGAGTTTGATTCAGACTGTGAAGCTGATGTCGACTCGCTCTCTGAGGCTAAAGCTGAGTTTGAAACAGACTGTGATTCAGAAACTGACGCACTCTCTGATGCTGATTCAGAATTAGACACTGATTGTGATTCTGAGATAGATTCACTTACTGACACTGACTCGGAATTAGACACTGATTGTGATTCGCTTACTGATGCACTTGCTGATGCGGATTCTGAATTAGACACTGATTGTGATTCTGAGATTGAAGCACTTAAAGACGCTGACTCGGAAGTTGAAGCAGACTGTGATTCTGAAATTGAAGCACTTACTGAGGATGAAGTTGAGTTTGAAACTGATTGTGACTCACTAATTGATTCGCTTACAGAAGCTGACTCTGAGTTTGAAACAGACTGTGAGACTGAAATTGATTCACTTACTGAGGCTGATTCTGAGTTGGAAACAGACTGTGAGACTGAAATTGATTCACTTACTGACGATGATTCTGAATTAGACACTGATTGTGATTCAGACACTGACGCACTCAATGATGCTGACCCAGAATTTGAAACAGACTGTGATTCTGAAACTGAAGCACTCTCTGAGGCTGACTCTGAATTAGAAACAGATTGTGATTCAGAGATTGAAGCACTTTCTGAAGATGATTCTGAGTTTGAGACAGACTGTGACTCTGAAACTGAAACACTCTCTGAAGCGGACTCTGAGTTTGAAACCAATTGTGACTCAGACACTGATGCACTTGCTGAGGCTGACTCGGAATTTGAGGCAGACTGTGATTCTGAAATTGATTCACTTACTGAGGCTGAAACTGAATTTGATTCTGATTGTGAAGCTGATGTCGATTCACTTTCTGAAGTAGAAACTGAGTTTGACTCTGATTGTGATGTTGATGTTGACGCACTTTCTGAAGCTGAGACTGAATTTGACTCAGATTGTGATTCGCTTACTGAAGCACTTTCTGACGATGACTCTGAGTTTGAAACCAATTGTGATTCTGAAATTGAGACACTGACTGAGGCTGATTCGGAATTAGACACTGACTGTGATTCTGAGACTGATGCACTCTCTGAAGCGGACTCACTTTGTGAGACGCTTGTCTTCAAGGATTCACTCAAAGAACCTGAAACGCTCTCCGATTTCACGGCACTCAAAGATGTACTGGTTGAGGCTGACTGACTTTGTGAGACGCTTGTCTTCAAGGACTCACTCAAGGAACTTGAAACACTTGCTGATTTCTCAACACTCAAAGACGCACTCGTTGAAGCAGACTCACTTTGTGAGACACTCGTCTTCAAAGACTCACTCAAGGAACTTGAAATGCTCGCAGATTTCACGGCACTCAAAGATGTACTTGTTGAGGCTGACTCACTTTGTGAGACGCTCGTCTTCAAGGACTCACTCAAGGAACTTGAAACACTTGCTGATTTCTCAACACTCAAAGACGCACTCGTTGAAGCTGACTCACTTTGTGAGACGCTTGTCTTCAAGGATTCACTCAAGGAACTTGAAATGCTCGCCGATTTCACAGCACTCAAAGACGCACTTGTTGATGCGGATTCACTTTGAGATTGGCTGGTCTTCAAGGACTCACTCAAGGAACTTGAAATGCTCGCCGATTTCACGGCACTCAAAGATGTACTTGTTGAGGCTGATTGACTTTGCGAAACGCTTGTCTTCAAGGATTCACTCAAGGAACTTGAAATGCTCGCCGATTTCACAGCACTCAAAGACGCACTTGTTGATGCGGATTCACTTTGAGATTGGCTGGTCTTCAAGGACTCACTCAAGGAACTTGAAATGCTCGCCGATTTCACGGCACTCAAAGATGTACTTGTTGAGGCTGATTGACTTTGTGAGACGCTAGTCTTCAAGGACTCACTCAAGGAACTTGAAATGCTCGCCGATTTCACGGCACTCAAAGATGCACTCGTTGAAGCTGACTCACTTTGTGAGACGCTGGTCTTCAAGGATTCACTCAAAGAACTTGAAACGCTCGCCGATTTCACGACACTCAAAGATGTACTTGTTGAGGCTGACTCACTTTGCGAAACGCTTGTCTTCAAGGACTCACTTAATGAGCTTGAAACACTCGCTGATTTCACGGCACTCAAAGATGTGCTTGTTGAAGCTGACTCACTTTGTGAGACGCTGGTCTTCAAGGACTCACTCAAGGAACTTGAAATGCTCGCCGATTTCACGACACTCAAAGATGTACTTGTTGAGGCTGACTCACTTTGCGAAACGCTTGTCTTCAAGGACTCACTTAATGAGCTTGAAACACTCGCTGATTTCACGGCACTCAAAGATGTGCTTGTTGAAGCTGACTCACTTTGTGAGACGCTTGTCTTCAAGGACTCACTCAAGGAACTTGAAATGCTCGCAGATTTCACGGCACTCAAAGATGTGCTTGTTGAAGCTGACTCACTTTGCGAAACGCTTGTCTTCAAGGACTCACTCAAGGAACTTGAAATGCTCTCCGATTTCACGGCACTCAATGACGCACTCGCTGAGGCTGATTGACTTTGTGATTTTGAAACACTCTGTTGTGCTGATAAACTCAAGGAACTTGAGACACTTTTTGAGGCAACCGTACTCAATGAAAGGCTGGTCGACGCAGACTGCTTAGCGGACTCACTTCGACTTTGAGAAATCGATTCCTGCTTAGACTGACTGGCACTTTGCGACACTGACTGGCTGTGATCACTATCCGACAATTTCACCGTCACAACATTCGTCGTACTGTCTTTATAAGTAATCGTTACCGTACCATCACTATTAACCGTATAAGATTTAATACGGTTGGCAACCTCTGGATTCAAGGCCGACACAGCCGCAATAATCTTGCTTTTATCTGCATCTGTTAATGCAGTCAGGCTGGTCACCTGAATAGTGCTTGTCGGTGCCACACCCGGCGTACGATCTGCTAAGCGTCCCTGAGTAATACGAATCTCACCCAAGCCATTTGGACGGTTCATATTTGAAGCATTGTCGATAGCAGCAACATTACGTTGCCATGTGTTTCGGAAGGAATGGTAAAGATCATCTTTCAAATGAATGGTCGCTGTGATAGTTGCAGGATTGTCACTCGTTGCTGTGATATCTCCCGTAATCGGTGCAATATTACCTGTTCCATACTGGCTACTACCAAAGAAATTTCCGTTCAAGGCATTGTCATTCAAATCGGCTCTTGCAACGACTTTCATTTCTTTAAGTTTGCCACTGTCATCTGTAGCCGTGAAAGTCAAAACAGCATCATCACCAGCATAGATGGTATAGTTTTTCCCACCACCTTCGAGAGGCGTAGACTTAGGTTCCACACCATCGACAGTCAACTTGGCAGTCACTTCAGGACGAGTTCCGTCCGTTACAGCCACGGAATTGCTGGCATCTGAGTATACCGCATAATCATCATACATGATGCGAGCTTTGGCTGTTACACCACCTGTTTGTAACTTAACTGTCGGCGTCACAATCGCTTGACCCGAAGCATCTGCCACTGCTGTTCCCACTTCGTCGTCATTATTGTATAGAACGACTGTAGAACCTGGCTCAGCTCCTGTCACCGTTACAGGTGTCTGCGTGTAAGCCTTGTCTAATAATCTCGTTTCAACCGTTGGTGCTGCAAGTCGTTTCACTGGAGCCGTCACATCATTTGTGGTGTTATCTTTATAAGTAATGGTCACCACACCAGATGCTGAAACCGAATAAGATTTAAAGTCCTTTGAAGTGGCAATATTTGGGTTAGCAGTCTTAAAGGCCTCCCAAACCTTATCTTTTTCGGCTTGAGCGAGATTACTTGTGTCATTAACATAAGTCCCCGTTGTCACAGCCGTAATCGGGTTTCGAATGCCATCATTTTGTGGCAAAACCTGAATACGAAGCGTACGTGTCACTGACTGCTTAGCCGTATTAGTCACTACAAAAGAAACATTATAAATTTTCCCAGGCGTTACGACCTCTGTCTGCCCAACAGTCCCCACAATATTAAAGGCGACTGCACTATTTTTCAATGCAGAGGTCTGAGGCACGTTGATCCCATTCACACGATCACTACCAGAAGCGTAGCCAATGCTTTTAATACTATTTCGTGTAGGAATGGTTTCAACAACATTATAAGCATGATTGATGTAGTCAGAGTTATAAACAGAAATCAAGGCATTGTTAGCCGGACCTAAATTATACTGGGGTGCACGAAGGTTGCTATTAGCATCAATGCGAGAACCATTACGAGGATCACGCTGACCAGATGTCGCACGAAGCACCGCATTGGCAAGACTATTTCTAGCCTGACGAGCCTGACTAATCGTAGGAGCTACATCACCATCACGATCAGCCAGACTGACACGAATGGCACCCAAGGCTTTATCTCCCTTGAGAATAGCAACATCCGTATTTGGCAAATCAACAGCTTGAGCTTTATAGGTATAAATGTCTAAGGCTAAATCCTTGAGACGTTTTTCTTGTTCTAAACGCTCAGCATCAGCCACAACCGAGGCAGCTAGTAGCCCAGTCGCCGTATCAGATAATTTGAGATTCGTTTGCACTTCAGATGTCAAGAAAGCGTTTAACAAGGTTGACTCTGAGCTGACAAGGGACATCCCTACTTTAGTGTCGCTACTACTATCACTCTTGCTAACTGACTGAACAGATGTACTTGTACTATGCTCTGATGATTTTTCAGCTGCGCTCTCTGACAGACTATGTGAAGAAGAATCCGTCTGACTTACTGATTCCGACTTAGAAGCTAATGAAGCTGACAAGGAAGCAGAAAGCGAGGCACTCAATGACAAGGATGTCGATCTTGAAGCTAATTCAGAAGCAGAAACCGATTGGCTGCGTGATAAAGACTCACTCAAAGAAGCCTCCGAAGTCTGACTTGACGCAGTTTCTGATGACTCTTGACTATTTACTTGACTCTCTTGAACACTGGACACAGACTCCATATTTCCAAGAACAACGGAATCAGATGTAGCCAAGAAATCAGTCTTAGCTCCTGCTTCACTTTCCAAAATCGGCTGATCAGTCATTTCATCCGCATGAGCTACTTGAGTCACAACAGAACCACCTAACAAGGCCCCCGTTGCAAGCACTCCCTTAAGCACTGTCTGACCTGAAAAAGCAGGTGCATCCACCTCTACCTGCTGGCCAGCAACAGACGGTGTATCCACACCCCCTCTAAACACCTTGAAAAGACCAAAATTCGACGTCGCCGCACGAAGCCAGTGCTTCCCTGACTTAACCAATTTAAAGCGTGTCACACGATCGGTTTCACGATATTGACCTTCATTCCTTCTAAAAAACATATAAACTCCATTTATTTTTGATTAAAACACTCCTTTAAATTTTATCATAAAATTAAGCAAAAAATCTCATTTCGAGATTGCTTTCTAGCAATTAATCACTTCTTTCAGCCCCCTAAAAATACGATAATAATGGTAACCCTAAGACTTATTAAAACTATTTGTATTTTTAGAATATCCGACTAAAAAAAATCCCCTACCAATTAGGAAATCACTCTAATCGATAGGGGATATTTGATTATCTCGCTAGAAGATAATGATTAAACTTACTAAAACTTAGAAGTCTTCACTTTCTTCTTCGTCTTTCTTACGTTTAGCAAGAAAGGCGAGACCTGTTGCAGTCGACAAAGCACCAAATGCCATTGACAATGATGAGTTTTCCTCACCAGTCTTAGGAAGCGCTTGGCTACCACGTTTGTGCTTAGGATCTTTCACTTCAGAAGTTGATTCTGAGACACTCAATGAGGCAGACACTGAAGCACTTGTTGAGGCAGAGGTTGAAAGACTTGCTGAAGTACTCAATGATGTTGAAATACTTGTTGAAGCACTTGTGCTTTCAGAAGCACTCAAGAATGCTGATGTAGAAGCTGACTCTGATACTGAAGCGGATGCGCTCGCTGACGCTGACTCAGATGCTAAAGCAGATTCAGATGCGCTTACTGATTCTGAGACTGAGACTGAAGCGGATGTACTTGCTGACACTGACGCAGATGCTGATGCAGATTCTGATGCGCTTACTGATTCTGAGGCAGAGACTGAAGCGGATGCGCTCGCTGACGCTGACGCAGATGCTGATGCCGATTCAGATGCGCTTACTGATTCTGACGCTGAGATTGAAGCGGATGCGCTTGCTGAGACTGACGCAGATGCTGATGCCGATTCAGATGCGCTTGCTGATTCTGATGCAGAGACTGAAGCTGATGTGCTTGCTGATTCTGAGGCAGATGCTGACTCAGATGCACTTGCTGATTCTGATGCAGAGACTGAAGCTGATGTGCTTGCTGATTCTGAGGCAAATGCTGACTCAGATGCACTTGCTGATTCTGATGCGCTTGCTGATTCTGAGGCGGAGACTGAAGCTGATGTGCTTGCTGATTCTGAGGCAGATGCCGATTCAGATGCACTTGTTGATTCTGAGACAGAAACTGATGTGCTCGCTGATTCTGATGCAGAGACTGAAGCTGATTCAGAGGCGCTTACTGATTCTGACGTAGATACAGAAACTGATGTGCTTGTTGATTCTGACGCAGAGACTGAAGCGGATGCACTCGCTGACGCTGACACTGAAGC
>OCAB01000230.1_pt1 | contig 21468 bp, 9 predicted proteins | sample 1477071 | NCBI WGS metagenome assembly OCAB01 (sample SAMEA2580275, study PRJEB22360) | human gut metagenome | biome: human gut; feature: human-associated habitat; material: faeces | place: Denmark | collected 2008/2010
CCGCCGGTCCGCCGCCGGCTCCGAGGCCGGATGGTTGCGCGGCTCCCGACGGTTTCGCGCCGTCGGGGGCGGCGTTCTTCTTGCCGGCGGCTCCGGCCACGCCCTTCGCGCCGGCCTTGAGCGCGCCGCCGGCGGCCATGACGCCCATGCCCGCGATTCCGCCGAGCATGGACGGTATGACCCCGCCGCCGCCGACGCTTCCCGCCACGGCCGGGACGATGAGCTTTATCATCGCGGGCAGGAGCACGATGACGCTGACTGTGAGCATGAGGGTGATGGCCTGGCTGTCGTCGCCGTCCGTCGCGGTGACCATGATCGCGCTTCCGGTCGCCATGACGAGCGCGGCGACGGGTTTGTACAAAAGGAAAGCGAACAGCCATCCCATGACCTTGCCGAACGCCTGGCGTCCGGTCTCCATCCAGCTCATCGCCGCCCAGACGGGGGCAACGCCCACCATGATGGGCAGCAGGCCGGCGCGCAGGTAGCAGAACACCTTGCTGATGAGGTTGCAGAACCACACCACGATGGTGAGGACCAGGGCGATAGGCCAGTCGAGGTTGAAGAATTCCGTCGCCGCGAGCGTGTTGTGCTGCCACGAGTCGCGCATCATGTTGGACGCGCTTTTGAGCACGCCCGCGGTCCAGGTGTCCACGGTGTCCTGGAACAGGTTGACGAATCCGGCGAGGCACACGCTGGTGAGCATGGCCCACATGAACGCCTTGCCCAGCGGGACGAGTTCGCGTCCCTCCTGCGTGGTGATGAGTTTGAAGCCGGCGGCGATGACGCCGCAGACGGCCGCGATGATGAGGAACGGGTCGACCTGGAGCCTCACCCAGTCGGACACGAAGAACGAGGCTCCCGATCCGGGCGTCCATGACGCGAGGGCCGGAGTGGAGCGTCCGGCCGTGGCCGTGGGCACGCCGTTGACGACGGTTTTCGTCATGTGGGCCTGTTTGAAGAACGTGAGGGCGATGCTCGCGGCGGACGAGCCCATGAACACGCCCAGGAAGATCCATCCGATCTTGCCCAGCAGGTGTCCATCCATGCCGGCCGAGCCGTTGCCGATCTGCCAGACGATGCGCGCCGCGAGGACCATGAGGCTGATCGCGGCCGCGACGATGAGCACGCCCTGGGCGATATTGAGGTATTTGTTGACGTTCGTGTCCCACGCGTCGTACATGGGCAGCACGGAGTTCTGGAGGGTGGAGACGGTCCCCGACGAGGCGACAAGCGTGTTGCGGCTGGTGCTGAGCCAGTCGATCGTGTCGCCCGACTGCTGCTCGTACATCGTCCACATGGTCTTCTCGAGCCAGCTGAGCTTGCGCTGCTTGTCACACGATCTCGTGGACGAGACGTATGTCCAGGTTCCCGCGCCCTCCGACGCGTCGTCGTCGGAGATCTGCGAGTTGGTCGCGTTGAGCGCGTCGCACTGCGCGGACGGGTTCGCGACGAAGTAGACCTTCGCGGATCCGGCGGCGGCAATCGCGTTCCCTTGGTTCTTGTTGGCCCAGGCGTACTGCGGGCTGCGGATGAGTTTTCCGGGCTTGTTCTGGGGGATCTTCATCGAATACGTGGTCATCACGTCGGAGATCTCCTCGTCGCCGAATTTGAGGTCGTCCTTCAACGCGTCGAAGTTCGGTCCTCCGCAGGCCGCGAGTGACAGGACGGCCGCCAGCGCGAGAAGCATCGCGACGAGGCGGCCCTTGCGCCGGCGCGCCATCCGCTCAGCAGCTTTCCGCGATGGACAGGCCGAGCGCGCTCATGAACGCCAGGGCGCCGGCGACGATGAAGATGCCGACGACCCAGTTGATGAGCTTGTCGAACGTGTCGTCCCTGTCCGGGACGCCGTCGCCCTGCTGGCGGAGCACGTGCACGCCGATGCGGATCAGCGCGACAATCGCGACGACGAGGCCGAGGGCCTTGACCCATCCGAGCGCGGTGCTCACCGGGCTGGAGAATCCAGGCGGAAGGCATGCCTTCGGGTTCGCGAGGTCGGCGAGGACCATGCCGTATGCGGCGGCGGATGCGATGTGTTCAAGCATCATTTCTCCTTTGATGTTCGTTGCTGGTGCGCCTTCCACGGTCGCACATCCCCGACGCCGCGGCGGTGCACGGCGTCTACAAGTTCCCTCATGCCTTCCCGCCCGCTTCGAGGTCAGCGAGCATCCTGGCGTACGCGCGCGGATACGTTTCGGGAAAGCCGTCGAGGTCGAGTCCGCGGATGAAGGGCAGCCTCCACAGCGCGGGCGCGGCGGAGCCGACCAGGAGCGCGCCCTTGCGCAGCTCCCGCGGCGTCTTCGGCAACGGCATGGTGACGGCGACGCCCATGAGGACGGTCCGGCCGAACAGTCCCGCGTTCCAGTCGGCGAGCAGCGCGCGGAGCGCTTCGAGGCCGCGTCCCGTGCACATGGCGCACAGCACGACCCGGCTCGGGAGACGCGGGTCGGCGCTGACCGGCAGGCCGCGTCCCGCGTCCGCGTACCGGTCCCTCGCGCTCATGCGGATTGTGGTGCACCCCGCTCCCCCATGCGCCGCCACCAGCCATACGCGGTCGGCGGTCGGACGGGCCGCGAACGGAGGGACCAGTTGGGTCAGCGCCGGCCGGGGATGCGGTGCCCGGGGCAAAGGCGGTTGGTTCTGGACGTTCATTCGTTCCTTCCTTCTCACAGTCCTGGATCGGTGTCCGGCATTCCTCCGTCGTCGTTTTCCGACGGGACGCTCCACGATGGGGCGGATGGCGTCGAGGACTGCTGCTGCCTCTGCGTCGTGGACGGCGTTTGGACGCTCTCCTGCCGTTGGGCGCGGCCCTGTCCGGTTCCGGCGGTCTGCCGTTGGACGTTCTGGGACTGCTGTGGTTCGGCGGCGGACTCCTCTTCGGCTTTCCGCTTCGCGGCCTCCTGCTCGGCCTTCGCCTTGGCTTCCGCGTCGGCCTTCTCCTTCGCGGCCTTCGAGTCGTTCACGGCCTTGACGGCCTTGGCGATCGCGACGGCATCGCGGGCTTTGATGGCCTTCGACAACGTCTCCCGGGTCCTGGCGTCCTGGACCTTGCCTTCCGAATCCTTGAGCAGCCGTGACGCGTCGTCGACGGTCTTGTCGAGCTTCGACGCCTCGACCGCCTTCACGGCCGTCCGTATCGCCTTCACGGAAGTCTTCGCGGTCTTCGCGCTCCTGTCCGCCTTCACGGCGGCCGTGTCCAGGCCGTCCACGTCGGACGCGTCGCAGGAGACCATGCCGGGCGTCTTCACGGATGCCGCGCGGTTCAGCCTGTCGATGGTCTTCGGATCCTTCACGGTCTTCGGATCCGTCTTCGACGTCCGTTCCGCCTCTTCCATGGCCTTGTCCAGTTCGCGTCGGGCGGACGAGAGCCTGCCCAGGGACGATTCGCATCGGTCGCGGGACTGTTCCGTGGCCTTGGCTTCCCGGACGCGGCCGGCCGCGACGACGCAGCCTCCGGCGATGGCCGAGACGAGCATGGCTCCCACGACCGAACAGCAGACGATGACGGCGGCACGGGGAATGCCGTGGGTCTCGGGAGGGATGTCGGCGACGGCCTCGAGTCCGTCGCGCACGCTTTCCGGACTCGCGGCCACGAAGGATGATGGTTCCGGACGGATCGGCGCGGGCGCGGGAGCTACGGACGGCATGCTGTCCCGGGACGGCGCCCTCGACGGCAACGGAGGCATGTCCGGAATCTCGGGCGTACGGGCATGCGACAGCCCCTTGAGCCTGGGTCTTTGGACCGGAGGCTTGTCCGAAGCGGCGGGACGGTTCTCGGATGAGTCCGGGATCCGGGGTTCCGGCGACGGAACGGGGCGGGCGCCCGCATCATCGGGAGACGGCCTTGGCGCGGCCGGTCCGGGCGCCGGCCTTATGGGAATCGGACCGACGGTCCATTCGTCGATCTCGTCCATCCTGAGAGAGTCCTTTCCCTGTCAGCGCGCTGCGACGCGGTTCATGGCTTCCGCGGCGAGTCCTTCGCCGGCGTCCGTCTGTTCCCTTTGGGCCTGGACGCGTTCGCGTTCGGCCGCGATGCCGTCCGCGCCGGCCGTCCGCGCCGGCTCGATGCCATGGATCAGTGCGACCGACAGGTTCCTCAGCATCTCGTCCTCGGGTTTGACCCGGTACAGCTGGTCGGCGAAATGCTTGCATCTGGCCGCAGGATCCCCTTCCATATAGCTGACGGTAGCCGCGATGCGGTACGCGCCGGCGCGGTCGGACGTCGGATGGATCTGCAGCGCGAAATCGGAGAACAGGCGCGGTATGTCCTGCTTGAACGCGCAGGCTATGGCGTGCGAGACGTCGTAATCGGACGGCATCATGATGGCGCGATACGTGTCGAACAGTCCGTACGACGCCTCCTCGTCCAACATGGCGACCGCTTCGAACTCCTCTCCGGACATGTCGGGGCGAAGGACCTTCGCGATGGTCGCGTCCATGAGTCCGTTCGGCTCGACCATGGTGCGCAGCGCGTCGGTGATGCGGTCATCGGAGATCTTCGATTCCCCTGGAAGGTATTTGCGTTCCTTCAAGGTCTCGATCAAATCGAACATGGTTTGAATCTGCTGCCGGGTAATTTGCGCCATTCCGTGGGCCTTTCGTTCGGTTTTTCGTTTTCTCGACGCTCCCATACTGTCCCGGGGTGCGGCGCCCTGCGGTGCACCATGTCTACAAGTTCTGACGCACCAGAAAGGAAAACGGCCGGAACGGGAGTTCCGGAAACCGTCGTACGGGTTTCCATGGGTCCTGTTCCGGCCGCTTGTTCTGGATTGGAGGGGGATTTGGGTCAGCGTGTGCTGTGGCGTGCGGTCACGTCCATGCGGCGGCGCTTCATGTCGAGCATGGTCCAGCCGATGCCGGTGAGGGCGACGGCCGCGAGGAGCATGCCGTTCGTGTTCGCGCCGGTGGATGCCATGACCTTGTCGGCCTTCGCGGCGGCGGCCTGCGCGGCCGTCTCGCTGGCTTTCAGGCCCGTCTGTCCGGTCTGCGCGCCGGACACCGTGGCGGAACCGTTGCCGGTGTTGTTGTTGTCGGTCTTGGAGCCGTTCTTGTCGGCCGCGGCCTTGATCGCGGTGGCCAATGCGGCCTGGGCCTTGTCCACGGCGGCCTTGGCCTGCGCCTGCGCGGCCTTCGCCGCCTTGAGCTTGGCCTGAGCGGCGGTCAACGCCCGCTTCGCGGCGTCGAGGTCGGCCTGGGCCTTGTCCACGGTGGCCTGCGCGGCCTTGACCGCGTCGGTGTCCTTCGCGTCCCGCTTGGCCTGCTCGAGCTTGGCCTGCGCGTCAGACAGCGCCTGTTCGGCGTCCTTCACCGCGGTCTTGGCGGCCTCGACCTGCTTGGCGGCGTCGTCGCGGGCCGTGGAAGCCTGCTCGTAGGCCTGGGTCTTCGCGTCGAGGTCCTTCTGCGCGGCGGTCAACGCCTGGGTTTTGGCGTCGAGGTCGGCCAACGCGGCCTCGAGATCCTTGACCTGCCGTGCGGCCTCGTCACTCTTGGCCTTCGCCTGCGCGTACGCGTCCTGCTTCGCGTCGAGATCCGCCTTGGCGGCCTCCAACGCCTGCCGGGCCTGGTCGGCCTCGCTCTTGGCCTCGTCGTAGGCGGACTGGGCCTGGGCCAACGCGTTCTCCGCGTCGGTCAGGATGCTCACACGCTCGTCCGCCTGGGCCTTGTCCGCCTGCGCCTTGTCCAGAGCCGTCTGCGCCTGGCCTACGGCGGTCTCGGCCGCCTTGAGGTCGGCCTGGGCCTTGTCGTTCGCGCTCTTCGCCTCGTCATAGTCGGCCTGGGCGGACTGGCGGGCGGTGTCCGCGGCCGTGTAGTCGGCCTGGGCCTTGTCGTTCGCGCTCTTCGCCTGCTCGTACGCGACCTGGGTCTGCTGGCTCTTGGCGGTCGCGGCGATGAGGACCTTCGCGGTTCCGGCGGCCTCGGCCTTCGCGGCCTGCTGGGCCTGTTCGGCGGCGGCCTGCGCGGCCGTGGTGTCGGCCTTCGCCTGGTTGGCCTTGTCGAGCGCCTTCTTGGCCTCGTCGACCTTCTTCAACGCCTCGTCGTACGTGGACTGGGCGGAACGGACCTGGTTGACGTAGTTCTCGACCATGGTGCGGTAGACGGCCGCGTCGTACACGGTGTCGTGCGTATTGTAGGAGTTCCAGTCGTTGAAGTACTCCTGCGTGAACGCGTGGTCATAGTTGGTTTCGCCGTAGCCGCTGTAGGCCATGCCGGTGGCGATGTAGTCCGGATTGACGATGTTGAGGTAGTGGCCGACCTTGTAATACAGGTCCGGATACTTCCGGAACACGTCGTACGCGGACAGGCTGGCGAGGTCGGGATAGTCGCCGGACTTCACGGCCGCGTCGTAGGTCTCCTTCTCCATCGTGTACCAACCATCGTACGGATCGTCATCGGCGAAGCCCCAGTTGAGATTCTCGCCGACGTTGTCGTACTGGTAGTTGTGCTCGTAGTGGCCGTTGGCCGCGTAGTTGGCCTGGACCATGGCCATGGCCAACGCGGTCTCCGACACCTTCAACGGCTCCAACCCGTTCTCCGCGCGCAGCTTGTTGCACTCGTCGATCATGTCCAGGGCCTTGAGCAGGTTGTCGAGGCTGGTCGCATCGTCCTTCGCGCCGATATGCGTGTATTCGAGGTACTTGGACACGCTGGAATCGGTCAGATACTTGTACGCCTGCTCCGCGTTGTCGGACTGGAACCAGCCGGCCGCGCCCTGCGCCTCCTTCTCGGCGGCCTCGTCCGCGGCCTTCTTCGCATCCTGCGCGGCCTTCACGGCCGCGTCGTACGCGGCCTGCGCCGCATCCGCCTGCCGGGCGGCCTTCTCGGCGGCGGTCTTCGCGTCAGCGGCCTTCTGGTCGGCCTTGGCGAGCTCGCTCTGGGCCTTGTCGTTCGCGGCCTGGGCCTTGTCGAGCGCCTTGTCGGACGTGGTCTTGTCCGCCTGGGCCTTGTCGAGCGCGGCCTGTGTCTTGTCGGCCTGCGCCTTCGCCTGGTCGGCGGCGTCGTTCGCCTTGTCGAGCTTCTTCCGCGCGTCGTCGGCCTTCGACTGGGTCTTGTCGGCCGTGGATTTCGCGGTCGCGGCGGCGACGGTGGCCTCGGCCTGCGCCTGCTTCGCGTCCTTGACGGCCTCGCCGGCCTTTTGGGCGGCGTCCTGCGCCTCCTTGACCTTGGCGGGATCGTTCGCGTCGCCCGCCAGGCGGGTGGCCTCGTCGAGCTTCGCCTTCGCCTCGTCGCTCTTCGCCTGCGCCTTGTCCGCGGCCTGTTGGGCCTCGTTGGCCTTCGCCTGAGCCTTGGCGGCGTCGGTCTTCTTGGCGGCGGTGTCCTGGTCGAGCTTCGCCTTGTCGGTCGCGTCGACCTTTGCCTGAGCCTGCTTGGCCTTCCGGTCGGCCTGCTCCTTGGCCTTGGCGGCGTCGTCGCGGATGGCTTGGCTGTCGTTCATGGCCTTCTCGAGTTTGCTGGCGTTCTTCGCGGTCTGGTCGGCCTTCTCCTGCGCCTGCTTGAGATTGTCCCGCGCCTGGCCGAGGCTGTCCTGCGCCTGCTGGACGCCGGTGGTGGCCTGCTGCACGTTCTGGTCCTGGTTGATAGTGTCCTCGACGTTCTGCTGGGCCTGCTGCACGTCCTGCTGGGCTTGGTCGACCTGCTGCTGGGCCTGCTGCACGTCCTGCTGCGCGTCCTGCACGCCGGTGTTGGCCTGGTCGAGGCTGTCCTTGGCATTGGCGACCTGCTGCTGGGCGGCGGACACCTGATCCTGCTGCGCGCCCTGCTGGGCCGCGGCCTGGTCGACCGCTTCCTGCGCCTGGACGACGGCCTGCTGGGCCTGTTCGACCGGCGTGACCGCGGTCTCGTCCGCCATGGCCGGTGCGGCGATGGTGCCCGCGACCGCCACGGATGCGACCGCGACGCTGAAAGCCTTCTTGTTCATATCTGTCTACCCTCCAATGCCGTTCCCTCCATGGGATCCGGCTCCAGTGGAAACATCCCTGCGACGTTTCCGTCAAACATTCCACGTGCCCCCAATCCGATATCGGCGTCATCGGCGTGTCGGCCTGTCGGCGGTGGCGTGGCGTCACACCCTTACAGACTACCCCACGTGACGCCGTCCAAGGTCAGTCCTTCCGTCCGTGTCTCCCGTACGGGCGGGTTTTCCTCCTGGACGCGACGACCGCCGCGGGCAGTCCCGCGAGCAGTGCCACGCCGGACACGAGATAGGGGCGTATGTCCCGCCTGCTGGTCTTGGGCGCGCCCTCGGGATAGGGCGCGTCGCCCGGCATGCTCGCGCGTTCGCCCGTGACGAGCAGACGGTACGTGTTCAGGAAGATCGGCGTGCACGTGACCAGCGTGACCAGGTCGCGGCCGGGTTCGACGCGCACGCTCCTCAGATCGTCCGGGTCGACCGTCCTGATGCGCGTGACCTTGTAGGCGAGGGTCTGGGCCGCGACCTTAACATAGAACACGTCGCCCTTCCGCAGTTCGGTCAACCGGGTGAACAGGGCCTTGTCCGCGACTCCCGTGTGCCCGGTGATCACGCTGTGCGTGCTTTTGCCGCCGACGGGAAGCGAGGTGCCATGCAGATGCCCCGCCCCGTTGTCCAGCGCGTACGCGTCGGCCCCATGCCGGACGGGCAGGTCCACGCCGATCGACGGGATCTCGATTGTCGCCATGATCCCGTCGCCGAAATCCAACAGGCTCTGGTACTCCCTGTCGGATTTGAACCCGAAATCGCCCTTGACGGCGCCGTCCTCGCCGGACAGTTCGCCGATGACCTGCGGTGTGGCCGCGAGACGCCGGTTGTATGCGCGGGCTTTGGCGACCATGCGCGCGTACCGTTCGGCCGAATGGTCGTCCTTCACCGCCAACGCGGAGGATTCGGCGGCACGGCGGGCCGTGCCGGCCTGTTCCACGCCAAGCCACGCGAAAACGCCCACGCCCAACAGGCAGCAGGCGACGGTGACCGCGACGAGAGCACGGAACACGCGACGCGCGCGACGGGCATGCAGACGGCGCACACGCCGTCCGCGCCGGCCCTCCGTGGCGCGTTCGCCCTCGATGATCCAATCCCAGTCCATAACGTCCATGCCTTCGCCACGATCCATTCCACGAATATCGGGAAGAACAGGGAAAGCCGGTGTCCAGGCCATCACGCCGCATCCGGTCGGAGTGGTGGATGGCCGGCCGCCGGCCCTCCCGTCATCTGTTCCCGGTCACTCGCCGTCCGGCATGCCGTGGCCGTTCATACGTCTCGTGAGCATGACCGTGGACCCGACACCCATCACGAGCAGACCGATACCTCCCGCGATAAGCAGCGGCAGGCTAATGCCGCCCGTCTCGGTGAAGTTCTCATGGATCCCCTGCCATTGCGCGTACAGGGTGATGTCCTTGTCCTGCAACGGGATCTGTAAACCATCCTTATAGACGACATCGGCCTTGCCTGCTTTGAGGGACCATCCCTTGAAGACGTATCCGTCTCGCGTGAACGATTTCGACGTGTCGCCGGGAATGGTCACGTCCGAATACTGCCAGCCGGTGGTGTTCGCATGCGAACCCTTCGCGTCCGACGCGTTCTTGTCGTAGATCACGTTGGCCTGCAACCTTTGCCAGTGTGCGTACACGGTCACATTGCTCGTCAACAACGTGTTCCAGTCATACAGGCCCGCGTTGTCCTGCGGTCCCGTGTACCAGCCGAGGAATTTGTAGCCGCGGAGCTTCGACGTGTCGCCCGACTGCCAGCCGGAACCATCCGCCGCGGCCGTGTTATAGGCCACGGAAACGCTTGCGGGCGTGGACGGCATCTGACCGTTCCACGTGTTCGGCTTGTTCGTGTCGTAGGTGAGGACCGGGTTGCCGACCCACACCGCGTACACGGTCATGCCGCCCTCGACCATCGTGACCTGGGCCTGCGCCTGGGTCGCGTTCCGGTCCTGGTTCCAGCCCAGTTGGGTGTGGCCCGGACGGGTCAGCATGCTGGAATCCCAGCAGTCGTCGTCCTTCGCCATGGTAGCCAACGTGATCTTCTGTCCGGCCGGATAGTAGACCTGGCAGCCGGACACCACGTCGGTGGTAGTGTCGACGGTCCTGACGGTCACGCTGCCATCCGCATGCGTGGTGGTGCGCTGCACGAGATCCTTCACCGTGCCGTCCGTGTCGGAGGACACCGTCTGTGTGGTGCCCGGCATCGTGTTCGATGGAACACTGCCCGTTGCATCGCTCGCGTTCTTGTCGTAGGTGAGGACCGCGGTGCGGGTGACCGGGGAGCCGAACGTCATGCGGGAGCCGTCGGTGCGGCCGGCAGGATTGCCCAGATCGTAGGAGAACGTGAACGTGCTTCCCGTCCATGTGGCCGCGAGACGGTGCCTGGACTGCTGCGGGGCGTCCAGGTGGGCCTCGTCGCCCGCGTCGTGCCTGACGCCCGCGAAACCGTTCACGCCGTATGTGCCGAGTTCCGCGTCGGAATGCTTGTACGCGACGTCGAAACCGGAAAGCAGCTGCACGCCCTCGAACTTCAGGTCGGATTGCGCGTCCCAACCGTCGAGGTCGTTGAAGCCGGTCACGCCCTTGAACGTGTCAGGCACCTTCTCGCCGGTGTCCGCGTACGTGAACTCGACCGTCCACGAGCAGCCCACGCGTTTCGACGTGTCGACCTTGCCCATGGCCTGTTCGACCTTCGCGGGCAGGCTGGAATAGCCGGAACCGTAGGCCGTGTTGATCCAGAATCTTCCGTCTCCGACGATGTTCCCGTGCCCGTCGAACCGGTACAGTTCGCTGACGCTGCCGCCGTTCCAGTCCTTCAGCCGCATGGTCATGCTGATCTGGTGGGTCCTGCCGGACGGGTCGGTCCAGTCGCCCACGGACGGGATGGTCAACGAGGCGGCGCGCTTCAACGGCCACATGCCCTGGGACGAGGAGTCCGTGGACCTGTACCACGCGCCGTTCTCGAACTCGACCTGCGAGAGCCTCGTGTCGGTGGTGTTGAGCACGAACTGGCGGTAGTCGCCGGGGACATCATCCGTTTCGAGGTCATGCACCGTCAGACCGGAAGCGGTCCTGTCCGCCACGGCCCTCACGCTTCCGGTCGTCCTGGTCTTGGCCTGCTTGACGGTGTTCGCGGTCGTGTCGGACGGGACTTGGCCGTAGGCGTCGTTCGCGTTCTTGTCGTAGGAGAGCTTGTAGGCGAGCTTGAACTGCACGTCGTCGATCAGATTGCCGGAGATGCCGTCGATGGAACCCAACGCCTTGAACGTGAACCTGCTGACGTCCTGGCCGGCGGGAACCACGACCGAACCCTGGAACGTGTCCCACGAGCCGAGCCAGCCATCCGTGTTCGGAGCGTCCACCGTGGTGGACTTCTCACCCAGCCTGTTACCCCGGTCGGACGCGATGCGGGTCATCTCCACCGGCTGCTCATGGCCGGGCGCTCCGACGAGGATCTGGATCTTCTCATTGGAGTTGATGGTGCCGTTCCGGTGCGCGTACCGGAGCTTCACGGTGTACACGGTGGGCGTGCTGTGCGCGGTGTCGATGTCCTGGTACAGGTACGTGTCGGCCTGCGAGGCGGTGATCTCCGCGTACATGTTGTCGTTCGCACGGGACCGTTGGATCTCGACGATGCCGCCGCGTCCGTCGACCCTGGTGTCGGTCTGGTTGGACTTCCAGCCGAACTTGGCCGCGTCGAACCCGTTCAGATGCACCCACTGCTTGGATGCCTCGCCCTTGCCGTTCAACGGTCCGCTGACCTCCACGTCGCCGTGCGCGGGGTCGATGTTGGCGAAGTTGTATTTGGCGGTCATCTTGGACTGGCTGACGATGTTCCGCCAATCATGGTCGAAATCGCTGTTGACGATCTGCTTCGGCAAGCCGTTGGCGGCGTATTCCACCACATCATCATCCGCCACGAGCTTCACGCTGCCGTTTGCCTTCGACTTGGCCTGCCTGACGGTATTCTCCTTGCCATACTCGTCAGACGGGATGGAACCAGCCGCATCGGCCGCATTCTTATCGTAGGAAAGACGATAGGCGAGCTTGAAACTCAGATCGTCGATCACGGAATCGGCGACCGGGTCGTTGCCGGAGACGGAATCGCCGTTCTCATCCACGCCACGGTAGGCGAACACGGTCTTGCCGCCGGTCGCGACATAGGTGCCGGAATACGTCTCCCAATCATCGGAATGGTCCCATGCGGGATGGTCGCCCTCGGTGGAGTCCACGGAATCGGAATGGGTCGTGATGACGGTACCGACCTTGCCGGTCTTGTCACCGTACTTCGCGCCGGTGCGCGACACGTTCATGCGGCTCATCTCCAACGGCTGCAGATGGTCCTTGTCCGGTCCGACGAGCACCTGCACGCTGCCGGCGTTGCCCTTGGAACGGCCGGAATGACGGATGCTCACGGTGTAGGCCACGCCCGCCTGCGTGTCGATGGTCTGGCCGATGGTCCGGCTGCCATGCACGTCCGCGCACACGTTGCCGTCCTTCTCCCGATGCAGCTCGAACGACGTGGTCTTATGGTCGCCGCCGGTCAGTTCCTGCCAGCCGAACGTCGCCTGGCTCAATCCGGAGACCTGATGCTTCGGAGCACTCGGATTGATGTAGTCGTAATATGACCACGCATTGCCTTCGGAGGGGTTCACGTACATCCAATGCAGGCCGCCGTCATCCAGCTTGGAGTAGTCCGGCACGTCGAAGCCCGGGTTCACGGTCAACGATTTGGACGAGTCGTCGTCCGCCACGGTCTTCACGGTTCCGGAGGTCTTGGCTTTGGCCTGCTTGACGGTGTTCGCGGTCGTATCCGACGGAACCTGGCCTGAAGCGTCCGAAGAGTTCGCGTCATAGGTCAACTTGTAAGAGCGGGAGAACTCGATGTCGTCCACCAGATTGCCGATGTTGTTTCCGGATAGGGTCTCATACTCTTTGAATCCCTCAAGGCTTTTGAACATGAACACCGTGTTCTTCTGTCCTTCGGGCACCTGGTAATAGCCTTCGTACGTCTCCCACTGGCTGCCATGGTCTCGGGGATCGGTGTTGGACACCTTCGTGGTGATGATCGTGGACTTCCCGCCCACCTTGTCGCCATGGCCGTTAGAGATGACGCGGGTCATCTCCACAGGCGTCGCGTGATCCGTGTCGGATCCCACGAGGACCTGCATCCTGTCGGCATGGGAGGATTGGCGGCTGGCGTGCTTGAGCCGGATCTTGTACAGCACGCCGCCGTTGCCGGTGGACACGTTCTGGTAGATGCTGGTGTTGTCCTGTTGGGCGACGATCTCCGCATACGTGTTCTTGGTGTTGCGGTCCTGCTGCAATTCGACCCTTGAACCGTTCTCGGTACTGGACCATGCGAACCTGGACGAGTCGAAACCGGGGATCTGCCCGATCTTTCCGTACTTGGAAAGATCGGTGTTGGACATGTTGTACCAAAGCGTGCCGTCATCCGATTTGAGGAACGTGCGCAGATCGGCGACGTTTTCCTGCTCGTTCTTCTGAATGTCGGAGAACGAGGGGTAGGAGAAATCGCCATTGATGAGGGAACCGTACCGGACGTTCTCATCCGCGACGGTCTTCACACTGCCGGTCGTCTTGGCCTTGACGGGCTGGGTGGTGTTCTCCTTGCCACGCTGGTTCGACGGTACCCGACCGGTGGCATCGGATGCGTTCTTGTCGTAAGTGAGCTTGTACGCGCGCGCGAAGGTCACGTCATCCAGCAGGTTGCCCTTGGTGGGGTCGAGATAGTTGACGGCCTTGAAACCGAACCTCGTGGTGGTCTGGCCTTCCGGGATCACATAGTAGCCCTCGTAGGTCTCCCACTGGTCGGCATGATGCCAACGGTCCACGTTCGTGACCTTGGTCGCGATGGTCGTGGACTTCTCACCCACCTTGTCGCCGGCCTTGCCGTTCGCGGTCACGCGGGTCATCTCGATGGGCGTGCCGTTGATGACGACCTGCATCTTATCCACGTTGTCCTTGCACAGGCTGGCATGCTTCAACCGGATCTTATACAGGGTGCCGGGAATGGTGGCAAGGTCCTGATAGATGGTCCGGTCGGTTTCGGATGCGACGATCTCTGTGTACGTGTTGCCGTCCACGCTGTCCTGCTGGAGTTCGACCGCATTGGTGTGGTCCTTCAGACCGCCCTGCATCTGACCGCCCTTCTGGTCGGTCCTCCAAGCGAACCTGGACGAGTCGAAACCGTCCCAGTCCACCCAGGCGGTACCGGTGTCCGAATCGGCGTGCCTTGTGTTGCGGATGTACTGTCCGTTGTTCGGATCGACGCTCGTATACGCGCTTGCCATGTCGTAACGGGCGCTGATGGTCTTCCAGCCGCCGTCGGGCAGGTATTCGAAGTCGCTGTTTACCAGGTGGTCCGGCAGGTTCGACGTGCCGTCGTCCGCGAGCTTCACGACGCTTTTCGTGTTTCCGGTCGCGCCGGTCACGCCCACCGCGTTGGCCGTGCCGGACAGGCCGGCGCCCAACGCCGCGGCCGCCGTGAGACCGGCGAGAAGTCTTGTAAGGAATCCCATTCCCCTCATCCTTATCAATTGAAAGTGAAAGTCTTGTTTTTCATAGGAAAGGGCGGGGGCGCGCGGCGGACAGGAGAATGCCACGCGCCCTCCGGCCCCGATGGCTCCCCGGCCGGGCCAACACCCCCGGCCGGGGACGGTCGATATGACGGTCAGGCGACGGCCTGTCCGTCGCCCAGATCCATGTGGCGGACTCGGTAGGCGGCGAAGCCGGACGCGGTGGCCACGAGGATGATCGCGAACGCGCCGACCAGCATGACGGCCATGGTGGTCGCGCCGGTCTGCGGCAATTGGGTGATGTTGTCGATGTTCTTCACGACGGCGGTCGGGACCGCGGCGTTCGCGTCCGCGTTGGTGACCTTGGTGGTCAGGCCCGGCTGGTCCTTGCCGGCGATGGTCACCCGCCCGTCGTCGGTGATCTTAATCGTGAAGCTCGGCTTGACGAAGCTGAAGTAGCCGGCCGGCACCTGGGTCTCCTTCACGGTGTACGTGCCGGCGCCCAGTCGGGTGAGGTTGATCACGCCGGACGCGTTCGTGGCGAACTCGGTCGCCTTCGTCTCGTCCGACGTGAACGTCCACTGGTTCGATGCCGAGTTCCACGTGTACCACTGGTTCGTGGTGTCGTTGTGGAGCTTGAACCTCGCGCCCTGGATGGTCTTGGTGCCGTCCGCGGCGCTGATCTTCTTGAGGTTAACGTCGAAGGTCTTGACGATGACCTTGTCCTCCGGCGGGGTGGCCGGCGGCGGGGTGATGTTCGGCAGCCAGTTCGACGTGACGGTGATCGTGTTGGCCGCGGCGTTCGCGCGGGCCGCGTTCACGACCTTGGCCCGGTAGGTGACGGTCACCTGCTTGCCCTGGGACGTATCCACGAGGCTTTGCAGGCTGGTGACCTTGAAGCCGGTGCCGTCGGTCTGGGTCTTGCCGTCCGCGGCGGTGACCTTGTCCTTGCCGACGGCGCCGAACTGGGCGGTCAAGTCGGTGGAGCCGACCGTGGCCTTGAACGAGCCGTCCACGTAGGTCATGCCGGTCATGTGGTCCTCGAGGGTGACGGTGTCGACGGACAGCTTGTTCGGCACGGTGAACGTGGCCTTGAAGTCGCGGGTCTCGCCGTTGGTCGCGGCCGCGGTCTTGGACCACGTGCCGTCGGCGCGTTTGATGGTCTTGACCACCTTGGTGACGTTGGTCTTGACCAGCGTGGAGCCGAGCGTCTGGCCGCTGCTCATCTTGGTCGCGCCGCCGATGGTGGTGGACACGAGAATCGGGGATCCTTCCGTGTCGACGACGAGGTAGTAGCCTTCCGGCAGTGTCAGGGCTAGGGTCTGCGTGTTGGACGTCTGGGCGGTTTTCACGGCCGTGACCTTGCTGGTCGCGGCGGTGGACTGCAGGGTGTTCGCGACCTTGCGCAGCGTGTCCGTGTCGGTTTTCAAACGCAGGAGCTGCTCGGCGGCGTTCTGTCCCGCGTCGACGCTGTAGTTGATGCCGTTCGTCTTCAGGGCGGCGGCGATCCAGTCGCCGGTCGCCTGGTCGGGATGCTTCGCGCTCACGCTCTTCACGTTCGCGCCGTCCTTGACGACGTCCGTGTAGTTGGCGAGCTTGTAGACCGTGAAGCTGTGGCCCGCGAGGGTGGACCCGTCGCCCGCGTTCAACGTGAGCGTGCCGTCCGCGGCGAACGCGGCGGAGCCTGGCACGCACAACGCCGCCAACGCGGCCACGGTCGCGCATACGGCCGAGATCTTTCGTTTGTCCATGTTGGATTTCTCCTTCTGATGGTCGTTTCCCTTCGCATCCGACCCACATGGCGCGGCCGGACGCTCTCGACGTTCCCCATACTGTCCCGGGACACGCCGCCAAACGGTGCACCATGTCTACAAGTTTCAGCGCCGCGGCAAAAAAATGGCCGCGGCCCCACGGAGAAACGGGGCTCGCGGCCATGATGGTCAGGGAATCCGGCGCCGAAGCGCCTTAGCGGTTACCTGCCGGAGTGGGCGCCGGTCCTGCGGCGTGCGCCCATGAGGGCCACGCCGATGGCTCCGAACGCGACGATGGCGAGCAGGATGCCGGCGATGGTCGCGCCGGTCTTGGCGAGGCTTTCGCGGTATCCGTTCCAGTCATCCGTGTTGGATTCCACGGTGGTGTCCTCGCACAGGGTCGTGTCGCCGACCTTGACCTGCTTGAGTCCGGTCGTGTCGTCGGCGTCGCCGTCGGTCTTCGTGCCGGTGCCGGTGTCGGACTGTCCGTCACCATCAGACTGGCTGTCGCCGGTCTGGTCGCCGTCGGCGGGCTGCTGGTCGCCGAGCTGGTCGGTGACGGGGCATTCGACGAGCGGCGTTCCGGTGACCTTCACACGGTTGGTGTGCTTGCCGCCGGCCTGGACGCCCTTCAACGTGCCGGTGATGATGGTGGATTCGCCGGGCTTGAGCACCAAGGTGTCCCAGTTGTCCGGATATTTCAGGTCCACGACCTCGCCTTCGCCCGCGATGGTCTTGTCGACCATCCTGAGGTCCTTGGCGAGGTACCAGGCGCCCTCACCGGTCGTCGGATCGGTCTTGGACGTGTTGGTGATCTTGAACGCGATCTGCTGGCTGTCTCCGGCCATCTTCAACGCGTCCTTCACGTCGTCGCGGTCGCCGGCCTGTTCGCCGGAGGCCACGTCGTACTTCTCGATGTGGATGCCCGGGGTCATGTCCGGGGTTCGGGTCCACACGATGTTGGACTGGAACGCCTTGCCGTTGTAATGCTCCGTGAACTGGTTCTCGTGACGGTCGGTGACTGCGAGGCGTGTGGTCTGGATGTACGGGCGCCATCCGGCCTCATGCTCGTTGTCCGCGGACACGAGGGCGCGGTACGCTTCGGTCGTGCCTATGGTCACGACGTTGCGTCCGTCCACGCTGGCCGTGGAGAGCGTGAACAGGTCGCCGCCGAACCTCGAGCTGTCGAAGCCGCTGCCGGCGATCTTCTCGCCCTTGGCGGCGATGATCTGGCCGTCCCTGTACAGGTCGCGGCTCGCGTACACGACCCACTGGCCCGTGAATTCGTCGAACGCCGGGTCGAGCGCGTCCTCGATGTACCACTCGTCCACCTGCGGGTAGGCGCGGTGGGCCGGCAGGATGCTGGAGTCGAGCTGGTACAGGAACGTGCGGCCCTTGTAGATGCTCCGGCCGTTGACGGATTCGCCTCCGACCTTCACGGTCACGTCCTTGGACGGGTTGACGGGCTTCAACGGGTTCGTGACCTCGTTGGTGTCCTTGCGGACCTTGTTGAGCACCTGCGTGGCCTTGTTCCTCACGACGTAGCCGTCGGTGACCTTGATGACGGTCATCGGCATGGTCACGGTGTACGTGTGGCCGAGGAGCGTCTGGTCGATGGACGGCTGGGTGAGCGGGTCATGCTCGTCGGACTCGCTGTAGGCCTTGAGGTCCGTCGGCTGCGGGTCGCCCTTCACGGTCTCGCCGGTGGCGGGAACCTCGGTGTCCACGGTCTTCGCGTAGGCGTAGAGCACGCCGTCCTTGTCCTGGATGTTGAACCTCGCGGTCACGTCCTTGCCGGTCTCGTCGGTGATCTCCACCTTGGAGGCGTCGAGCTTCAGATACGAGTCGTCGTAGTCGTCGGTCATGCCGAGCCTCCAGACCTTGTAGGCCTGGTTGGTCTGCGTGGCGTCGATGTCGACGCGGTAGTAGATCTCGTCGCCCAGCAGCGCGGTCATGCCGTCGATGTCGATCGTCGGATCCTTCTGCGTGTCCTTCTTCTTCGGGTTGAGCGTCGGCGGGATGTTGAACACCTCGTTCGACGGGGTCAGCGAGTTGTTGAGGGTCAGCACCCACTTGTTGTTCACCTTGTGGTCGGTGGGGGCGTCGTCCGAGACGGTGCCCTCGAAGCGGACCTGGATGCGTGGATTGGTTCCGGCGCGCCACTGGCCGATCGTCTCCTGGTCGGTGACGGTCAGGGTGAACATGTGCTTGGAATCATCCCACGTGGTCGTGTACTTCTTCTTGGACACCGGCTTGCCGGTGTTCAGGTCCATCATCTCCAGGGTCTGCTTGTCCGGCTTCAGATAGCGGTCGTAGGAGTCGGTGAAGCTCACGGACTTGATGCCGTAGGCGAGGCTGGAGGGCAGCTGCGGCTGGGTGTTGAGCTGATATTCGACCTTCTGGCCCGGATACACCACCTTGCCCTGGACGCTTTCCTGCTCGCCGCCCTGGCTGGCCTCGGACACGACGTCCTTCTTCGCCGGCGGCACGTAGCCGCAGATCTGCGGCTCCCTTGGGGGCCCCGGGGGGTCTTTACCAGTTCGAGAGCCGCTGTTGGTCAGACTCTTGCCGTTCGGGTCGGTGCAGAAGGCGAGTTCGTCTCCCGCGTTCCTGCCGAAGTCCTTGCGGACCTGGGCCGCGCCCTTGCCGTCGGCGAAGTTCACCGTGCCGGGGATGAGGAGCGTGACCTGCTTCGGGTTCTTCAATCCCTTCAATCCCTTGAGGTAGGAGGCCTTGGCCTTGGCGGCGGCCTTGGTGCCCTGGACGGTGATGTCGAACTGGTCGGTCACGTCCTTGCCGGTGTTGACGATGTCGCTCACGCTGCTTTCGCGGTCGGTGCCGGCCGTGGCCTCGTACACGCGGATGTTCTTGGTGTCGGCGTCGAAAATGTAGTCGGCGGCAGTCCAGTCATCGGTGAGGGTGAACTGTTTCGGCGCCTGGATCAGGTTCCTGCCGACGGTGCCGTTGACGACGCTGCCGACCTTGTCGCCGTCGAGGTAGGTGTGGGAGTCGCCGCCGGTCTTGTTGGTCTCCTGCGGGTCGATGACGGCCTGCCATTTGCCGTCCCGCTTGACGATCCAGCTCTTGTCCGGGTTCGGCTGCCAGGTGTCGAATTCCTTGCTGCCGGCGTCGGCCTCGGGCTCCTGGTTCCACCTGCCGGTCGCGTGGTCCTTGACCTTCTTGAAGTCCTTCGGCTTGCTGACGGTGATGTCGAAGCTGAACTCGTACTGGTGGTCCAAAGGCATCTCGCCCTTGTCGGCCGTGCGCACCGCGGTGACGGTGTCCGTCTTGCGGTCCCAGTCGATCGTGAACTCGCCGCTCACGTCGCGGTCGTTGTCGCTCTTGTCGACGAGCTTGTAGTTGTCGACGCTGTAGTCGACGCCGTTCGGGGTGATCTTGTCCTTGAACGCCATCTCATAGCCGCCCTTGCCGGTGCCGTAGGTGATGACGGTGCGGTTGGTCATGCTGTCGGCGCTCACGCCGTCGTCGATGGTCTTGACCGGCGGCGTCGGCGGTTCGGCGCTCACGTTCCAGGTCTCGGACGGATCCTTGTCCGTGGTGTCGACGGCCTCTTTCATCTTGCCCTGCTTGGCGACCTGGATGTCGATCCAGTACTGTCCCTCCTGCCAGTGGCTCATGCCGAAGTCCGCCGGAGTGGCGAGGTTGTCGAGCTGTGTGTCGCCCGAGTTGGCGAAGGTGATCGGCTTGCTGACCGTCTTGGCCGCGACGTAGCCGTTCTTCTGGCCCTCGTAGTGGATGATGGCGGTGCCGTTCAGGTTCTCTTTGATGCTGCTGCCGTTGTTGCTCGCGTGCAGGGTGTCGCCGATCGGGTCGGTGGAGCCGACCTTCAGGTCGGTCCTCTGCTTGTGCGTCGTGGTGACGGTCAGATCGTAGTCGCGTGGCGGCTGCTGGTTGTTGACTGCGACGCACACGACCTGGACGCCGGTTGGATACTGTTGTCCGGTCACGGCAATCTGATTGGCGAACTTGTCGTACACTTTTTTGACCCAGGTGGCGTTGTAGCCCTTGAGGTCGTCGCTCTTGTCGCCCAGGGCGTTCCAGTTGGCGTCGAACCGGTTGCGGAAGTCGGTCGGGTTGGTGCCCCATGGGACCAGGCCGTCTGAACCGTCCGCGATGGTCGCGGCGACGCCGATCACGCGGGCCTGGGTGGCATCGCCGTCGGACTTGTCGGCGACGGCCTGGTTGATCGCCTCGGTGCAGGAGCTCTTGATCCGGGACACGATGGCGTAGCTGTCATCGGTGGGGATCTTGTAGCCGGAATTGCGCATCGCCTGGAGCGCGTAGTCGATGGACGCCTGGCCCCATCCCTGGGTCGGCGAATCAGTGTAGTTGCTGTCGTCCTGGAGGTAGAGGATATCCCCGCTCGGACCGACGTTGCTGCCGCCGCCGTGGACCCCGATGCCGCCGGAACCGATGCCGGCGTAGGCCGGCATGGCCGTGAGCAGCATCGCGGATGCCGCGAGGCCGGCCACCGCCGCCTTCACAGCTTTCTTCTTAGGTAACCTCACTGGTTTCTCCTTACATCGTTAATGGTCTCGGACGGTGTGGGATGCATCCCACGTTCCCGGCCGACCGCACGACCGGCCGACGGGAGTCCGTCCGAGTCCAAGCCAACCATGGCCCGGACGGGCAAACGGTGCACCATGTCTACAAGTTTTCCGCATACCCCGAAACGTCCGGAGACAGGAAAGGACCGTCCCACGGTGTTCGTGGAACGGCCCTGAAAGGAGAAACGGAGTCGACCAGCGGAGAGGCCGTCAGATCGTCAGATATTGGGCTCGCCGTGGACTCCGCCGCCACCGGAACCGATGCCGGCGTAGGCCGGCATGGCCGTGAGCAGCATCGCGGATGCCGCGAGGCCGGCCACCGCTGCCTTCACAGCTTTCTTCTTAGGTAACCTCACTGGTTTCTCCTTACATTAATGGTCTCGGACGGGGATTCGATTCCTCCCCATTCGAGACCATTGAAACCCGATTGCCGGCATGCCGGTTTGGACATTTGGGCGACCGGCGGAGAAGCCGTCAGATCGTCCATACTGGCTCACGGGCAGGTGTTGCAAACGCCATCCATGCAAGTGTTTCCGGGTCTGCATTGCCCGTTCTGGGCGGGAACGCCGCTGCCGCCGATGACGATGTGCAGGCCGGAGCCGGAACCGGCAGACGAACCGCCGCTGCCATTGGATTGCGCCCGTTGAAACA
>OCAB01000264.1_pt1 | contig 17490 bp, 8 predicted proteins | sample 1477071 | NCBI WGS metagenome assembly OCAB01 (sample SAMEA2580275, study PRJEB22360) | human gut metagenome | biome: human gut; feature: human-associated habitat; material: faeces | place: Denmark | collected 2008/2010
AATTCCAAACTTCCCACCATTGGTATTCGAATTTGACGAAAAATTGAACGTTGTTAACGAATACTACCTCGGAAAATAAGCTGAGATAAGTAGTTATCATTAACAAATAGAAAGTTGACTTCGGTCAGCTTTTTTCTTTTCTTGAAAAAGAAATGTAAAAAGTGGTCAGAAAAGTCAGTCAATTCAGTAATTTTTCCTTGACTTTCAAGTTGGAAAGATGTATCATATTAACCAAGATATATCGAAAGGAAATGAGTCAAATGACATTCGCAACTACAACTGTTTTGCTATTGCGTAATGAGGGCTAGTGCAAAAGCATTAGTCCTGTTTGGCTTACCAAGCGGGAGGTAAAAACATCTCGCTTGGGTTTCCGAGTGAGATGTTTTTTTACTACTATCGTTTTTACTTTTAGAAAGAGGAATGTCTATGCGTAAAGTTGAATTTTTTGATACAAGTCTTCGTGATGGGGAACAAACACCAGGTGTTAACTTTTCAATCAAAGAAAAAGTTGCCATTGCTAAGCAACTTGAAAAATGGGGAATTTCTGTAATCGAAGCAGGTTTCCCTGCAGCTAGTCCAGATTCATTTGAGGCAGTAAAACAAATTGCAGAAGTTATGACAACAACTTCTGTTACCGGCTTGGCTCGCTCAGTAAAATCTGATATTGATGCTTGTTATGAGGCTTTGAAAGATGCCAAGTATCCACAAATTCATGTCTTTATCGCAACAAGTCCGATTCACCGTGAGTTTAAATTGAAGAAATCAAAAGAAGAAATTCTTGAAGCTGTAAAAGAGCATGTATCATATGCACGCTCAAAATTTGAAGTTGTTGAGTTTTCACCAGAGGATGCTACTCGTACTGAGCTTGATTTCTTGACTGAAGTTGTTCAAACAGCGGTTGATGCTGGTGCATCATATATTAATATTCCAGATACAGTAGGATTTACGACTCCAGAAGAGTTTGCACGTATTTTTGATCATTTGACTGAAAATATTAAATCAGAGCATAAAGTTGTTTTTGGTGTTCACTGTCACGATGACCTCGGTATGGCAACTGCAAATACTTTGACAGCAATTAAACACGGTGCTGGACGTGTACAGGGAACTGTTAATGGTATCGGTGAACGTGCGGGTAATGTTGCTCTTGAAGAAGTAGCTGTTGCCTTGAAAATTCGTGAAGACTTTTTCCAAGCAACAAGTGATATTGTTCTTAATGAAACAATGAATACTTCAGAGCTTGTTTCTCGCTTCTCTGGAATTCCTGTTCCTAAAAATAAAGCTGTTGTTGGTGGAAATGCCTTCTCTCATGAATCAGGTATCCACCAAGATGGTGTTCTTAAGAACCCTCAAACTTATGAAATTTTCACACCAGAATTGGTAGGTGTGAAGAGTAACAGTCTTCCTCTTGGTAAATTGTCAGGACGTCATGCCTTTGTTGAAAAATTGAAAGAACTTGAGCTTGACTTTGTGGAAGAAGATATCAAACCACTCTTTGCCAAATTTAAAGTCTTGGCTGGGAAAAAACATGATATTACTGATGCAGATATTCGTGCACTTGTTGCTGGTACAAGTGTAGATAATCCAGAAGGTTTCCACTTCGAAGATCTTCGTTTGACTACTAATGCTGATGAAACAATCACTGCTACAGTAAGCTTGGCTAATGAAGATGGTGAATCTGTTGAATTTTTGGCAAATGGCCAAGGGTCAGTTGAAGCTATCTTCAATGCTATTGACAAATTCTTCAACCAAACAGTTCGCTTGACTTCTTATAATATTGACGCAGTAACTGATGGTATTGATGCGCAAGCGCGTGTACTTGTAACTGTAGAAAATATAGATACAGATACTATTTTCAATGCATCTGGTTTGGACTTTGATGTCTTGAAAGCATCAGCAATTGCCTATATCAATGCTAATACATTGGTTCAAAAAGAAAATGCTGGTGAGATGGCACGTAAGGTTTCTTATCGTGACCTTCCATAAGCCGAAGAGGAGTTAAACATGACAAAGAAAATTGTAACACTTTCAGGTGATGGAATTGGACCTGAGATTATGGCAGCAGGTCTTGAAGTTCTTGAAAAAGTAGCTTCAAAAATTGGATTTGATTACGACATCGATGCTAAACCATTTGGTGGTGCTGGCATTGATGCCGAGGGTCATCCACTTCCTAAGTCAACTTTGGATGCTGCTAAATCAGCAGATGCTATCCTCTTGGCTGCAATTGGTGGACCTAAATATGACAATGCGCCAGTTCGTCCTGAACAAGGACTTTTGGCCATTCGTAAGGAGTTGAATCTCTTTGCTAATATCCGTCCTGTCCGCATCTTTGATGCTTTGAAACACTTGTCACCTCTTAAACCAGAGCGTATCGAGGGCGTAGATTTTGTCGTTGTTCGTGAGCTTACAGGTGGTATTTACTTTGGTGAGCATATTCTCGAAGAAGATAAGGCTCGCGATATCAATGATTATTCAGCAGATGAGATTCGTCGTATCATGTGTCGTGCCTTCAAGATTGCTCAAGGTCGTGGCAAAAAGGTCACTAGCATTGATAAACAAAATGTTTTGGCAACTTCTAAATTGTGGCGTAAGGTTGCTGATGAAGTTTCTTTGGAGTTTCCAGATGTAACGCTTGAACATCAGCTCGTTGATAGTGCCGCAATGATTATGATTACCAACCCAGCTCGTTTTGATGTGGTTGTGACAGAAAACCTTTTTGGTGATATCTTGTCTGATGAATCAAGTGTCCTTCCAGGAACTTTAGGTGTTATGCCATCTGCCAGTCATTCTGAAAATGGTCCAAGTCTTTATGAACCAATCCACGGTTCGGCACCAGACATCGCTGGTCAAGGTATCGCCAACCCAATTTCAATGATTTTGTCAGTAGCTATGATGTTACGTGAAAGTTTCAATGAAACTGAAGGGGCAGAATTGATTGAAAATGCTGTTGATAAGACCTTGAATCAAGGCATCTTGACACGTGATTTGGGTGGTCAGGCTTCGACTGCTGAAATGACAGCAGCTATTATTGGCAATCTCTAAACTCATGACACTGAAATTAGTGTTACTAAGTGTTTTGTTGGTGTGGAATCTAGTCGTCTTATCCGTTTATGGCCTTGATAAACATAAGGCTATCCGACATAAGAGACGGATTTCTGAGAAGGCATTATTATTACAGACACTGATCTTTGGTGGTATTGGTGCCTTTCTAGGTGGGAGACTTTTTAGACATAAAATTAACAAATGGTATTTTAAGCTATGTTGGCTTATAGGAATTGTTATAGATGTCTTTCTTTTATACCTTATTCTAACAAGACTTTCGGATTAGCTAATCCTTAGATTATAATTGGAGTATTTTATGAGCGGAAAATCAATTTTTGATAAACTTTGGGAACGCCACGTCGTTACTGGAAACGAGGGCGAACCACAATTAATGTATGTGGATCAGCATTATATTCACGAGGTTACAAGTCCACAGGCCTTTCAAGGACTTCGTGATGCTGGACGTAAAGTTCGTCGCCCAGATTTAACTTTTGGTACGACAGACCACAACGTCCCTACGGTTGATATTTTTAACATTCGTGACCTTATTTCTAAAAACCAAATTGATACTTTGGCGAAAAACGTTGAGGAATTTGGTATTGATGCGGCTACCCACGGTACTGCTCGTCAGGGGATTGTCCACATGGTTGGTCCTGAAACAGGTCGTAGTCAACCAGGAAAATTTGTCGTTTGTGGAGATAGTCATACGGCTACTCATGGTGCCTTTGGTGCTATTGCCTTTGGTATTGGTACATCTGAGGTAGAACATGTCTTTGCGACACAATGTTTGTGGCAAGTGAAACCGAAGAAAATGAAGGTTGAATTTGTTGGTAAACCACAGCCAGGTGTTTATTCAAAAGACTTTATTCTTGCACTCATTGCACGCTATGGCGTTGATGCTGGTGTAGGATACGCAGTTGAATATTGTGGTGAAGCTATCGATGCTCTTTCAATGGATGAACGCATGACCATCTGTAACATGTCTATTGAATTTGGTGCTAAGATGGGTCTTATGAATCCAGACCAAAAAACTTATGATTATGTTGAGGGGCGTCCATGCGCACCTAAGGGTGAGAAATTCGAAGAAGCAGTAGCCGACTGGAAAACTTTGGTTTCAGATCCAGATGCTGAATATGATAAAGTGATTACTATTGATGTTTCAGAATTGGCACCTATGGTTACATGGGGAACTAACCCTGAAATGGGTGTTGAGTTCGATCAACCATTCCCAGAAATCAAGGACTTTAATGATGAACGTGCCTACGAGTATATGGACGTTAAGCCTGGTGAATATGCTAAAGATATTGATCTTGGCTATGTCTTCATTGGTTCTTGTACTAACGCACGTCTTAGCGACCTTGAGTTAGCTGCTAAATTCGTTAAAGGAAAACATATCTCACCGACATTGACAGCTATTGTTGTTCCAGGTTCGCGTCCAGTTAAGAAAGAAGCTGAACGTCTTGGTTTGGATAAAATTTTCATGGATGCAGGATTTGAATGGCGCGATCCAGGTTGTTCAATGTGTCTTGGTATGAACCCAGACCATGTTCCAGAAGGTGTGCATTGTGCATCTACAAGTAACCGTAACTTCGAGGGACGTCAAGGATATGGTGCTCGTACTCACCTTTGTAGCCCAGCAATGGCAGCAGCTGCAGCAATCGCTGGTAAATTTGTAGATGTGCGCGATATGCCAGAAGTTCAAGCATAAGGGAGAAGATAATGGAAAAATTTACCGTCTATACAGGGAAATCAGTACCTTTGATGAATGATAACATCGATACGGACCAACTCATTCCCAAACAATTCTTGAAAGCTGTTGATAAAAAAGGTTTCGGTAAGAATTTGATGTTTGAATGGCGTTACCTTAATGATGATTACGATGAAAATCCTGATTTCGTCTTCAATAAACCTGAGTATCGCGATGCGACCATTTTGGTTACTGGTGATAACTTTGGTTCGGGGTCATCTCGTGAACACGCTGCATGGGCATTGGAAGATTACGGTTTCCGTTGTGTTATTGCTGGATCATTTTCAGATATTCACTATAACAATGAATTGAAGAATGGTATGTTACCAATCGTTCAACCCTTGGAAGTACGTCAAAAATTGGCTGCTCTTCCTGCAGGTGAGGAAATTACGATTGACCTTCCAAACCAAGTGATTAAATCTTCAGCAGGAGAGTTTCCATTTGATATCGATCATGAGTGGAAACGTAAATTGGTTGAAGGGCTTGACGATATTGGAATCACTCTTCAATATGAAGATTTGATTGCTGCCTATGAAAAACAACGCCCATCATATTGGCAATAAGAAACAATGATGTGTATGTAAAATAATAATGAGGACTTAAAAGAATGGGATAAGGACAATGTTTAAGGTGTTGTTCTATCTCATTCTTTTTGTTTGAAACAGTTAACTGGTAGAGGCGTTTTTACAAGGAGCGTATGCTATAATAGAAAGATAGAAAGGAGGCCTTCATGTTTGCACAATTGGATACAAAATCCGTCTATAGTTTCATGGATAGTGTTGTAGATTTGACCACCTACGTTGAGCGTGCCAAAGAGCTTGGCTATCAAGCCCTTGGTTTGATGGATCGAGACAATCTCTATGCTGCTTATCATTTTGCTCAGTTTGCAAGTAGCAAGGGTTTACGTCCTTTGATTGGTATGGAAGCTAATCTATTTTACGAGGGAAGAAAAATACCTTTTCGTCTATTAGCAAAAAATAATCAGGGCTATAAAAATTTGATGAAGTTGGCAACAGAGCTCTCCTCAGGGCAACGCGAGTTTACAGCTTTTTCGGACTATCTGAATGCTATTGCCCTCATCCTTCCGAGTGAAGAGTGGGAGTCAGGGATGACTCTTGGTTCAGAGGTTTTTATTGGGATAAGGCCAGAAGATGCTGGCAAAGAGTTTGATTATCCTGTAATTCCTTTACATACAGTGCGTTATTTTGAGAATGTAGATCGCTCGACAATTCAGATGTTACACGCCATCTCACAAAACGTTTCCTTGTCAGAGGCCTCTATTTGTCCTATGAATCAGCTTCTTTTCTCGCCTCAAGAAATGGAAAGTGCATATAGTGATATTCCAGAGGCTTTGAACAATTTGGAGCAACTTGTTTCAGACATTACTTATCAATTTGATACGGATTTGAAGCTTCCCCGTTTTAATCGTGATATGCCAGCAGTTGACCAATTACGTCAATTAGCCCAATCTGGATTAGAAACTAAAAAGTTAAGCGCAGCAGTTTATCAGGAACGTTTAGACAAAGAATTGTCTATCATTCATCAGATGGGCTTTGATGATTATTTCTTGATTGTCTGGGACTTATTACGCTTTGGGCGTAGCCGTGGTTATTATATGGGAATGGGACGTGGGTCTGCTGCAGGAAGCTTGGTGGCTTATGTCCTTGATATTACTGGAATTGATCCCGTTAAAAATGACTTGCTTTTTGAGCGTTTTCTAAATGAAGAACGTTATAGCATGCCTGATATAGATATCGACTTGCCTGATATCTATCGAAGCGAGTTTCTTCATTATGTTAGGGACCGTTATGGTAGTAAGCACTCTGCTCAGATTGTTACTTTTTCAACTTTTGGGGCTAAACAGGCTATCCGAGATGTTTTTAAACGTTTCGGAGCCAAGGAATTTGAACTATCACAACTTAGTAAAAAGATTTCTTTTCGTGACACCTTGACCTCTGTCTATGAGAAAAATATGTCATTTAGACAGTTGATTAATCAAAGACAAGAATTTCAGAGGGCTTTTGAGATTGCTAAGGCTATTGAAGGCCAACCAAGACAGACCTCAATCCATGCTGCTGGTATAGTGATGAGTGACGATGACCTAACCAACCATATTCCTCTAAAAGCTGGTGAGGATATGATGGTTACTCAGTACGATGCCTCCGCGGTCGAAGCCAACGGCTTGCTTAAGATGGATTTCTTGGGCCTCCGTAATTTGACCTTTGTTCAAAAAATGAAGGAGAAACTTGAAGAAGAGCAGGGAGTCGCTATAGATATCAAATCAATTGATTTGGAAGATCCCCAGACCCTAGCTCTTTTTGCCAAGGGTAAAACTAAGGGAATATTTCAGTTTGAGCAGGCGGGTGCTATTAACCTTCTTAAACGGATTAAACCTGCTAAGTTCGAAGAAGTGGTAGCGACAACCTCTCTTAACCGACCTGGAGCTAGCGATTATACAGATAATTTCATCGCTCGTAAGTATGGTAAGGAAAAAGTAGATTTGATTGATCCAGTAGTTGCACCAATCCTTGAGCCTACGTATGGCATCATGCTTTATCAGGAGCAGGTTATGCAGATTGCCCAAGTATTTGCAGGCTTTACACTCGGAAAAGCCGATTTGCTTCGTCGGGCAATGTCGAAAAAAGATGTCAATGAAATGTCCAAGATGTCCGAAGAGTTCATGGAAGGAAGTCGTCGGTTGGAACGTGACCCACAGATTGCTGAACGACTCTTTAGTATGATGGCTAAGTTTGCAGGTTATGGCTTTAATAGAAGTCATGCCTATGCTTATTCAGCACTAGCCTTTCAATTAGCCTATTTCAAAACGCATTACCCTCAGATTTTCTATGACGTCATGTTAAACTATTCGTCTAGTGATTACATTAAGGACGCAATTGAAAATGGCTTTTCTTTAGCCAGCCTTGATATTAATAGAATTCCCTATCTGGATAAGATTTCAGATGGAAAGATTGTATTAGGTCTTAAGACTATCAAAGGCTTGCCAAGAGATTTTGGCCTTTGGATTATTGAGGATCGCAAACAAAATGGTAAATACATTTCTATAGAAGACTTTTTGACACGTATTCCTAGCAAATATCAGAAAGTCGATAGTCTGACACCTCTTATCCAGATTGGTTTGTTTGATATTTTTGAACCAAATCGTCAGAAAATCATTGGTAATTTAAGCAACCTCTTTACTTTTGTCAATGAGTTAGGAAGTTTGTTTGCAGAGTCATCTTACTCTTGGGTTGATTATGAAGACTATAGTCAGACGGATCGTTATAATTTAGAACAGGAGTTACTAGGAGTTGGGCTTAGCCCCCATCCTTTACACTTGGCTCAAAAAATGGCCTCTCGTCCCTATCAAGCCATTTCTGATTTGGGTGTTAATACTAAGGCAACGGTTTTGGTTCAGATAGAATCCGTTCGAATTATCAGAACTAAAAAAGGTGATCAGATGGCCTTTCTGAACGTCACTGATGGAATCAATAAACTTGATGTTACCCTATTTCCAGAAACTTATTTCTATCATAAGGATAAATTAAGTGAAGGTGGTCTCTTTTATCTTGATGGACGGACCCAGGAGCGTGATGGACGCATTCAGTTAATCTTGTCAAACATGGAGGAAGCTAGCACGGAGCGTTTCTGGATTTTACTTGAGAATCATGATAAAGACATAGAAGTTTCTCAAATATTAGCTAAGTATCCTGGACACATTCCTGTCATTATCCGTTATCAAGGAAGTAAGGAAACTATCGTTAGTCAAAGATACAGAGTAACTAAGAACGAGGAACTTAATCGAGAATTAGCACCTTATGTGCTGAAAACGGTTTTACGGTAAAAAAACAATAAATCTTTTCAAATTTAAAGCCATTTAGAATTCTTTGTGTTATAATGAAAATGTTAAATATATAAAAGGAGTATCAGGAATAATGAAACGTATTGCTGTTTTAACTAGTGGTGGAGATGCCCCTGGTATGAACGCTGCCGCTCGTGCAGTTGTTCTCAAAGCAATTTCTGAAGGAATTGAGGTCTTCGGCATTAACCGTGGATACGCTGGTATGGTTGAAGGAGATATCTTCCAAATTGATGCCAAAGGCGTAGACAACATCCTCAGCCGTGGTGGAACTTTCCTTCAGTCTGCTCGCTATCCTGAGTTTGCCCAACTTGAGGGTCAACTTAAAGGTATTGAGCAACTTAAAAAACATGGAATCGAAGGTGTAGTAGTTATTGGTGGAGATGGTTCTTACCATGGTGCTATGCGTTTGACTGAACATGGTTTCCCAGCTGTTGGTCTTCCAGGAACTATCGATAACGATATCGTTGGTACAGACTACACAATTGGTTTTGATACTGCTGTTGCAACAGCAACAGAAGCTATCGATAAGATTCAAGACACTGCTTTCAGTCACGGACGTACTTTTGTCGTTGAAGTTATGGGACGTAACGCTGGTGATATCGCTCTTTGGGCTGGTATTGCTTCTGGTGCAGACCAAATTATCGTACCTGAAGAAGAGTATGATATTAATGAAGTTGTACGTAAAGTTAAAGAAGGTTACGAATCAGGTGCTAAAACTCACCATGTAATCGTAGTTGCTGAAGGTGTCATGGGTGCTGAAGAATTTGCGGCTAAAATGAAAGAAGCTGGAGATACTTCAGATCTTCGTGCAACAAACATTGGACACGTGGTTCGTGGTGGTTCACCAACTGCGCGTGACCGTGTTCTTGCTTCATGGATGGGTGCACATGCGGTTGACCTCCTTAAACAAGGTATTGGTGGTGTAGCTGTTGGTATCCACAATGAAGAGCTTGTTGAAAGCCCAATCCTTGGTACAGCAGAAGAAGGAGCTTTGTTCAGTCTTACTGAAGACGGTAAAATTATCGTCAACAATCCTCACAAAGCACGTCTTGACTTTGCAGACCTTAACCGTTCATTGTCTAACTTGAGCTAATCTCAGTTACTTAAATTATTGTTAATCCGTCGCTAATGCGACAAAAAATATAAGGGAGTTTTATTTATCATGAATAAACGTGTAAAAATCGTTGCAACACTTGGTCCTGCGGTTGAAATCCGTGGCGGCAAAAAATTTGGTGAAGATGGTTACTGGGGTGAAAAACTTGACCGTGAAGCATCTGCTAAAAACATTGCTCAATTGATCAAGGAAGGTGCCAACGTTTTCCGTTTCAACTTCTCACATGGTGACCACGCTGAACAAGGTGAACGTATGGATGTCGTTCGTATGGCAGAAGACCTTGCTGGTCAAAAAGTAGGTTTCCTTCTTGATACAAAAGGACCTGAAATCCGTACTGAATTGTTCGAAGGTGATGCTAAAGAGTATGCATACAAAACTGGTGAACAAATTCGTGTTGCTACTAAACAAGGTATCAAATCAACTCGCGATGTTATCGCTTTGAACGTTGCAGGTGCACTTGACGTTTTTGACGATGTAGAAGTTGGTAAACAAGTTCTTGTCGATGATGGTAAACTTGGTCTTCGTGTTGTAGACAAAGATGCTGAAAAACGTGAATTCATCGTTGATGTTGAAAATGATGGTATCATCGCTAAACAAAAAGGTGTAAACATCCCTTACACTAAAATTCCTTTCCCAGCACTTGCTGAACGTGATAACGCTGATATCCGTTTTGGTCTTGAACAAGGTCTTAACTTTATCGCTATCTCATTCGTACGTACTGCAAAAGATGTACAAGAAGTTCGTGCTATCTGTGAAGAAACTGGTAATGGTCACGTTCAATTGTTGGCTAAAATCGAAAACCAACAAGGTATCGATAACATTGATGAAATCATCGAAGCTGCTGACGGTATTATGATTGCTCGTGGTGACATGGGTATCGAAGTACCATTCGAAATGGTTCCAGTTTACCAAAAAATGATCATCACAAAAGTAAACGCTGCTGGTAAAGTTGTTGTTACAGCTACTAACATGCTTGAAACAATGACAGAAAAACCACGTGCAACTCGTTCTGAAGTATCTGACGTATTCAACGCAGTTATCGATGGTACAGATGCTACAATGCTTTCTGGTGAATCTGCAAATGGTAAATACCCAGTTGAATCAGTTCGTACAATGGCTACAATTGATAAAAACGCTCAAACTCTTCTTAAAGAGTATGGTCGTCTTGATTCATCAACATTTGACCGTTCAACTAAGACTGAAGTAGTTGCGTCTGCAGTTAAAGATGCTACTAACTCAATGGATATCAAACTTGTTGTTGCTCTTACTGAATCAGGTAACACTGCTCGTTTGATTTCTAAATACCGTCCAGAAGCTGATATCTTGGCTGTAACATTCGATGAAATTACTCAAAAATCATTGATGCTTAACTGGGGTGTTATTCCAGTAGTTACTGAAAAACCAAGCTCAACTGATGATATGTTTGATGTTGCTGAAAAAGTTGCATTGGAATCAGGTCTTGTAGAATCTGGTGATAACATTGTTATCGTTGCTGGTGTTCCAGTAGGTACAGGTGGTACAAACACTATGCGTATCCGCACAGTAAAATAATTTAAGTAGAACTTAAATTGAAAGAAGGTCTTTAGGATCTTCTTTTTTTGGCTCTATAATCGATTTAGTAGGTTAAACTATTGAAGAGATTATAGAGCTTTTTGCGTAGGTAGGTAAATCAATTGGATAATAATAACAAGTGAAAAAGTGAAGAATATCATACTTATTCCGAATGGTTTAAAGCAAGATGGCTGATTTGGTTTGTATTTTCAACAGATTTAGTTCTAAGTGTCATATGACTTAGAAAGTATTTAGCGAAGAGGGAAATTATCTTTTCAAAGAAATTTTGCTTTTCTTGAAAACAACAGGATAAAAAATGTCGTTAAATAGGCTTCTAAACTATAGTTAAGATGGTTATAAGCTATATTTTTTAGAAGGACTGAGTAGATAATCAACCATTTTTATTTAAATAATGACTTACTAATTTAAAAGTTCTAATGAATTATTAATTCTGAAAATCGATTTTTGAAAAAAATGAAATCATAAGTTTCTTTTTACTGACAATTCTAAAAGTAAATAATTATAAAATTATTAATTGAAACGTTTATAAAAATAGTGATATCTATAATCATTCTATTGTTTACATGATTATTTTTAAGTGAACCTTATAAAAAATTTGAAAATAAGAGCATTTCTTTTCACAACTATTAGGAATTTTGTTAAAATATTTAACGATTAGTATTTTTAAATACTTTTAATCTCATTGAGGGGTGAGATACTTAATAGTATAAGTGTGGAGGATTACCAAAGTGGGTAAAGATTTATTTAATGATCGTATAAGTCGATTTTCGATTCGTAAGCTGAATGTAGGGGTTTGCTCCGTTCTTCTTGGGACTCTGGTTATGGTTGGTACTGCTAGTCAAGTATCTGCCGATGAAACAGCTAACCAAGTCCAAGCAGGGGATGTAGCTAGCACTACTGCTACAGTGAGTGATGAGACATCTTCTCAGAATGCTGTTGCTGCTCAAGCTTCTACGGAAGTCGCAAATTTCTTATCAATTTCTGAGACTAATAGTCAGTCTCAAACCGTTTCAAATGCTAGCGCAGCTACTTCTGAAACGTCTACAACACAAGCTTCTAGTGAGACAACATCTCAAGCAGCTTCGTCAACGTCAGCAAGTACTGCAGCATCTACCACTAGTGTTGCTGGCTCTACAAGTGTAGGCAATACTACGGGAGTTTCAACGACAGCCTCTGTTACACCAGCATCATCTGAGACACCTGCTTCAGAAACAGCATCTGAAGCACAAGGTGTGGACGTTCAAGCAGAAGCTTCTACAACGAATGCTCTTTCAAGTGGTGCCGAAGCGTCTGCTGTAGAGCAACCTGTTGTAACAGCAGAAACTTCTGGTCGCCGTCGTACTCGCCGTGCGATCGGTGATCCTAATGACGAAAGCTTGATTGGGGATGATGTTGAAGATGCAACTTCAACTCCAAAAGTTGAAAAACCTGGCTTTACAACAGATCTTGATGCCAAATCTATGACTAGCCAAATCTCTTGGTTGGACTTTGGAGATGTAGCCAACTGGACAGGAGCAAAAACAATCCAGGTCGCTAAAAATGAATTAAAACCAAATGAGTTAGAAGAGAGCTTAGCACTTCAAGTTGGGGCTACCTATACCAAGGAAATCATGCCTGGTTATGTAGTCACTGTAAAAGTCAAATCCTTGAAACCATTCCAAGCGACTGAAATCTATAAAAAACGGATGGAAGAACAAGGGGCTACAGAAGCTGAAAAAGCGACCTATGATCCAAATGCAAAAAATGGATATGTAAAGGGTGTTACTTCACCAATTGCTAGGCAATATTTTAATGATGGCAAAGAAGCCGACGTTATCGCTGATGCCCAAAACCGTTGGACTGAAGTTAAACATGAAAACGTTGATACGAAAGCCAAAAAGACTACCATGAGTTCTGCATATAATGGTGGGAATATTGGAATTCAGTTTGAAATCTCTGCAACCTTCCGTGGAAAGAAAGTTAAGCCAGCTATTGTTATGGCTGATGGTGAGTCTGCTAACCCTGGTGAATTTGTTATGTTCACTACCAACGGACAAGGTTGGCAGCACATTGGGGAATGGAAGAAAACTACTAGACCAGCCACCTCTGTTCCTTATGAACCACAAGATACAGAGAATCTTTTTGGTTCTAAACCTAAATATAATAACATTAACCTAAGACAACTTCGTGATAATTCTCCTCAAGCTGGACCAGATAAGAAACCAGTAGCATGGAAGTACTTTGGAAATCCTGACCAAGTTACGAGTGGTCTAGGAACCGGTATCTTTGGACCAAACATTTCTGAAGGAAATAGAACAGTTCCACTCGTGATGACACGTGGAGCATCTGAAGTGGGACTTTATATCGCTTCAGCTGGTAAACAGTCTGCCATGCTAGGATTCTTCCCACTTGATGAAGGGGATGCTCCTGAGTCATATGGGAAAGCAGTCCATACCATTGCAACTGTTGACGGTGTTACTGGAGCTAAAGTAAATCAACCGTATCTTGGTAACGTGAGTCCTGATATGGATGAGAATACTGTTCTTGACTGGTTCGGTGATGATAAGGCAACTACGGCCGATGAAGGAATTAACCAATTGCTTCCAAGCAATCTCAAAGGGACAACCAATGAGATGATCAAGATGGACCGTACACGCCCAGGTAACTACAAGATGTCAGTTGAAGCCCATTTGGATGGAGCTTCAGAAGCACATATCTATGGTTGGGTAGACTTTAACCAAAATGGTAAATTCGATGAGGATGAACGCTCAAATCTCGCTACAATCACACAAGATGGCACTGTTGAGTTGACCTTTGCAAACAGCAAGACTTATATCGACCCTAGCGTCAACGAACTTGGTGCTCGTGTCCGTATTGCCAAGAAAGCTACTGAGATTGAAAGCCCAACTGGTATGGCTTTCTCAGGGGAAGTGGAAGACTTCAAGACTCAAATTACCCACCCACCAAAAGGGGAATTCAAGGAAACTTCTGGTCCTCAAGCTACTAAACAAACAGCAACTGTAACCTTTACAGCACGTGGAGAGCACAAGTATGAAGCTAACTCTCATGCAGTCATCGACGAGACAGTAGAACCATACATCGTTGACAAAGATGGCAACCGTGCAACACTTGATGCGGAAGGTTACTATGTTGTACCAGGTCAAGGGAAGTATAAGATTACTGCCAACGGTAAAGATGTGGACGTTGAATTTATCCCAGAAGATAACTTCCTTGGAACAGCTGATGGTATTTCTATCCGTCGTTCAGATAACAACGGTTACGATACTGGATGGTCAACCAAATTCCCAGACCAAGAAGCAAACATTAATGGTCAGTTGAATACTATGGATGGTCAATACGTTCCAACAGTCACTCCAATTGAAATTGAAGGGGTTGACAAAACTTCGACTGATGTTCAAGGGGCAACTCAAAAAGAAACACCTACCTTTAATACAACTGCTACTAACTTAAATGGTGATAAGATTGCAATCACTCCAAGTGCAGAATACCCGGCTAAGTTGGTAGATCCAGCTACAGGTCGCACTACTGATGCGCCATCTGTAACAGTTGAAGGGGAAGGAACTTATACGATTAATCCTTCAACGGGTGAAGTAACCTTCACTCCAGAACCAAGCTTTACTGGTACAGCCAAAGGTGTGGATGTTACATTGTCAGCGCCAGTTGGTCGAAACAAAGATGGTAAGATCCAACAGGACTACATCAAGACTGCAACAGCTAAGTACACTCCAACTGTCACACCAATCACAGTGACTCCTACAGACAAGGTTTCTGCGGATGTTCAAAACGTTCCTCAAACCCAAACACCAACCTTTGATTTGAGTAATGATAAGACTGCTGAAATCACAAGCAAGAAATTGGTAGATCCAGCAACTGGTCAGCCTACTGATGAAACAACAGTGACAGTAGCAGGTGAAGGTAGCTATACTATCGACCCAACGACTGGAGCAGTAACATTTACGCCAGAAAAAGACTTTGTTGGTACTGCAAAAGGAGTAACTGTTCAGGCAACTGCTACGATTACAAATGCTAATGGTAAGACTGCAACCATTACTTCAGATGCGACCTACACACCAACTGTTGTGCCAGCAGTTCCAACTGCAAACCCTGCAACTTCAAAAGATATCCAAGGTGCGACTCAAACAGGCACACCAACCTTCGCAGGAACTACTGTTCAAGTAAACGGTGAAGATAAAGCTATTACGATCAAAGATAATAGCTACACGCTTTTGGATAATGATGGCAATGAAGTGACAAGTACACCAGCTTATGCTGCTGATGGTACAACTGAAATCGGTACTTACTCTATCGATTCAGCTACTGGTCAAGTCACTTTCACACCGACTGATAAATCATACACAGGTGTAGTAACACCGGCCAAGGTTCAAGCTGAAAGCTCAAACGGTATCAAGGTAGATACAACTTACACACCAGAAATCGTTCCAGTAACCCCGACAGCAACACCAGCTGAAACAGAAGATATCCAAGGTGCAACGCAAACTGGTAAACCTGAATTTAAGGGCGGAACTGTAACAGTAGATGGCGTTGAGAAAACAGTAGCGATTAATGAAGCTGTTCCAGCGACCTTCGATGATGGTTCAACGACTAAGACAGTTGACGGCGTTGGTACTTACACAGTAGCAGCAGACGGAACAGTTACATTCGTACCTGAAAAATCATTCGTTGGAACTGCACCAGCAGTGACGGTTGTTCGTGAAGATAAGAACGGAACCAAAGCCTCTGCAACTTATACACCAACTGTGACTCCAGTAACTCCAACTGCAGCACCAGCTGAATCAACAGATGTTCAAGGTGCAACTCAAACAGGTAAGCCTGTATTTACTGAGGGTAATAGCCGTGTGCCGATGAATGATGATGTTCCAGCAACATTTGATGATGGCTCAACTACCAAGTCAGTTGATGGCGTTGGTACCTACACAGTAGCAGCAGACGGTACTGTTACATTTGTTCCAGAACCAAGTTTTACAGGAACAGCACCAGCGGTTACAGTCGTTCGTGAAGACAAGAACGGAACAAAAGCTTCAGCGACTTACACACCATCAGTAACACCAATTACAGTGACTCCTACAGACAAGGTTTCTGCGGATATTCAAAACGTTCCTCAAACCCAAACACCAACCTTTGATTTGAGTAACGACAAGACTGCTGAAATCACTAGCAAGAAATTGGTGGATCCAGCAACTGGTCAACCAACTGACGAAACAACAGTGACAGTAGCAGGTGAAGGTAGCTATACTATCGACCCAACGACTGGAGCAGTAACATTTACGCCAGAAAAAGACTTTGTTGGTACTGCAAAAGGAGTAACTGTTCAGGCAACTGCTACGATTACAAATGCTAATGGTAAGACTGCAACCATTACTTCAGATGCGACCTACACACCAACTGTTGTGCCAGCAGTTCCAACTGCAAACCCTGCAACTTCAAAAGATATCCAAGGTGCGACTCAAACAGGCACACCAACCTTCGCAGGAACTACTGTTCAAGTAAACGGTGAAGATAAAGCTATTACGATCAAAGATAATAGCTACACGCTTTTGGATAATGATGGCAATGAAGTGACAAGTACACCAGCTTATGCTGCTGATGGTACAACTGAAATCGGTACTTACTCTATCGATTCAGCTACTGGTCAAGTCACTTTCACACCGACTGATAAATCATACACAGGTGTAGTAACACCGGCCAAGGTTCAAGCTGAAAGCTCAAACGGTATCAAGGTGGACACAACTTACACGCCTGAAATCGTACCGGTAACACCGACAGCAACTCCAGCTGAAACAAAAGATATCCAAGGTGCGACTCAAACTGGTAAACCTGAATTCAAGGGTGGAACAGTAACCGTTGATGGTGTTGAGAAAACAGTAGCTATCAATGAAGATGTTCCAGCGACATTTGACGATGGTTCAACGACTAAGACAGTTGACGGCGTTGGTACTTACACAGTAGCAGCTGACGGTACGGTGACGTTTGTTCCTGAGAAATCATTTGTCGGAACTGCGCCGGCTGTAACAGTTGTTCGTGAAGATAAGAACGGGACCAAAGCCTCTGCGACTTACACCCCAACAGTAACACCAGTTACACCAACAGCGACACCAGTTGAAACAACAGGTAAACAAGGTCAAACCCAAACAGGTAAGC
>OCAB01000266.1_pt1 | contig 17281 bp, 22 predicted proteins | sample 1477071 | NCBI WGS metagenome assembly OCAB01 (sample SAMEA2580275, study PRJEB22360) | human gut metagenome | biome: human gut; feature: human-associated habitat; material: faeces | place: Denmark | collected 2008/2010
ATCTGCCGGATATCGCAATGGGTAAGCAGCTCACTTTACAGATTATGGAGAACTACCCAGGAAAGGATTTGCTGTCTTCGAATATTCTGGAACAGTACTATGACATGCTTCTCCGTAAGAAGGACGGTAATGGTAAAGGAGGCTATACGGATTGCCCAATTCGGGGAAGGGCGGAGGGAGCGACGACTGCTTATGATCTGTTATCCTTCAACGAATGTGATCGATCTCAATTCACGAATACTACGGGAGGAAAGTACGGTTTGTGCTTTGCTCAGGCTTTTCAGACGGTTAGCGATAACTTCCATGTAATTCCGGATGTCACGCACAATGTTGTGGTCCCGTATGGTCAGGCGACTGAGTTACTTGATATGCTCCACAGGGGAGAATTGTCCGAGAAAATCTCAGTGCTAAGGCGGTTGCAGGAATATACGGTTTCTCTGTTCGATGATGACTATCGTGATTTGGCTAGGAAGCATGCAATTTCGTTAGCAAATGAGGATTTTGGAGTTTTCTTGCTGAATGAGGAATACTACAACGACAAGTACGGCGTAGTACGGGAGGCGGAGATGCCTCTCCTGCTGATGTAGGAAGGATGAGTGCTCTCTCGCAAGCTCCAAGGAGTATGCGAGAGAGCTGTAGTTGGGAAGGCAACACATATGCCAAATATATTTTCAATCCACATCGCTCTTGGCGCGATGGTAGTGGGAGTCCCACAGGCACAAGGATAGTCGATAAAGCGTATGCCGCGAAACGCCTATTAGATTCTATATATGGCATAAGAAATTTTTTGTGGTACGCTATTAACCAATAGCTTTGGAAGACCGTTTACAAAGGAGTTATATGGAACGGCATCGGAATTCAATCGAATATGAAGTTTGGGGTAGATACGCATTGTTCTCGGAAGTCGCCACGCGTGTTGGTGGAGAGAAGTACTCGTATCAGGTGCCAACGTATCAAGCATTGAAGGGGATTACGGAGAGCATCTATTGGAAGCCCACGTTTAAGTGGGTCATTGATGCTGTGCGAGTCATGAATAAGATTCAGACGGAGAGCAGAGGTGTTCGCACTATTGTGTACCAGCCCAAGAAAAAAAATGTTAAAAATGATCTTTCATACTACACATATTTAAAGGATGTGAGGTATCAAGTTCTTGCGCATTTTGAATGGAACGACCTGAGGGAGGAACTTGCTGATGATCGTGATGAAAACAAACATCACAACATTGCGATGAGGTCCGTGCGTCAAGGAGGCCGTCGCGATATTTTTCTGGGTGCTAGGGAATGCCAAGCTTATGTCGAACCGTGTGAATTCGGAGGGGGAGAAGGGTTCTACGACTCTTATGGAGAATGGAACATGGGATATATGTTTCATGGATTCTCGTATCCGGATGAGAATCCTGACCATAATCTGATTTCGCGCTTCTGGATGCCGATTATGAAGGATGGCGTTATCAGATTCGAATCACCGGATTCGCCGCTTCTCGATCGGCACATCGTTAGGCATGGTTTGAACGTTAAAGAATTCAACTTAGGCAAGAACGTTACATCAGTAGAGGAGGAGTGAACGATGAGTTTGTTTGGTAATTTGCTTACTACCTACGAAATGATACAGGGGGCGTCTGGTCAGACTCCTCATAGTGCAGAGAAAGATGGTGACGCTGACGCTGCGAAGAGGGCGCTGATTCCGTACGGGCATACGACTCTTCCGGTTTCGCTGACAGTGCTTGTGGACGCGAATGGTTGTATCAGAGGTGTTGCCAAGAGAAAGAGCACCATCATCATTCCTTGTACAGAGGAATCGATGGGAAGGACCATTAAGCCAGTACCGCATCCGCTGTTTGATCAGTTACAGTACGTCGATAGTGGGCGCAGTCCTGAGAAGACGAGCATGTACTTGCAGCAGCTTGCAAAATGGAAAGGTGATGACGCCAAGCTTGAAGCTGTTTTCAAGTGTGTGTCGGAGCATAGCATCAGCGAGGCTGCTGCGCATTATGGCGTGGAGCTAACGGATAAGGACGATAAAGCCGGTGTTTGTTTCGAGGTTCAAATCGGACTCGAAGATTCTGATTTATCGAATGACGTTGATATTCGGAATCGTTGGATTGCGTATCTGCAGCGTTCTCAACACAGGCTGGGGAAGGATGTTTTTGGCGAGGATCTTTATACGCCAACCACTAATTTCCCTAAAAAGGTAGTTAGCTCCGATGCCAATGCCAAGCTATTGTCTGCTAATGATTCTACGAATTTTACTTTTCGTGGACGTTTTTCCAGTAAGGAACAAGCTTTGCTGGTTGATAGTGCGTCCTCTCAGAAAATCAACTCCACTTTGCGGTGGTTGGTGAATAATCATGGAACATTGACAGGCAATCAGGCTATCGTTGTCTGGGCAATAAAAAGACCTGAGGAAAAGCCCGTATTGAATCCGCAGTCAGGATCTTTTGATTTTGATGATTCCTTCTCGTCAATAGCTGACGAATCCAAAGCGCTTCATGACGACATCAGCGATGCGCTAAATGCGACAAATGTTCAGTATGCAAAAATTTTCTCAAGGGTTCTGAGAGGATATGAGGGTGCGGAGGATCTGAAGAAGCACAATGATCCGATGGTTGTCGTCATCTTGGATGCTGCTACAACGGGGCGTTTAGGCGTAACGTTCTACTGCGAGCTTCAGAAGGACGAATACATTAAGCGCATACTGCAATGGCATGTCGATGCAGCTTGGCCTCTTACATCTTTCAAAAAAAGCATCGTGGAGGGAGCTGAGCGGGTTAATGTCGTTCAGTATGAAGGGGCCCCATCGTTCACTGACATTATCAACTGTGCTTGTGACACGTCTGATAGGAGCAGCAAGAGCTATAAACGCTTCGCGAAAGATGTGAAGGAACGGCTTATTGAATGTATGTTTGGCGGAGCGCAATTTCCCATGTCGATTTTGAATGCCGCATTCCATAAGGTCACCAGGCCTATGGGATACGACAATATCAGGGTCTGGCGTCGTGATTTTGAAATCGCTTGCAGCCTATGGAAAAAACACTATATCGATGAAACAAGAAAACAGCATAGACAGGAGGATGTAATAACCATGTATCTTGAACCGAATCGAGATGATCGTGATTACCTGTATGGAAGGTTGTTGGCGCTTGCCGACAATTTCGAGGAAAGCGTCTTGCGTAAGCAGGGAGTCAAGGACCGTCCAACCAATGCAATCAAATTGATGAGCAATTTCACGGCGAAGCCCTATACGACGTGGGGCACATTGTGGAAGCAGCTTACGCCATACCTTAAATCGGCAAACGGTGGTTCCTGGTTCCGTAATGAGGTCGATGATGTTATGGCTTTGTTTAAGGAAGGTGATTTTGAAGATAATAAGGCGCTTTCGCCAATGTTTCTTCTGGGATATTCATGTCAGCGGAGGGCATCTAAGCGTAAAGCGCAAGAGATTTCTCAAAAAAATAATAGCAACAACTGACTTTTGCAATTATCAGAGTCGATTCATCGCCTATAAGTAAGGAGTATGTGATTATGGCAGCTTTGGAAAATAAGATTGATTTTGCGATTGCCTTTGCGGTGAATAACGCAAATCCCAATGGTGATCCGTTGAATGGTAATCGTCCGAGAACGACGTCAGAAGGGCTGGGTGAGGTTTCCGACGTCGCCTTGAAGAGGAAGATCCGCAACCGTCTGCAGGATGCAGGAGAATCAGTCTTTGTACAGTCTGATGATCGTTCCGATGATGGTGCCAAATCGCTGTCGGACAGGTTCAATACATATCTGAAGACCTTGCCGAAGGATGAGCAGAAGCAGAAGAATGTAGTCTTCGGTAAGGTGTGCGAGCGTTGGCTTGATGTGCGGTCCTTTGGTCAGGTTTTCGCCTTTAAGAAGGCCAAGGATACCGATGAGGTTTCGATTGGCGTACGCGGACCGGTCTCGATTCAGCCGGCATTCTCCATTAATCCCATTGCAATTGACGATGTGCAAATCACTAAATCGGTCAACAGCGAGACTACGGATTCCGGTAAAAAATCATCCGACACCATGGGCATGAAGTATCGCGTCTCTGGACGCGCCGTATATGTAACTTATGGAAGCATTAGCCCCCAGCTGGCGGAAAGAACAGGTTTCAGCGCAGAAGATGCAGAGAAAATCAAGGAAGCTCTGGTCACGCTTTTCGAGAATGATGAGAGTTCGGCACGTCCGTCGGGATCGATGGAAGTGCTGGATGTCGTCTGGTTTGCACATAACTGCAAGGGGGGGCAGTATTCTTCGGCCAAAGTTCATCGTTCCGTTTCCGTTGACGCGGATGGAACCGTGAATGTAGATGACGCTTCCATTCCAGGCCTTCGCTACGAAGTAATCGAAGGCCGCTGATTACAACGTCCAAGCCTAGATGAGAGGTGCTTATATGAAAGGGCCAGATGGTTATTCAGAAGAAGATTGGCTGGCCCTTTCGGGTATTCAGCATTTCTCATTCTGCAAGCGTCAATGGGCGCTTATTCATATCGAGCAGCTGTGGTCAGAAAATTATCTGACCACAGCGGGGCATCTGGAACATGAACGCGCCCACGATTATGCGGCTTCTGAATCTCGCGGCGATATGCTGATCATGCGGGATTTGAGAGTTTATTCGCGAGCGCTCGGCATAACTGGAGCCTGTGATGTTGTGGAATTCCATAAGTCTAATGATGGTGTTCCGCTTCACGGAAGAGATGAATTGTGGTTGCCATATCCGATTGAATACAAACACGGCAAATCCAAAACGATTGATGCTGATCGTTTACAGCTATGCGCGGAAGCGATGTGCTTGGAAGAAATGCTCGCGTGTGATATTCCTGAAGGTGCTTTGTTCTATCAGCAGACAAAACGTCGTGAGCGGGTAAAATTTGACGAAGATCTTCGCAACATGGTCGAAGCTGACTTCTTGCAAATGCATGATCTTTTCTCCCGTGGATGGACTCCCAAAGTGAAACAGACCAGATCGTGTTCGGCATGTTCTCTACGGGATTTGTGCCTGCCTGAATTACGGAAGATGAAATCGGCAAAAGCATATATCGAAGAACGGCTCAAGGAAAGCGGGGAGTGATGAAGCAGCTGTTAAACACGTTGTTTGTGATGACAGAAGATGCCTATCTTGCCTTGGAGAACGATAATGTTGTGATTTATCAGAATGACCAAACCTTGGCGAAAGTGCCATTACGGTCAATTGAAGGAATCATGTGTTTCTCGTATAAGGGTGCTTCGCCTGCTCTTATGGGGCGCTGCGGCAAACTGGGCGTTTCTATGGCATTCTATTCACCGAGAGGTCATTATTACTGTTCCGTGTTAGGGGAGGAGAATCGTAATGTGCTACTTCGCCGTGAACAATTTCGAGTCGCGGATGACGAACAAAAATCTTTGCGTTATGCGAAATCTTTCATTGTTGGCAAGCTTTACAATGCGAAATGGGTGCTCGAACGCACGAAACGTGATCATGCTTTGCGGGTGAACATCGACCGACTTGCCGAGCAGAGCGGCAAATTGTCGGCGGCATTGTCAAAAGCTCGAAAAAGCTTGACGATTGATGAGTTGAGGGGTGTCGAAGGGCTTGCTGCCAAAGATTATTTCTACGCTTTTGACGATTTGGTTCTGAAGAATAAAGATGATTTCTTTTTCACCAGTAGGTCGAGGAGACCTCCGCTGGACAGGCTGAATGCATTATTGTCTTTTTGCTACTCCATATTGACGAATGATTGCATTGCGGCTTTGCAAGGTGTGGGGTTGGATCCGTATGTTGGTTTTATGCATACGGATCGGCCGGGGAGAGCCTCTCTGGCATTGGATCTGGTTGAAGAGTTTCGCCCGGTGTTGGCTGACCGCTTCGTTCTGACATTGGTTAATACAGGCGCTGTTAAGCCGGGGGATTTTGAAATACGGGAGAATGGCGGGGTGCTGCTGTCTGATTTCGGGCGGAAGAAAGTGCTTACGGCGTGGCAGAAAAAGAAGAGTGATCAGATTCTTCATCCGTTCCTGCAAGAAAAAATTTCGTGGGGATTGGTTCCGTATGTGCAAGCGCTGCTGCTAGCTCGATCGTTGCGGGGTGATCTTGATGATTACCCGCCATTTATGTGGAAGTAAAAGGTGCGTAGCTGTGTGTGGCGGTATGCGATGATTCGTGGTGATGTGTTATTGGAGGTGAAAAACCATGATGGTTGTGGTTGCGTACGATGTGAGTACGGAAACCCCTGAGGGGAAGCGTCGTCTTCGTTTGGTGGCGAAGACATGCATGAAATACGGACAGCGTGTACAGAACAGTGTTTTCGAATGCTCGGTGAGTCCTTCCGATTATCTGGTGTTGGTACACGATTTGTTGAAGATTGCCAATATTGATGAGGACAGTCTGCGCTTTTATAAACTTGGCTCTCGATATGCGGATAGGATTGAGCGTTATGGGCGTGAACGGAGTTTGCCGGTTAATGATGTGATGATGATATAGCACAGGGTAAAATGGCATGGTGTCATAACGATATGGTGTGGGGTATGCCGGGTTGAGTGTTTGAGTGTGACGTGTGACGTCCGGCATCTGGAGCGTGTTCTCTAGCCGGCGGTATTGTGGTTTCGGCAAGGTGGCCGGTCTTGAAATGGTGTTTGTGCGAAGTGGAAGCGCTCATGATGAGGGGTGCCTTTCGCACCTGAAAAACTGTCGAAATCCGAATTGTGATTTTCGTGGGCGTTTGAAAACTAAATAGTGGACATTAAAATGAGACAGAAAGACAGCTGCTCGTTTTAGGCATGTTGTTCGTCGTACCGGTGGTGTTGTTTGATATGCTTAAAGCCAAGCAGCTGGCTTGCGTCTCAGAAAGTGGACAAAAATGTCCAGCTGCACGGTCGCTCTCCTTACGGAGAGCGTGGATTGAAATTTTGTTTGGTAATTACATAATACAACAGTTTTGGGTCGCTCTCCTTACGGAGAGCGTGGATTGAAATCTCACGGTGCGCTTGATAGAATCGGCGTTTACGTGTCGCTCTCCTTACGGAGAGCGTGGATTGAAATCTATATTTCACCATATCCCCCTTTTTAGTACATTGTCGCTCTCCTTACGGAGAGCGTGGATTGAAATAAAATGCTGTCTCACCCCAAGCGTCACTATTCCCGTCGCTCTCCTTACGGAGAGCGTGGATTGAAATTTGGAACTTACTACCGAACCATGCGCCAATATCAGTCGCTCTCCTTACGGAGAGCGTGGATTGAAATATTAATGGTGCCCCACCCGCGTGGGCGGGGCTGGAGTCGCTCTCCTTACGGAGAGCGTGGATTGAAATTCAATAAGGAGTAACACAATATGGCTACCACAGAGTCGCTCTCCTTACGGAGAGCGTGGATTGAAATTGCTTTCTGCAAGTCTTCGAGGGGGCGCCCCTTGTCGCTCTCCTTACGGAGAGCGTGGATTGAAATCTAACCACGAAACCGCGAAGGAAAACCAAGTGAGGTCGCTCTCCTTACGGAGAGCGTGGATTGAAATTCGTACACTATTGGGCTTTCGGGTTGACAGCTTGTCGCTCTCCTTACGGAGAGCGTGGATTGAAATAATCATACCAAGCGCATTATCCTCACCAAGACTGTCGCTCTCCTTACGGAGAGCGTGGATTGAAATAATAGTCGCCGGCGAGGCCAAGAAAACAGCCCCGGTCGCTCTCCTTACGGAGAGCGTGGATTGAAATCTCAGCGTGGGCCAAGCGTTCGTGAGCGGCCTTGTCGCTCTCCTTACGGAGAGCGTGGATTGAAATTATGGGATTGGGCGACCTGTACAAGTCGGGCGACGTCGCTCTCCTTACGGAGAGCGTGGATTGAAATGTCAACGAACGTTTTACCAAGTTTGCCGCCCATCGTCGCTCTCCTTACGGAGAGCGTGGATTGAAATACCACAAGATTAAAAACCGGTTCGACATTGTAATGTCGCTCTCCTTACGGAGAGCGTGGATTGAAATATCTGTAGCACCCTTGATATTTTCATAACTGTTCGGTCGCTCTCCTTACGGAGAGCGTGGATTGAAATTGCATACCCTTGGTCATAAGGTCGGTAGCATCCTGTCGCTCTCCTTACGGAGAGCGTGGATTGAAATAGTCATGTTGTCGATGAATGTTTGCTTCTGCATTTTGTCGCTCTCCTTACGGAGAGCGTGGATTGAAATAAGCATGGCGGGAAGTGTGACGCCATGGCTGTGGGTCGCTCTCCTTACGGAGAGCGTGGATTGAAATCTTGATACTTCATTTCAATCACTCCTTGTGGTTGTCGCTCTCCTTACGGAGAGCGTGGATTGAAATAATGTAGTGTTTGGCGTCCATTCCGCCCATGAAAGTCGCTCTCCTTACGGAGAGCGTGGATTGAAATACAATAGCGTCCTTGGCTTCTTGGAACTTGCTCGTCGCTCTCCTTACGGAGAGCGTGGATTGAAATGCGTAAGAGGCGCCATAGGCTAGAGCGAAACTGCGTCGCTCTCCTTACGGAGAGCGTGGATTGAAATAAAACGACTTGTGCAATCTGCTTATCCCACTCGGTCGCTCTCCTTACGGAGAGCGTGGATTGAAATAAGGACGGTAAGGCCACTGCGGAAGACGTGTTGAGTCGCTCTCCTTACGGAGAGCGTGGATTGAAATCTTGACCAGCTGCCAGTCGATGTCGGTCATGGTCGTCGCTCTCCTTACGGAGAGCGTGGATTGAAATAACAACATGTGTTTGATCAATGGCGTGAATCAGTCGCTCTCCTTACGGAGAGCGTGGATTGAAATCTTGCGGACGCCGACACGTGGCACAAGATGCGTACCGGGTCGCTCTCCTTACGGAGAGCGTGGATTGAAATTGTCAGGCCTAGCGCTTTTACGAATGTGGCTATGCCGTCGCTCTCCTTACGGAGAGCGTGGATTGAAATGAGAAACCATGCGTCGCACGTTTTCGGCAGATTCGTCGCTCTCCTTACGGAGAGCGTGGATTGAAATCATATTGTAACACCGGAATTGAAAATATCCCTGGTCGCTCTCCTTACGGAGAGCGTGGATTGAAATTGCAAATGACGAACGTGCTGAGTGACGAAGCATGTCGCTCTCCTTACGGAGAGCGTGGATTGAAATGACATATCGAATCTTTTACGAGAGAACTGCCGTATGTCGCTCTCCTTACGGAGAGCGTGGATTGAAATCCAACGTGCGCATGGTTTCACTGCGTTAGCATTATGTCGCTCTCCTTACGGAGAGCGTGGATTGAAATAGCCGATGGATGGTACTGGAAATGTCAACTCTGCCAGTCGCTCTCCTTACGGAGAGCGTGGATTGAAATGCAATCGCCTTCGCACCGTATTCGTTTGGATGAAGTCGCTCTCCTTACGGAGAGCGTGGATTGAAATAATTGACAATGACGGTATTCTGCGTTGCGGTCTCGTCGCTCTCCTTACGGAGAGCGTGGATTGAAATCAGAAAACGCAAATGGGCATCAACAACGCCTACGTCGCTCTCCTTACGGAGAGCGTGGATTGAAATCAGTGATGTCCGCCGAGTCATAGGCGTAGACGTAGTGTCGCTCTCCTTACGGAGAGCGTGGATTGAAATTCACTAAGCATGGTGATGTGATAGAGCAGATAGGCGTCGCTCTCCTTACGGAGAGCGTGGATTGAAATAAGCAGAACTAGTGGACGGCCTTTTCGCTGTCGTCGCTCTCCTTACGGAGAGCGTGGATTGAAATGACAATGACCCCGACGAAAACGGTGTAATCCATAAGTCGCTCTCCTTACGGAGAGCGTGGATTGAAATTACGATGTAATCCGACAAGGCGAATACCTACTAAAACGTCGCTCTCCTTACGGAGAGCGTGGATTGAAATGGTGTGTCATGCCTGACCGTCGTTATGGTGCCAGGTCGCTCTCCTTACGGAGAGCGTGGATTGAAATTTCGAGTGGTGTCACGTCCGCATTGCCGTCCACTAGTCGCTCTCCTTACGGAGAGCGTGGATTGAAATGAAACATATTGGTGATAACCGTAACTCAGTGGAGGTCGCTCTCCTTACGGAGAGCGTGGATTGAAATAACTACGACATCAACATGTCCAATATCAAGAAGAGTCGCTCTCCTTACGGAGAGCGTGGATTGAAATATAGGCTAAAGCGAATTCGCCAATGAACGTCATGGTCGCTCTCCTTACGGAGAGCGTGGATTGAAATAAAGGGAAAGGTCATCATACAACCACTGCCGCCAGTCGCTCTCCTTACGGAGAGCGTGGATTGAAATAACATGCGTGACGCGCGCCTGGGCGTGATGGACGGTCGCTCTCCTTACGGAGAGCGTGGATTGAAATATGAGTTGTCAAACTTAAGGAGTCCGGCATGAATCGTCGCTCTCCTTACGGAGAGCGTGGATTGAAATTGTTGGTTTTGTCTTGGCATGAGGGACTCGAAGAGTCGCTCTCCTTACGGAGAGCGTGGATTGAAATACATTGAAGCTTTACAACGCCGACCAGCCTTGCGTCGCTCTCCTTACGGAGAGCGTGGATTGAAATTCTAACATGATGTTGGAGAAGTGTAAGAATACTGTCGCTCTCCTTACGGAGAGCGTGGATTGAAATATCAGGTTTTGGACGGTGAGTTTGTTGGTTTCGGGTCGCTCTCCTTACGGAGAGCGTGGATTGAAATTGTAATGCGCGACTGCGTTCGTACCGTGCTGTGGTCGCTCTCCTTACGGAGAGCGTGGATTGAAATTTGATGTACTCTTTGATACCGTATCGTTTGGCGGGTCGCTCTCCTTACGGAGAGCGTGGATTGAAATATCTGAAAGGACTGCAACCATGTCACGGAAGAGGAGTCGCTCTCCTTACGGAGAGCGTGGATTGAAATATATCCAGCTTCGGTAGCTCAGTGGCAGAGCGTAAGTCGCTCTCCTTACGGAGAGCGTGGATTGAAATTGGACTGGCGAAGGCTCCACCGATACCATCGTTGTCGCTCTCCTTACGGAGAGCGTGGATTGAAATAATTGCGTCGTGTTGGCGTTGATGTAGTCGCATGTCGCTCTCCTTACGGAGAGCGTGGATTGAAATCAGTGGGATGAAATGCTGGAAACCACGAACTCCGTCGCTCTCCTTACGGAGAGCGTGGATTGAAATCTGAAATGGCGTTAACGGACAGTCAGAAGCTTTAGTCGCTCTCCTTACGGAGAGCGTGGATTGAAATTGTAGGGTTTATCGGCAATTGTTGGGAACTCCGCGTCGCTCTCCTTACGGAGAGCGTGGATTGAAATTCATAGGGGATATGGCCTTGCAGAAGGATGTTGTGTCGCTCTCCTTACGGAGAGCGTGGATTGAAATATGCTGCATTAATATAATTGATGATTCGTTCAGGTCGCTCTCCTTACGGAGAGCGTGGATTGAAATCGCAAGGACATGGGAACCGACCCGGCGACCGGACGGTCGCTCTCCTTACGGAGAGCGTGGATTGAAATCGCAAGGACATGGGAACCGACCCGGCGACCGGACGGTCGCTCTCCTTACGGAGAGCGTGGATTGAAATCACGTCTCGCTCTCCATCGCCCGACGGCACGCCTGTCGCTCTCCTTACGGAGAGCGTGGATTGAAATATCATGGGCTATCGCGGCATGATCGACCTGGCGCGTCGCTCTCCTTACGGAGAGCGTGGATTGAAATAGCAAGAGCCAACGCATCGGATGGTCCTTCACGGTCGCTCTCCTTACGGAGAGCGTGGATTGAAATAACCATAAGGCCATTCGTGATCGGATGGCCTTGTCGCTCTCCTTACGGAGAGCGTGGATTGAAATTCGGAGCACCAGCGGAGCCAGAGCGAGATGACGCGTCGCTCTCCTTACGGAGAGCGTGGATTGAAATACCTGGACGATGCAGATTCTCCCGCAGCACCAGCGTCGCTCTCCTTACGGAGAGCGTGGATTGAAATATCAAGGAGTCAGGCGACATGATCTCGGACCTCGTCGCTCTCCTTACGGAGAGCGTGGATTGAAATAACGCTCTCCGTATCATCGGACGTGTTCGAAAGGTCGCTCTCCTTACGGAGAGCGTGGATTGAAATAGCACTAGGATGAACGCCTTTCTTTGCTTCGCTGAGGTCGCTCTCCTTACGGAGAGCGTGGATTGAAATATTCCAACGGTTTAACCTCACTTGAGGGTCACTGTCGCTCTCCTTACGGAGAGCGTGGATTGAAATTATATCCCCAACTACAATGAGGCAGGGGCGGACAGTCGCTCTCCTTACGGAGAGCGTGGATTGAAATATCAAGCCTGAGCCACGCCATAAGCATCAAGCGAGTCGCTCTCCTTACGGAGAGCGTGGATTGAAATATGGATGAAGAGGAAGAATCCCAGCACATGCGAAGTCGCTCTCCTTACGGAGAGCGTGGATTGAAATCTCTTGACTTTTGGCGTTCCAATAGAACGCGGGGTCGCTCTCCTTACGGGAGAGCGTGGATTGAAATTCGTACGCGGTTATGGCGCTTTCCCGTGCCTGTATGTCGCTCTCCTTACGGAGAGCGTGGATTGAAATGTCAAGACCGCAGCGCAGGATACCGTCGTTGTCAAGTCGCTCTCCTTACGGAGAGCGTGGATTGAAATCAGAACGGAGCCATTCCCTGCCAGTCGGCATGCGTCGCTCTCCTTACGGAGAGCGTGGATTGAAATATGCAGTTGGTGTCCGACATGGTCGGCGGCCTGGTCGCTCTCCTTACGGAGAGCGTGGATTGAAATGGTTCCGTCGCCGCCCGCGGCAAGCTCCAGGGCGAGTCGCTCTCCTTACGGAGAGCGTGGATTGAAATACCGTCACCGACGAAAGCGCCGACCACAAGACCAGTCGCTCTCCTTACGGAGAGCGTGGATTGAAATCAGAACGGAGCCATTCCCTGCCAGTCGGCATGCGTCGCTCTCCTTACGGAGAGCGTGGATTGAAATACGAACTGTACGATGGCAAAATACGGACTGCCGGTCGCTCTCCTTACGGAGAGCGTGGATTGAAATGTGCTTCCCGGCCACACTCCTCCGGAACCCGAAGTCGCTCTCCTTACGGAGAGCATGGATTGAAATCGCTTCGGACTGTTCCATCGTCAATGGACGCCAGGTCGCTCTCCTTACGGAGAGCGTGGATTGAAATATCGTGAGTTTCCCGCGACTCCACGCTCTCAATGGTCGCTCTCCTTACGGAGAGCGTGGATTGAAATTCCAAGCCTGCCGCATATCCGAATGACGGTGGCCGTCGCTCTCCTTACGGAGAACGTGGATTGAAATTCCGACCTGGCCGCGGACGATCAGGGAGGATACGGTCGCTCTCCTTACGGAGAGCGTGGATTGAAATGGTTTGACCGGCTACGCGATTCGCGTCACGGGCAGTCGCTCTCCTTACGGAGAGCGTGGATTGAAATCTGCCGCAGCGTGACGAGCTGGTCACGCAGGATATGTCGCTCTCCTTACGGAGAGCGTGGATTGAAATTAAGGACGAATCATGAGTATCACCATAGAGAATCGTCGCTCTCCTTACGGAGAGCGTGGATTGAAATCACAAGTCTCGCCTATAACTTAGGACACTAGAGGTCGCTCTCCTTACGGAGAGCGTGGATTGAAATATCTGAGTTGCGCTTGGCATGCGCCTCTGATATTGTCGCTCTCCTTACGGAGAGCGTGGATTGAAATAATAATAGTTTCGCCATTTGCCGACGCTCTCCGGTGTCGCTCTCCTTACGGAGAGCGTGGATTGAAATGTCGGCATGGCGAACTTCGCCGGCCAATTGCAGAGTCGCTCTCCTTACGGAGAGCGTGGATTGAAATAGCCAGCTCGTCAACCCGCAGAATCCGATACCGGCCAAGTCGCTCTCCTTACGGAGAGCGTGGATTGAAATTTGATGGTGATCTCACCGAGCTTGCCGGTGGTGCCGGTCGCTCTCCTTACGGAGAGCGTGGATTGAAATTCACAGCTCAAGGCGCATACCCGGTCGGCTCGAGTCGCTCTCCTTACGGAGAGCGTGGATTGAAATATCGTAATTATCGGAATTGCGCGGGGTTTCCATGTCGCTCTCCTTACGGAGAGCGTGGATTGAAATTAGGTGTAACAGTGTATGCAGTGGTTTTTGGAGTGTCGCTCTTCTTACGGAGAGCGTGGATTGAAATGAGTTTGGGAAGCTCGTATCTGACGGCCTCGCTATGTCGCTCTCCTTACGGAGAGTGTGGATTGAAATAACGGGGTAGTACTGAAATACTGCATGGCGCGGTGGTCGCTCTCCTTACGGAGAGCGTGGATTGAAATATCGCCATGCAATCATCCGACTACCTCGCGGTCGGGTCGCTTTCCTTACGGAGAGCGTGGATTGAAATATCGACCATAATCAGTCTCCTTACCAGTAGAGGGGTCGCTCTCCTTACGGAGAGCATGGATTGAAATCGACCGGAGCGGGTGCGCGGCGGCGCTCTGGTGTGTTTCTGCAAGTTGGCATCCACAGTATAGGCACTATTTTTCAGCAGCATAGGCAGCTGGTCTCCAACAGAAACTGCGACGTCGGAATCCGCCACCCTTTTCTTCCTAGCTATCTGGTCATGAGGGCGTGCTCGCTACGGTAGGAGCCTCCCTCGAATCTGACGAGCCTTCCGTGGTGCACGGTGCGGTCGATCAACGCGGCGGCCATGTTCTTGTCGCCGAGCACGCGCCCCCAGCCGGAGAACTCGATGTTCATGATATGGGCCATGCTCCGGGTCTCGTAGGAATCCGATATGACCTGGAACAGGAACCTGGAGCCCTCCTTGTCGATCGGCATGTAGCCGAACTCGTCGATGATCAGGAGCCTCGCCCTGGCGATCTGCCGGAGCTCCGTGTCGAGCCGGTCTTCCCGTTTCGCGCGGCGCAGCATCATAAGCAGCCCGGTCGCGGTGAAGAACCTGACAGGTATCGCGCGCATGTACGCGAGCCTGCCCAACGCGACCGCGAGATGCGTCTTGCCGGTGCCGACGGGCTCGTAGAGCACGAGTGGATTGGCAACAGCGTGTTGGACGGTTTCTTAGAGGACGAGTCCCTGTTCGGTGAATTCCTTCGGGCTCCGGTATCCGAGGGTGGAGTGGAGCCGCTGGTTGTCGGACCACCACACGTAGTCGTTGAGGTCATGCCTCAGCTGCTCGATCGTGGTGTAGTGGTTCCGGTACACGAGCTCCTTCTTCAGCGGCCTGTTCGTCGATTCGACCACGGCGTTGTCGTAGGGGTTGCCCTTGTGTGACAGCGATTTTTTGATGTCGAACACGTCGAGCACCGCGGCGGGCGTCACCTCGCCCCTCGCGTTCCTGCGTCCCGCGCCGGTGGCGTTGTCCATGACGATCACTGGCGGGACTCCGCCGATGTGCTCGAACACCTCGACCAGCCCGTGGCACAGGCATTCCGCGTTCTCCCCGGGCAGGCTCGTCACGTACCGCATGTTCGAATGGGGGAACGTGACGACCAGGCAGTGGTCGTCCACGAGCTCGCCGGCGATGCGGGCCTTCGCCACGCCGAAATCGATCTGCGCGACGCCGGGCGCCCAGACGAGCTCGCCGTATCCGTCGGAACCTCTCCGGTTCGCCTCGCGCCAGCGTCTCACGTACCCCGGCGTCGTCGTGTACTCGCCGTCGTACTCGGTCTCCGCGCGGAGCCTGTCGTGCACGCGTTTGGCGGTGTGGCGCTGCTTGCGTGGCGGCCTGCGGTCGGCCTCGAGCCATCCGTCGACCAACGCCGCGTACGGGTCGATCTTGGAGCCCTGGCGCCTGTCCATGGGCGGTTTCGGCGTCATGTCGTCCATATCGGCGTATTTCGCGACAGTGGCGCGGTCCACGTCCGGCCTCCTTGCGATCTCCGACCTGGACACTCCCTGACGGTCCAGTCTCCTGATATCTTGCGGTTTGGCATCGGTATCGCCATCGTCCTTTCCTTCCCGAGCGCCGCCGGCTGCAGCCGGCGGATTTGTTTTTGGGCTGCGTCTCGGGAATATACAGGCACGGCGGGCTGGTGCCTGTTTTCGTCTGGGCGGTCATATGGTGCAGTTTCCGCTGGAAACCAGCAGCCTATGCTGCGGAAAAATAGTGCAGAAATTGCTTAAGAAAAATTGAAGCAAAACAGGTTAAGCAGTTGTCTCATCCCATACGGGATGCGTGGATTGAAATGATGCTGCCGTAGGGCAACCAGAAAAAGGGGAAGTCGCATCCCATACGGGATGCGTGGATTGAAATACGATAAGCGTGTACGACCGGACCTTCACTACCGGTCGTATCCCATATGGGATACGTGTATTGAGATGGTCCGCTTTTGAACTGCCGTTTTTTGATTTATCGCTCACTTCACATGACATATGTCGGTTTGGTCAGTTAATTTGTGAATATTCGACCATACGACTAGAGTGGCCTGTGGCTTTCCGTTCGGCTTCTTTGCTGGCTGGAAGTTTTGCACAGACTTGATTTGTATCTGCCGTGTGCCTGCGTTGTATTTACATCGCGCCAGCATGTGTGCGGAAGCAGATCGCAAGCGAATGGTTCTCAGTACCATCCATGTGAGTCAAGCACACATCTTTTGAGAAGCAGTCGCGATGCCGGGAGTCGGGTTCGTCGTAATTCAAACGTCGCGTCCGTTCCCGGTTTTTTATCTGGCATACGGTGTCACTGCGGGAAGTGAGAATGAGTTCCGCGCCCGCTACGATGAACAGTGCAAACGATTATTACTTGTGTGTGTGGGTCGGCGTTCTAATCTGCGGATGGCGGAATCAATTTACCCGATTGGTGCTCATCTTCGCGTTCTCGCAGGTAATCGCGAAATTGTTCGTATTCCTCGTCGCACCAAGGATTTTCATCATGAACTTGTCCAAACAAGGTGATCATATCCTTCGGAGGAGTGAGGTTGAACTCGATGATGGCGTCAACGCCATTTTCGACTGGCACTCCCGGTCCATCATGGTCAAGGATGTCTTGATCGAGATTGGCGTCGTAGTTGTATCCATGATCTCTTAGAAATGAAATCATCATTTCCGCAAGACGTACATAACGGTCATATTCCGGCCTGTCGAACGCTGCCATTTCAGTCAGCTCCTCGTGCGATTGATAAATCGCCTTTGTACATGGATACTGCTCCGACCAAAAGTGAAACCTGTACGTATCGCAATGCCATCCACTATATTCAATCCGGCTGTGCAAGACGTCGATTTCTTGATTTCATACAACCTGCATCGCCATATCAAAATATACAAAATTGTCCACTGATAACGTCCGAATTCCTGCGCACTTTCGGTTTTGTTCTTCGTTGAGATGTTGA
>OCAB01000268.1_pt1 | contig 17128 bp, 10 predicted proteins | sample 1477071 | NCBI WGS metagenome assembly OCAB01 (sample SAMEA2580275, study PRJEB22360) | human gut metagenome | biome: human gut; feature: human-associated habitat; material: faeces | place: Denmark | collected 2008/2010
GAATGCGCAAGACGGCCGGCAAACCCAAGGCGCTGTCCGAGGCGAAGCCCAGCGATAAGATCGGCAGGTTCGCCGCGAAAGGCAAGGCGAGCCGGCGGATCGGCAAGCACATAGGCGCGGGCCTTGGAAAAGCCGGCCGGAGCGTCAAACGGATGGGATCCACCGGCATGGGCTGGATGGACGAAGCCGGCGCAAGGCTCACCACTGCCGACGACGACTTCGCGTCGAAGCTGGGAAGCACCACACGCGACCTGTCCTTCAAAGCGGCACGCGCGGGCGTGAAAGGCGTCAACTCGTCGGCCAAATTCATCTGGCGGCACCGCCGCGCGCCGGCCAAGGCGGTACGCGGAGCGAAAGCCACCGGACAGGCCGCCGTGCGCGCCGCCCGCGCCGCCGCGAACTTCGTGCGCATGGCCGCGTCCCGCGTCATCGCAGGAGCCGCCTCCATCAGCCTTCCCATCATGCCCGTCATCGCGGCCATGCTCGCGGTGCTCGGCGTGCTCCTGGCCGTCATGGGCGCGTTCCTCGGATCCAACGCCAGCGAATCCACGGTCTCGGGCGTTCCCGCGGAATACGAGGCCGACGTGATCCGCGCCGGATCCATCTGCCAGGTCGTCACGCCGAGCATCATCGCCGCCCAGATCGACCAGGAGTCCAATTGGAATCCGAATGCCGGCAGCTCCGCCGGAGCACGGGGCATCGCACAGTTCATGCCGTCCACATGGGCGTCCGCGGGCAAGGACGGCGACGGCGACGGCCAGTCCGACATCTGGAACCCGCACGACGCGATCTGGAGCCAGGGCAACTACATGTGCGGCCTCGCCTCGCAGGTCGAGACGGCCAAGAAGTCCGGGAAACTGACCGGCGACACGCTCCAGCTGACCCTCGCCGCCTACAACGCCGGCCTTGGCAGCGTCCTGAAATACGGCGGCATACCGCCCTTCACGGAGACCACCAACTACGTGAAACGGATCGTCGACCTGGCCCGGACCAAGTACACTTCCTCGGGCGGTACCGGCGATTCGGGTCCGACCGTCGGCGCGCTGAGCCCGAAACTCGTCATGAGCGACAGCTGGCACGTGAACATTGAGGCCATGGGCCTGCACTACACGCGCTTCCCCGACTACGACACCTACCAGTGCACCTGGTGGGCCGCGATGCGACGCAACCAGATCGGCAAACCCGTCGACGCGCACATGGGCAACGGAGGCCAATGGAACGACACCGCAGCCCGCCTCGGATACAAGGTTGGCCGGAGCCCGAAGCCCGGCGACGTGATCTGCTTCGAGCCCGGCGTGCACGGCTCCAGCGGATACTACGGCCATGTCGCGGTCGTCGAACAGGTCAACTCCGACGGCTCGATCCTCATCAGCCAATCCGGCAAAGGCTGGATGGCGGTCGTCACCGAGACGATCAGCGCGTCCGACCTCAAGGCCATGGGCGGCGGCATCAGCTTCATTCACTAGGAAGGAAAGGGAAATGGACGAGCGCAAAAGGAACATCCTCATCATCGCGGCCACGACCGCGGCCGTCGTTCTCATGGTCGTCGCGAACATCGCCTTCATCCTCATGCATCCGTCCGGCACGGAAAATCGGAACAAGCTCGCGGCATCCGACGTCAAGGCGGAGACGTCAACGTCCACGCCGGCCGCAAGACACCAGAAACCATTGGAGGTATGCGAGAAGCTCGCCCCGAAGGCCGCCGCCACATACACCTCCAAGGCCGTCGACCGCGACCGGCTCATCAAACGATACTTCGCATCCGACGCGCAGGGCCTGAACATCCCCATCGACCGAATCGCCGACCAGCCCGACGTACAGGCATCCGGCGGCATGAACGCCGGCACCTCCACGACCGCGACGTGCAGCGTCTGGACCGGCCTTGAATCGCCATGGACCCTCACATGGCGATGGACCGCCGACAAGGGCTGGAAATGCACCGGCATCAGCGGGCCGCTCGAAGGCGCGTACACCGTCCTCGGCGACAAGGCGCCGGAGGAAGACAAGGACGACGAGAAATGATCAGGACCGACAGGAAGACGGGCGAGCCGATCCTCAGCCCCAAACTCACTGCCGACCAGCTGCACGCCATGGCCAACGACCCCGGCTGGCGCCCGTGGATGCGCCTCATAGCCGAACACCCGCACGCATGGCCGGCACTCATCGACTGGTGGCACAACGCGCAGAGGCAGGGCTTCGACGCGGCTGGAGCGGCGCCGAAGCCTCCCGAATCCATGCGCCGTCGCCGCCGCGTCGCCATACCATCCGCGCCACTGCCGCCGGAAGACGAACCAGGACAGGAACCCGTGCCGGCATCTATGGACGAGGAGCCATCCCGGTCGCAATCCTCCGTTTCCGGTTCTTCCCACGAACCGGAAACGGAACAGTCCCATCCCGACGATTCCGCGGAGAAGGCCCTGAAGGACGCCGACGGTGATTTCGCGGCACTCGAACAGGTCGCCGACCCGGAGCCAACCGCAATGAGCCTCCCGCCCATATCGGAACCGGAACCGACGGAAACCGGGAAGACCGAGAGACCAGGAGGGCTGTCGGCGGGCGTCACCTACTCGGCCGACCTCGACGATCTGAAGGTTCGCCGCGTCTTCCCGGTCGGGAAAGCGCTCGTCGCGATCGTCATGGCCGCGAGCCTCATCGCCGTGTCCTGGATAGGACTGCAAATCAAAACCCGCCACGCCGCCGCCGTGCGGCAAGAGGCGCATGAGACCGCGATCAGCGCATGCGACTCGGCCGAAGCGACACGCAAGACCGTCCAGTCCGACCTGGACAGGACCACGGCCAAAGCCTCCAAACTACTGAAGGACACCAGTCGCGGCCAGGTCGCGGATCCCAAGACGCTTGACGCGTTGAATCGGCTCCTGGACGCAAAGACGACCACAATCAAGGGTTCCTGCGCGCCCGACGCCGCCGTATCAGACGTGGACAGGACCACTGAGGCGCTGCGCAGAACGACCAAAGAGCTCAAGAACCGTCTCACCGACCTCAAGACCGCAACCAAGGCCGTCACCGACAGCAAACTCGACAAGACCGTCGACGACGCGAACGCGCTGTACAAGGAGACGGACGGCAGGGTGGCGGACGACAAGACCCGGGAGATCCTGCTGAAGGCGGTCAAGGCCCGTGACGCGGACGCCATCGCGAAGGCCGTGAAGGAGGTCAACGAATCGAAGGCGGCGAAGGAGAAGGCCGACGCGGAGGCGAAAGCCAAGGCCGAACAGGAAGCAGCCGCGGCTGCCGCCGCGCAGCAGCAGGCGCAGGCATCGCAATCCCAATCGGCTTCACAGCGGCAAACGCCCTCATATTCGGGAGGAAGCCAATCGCAATCCCAAGGAAGTTCCGGATCCGGTTCCGGAACCGGACGACGCCCGTCTTCGGGAGGCTCGTCGTCCTCCGCCAATACGGTCGGAGCCTCGCCGGGATGGTCCGTGCCCGCGCCATCAGACGAGGGCACCGGCTTGCCCGGAAGCGATCCGGGGTTGTGATTCGCGAAAAGAGGAGGTGCGTCCACCACGCCCACGCCATCGATGCCCTCCACGCCCTCCACGCCGACGCCCCAGCCGACGCCGTCGACCCCATCGAAGCCATCAGGCACCGACGGCGCGACCGTCGGCTGACGACATTCACGTGGCTAAACGCAGTCGGCTTGTACTGCCGGCTGCGTTTAGCCGTTTTTCGTTTTTTTACGGAGGCGGTTGCCATCGGTATATACCGAAATGCCGATATACCGAAATGTTACATAAGGGTGTAAAATATTCCATTAGGAATTTATGACGCGAAAAAGGAGCGGCCGTGTATTATCCTCCGGAACAGTTCAAGATGCTGGACGAGGCCCATGCCCTCACCGACTCATTGCAGGACCTCGCCCCGAAGCTGTACGAAACGCTGAACGCGGCACGGGCCGATCTGTTGGATCGTTATCCGTCGGATCTGTTCTGGGACAATCAGAACAATATGAATATGCCGCGTCTGATCAACCAGCGATGCGCAAGGATCTGGAACGATGACAGCTGGGTGCTTTCCGACAAATGCGGATACCTTCACCTAAGAGAGGGCTCGTCCGGGCTGCGCGCGATCCTGCGCCGCGTGGATCCGGTGACGGGCAAGCTGCCTAAGACGAATGCCACCAAAGCGTCCCGCGCATACTACATGCAGGAGACCTGCAAAGGGGCCGGGGCCCTCAAGAGACTTTCGCAGGACGATCTGTTCGCGCCCGATGGCGAGGTATCCCCGGATTTGAGCGACACCAGACTGATTCTGGCGTGGCAGGAAACGGATAAGGCCATTTCGGTCACGGCATACCGGCCGTTGGAAGTCGTGCCGTACGCGTACTCGGGATCGGCTAGGAAATACGATTTCAGTCTGGATCTGCTTGACAGGCCGGTGGAGGTAAAGGACTTCACCCCGATCGAGGACAACGACGACAACCTGCTACCCAACCTCGTCTTCGACGACACAAACGAAAACGAGAGCACTGAGATTCAGGCGGAACGATAGAATGGGCTTCCCTCATCGCTCCGTCGCTGATAGGAGATGAAAGCCATGACGGAATACCACGCCGAAAGAATCGCGCAGGCGCGGCACCTGGAAGGCATGACCCAAAGGGAATTGTCCGAGCGTTCGCACATCTCCCAATCGAAACTCAGCAAGTTGCAGAACGACTTTATCGTCTTCAAAGAAAACGAGGCCAGGTCGATCGCCGCGGCGCTGGGCTTCCCGGTATCGTATTTCACGCGCGAGGATCCCATACTGCCCATGACGGCGGTCACGTATCGCAAGACCAGCAAATCCAGCATGGGAGAGCTGTCTGCCGTATCGATCGAGTATTCCGAACTATGCGCCACGGTGTCGCGACTGTCCGGTCTTCTGGGCATGACTGCCGGCAAGACCGCTTGGATCCGGAAGATCGCCCCGCGTACACCGGAGCTTTCCGTCTCCGAAATCGACCGTATTGCCAATCAGGCGAGAACATGCATGGGGTTGGAACCCGTTGGTCCGATTGGAAACCTGACCCGCAGCCTGGAAAGGCAGGGCATTGTGGTGGCTCCGATGAAGTCCACCGGTGGCAGCGATGATGGGAAGACGAGGCTGACGAGCGAAGGCATCACATATCCGCAATGCGAGGGAATGCCATGCATCGGATACTCCGCCGGCAAACGCATCGGCGGCGACCGCCAGCGCTTCACCAAGGCGCATGAACTGGGACATCTTATACTGCATCGGTTCCGCAGGCCCGATACACCGCAGCAGATGGAGCGTGAGGCGCATCTGTTCGCGGGAGCGTTGCTGCTGCCCGCCGAGGATATGTCGCGCACCGTCCAGAGGAACGCCACGTTAAGCGACTTCCTCAAAATCAAATCGGGCTGGGGCGCCTCCATCGCCGCGTCAATCAGCCGTGCTCGCGCGCTGGGCATCATCAGCTCCGAACGCTATCGTTCCTTGCAGATCCAATTGTCCAGCCGGGGATGGCGCAAACAGGAACCCGTCAATGTGGGGGAGGAGCATCCGCTGCTGCTCAAGCAGATGATCCAGGCCGTTTTCGGAGTCGGCTCAAGCATCGGTGGCGAGCAGGCGATTAAGTCCTTCGACGCGGCCGGCAAGCTCGCAATCCCGTTCCGCTATCTTGACTGCTGGTCCGACGGTCTCGTCGAAGAAGGCGTGGAATTCGGCTTCGTCGAGGATCGAATCAATTCGGTCGCCAGCGACCGTGTCCGTCATGATGTGGAACGGGAACGCATTCCCGTCGGCTGAGGCCTAGCCTGGTTGGGGCTCGCGGCGGACTTCCCAAAATGCGGGGACACGACTAATATGGCGGATAACAGCAGCTCCCTAAGCCTACTCGCAGTGCTCAAACCAGGGGGCTCTTTCCATATCGGGACGGAATCCAGGCTGGCCGTGAAGACGGACTTACCTCGCGTTCAGGGTTCGTGCGCCCGCATGACGATGGGAGTGAACAGTGAGCGATTTCAGCGAACGCGACGGGCAGCTGCTGGCATTGTTCGGCATGACCGAGGAGCAGGTGCGCGAGGCCGAGATGATCGCCGAATCCGAGACCATCCCGGATGGTCTCGTGGGGCCGGTCTATTACGGGCGTCACCATACTGATGCTTCTCGGCTTGGTTCATGACGGGATTTTTCTCTGAATTCGGTGTTCTTTTCTCTGAATTTAGAGAAAGATTCAGAGATTCAGGGTCGCCGTCAGACGGGCCGGGGCATAGGCCCCTAATCCACTGAATGGTGTGAAAAATGCAGGAAATGGCTCGTTCCAACGGTTTTCGGGTGTGAAAAATGGAGCGAAGAATGCAAATACTGCAAAAATGGACAATTCCAACGATTTGAGGAGCATCCGCCACCAAATTGGGCTTCCATGAGTGTTCCTTTTCCGCCAGCCCCGTCTTCGAGGGCGGGGACTATACTGGCTATCGGATATTTGTTATTCATCGGGTTGACGCCATTGCAGCGGCGTCAACCCTTTTTCATGAAGATGCAGGCTTCCGGATCAAGCCGTTCGTCCTTCGCATGGCATTATGATGGCTGTGTCGGGCTTGAAGAATCGCAGCACCTGCCATGCCTTGCGGATGGCGTCCAATGTCTTGTCGGGCAGCCGGACATCGGCGGTCTGTAGCTGTCGGATCTGGCTGGTGAGCATACGTCCGCGTATCGCGGCACGCTGATATGCACTGCCGTTCATGACTGGTTCGGTTCCGCCGGGCATATTGCGCATGCTGTCGCCCAGGTTCAGGATCGAGCGGAGGTTCTCCTCAAGACCGAGGACCGTGGCGATCACCGAGGTCGGAGCATCGTTCCGTGGCTCCCTGGGGAGCGTGAATTCCTCTATCACCTGTCGCGCGGTCCTCCCTTGGAAAGCGCCGGAGCGGGCTGGAAGGTAGGGCTGGTCGCAGTCGCAGAGCAGCTGGATGGGGCTGATGGCGGGCACTTCGGCGAAGTGGGCGAGCTCGGGAATCGTGATGGCGGTCTTCCGTTCCGCCTCGATGTTGAAGACGACGGTTGCGGAGATGGCGTCGTCCGGATATCTGGAATTGACCTCATGGGCGAGTTCCTGGGCGGTCAGTCCCGCGAGCTTCCTGTACCTGCGCAGCAGTTGCCCGGTCGACGCAGCTTCAATGGCGGATGGTTCGCTGGTCATGCGGCCTTCCTCCATCCTTCGGAGTGTTTGAGTGTGGATTTCGGTTTGGTGATGGTGGTTCCCGGCCATGCCTTGCGGCTGAGGAACGGGTGGAGTCCACGCAGGTTGTAGATGCATTTGTCGTTGTCCAATTGGGCGAGCTCGTCGGGCGTGAGGAGTTCGCGTCCGGTACGCTGGTAGTTGGTGGTGTGGCTGCCGGACACGCCCTTCGAATCGCTGGTGGTGCGGATGTCGATGGTCTCCTTGCCGAGCAGCTTGCTGAGCCATTCGGTGGTGGACTGCTCGTTGCCGCCGAGGAACAGCACCGAATCACAGTTGCCCACGATGGTCTCCCACGAGTCCTTGTACATCGTCTTGAGCTGGGCGATGGTCTGGAGGATGATGCTGACGCTGACCTTGCGCGAGCGGATTGTGGCGATGAGCTTGTCGAAGTTGGGGATGCGTCCCACGTTGGCGAACTCGTCGAGGAAGCAGTGCAATGGCGTGGCGAGGCATTCGCCGGGGTAGGTGCGGCAGCGGCGGATGATGCTGTCGAACAGGCATTGGTAGAAGATCGCGGCCAAAAAGTTGAAGGTCGGGTCCTCGTCGGGCAGGGCGAGGAATATGGCCGTCTTTTTGTTGGGATGCTGGTATCCGCCCTTGCGCTCGTCCTGGTATCCGCCGATCCGGTCGATGCCGAGGTTGTCGTCGGAGAGGATCTCCCGGACCGGACCTACTGTCAATGGGGCGAGGCGCACGCCGAGGCTGATGATGATGCCCTTCTTGGTCTCTCCCGCGCCCTGGGTGAAGGGCCGGTACTGGCGGGCCGCGAACTTCAGGCCCTGGGCGAGACGCCATGCCTCGCGCAGGTCCGGGTCGTCGTGGTCCGCGTCCTCGCGCTCCCATTCGGCGCGGGTCTCCTCGTAGATCTCCGTGGCGGTCCGGGCGACGGCGTCGACCTGGCTTTCCTTGGTCTCGTCCTGTTCGCTGGCTTCGAGCAGGTCGCGCATGTCGGCCACGGCGTTGAGGGTCTGGCCGGCGTCGATGCGCAGGCAGTCCTTGAGGATGTCGTCGGGCAGGTAGTAGACGAACGCGGTGATCGCGGTCAGCAGGCTGCGTTCGGATTTGGTCCAGAAGTCGTCGGTCTGGTGCTCCTTGGGTGTGGAGCCGTTGGTGTTGTCCATGATGTTGGTGACCAGGCGCATGATCGCCACGTCGGGCTTGTCGGGGTCGATGTAGCGCATGGGGTTGAATTTCGTCCAGCTGGTCAGGTCCACCAGGTCGAGCTGTTTGACCGTGTATCCCATTTTCTCCAGTTTTCCACCGGTCTTCGCGTAGAGTTCGCCCTTGGGGTCGGTGCACGCGTAGTTCATGCTGCCTTTGAGGATGTTGGGGATGACGTGGGTGGCGGTCTTGCCGGAGCCGGATCCGCCGATGACGGCGGTGTTGAGGTTGCGTCGCGTGGCCTGGGCGTCGAGGCTCAGGCCCTCGGTGGCCGTCATCTGGAGGTTCTGCCTGGTGTCGCTGTCGGTGTATGGGGCCATCTCCCGGCTGGTGGACCAGCGTGCGGACCCGTATTCCTCGCCTTCGCGCCAGTTGCGTTGGCTCATACTCCACCGGTAGAGGTGGAACAGGCCGACCGCGCCCGCGCCGCCCAGTCCGCATAGGAGGCTGGTCCGGTCGAATCCCAGGGCGGTCGGATGCTGGAGCATGGTCGTCATGCCATCCATGATCCGTTCGATGCTTTCGCCGGCCGCGATGCCGGCCTGGACGCGTGCGGCCGCGAGGTCGGCGATCCAGAATCCCGCGAGGATGGTCAGCGTCCTGACGACGATTCCCCTTATTCGTTCCATGATGGTTCCTTTCTATTGTTTTCTTTCGTCGAGGTTCGCTTTGAGTTTGGTTTTGAACCGCTCGTACAGCGTCTTCCTGCTGGTGATCCTCGCGCCGTCCGGGCTGGTCCCGGTCTTGGCGTTGTCGCCGTCGGCCTGCGCCGCGTCCTTCGGGGACGTGAGGGGCGTGACGGTGGTCATGCCGTCCGGCGTGACGTCAATGCTGAATGGTTGGCCGTCGGCCATGAGCGTGGACATGAGCCGGCCGGTGCGGCTGTGGATGTCGATCCATTCGCCGGCACCGGTCTTGTCCGGCCTGGTGGCGCTGACGGTGGTCCGTGTCATCGCTTTCCGTCCGGCTCGTCGTGGCTGGGGTCGAATGCGAGGCTTGTGGCCTCGATGTCGATGCCGGATTCCTCGTCTCCGGCGGTGCCCTTGACCATGAGGCGGGCTCCCTTGTGCGCGTTGCGGCCGATGTTCTCCGAGTGATCCCCGCCGCTGGCATGGATGGTGATCTTTCGCCCGTTTCCGTCCGGATCGACCAGTGCCTCGAGCAGCCAGTCGTCGTGTCCTCCGTGTGGTTGCGGGTCCCTGATGAGCGTGCCCTCGAACCAGATGACGGGCTCCGTGGCGCGCTGTTCTTCCGTTGCCATATGTTCCTCCTATAAGGTGAGGGGCGGCGTGCGAAGCCGCGCGCCGCCCCCGGTGGATGTGTGGGCCTACAGTCCCAGTCCGTGGCGTTTGGGTGTGTGCTGCTCCCGCGCGGGCGCCGGGCGTTCCGGCTCCGGCCGGTCGAGGTCGCGGCCTCGTTCCGGCTCGTGCTCCTTCAGCTGGTCGAGCTGGTGCAGCGTCCACGTGGACAGTTCGCCGTCGTATGACGCGCGGGCGAGGATCTCGTCGCGGTTCTCCCAGACGAGCTGGTCGGCCTGCTGTTGGGTGACACCCGTCCAGTCGCCCTGCTCGTTGATGCGCATGAGCGGGTCCGTCCGTGGATCCCATCCGCCCATCTCGCGTTTCTCCGCGATGTCCGCTTCGGTGAGACCGTCGCCGGCGAGCTGGATCGCCTTGTCTGACGGGTAGGCGGCGATGTCGTTCTCGGGGTCGTGCGCGTTGACCTCGCTTACGATGCTGTGCAGGATTCTGACGGCGGCCGGGTCGGGGGATTCGTATCGTTCCAGGATGTGGCTCGCGCGCATGCAGGATGCCTTGCGGTGCTGCTCGTAGAGTATGGCCGGATCCTCCTCGACCTTCGTCACGAGATATCCGGCGTCCTCCCTCGCCTTCATCGCCTGGTCGCGGTCGAAGGCGGTGCTCAGGTATGCGATGTGCCTGTCGGGGTCCCCGGGTTTCCGCCACCGGTAGGCGTATTCCTCCGGCGGCCGCGTGGCGGCCAGGTGGCTCGTCTTCTCGGATGCGCGGGCCGCGTGGAGGCCACCCGCGCGTTCCCATCCCTCCACCGCCTTGGCGAGTGTTTTCTCGGCTGCGGGGTCGGCTGGATCGATGACGGTGTGTTCGCGGTCGGCCATGTCGTTGTCATCGTATTGCCATTCCGTCTGTGGCCGGTTGGCGTAGGATACCTCGATCCGGCCGGCCAGACGGTCCGTGTCCTTCCATGCGGGGTTGTCGTGGAGGTCGATCTGCACGGCGCGGCCGTCCGTGAGCCGGGCTTCGAGGTAGTGTCCCATGGCGTTGCCGCCCTGGGTGATGCCGTCGATATTGGGGTCCTGTTCGAGCAGTCGTCCGATGTCTTCCCGTGTCAATGGCATGCGTGCGCTCCTTTCCGTTTTTGTGGTTTCCTGGTCTCTACTTTCCGTCTCCCGGGGTTCGTCGGGTTTGGACGTCAGCCGTTCGAGTTCGGCTTGTTTTTGCCGGTATTCGTCCTCGTGGGCGAATGGTTCGGCCAGTGTCTCCTGTGCGGCGGCGAGCTCCCTTTCGGCGTCGGCCAGCCGTTCCGCGAGCTTGCCGGGGTCGGTGGCCATGTTCCTGACGAGTCGGTCGAGCTGGCTGACGATGCTGGATGGTCCGGTCAGGTATGGACCGGGCATCTCGGTGCCGGATTCGTGTTCGTGGACCGCCTTGACGGCCAGGGTGATCCGTCCGGTGGTGTCGGCGCGGCGTGCGATGACGGGCAGGCCGTCGTATTCGGCTATCGTGTCCCCGTCGTGCGCCTGGTGGGCGGCCTGGTGGAGGAGCCTGCATGCGGTCTGCCGGTCGCCGACCGGCTGTCCGTTGATGGTCATGCCCTCCCATCGGCCGTTCATGCGGGCGGTCTGGTGGATGCCCAGGGCCTTGGAGGCGAGCGGCTTGTCGTCGGCCTTCTCGCGGATCGACTGGCGCAGGAGTTCGACGCGTGGCTGGAGCTGCTGGCCGATGTCCCTGCGGGTGTCGGCCTTCTGCTGCGCCCATGAGGCGCGCAGGAGCTTCAGCTGGTTGATCTCGTTCTCCAATGTCATGCGGCGTTGGATGTCGGGGTCTCCGGTGGCCAGCGCCTTGATGTTGGCGAGAGTCACCACGTCGGCGTCGAGGTCCGCGGCCTCGCGTGCGGGGCTCTTCGAGCTCATGAGCTGGCTGATGAACCTTTGCTTGCGTTCCACGGTCTGGTAGCTGTACGCGTCGAACGTGCCTTCGGTCACGTACCGGTAGTCGCGCACGTGGCCGTACGTGTTGCCCTGGCGTTGGATGCGGCCGAGGCGCTGTTCCAGGTCGGCGGGACGCCAGGGGCAGTCGAGGTCGTGGATCGCGGCGAGGCGTTCCTGCACGTTGGTGCCGGTGCCGAGCTTCTGGGTGCTTCCCATCAGCACGCGGATCTCGCCGGACCTGACCTTGGCGAACAGCCGTTCGCGTTTGGCGGGGTTGTCGCCCGCGTCGTGCACGAACGCTATCTGCTCGGCCGGCACGCCCAACGCCACGAGCCGGTCCTTGAGGTCCTGGTAGGCGTTCCATCCGCCCGATGCGGGCGTGCTCGAGTCGCAGAAGACGAGCTGCGTGCCCAGGCGCGGCGTCTCCTCCTGCCAGATCCGGGCGACGTTCTCGGCGCATGCCTGGATCTTGCCGTTCTCCAACGGCCGGTCGTTTTCGTGGCCTTTGAGGAGTTTGGGGTCGAGGGCGATCTTGCGTCCGTCGCCCGTGATCTTGAGGAGGTTGTCGATCTCAGGCGGCACGTCGCCGTCGCGCACGCGGTCCGCCCTGTCGGACAGTTCCTCCATCTCCTCCTTCTGCCGGTCGGTGATCGGCACGGGCACGGGCACCTGTTCCAGTTCGGGCAGGGGCAGCTGGATGTCGTCGTTGGTGATCATGTCGGTGAACTGCTTCACCGCGTTCATCAGTTCGGGCAGGTTCTGGAACCGCGCGAACCTTTGCTTGACCTGGAAGCCGTTGCCTTCGGGTTTCAGTTCCACGGTGGGCACGACCTGGCCGTAGGCGCCCGCCCATGCGGCGAACGTGTCCAGCCCCTGCGCCTTGAGGGTTCCGGGCGCGAGGTAGCGCTGCATGTTGTACAGCTCGCTCATGGAGTTGGAGACCGGCGTGCCGGTCATGAACGCGATGTTGCCTCCGTGCCCGGCCTCGCGCAGCCATTCGCATTTGTCGAGCAGGTCCTCGCATTTCGCGGCGGACGACAATTGCATGCCCAGGTCCGCGGATGCGACGGGCACGCCGAGGTTCTTGAAGTGGTGGGCCTCGTCGACGATGAGCATGTCCACGCCCAGCGATTCGAACTCGATGCCCGCCAGCGCCTTGTCGTCGCGCGACTCCTTGCCGTCGCGCAGCCTGTTCATGGCGGTCTCGGCGCTTTTGCGCGCCGCCTCCAGCCGTTTGACGGTCGGGTCCTTGTCGTCGCCTCTGGCCTTGGCGGCGGCCTCGACGGCCAGGGTGAATTCTTCGACGCGGGCGCGCATGTTCCTCAGCCGGCGTTCCTTGCTGACGTGCAGTTGGCTGAACCGGCTTTCCGGCACGATCACCGCGTCCCAGTCGCCGGTGGCGACCCGTCCCCAGAATCGGCGCACCGATTCGGGGTTGCGTTGCGCGTCCTTGTCCATGACGAGGATACGGCCGGCCGGGTAGAGCCTGAGCACGTCGCCGGCCCACTGGTCCACGAGGTGGTTGGGGACCACGAGCATCGGCTTGGACGCCTTGCCGAGGCGTTTCGCCTCGTGGGAGAGGGCGACGCCCTCGAACGTCTTGCCGGCTCCGACGACGTGGGCGATGAGGGTTCCCTCGTCGCTGCGCAGGGCGCGGGCCACCGCGTCCTTCTGGTGGGGGCGGAGCCGGACGCCGTGGGCGATGCCGGGCGTGGTCAGGTAGGATCCGCCGACGTGGCGGGGGCGCATGCTGTTGAATCTGCGGTTGTACAGGGCGGTGAGCCTTCGCGCGCGGTCGGGGTCCCTGAACACCCATTGGTTCCATGCGTCGCGGATCGCGTTGGCCTTCTCGATGGCGGCCATCGTGGCCTTCTGGTCCTTGACGCGTTTGGGTTTGCCGGATGCCGTGGTCTCCGTGGGGGAGTCCTTGGTGACGGTGATCTGCGCGTTGTTCAGGCATGCCTCCAGCAGTTGGAACGGGTTGCGGTCCTCGGTGCCGTACGTCTTCGCGGCCTTGTAGTCGATGTCGCCGCCGCCCGAGTAGCCGACGCGCCATTGTCCGAGCTGGGGAATCCAGTCGACCGAGTATTGGGCGAGCTTGCCGGGCGTGAGCCCGTGGCCGCGCACGTTGAACGTCTCCATCATGAAGTCGTGGACGTCCCTGGCGGGGATCCACGGGGCTCCCAACGGCGCCTTGATCTGCTCGGCCTCCAATGGGGTGGGCTGTACGCGTTCCAGCAGGCCGGCCACGTGTTCGAGCCGTTCCGCGTCCGCCTGGTCGGCGCGCGCGGCCTCGGCGTGCTCCGGCAGTTCCCGCCATTGCTTGATTTGTTCCTCGCGGCGTGTGTGGAACGCCTGGTAGTCGTCGGGGCGTGCGTCGACGACGCGTGGCGGGACGCCGTAGGCGTTGTGCTTCTGCCCTTGGCGCAGGTCTTCGGGCATGTCGCGGGCGATGCCCCAGATCCATTCGCTGAGGGACATGTCGGTGGCGAGCCGTTCGGCGAGCCGCGTGTGATCGTCGGTGTCGGGCATGAGAGTGCGTGCCATTCCGCCGATGGTCGTGTCCGTCCAGACGGGCCGGCCGTTCGCGTCGTCGGCGCGCCAGCTTTCGAACAGGTTGGAGAGGATCGCTGTCTTGTCGGCGGTGTCGAGCCGGTCGGTGTGGGCGATCTTGTGGACGAAGAGGGCGAGGTCCCTGACGGGCATGTCCCGGTCCGCGAGGATCGGCGCGTAGTTCTGCGGGGCGTCGCCGTCGCGCCATGTCCAGCACAATGCGTCCCACAGCGGGCTGGTGCCGTGCGATTGGTGCCATGCCGGCGCTTGCCACGGCTTCCTCTCTCCGGTGTCGGACCGTTCGAGGGTGACGCGCGCGTGCTGTTCGGGAAGTTCCTCCACCGCCCGCCAGGCGAGGGCGAGGACGAGTTCCGGGTTGCGGCTCCAGCCCATGGTCCATGCGTCCCGGCCGTTGATGCGTTCGATGACCGGTGCCGGATCCCTGTAGGATTCGGCGGAGTACGGGTCCTTGAGGCTGCGCCACACGTCCGCGCCCGCCTCGCTGATCCATTCGCTTGCCCGCTCCGTGGCGGGCATGTCCTCCGGCGTCGCGTAGGTGGATGCCGTGAACTCGGTCATGGCCTCGGTGCCGGCGCGGCGTCTCAGATGTTCGGCCATGGCCGTGACGTGGTCGAGTCTCGTTCCCACGTCGCCGGTGAGGTAGTCCTCGGCGGGCATGACCGTGCCGGTGTCGGGGTCGCGTATGATTCGGTCGCCCAGGCCGGCCTCGGCCTCCTCGACGGTGGTGTCGGCGAGGCGCGCGATGAGTTCCAGGTCGACCCTGCCGGCGCGGTCGAGGCTGATGTTCAGCGCGTCGTCCAGGCTGTCCGCATGGTCGGGCATGGGCGGTACGGGGCTGATGGTCCGCTGCGAGAGGCATTTCGCCTTGCCGACGAACCTTCCTTTTTCGTCGGTCTCCTCCAACGCCATGACGAGGTGGCGGCCGGATTCCTCACTGTCGTAGGCGCGGAGGTTGGCGCGGTCGTTCAGGCGTCCGAACTCGCCGGTGAACCGGTCGTATGCCTGGTCGAGTTCCTTGCGTTTGGCCTCCACGGCGGGGTCGTCCACGCGGGCGGGGTCGAGTTCGAGGCGTTGGAGTTCGCGCGCCAGGTCGCGCAGGCGGATCATGCCGCGCAGTCGGCGCGCCTCGTCTCCCTGACCGTGGGCGGCCTCGGTGACGGTGGCGCCGTCGCCGTACCAGACCACGCCGCGAGGGTCGACCGAGTATTCGAACGGGGTCACATGGTCCGGGCGGACGATGACCTCCGCGCGTTCGGCCGGTTCCATCTCGCCCAGCTGCAACGGCGGCCTGCCGTGGGCGATCTGCATGGAGAGCATCGTCCGGAGCCGTTCGCCGATCTGTTCCGTGTCGCCCTGGAAGACGACGTCGAAGTCGCCGCCGAACCGGCCGATCACTGGTCTGATGTCGCCCACCGCGTGCGTGGGCATGTCGTTGGCGACCGCCTGGTTGACGTTGACGGTCACGTCCTGGTAGCCGGGCACGGCGATCGGTGTGGAGTGGATCCATGCCTCGTCGGGCGTGCGGTCGGGCGTCCGTTCGCGTCTGCGCAGCACAAGCACGTCGGTGACGGCCTCGGTGCCGGCCTGGCGGGCGAACGTCGAGGACGGCAGACGCACCACGCCGATGAGCTCGGCTTTCCTCGCGAGGTCGGCGCGCATGGTCTCGGAGCGTTTGTCGAGCGTGTACCTGCTGGTCAGCAGCATCGCGACGCCGCCGGGGCGCAGCGCGTCCACCGAGCGTTCGATGAAGTAGTCGTGCAGGGGGAGGCGGGACGTGCCGCCGTCCGTGGTCCGGTAGTCGAGGCTGATGTCGCCCGAGTAGGGCACGTTGCCGATGGCGAGGTCGAACGATCCCTGTTGGATGGTGCAGTCCGCGAGGTCCGCGTTGAGGATCGTGGCGTACGGGTTCAGCGCGGCGGCGATGCGCGCGCTGATCGGGTCGAGTTCCACGCCCGACACGTGCGCCGCGACGTCGTCGGGGATACCGGCCATGAAGTTGCCGGTGCCGCATCCGGGCTCCAGCACCTGGATGGGTGTGGGGCCGATGTCGAGCGCGTCCCACATGGCCTTGACCACCGGGCCGGGCGTGTAGTAGGCGGTCAGTGTGGAGGCGCGCGCCTGCGCGTACTCTTCCGGGGTGAGGTCCTGTTCTATCGCGTCGCGGATCGTCCGCCATTCAGGCTTGTCCGAGAACGCGTCCGCGCATCCGCCCCAGCCGGAATATCCGCGCAGCGTATCCATTTGCTTCGCTGAGGGCCGGCCGCCGTTGTCTCCGCCGAGTTTCTTGAGGGTCTGGATGGCGGCGATGTTCGCTTCGGCGCGTTCGCGGGGCGAACGCGCGCGCTGCGCGTCGAGGGATGCTAGAAGCTCTCCACGACCTCGTGGATCGCCATGCTCATCGACTCCGACTGGGCCTCGTTCATCCCGTTGAGCCGGTCCAGGTCGGTCAGCTGTGGTGCCGCCTTCAGGCAGTCCGTCCGGTTGAGCAGGTGCCTGGACTCCATCAGCTGGTCCATGATCTGCGCCTGGCGTTCCCTCGTCCGCCTCTCGATGTCCCGCAGATGCTCCTCGAGCACGTTGGCCATCATCATCTCCCTGAACCACTGGGGATGGTGCTCCTTGAGCCAGATGAGACGCATCCGCTGGATGCCGTGGACGCTGTTCGTCGTGAACACCTTGTACGGCAGCGCGTCCTCGGAATACAGGTTCGGCAGCGTCTCCTTCAGGTGTTCCAGCTTCCTGCTGTTCTCCTCGTAGCGTGCCTTGAGCTGCGGGTCGGTCCATGTCATCTCGTCCATTGTTGTTCCTTTCTTCAGTGTTGTTTTCCGTGCCGGAGAATTGTGTAAAACGTTTTACCACAGGTTGCGGCGTGGTTTCGCCGGGAGTGGCGGCGCCGACCCCGAGCTTGTTCTCGGCGGCGATCCGCGCGTCCCGCCGGCCGAGTCCGCGGAGCCGGTTCTCCCGGTATTCGGCCGCCACGGCGGCTATCGTCTCGTCGTCCG
>OCAB01000277.1_pt1 | contig 15563 bp, 8 predicted proteins | sample 1477071 | NCBI WGS metagenome assembly OCAB01 (sample SAMEA2580275, study PRJEB22360) | human gut metagenome | biome: human gut; feature: human-associated habitat; material: faeces | place: Denmark | collected 2008/2010
TCAACATCTCAACGAAGAACAAAACCGAAAGTGCGCAGGAATTCGGACGTTATCAATCATGACAATGTTTGACTTTTATTTATCTGTGAAGTAGGGTATTATCGAACCGGTTCGAACCCGACGTTGCGGTCACGGTCGAACTGAGTGTCGTTGAATCACTCGAGGGGTGTTCCCCGGGTGTACCCAAGGAGGAGAAAGTGGGCATGAAATGATTACGATGTCCGGCAAGGCAATTCGCAGGTGGTGGGCGCTGTTTGCGCTACCCACGTTCGCGGCTTTCGTCATTGGTTTCCTGGTGCCGTTCGCCATGGGCGTGTACCTGTCGTTCTGCAAGTTCAGCACGGTCACTGACGCCACGTTCGTGGGCGTGTCGAACTACCAAAACACAATCACGGATCCGGAGTTCCTGCACGCGCTGGTGTACACGATCCTGTTCACGATTGTGACAACCGTGGTGATCAACGTAGTCGCGTTCGCCATTGCGTACATGCTGACCAAGGCCATCAAGGGCTCCACGCTGTTCCGTTCGGTGTTCTTCATGCCGAACCTAATCGGCGGCATCATCTTGGGCTATATCTGGCTACTGCTGCTCAACGGCGTACTGGCGCACTGGGGTCGTTCGATTACATTCTCGGGCGTGTACGGCTTCTGGGGCATGGTTCTGCTGACCTGCTGGCAGCAAATCGGTTACATGATGATCATCTACATCGCGGGTCTGCAGGGCCTGCCCGGCGATGTGATCGAGGCTGCCGCGGTTGACGGCGCGAACTCCCGCCAGACGCTGTTCAACGTGACGATTCCATTGATGATGCCGTCAATCACAGTGTGCACATTCTTGACGGTGACCAACGGCTTCAAGATGTTCGACCAGAACCTCGCCCTGACCAATGGCGCCCCGTCGAATAGCTCCGAGCTCTTGGCTCTGAACATCTACCGCACGTTCTACGGACGCGCCGGCTTCGAGGGCGTGGGCCAGGCCAAGGCCGTGGTGTTCTTCATCATCGTGGCCGTGATTGCCCTCATCCAGAACAAGCTCACCACCAGCAAGGAGGTCCAAGCATGAGCGACAAGGTCAAGCATCCTGTATTCTGGACGGTTTTCCTTTCCATCGTCTCACTGGCATGGGTCTATCCAATCGTGCTGGTGCTGATCAATAGCTTCAAGCAGAAGGCTTACATCTCGCGCAACGCATTCTCCCTGCCCACCGGCAAGGCCTTCGTGGGACTGGAGAACTACATCAGAGGCATCGAGCGCACGAACCTAATCAGCAGTTTTGGCTGGACCGTAGTCATCACGGTCGGCGCGGTCCTGCTGATCATCGTGTGCACGTCGATGTGCGCTTGGTGGATTGTACGTACGAACAACTGGGCTGCGCGCCTGCTGTACACACTGTTCCTGTTTAACATGATTGTTCCGTTCCAGATGGTCATGTTCACGCTTTCCAAGCTCGCCGACATGATGGGCCTGAACACCCCATGGGGCCTGTGGATTGTGTATCTAGGCTTCGGTGCGGGCTTAGCCGTGTTCATCTTCACTGGCGTGGTCAAGGGCATCCCGTCCGAACTCGAGGAGTCTGCGATGATCGACGGCGCGTCGGTACCGAGAATCTTCTTCCAAATCGTACTGCCTATCATGCGCCCGAGCCTGATTTCAGTGGCGATCCTGCAGACGATGTGGATCTGGAATGACTTCCTGCTGCCGTACCTGACGTTGGACATGCGCCGTTTCAAGACGATGTCGATTGCGATTCAGTACCTCAAGGGTGGTTATGGATCAGTGGACATGGGCGCCATGATGGCCTGCTTGGTGGTGGCGATTGTGCCGATCATCATATTCTACCTGTGCTGCCAGAAGTACATCATCAAGGGCGTGATGGCCGGCGCTGTCAAAGGCTGATTAACTTCATCGCATGAGGGGTGCTGTCGGAATTTTCGTCGGCACCCCTTTTCTTCATATCCGCAGAACACGCACGTCAACCGTTGCAAACACTTATGTTAACGTGTCTCTAGCAGTTGCCATGACAGCAATGTCGTTCGTCAGTGGAGGATTCTCTATGAAAGCGAGCATCCAAGCCGTGGCCGCCGAAGCGGGAGTATCGATTTCGACCGTCTCTCGCACATTCGCCAAACCGAATCTGGTGCTGCCGGAGACTCGCAGCAAAGTGATGGCAGCAGCGGAAAAACTTGACTACCGCATCTCCCGCTCAGCGGCCGCACTGAAAACCGGTCAATCGTTCCGCGTCGCGCTATTGATGAGCGATCCGATTTCGACTTGGTTCAATTCCAATACCTATGCCGGATTGGATTCCGTGCTGCACCCGGCCGGATATGACATTTCCATCTTCGAGATGGCCGACGCGCACGACCGCCATGAGTTCTTCGCAACGTTGCCGGTACGCCGCAACGTCGACGCGGTCATCGTAAACTCCTTCAACATCGTGCCCGAAGAGGTCGAAAAACTTTCGAACATGAAGGTACCGATCGTCGGCATCAACATTCCATCAATCAACGGATTCAATGCCACGGTGAGTATCGACGACCGTCAGGCCATGCATGTTGCTGTGGAGCACTTGTTCTCCATGGGCCACCGACGTATCGCTTATGCGTACGAGACATCAAATGACAATAACCAGAACATGGTCTTCAGCGCAGAAGCGCGTCTGCATGGGCTGATGGAAACTGCCGAAAAGCGAAAGATGACGGTGGAACGCATCGCAATCCGCAACTATGAAGACGCCACCAACACTATTCTCAATTCATTGCTGACCATGGACCCCGCCCCCACCGCACTGTATTGCGAAAGTGACGAGCTGGCATTGCCTGTCATCTATAATGCGATGCAGGAATTGGTAGTACCCAGATCGATGCCAACTGCGCGTCCCATAACTTGTCTCCTTTGTAGATAGGTTCGCTATACGTTCTTTTCGTTCTTCGCTCGAGTTTCGGATCGCCGTTTCCGGATTGCCGTCTCTCATGCTTTCCAAAACTTGAGCCTACACCACTCAACTTTGAATCGCAAGTTATTATTCCCGAAATCGCAAAAATTCTTGAGCACACCTCACTCAACTTTGCGCAAAACCCAAAACCGCCGGCGCTGGGGAGCATCTCAGCGGCGGCGGTTTCGGGGATTATCGGAGGTTATTCAGCCAATCAGCGGTCGTTCTTGGCGGCCTTCGCGGTCTTGATGAGCATCGCGACGGCAACCAGCATGGCGATCGCAACAGCCGCAGCCAGCACAGCGGTGCCGGTCTTGCCGAGCAGTGCGGCGCCAAACGGGCCGGCCTTCGTATCGTTGTTGACCTTGCCGGAAGCGATCACGCCGTTCTTGTCAGCGTTGCCAGCGCCCGGCTTGCCGTTGTTCTTATCGGCGGAGTTGGCGGCCGGAGCCTGGAAGTCGACGGTCACGGCCTTGCCGGACTGGCGGCCGGTGACGGTGAGCTTGTATTCGGAACCTTCGGTGACGCCGTCCAGCGCGATCGGAGTGGTCTGTGCGGTCTTGACGCGCACGCCGGAGAGCGGAGTGGAGGAATCGGACGCGGCCACGGTCTTGTCGTTCTTGTCCTTCAGCTCGTAGCTGAGCACAGCGTCGCCGTTGAAGCCATCGACGTCCGCGGTGAACTTACCGTCGGCAGCAGAGACCTTCACAGTGCCGTTGTCAGACAGTGCCTTCTGCGATTCGGTGGAAGTGGCCAGTCCCAGAGCGCCAGCGATGGTGTAGAAGTTGTCGGTCTGGTCGGTCAGGCCGATGACGCGCTGTGCGCCAGGGCCGGAAGCCGCGATACGCAGCTGGGTGCCGGTGTGCTCCATGTCGCCGCCGTTGTAGCCGCCGTCTGCATCGCGAGAATCGTCCTGGGCGGTGCCGTAGGAGACGACCATGTTGTTGCCATCAGCGGTCTTCAGCACGGTGGACAGTGCGTAAGCCGGCTGGGCGTTGAGGATCTGGGAGGTGTGCGCGTGGTCGGCGGTGACGATCACCAGCGTGTTCGTGAGGTCCACGTTCTGCATGGCGTAGGCAATGGCCTGGTCGAAGTCGTCGGTCTCGCCAATCTGGCCGCAGGCATTGCCTGCGTGGTCCTGCTTATCGATCGAGGCGCCCTCGACCTGCAGGAAGAAGCCGTTCTTCTGGCCGTTCGGGTTGTCATTCAGCAAATCGAGCGCCTTCTTGGTCATGTCCTTGAGCGAGGAGCCCTGATTGCCGAGCCAGTCGGCGTTCGGGGTGCACACGGTCGGGCTGGCGTCCTTAGCTGGATCCTTGGCGGTGGCCTTGGACGGGTTGAACTTGGTCGGCATGTTGCCGTCACTCATCAGGGCGAGCACTGGCTGGCCGTCCTTGTACTGCAGGGCGTTCATCGCGGCCGGATCGTTCTCGACGGTCTGGAAGCCCATTTCCTTGGCCTGTTCCCACACGGTCTTGCCCTTGTATTCACCACCCTGCACGGTCTGACGGAAGTACTTGGAACCACCGCCGATGGTTACGTCAGCGCGGGTGTCGAGCAGCTGCTCGGAGATGGAGCCGATGCCGCCGTTTTCCTTAAGCTGGTTGATGAGGCACTGCTTGGAGGCATTGTTGGACGTGCCGTCGGTCTTGCCCTGTGGGCCGTAGCAGGCACGTTCGGACGAATGCGATTCCAGCACGGCCGGGGTAGCATCCTGGATTTCGGCGGTGGTCACATTGCCGGTGGCTTTGCCGGCCGCCTTGGCCAGCTCGAAGAGGTTCAGCTGCGGATTGCCGTAAATATCAACGTCAACGGCGTTGTTGTAGGTCTTGGTGCCGGTGGCCCATGCGGAACCGGATGCGGAGGAATCGGTTACGGGGGTAAGCTTGCCCGGATTGGGGTTGGCGACCAGCTTGCCGTCGCCATCCTTGCCGACAGCGCTGTCCTTGCTGCCGTTGCCGACCGAGAAGGTGGTGTACTGGCCAGTACCAGCCTGCACGTCACCAAGCGCGCTCGGCTGGCCGACCGCGTCAAGTCCGTCGAAGTGGCCGTTGGCGCCCTTCAGATAGTCACGGGCGACGGTGATTTCCGAATCGCCCATGCCGTCGCCGATGAACAGCACCACATTCTTGGCTTTTTTGTTGCCGATAGCTGCGATGCGCTGCGCGCCGCCGTGTTGCGCCAGTTCCGCAACGGACTTGCCGTTGGGGCTGTAGGTGGTGTCGGCCGCGAGCGCCGGTGCGGCGAGCGCGCCGAGCGTCGCTACGGATGCGACCGCTGCGATCGCGCCCTTCAAAGCTTTGTGCTTGCTCATGTTTCTTCTTTCTTCCATGCAGTTTCTTCCGTGCCGTCCAACCTGCCGTTTCGGTTGCGCCCGTTAGGTAACGCCCGTTTCGACCATGTTTTCCGGCTGCGCGGAACCTTTCCGCGGCTGCATTGCTTGGATCTTTCGATGCCACCGCCCACGCTATGCGCCGCAAGCCAACGCACACCGCACTACAGAAGAACGACAGATGAACACTCATCGCCATATGATGACCGCAACATATCCACCGCATGAACAGGGGGAATACGGCCAATAAAATCGCCATATTCCGTCAAACAACACCCCCACCGCACCCCACAAGCCAAAATCCCCCACTGGCTGGATAAATCCAACCTCTCAGACCCCACTCACACGCCAAAAATCCCAGTGACTGGATAAAAACCACCTCTGACGCACCACTCACGCGACTAAATCATCCAGCCACTGGGAAAAATGCCCGCGCCACTCAGCCCCGCGCAACCCGCGCCGCGCGCGTGGCCTTTACGGCCACGAACACGGACCGCACCAGCAGCACGCACAGATAGCAGGCGAACATAATCGCCCCAACTCGTGGCGAAACCTCCCCCGCAATCCACGTGCCGAGCGGCGCGGTCACAGCCGCCGTCACACCAATAATCAGCGCGGTTTTCACATGCGCTAGCCTGCGCTTCAAGTTCGCCGCGCTGGTCGTGATCGAATTCGGAAACATTGCCAACAGCGAAGTGCCGCGCGCAACCAGGTCGGACGCGCCAAACAGCATCGACAGCGACGGCGCCGCAAGCGCACCACCCCCAATGCCCAGCAGCCCCGCCAGCGTGCCGATGACCACACCCAGCAACGCCAAGCCAATGCCGGTCACCACCGTCATGACGATCTGGTGGTCGCGCGACGGCACAAAACTCACCTGATTGATCACCACGAACACGAGAAACGCCACGAAAATCCACCGCAGCACCAGTTCCGGCAGCCGTGACAGCAGCCAACTGCCGATCTGTCCGCCAATGAACATGCCGCAGAACAGCAGAGCTGCGGCGAGCCAGTCGACGTGCCCGCCGGTCGCGTACGAAATGACGCCGGAAATGGAGGTCGGCACGATCGCCAGCATGGACGTGGCGGCCGCGTTGCGTTGAGATAGCCCCAGCCAGACGAGCGCGGGCACGATCACCGTGCCGCCGCCAATGCCGAACGTGCCCGACAGCACCCCCACCAACATGCCGACCACAATCAGCACGATGATGCTGCGCGCCGACCCGTCAAGCGCCGTCTCCCCCGCTCGCGATTCCATCTTTTGCGATTCCGTTCGTACGGCATCCGCCCGATCCGCAGTTTCCCCTTCATCACACATGGCAGCTCCTTCCACGTCTTCCGCGCCCGATACTACCCACCTGCCGCGCGCAGTAATCAGCCGATTCCATAATTTTGCGATTTCGCCGCCGCAGCGCCCGGTTCACGCGCTTTCTCGCTTATAGATGGCGGATTCGCGGGATCGACGGATGGTATCTCGCTTATAGATGGCGGCCCCTTGCGGAAACAAGACATCTAGGGGGCATGCATGCTACCCCTAACGACCTATTGCCCAAACCGACCCGCCACCTATAAGCGAGATACCACCGGACGCCCGGCCGAATCCGCCATCTATAAGCCAGATACCCAGCCAAAACCACGACCGCACGCCTACACCCACGCCTACACCGGCACACCCGCGCGCCTACACCCACGCAAGACCCATTGCACACACCCCCGTACGCACACGACCGCGCGCGGACCGGCAAAATCGCAAGTCATGAGCGAAAAGGGGCATCAAAAGCGTCCGAAACAGGCCGAATCACACCCCCATCCGCTCACAGACAAGCAAAACCAGCCCAACTCACAAGTCGTGAGCAAAAGGGGAGGCCACCCAACATCAAAACAGCCCGAAACATCCAGAATCGTACCCCCATCCGCTCACAACCGCGCCAAAACCGTCAAAACCGCAAGTCATGAGCAAAAGGGGCATCAAAAGCGTCCGAAACAGGCCGAATAATACCCCCATCCGCTCACAACCCATGCTTCAGCACGATTCAGGCCATATGCGCACCGCAACAACACCCCTGCGCAACATCAGACATGCACACGCACGCAAACACAAGTACACACACTGAAACGCAACACGTACCACAAGCACACAAACACCACGCACCACATACCGAGCACGACCAGACGCACACCCCCGCACACCGGAGAAGCGATGTCACCGGCCTGCGGCGGCGCTAGGCTAGACACTACCCCCGAACACCAGACGAATGGCGCGCGCCGGCCCCGGCGCACAACCCGTGCCGCACAATCCAGGAGCGTCGCCATAGCCGCGCGAGCCCCACAAAAGCGCAGCCAGCCACAAACACGAGCAGTCCGATCACCGCAGCCGCCACAGCCGTCATTTCGCCCGGCTCGTCGTATTGCGTCTTGTCTGGCACTTTCGGATTCGGAATCCGGTGCCCGCGCACGAGCAGCCTGTGTGAGTTGACACCGTACGGCGTGCACGTGATCAGCGTCGCGTAATCGGCCCCGGACTCAATATTCAGCTTGCTGATTTCGCTCGGCAGCACCACTGAGATCTGGTCCACTTGGTACGTGTAGGTTTCGTCGAGCACGTGGAATGCGAACGTGTCGCCTTTTTGCAGCTCGTCCAGGCCGGTCAGCAACCGGGCGGACGGCAGGCCGGTGTGTCCGGAGACCACCGCGTGCGTGGTCGCTCCGCCTACGGGCAGCGATGTGCCGGCCAAATGTCCGGCGGCGATCTGCAATACGCCGTCACTGGTGCCGTGATAGACGGGCAGTTTCACTTTGATGCGCGGGATGGTCACGTATCCCATGATGCCGGTGCCGGTCACGTCGAGCGTTTCATCATATTCGCGCTTCTGCGCGTCGGTCATGTGCCACCGATCGCCGTTCGCGGCGAGCCGTTCGTTGTATTCGTGCGCCGCTTTCAGCATGGCTTTGCGTTCGGCGCCGGACATGTCTTTGGTTTGTTCCACGTAGCCTGCCACTGCGTATGACTGGTGCATGCGGTTCCACCAGTCGCTGAATGTCGGATACGCGATGAGGCCCAGCGCACCGATCATGGCGATTGCGGAAATGGCAATCATCACATTGAGCAGCGCATTCGATTTCTTATGCTTGGCAGCCGGTTTAACCTGCGCACCCGGTTTAACCTGCGCATCCAATTCGACTTGCGCAGCTGGCTTGGCGTCCGATTCATCCGTCACGTTATTTATGCTACGCCCGCTTCCGCAAAGCCGTCTTGGCAACGATCAGCAGCACCAAGCCCGCGCCCAAGATGGCCACGGCAATCCAAGCGGCCTGCTGCACGTCGGCGCCGGTGTGCGGCTGGTCCGGCGTGGTGGGTGGCGTGTGCGTGTTGGTGATTTCAGTGGAGTCGCCTTCCACATCGGAGATGGTGGTGTAGCCGTCGGGCACCGCCGCTTCGACCACGGTCCATTCGTGGTCCGCGTCGAGATCCGTCCACGAATGCGTCCACTTGTTGGACTCGTCCAGTTTCACGTTTTCCACGGGCTCGCCGTCGCGCAGGAGTTTCACGGTGATGGATTCGGGGCGCTTGCCGTCGGTGTTGTTGCGGTCGTTCCACACCTTGTGCACGGACCGCTTCACGGGCTGCTTCGGCTGCACGGCGCATTCGGTTTTCGGTTCGATACTCAGCACACGCGACCCGCCGGAGACGCCGTCTTCGGGCACTGCGACGAGCATGCTGCCGGAAGAGCACGTCCATGTCTGGTTCTTTCCGGAGGCGTTGGCGACCTTCACGTCAACGCTGTCGGACACGGCCAAGTACAGGCCGTCGGACAGTCCGGTGAAGGTCAGGTGTCCGGAAGCGTTGGTGACGCCGGTTGCCGTGGCGTCGGGTTTGTTCACCGCGATGAGTCCGGCGAGCGTGTTGGCCATGTCTCTCCACACCTGCGCGTCCTTGCCGGTCATCTTCGACCAGTCGACGGGGTAGGCGGTGGAGTCGGTGAACGGTGCGACGGGCTCGAAGGTGGCGCCGCCGCTTGCCGGGATCTGCCCGACTTTGTAGAGGTTGAAGCTGGCGTCCGAAATGGCGAAGTTGGTAGAATCGTCGGACGTTTCGGAATCCGAGCTCTTATGGTGGTACGAAATGGCGATGCTGCCGCTGGCAGAGTCTGTTGTTGGAGCCGCGACGGCATCGCGAGTAGTGAATGCACAGGCTGCCGCGGCGAATGTGGCGGCGATTGCGCAGCATGCGGCGATGACGCGGCTTGCGATCGTGCGTTCCTTCATTGCCGACCCCTCTTCTGTGGATTGGAAAGTAAGCATGTTTGATTCGCCCCCAACGGCAAACCGGAAAATATATGGAGCCAGGCTGGATACTCAAGAAAATTAGGCAGTGTACAAGGGATTGAGGTGGTCCAGCCCAGCATATGTGGGTTCAGTTATTATTTAATTTTTAGTTTTTAAATTATGTATTGCGATTCCCGTGAGCCGCTGCTGACTTGTGTCAACGCGGCTCACGGGTTTCGCATGGTTACTTCAGATTCTTATGGAATCCGGAGGATCAGGCGTTGCGGCGACGCAGAGCCATCACCAGGGTCGCGCCAGCAAGCACGAACACGGCGATGCCAGCCACGTACAGCAGCACGGTGCCCATGCCACCGGTGGACGGCAGCGAGGAGCCCTGAGTGTTCTTGATGGTGATTGCACCAAGACCAGTGTCGACGTTGCCAGTGCCATTAGTCTGATCGACCTTGACGGCAAGGTCGGTCAGAGCTGTGTTAGCAGTTCCATCCCAAGTTTGGTCGTTCGCAGTAGTTGCCTTCAGCGTAACGGAGAAGCCATCGGCCGGGAGGTTGTAGCCTGCCGGAGCCTTGGTTTCCACAAGAGTGTACGTACCATCGTCGAGACCGGTAACCTTGAAGTTGCCTTCTGCATCAGACTTCAGAACAGAACCATCATTCTCAGTAGTTGTCCAGCCAGTGACCTTTCCATCCGTAATGGTGGCCCACTTGTTATCGGAATTCTTCAGCTTGAACTCGGCGTCCTCCAGCTTCGTGTTGCCATCCTTGGAATCAACCTTGGTGACGTCGAGACCGTAGGTGAAGACGATGACCTTATCGTGAGGAGTGTCGTTGGTGTTGTTGTTACCAGTGCCGGACTGATCAGGCTTGTTGGAGTAAGTAAGGTAGGCCTCATTCACATTGCCCGGCAGACCGATCTCAGCTTTTGCGTTCAGCTTGGCGGTGTAGGACACAATCACATACTGTGGCTGACTCTTGCTGTAGGTGGCTGCCTTCTTCAAGTCCTTGGTAGAGACCGTCAGAGTTGCCTTGGTTCCCGCAGCCTCCCCCTGTGCCTCAGTAGCAGCGGTGTACTGGATGCTGCCGTTTGTACCGGAGAAGTACGAAGTGATATCTGTATCCGGGCTTTCGCCTTCAAGATCAAGCTTCTTATCGTTGGACAGATAGACCTTGACATTATTGGTATTCACCGCGTCGAAGCCCTTATCGAAGGTATCGGTGAACTTGTAGGTGTAGGTCTCGTACTGGCTCATGTCCGGCACAGAACCGATCAGGTGGAACGGAACTTCGTCGCCGATGTTGTAGTCGGCCACATCGTTGAACTTGGAGCCATAAGCGGTATCGTCAGTGGTATCCTTCTTGTTCTCCTGGACCTTCTTCTCAAGAGTCGGAACGTCAGTCTTGTCCTCAATTTCGATGTTGCTGGTGATGGCGAGCACAGCCGGGTTGTACACGGTCTGTCCATCGGTAGTGGAATCGACAATCAGGTAATAGCCCTTGTCCAGTTGAGTGCTGCTGCCAGCAGCAAGAGCGGTGCCGGCGCCCTTCGTGTTCTTCATGGCAATCTTGGCAACGAGACGAGTATTAGCACCGTCGTGCGGGAAGTTGGCGGTGTTGCTAAGCGCCTCCGCGAAACCCTTGGCGTCGGTCACATTCATGAAATATTCGCCGATAGTAATATCAGCCTTCAACGCTTCCAGGAAGGCAGCGTCATTAATACCAGAACCCCATGCAGCATCGCCAAGCGCGCCACCGGACGTGGCCTGAGTACCAGAAAGAATCTGGTATGCGGTGTAAGCGTGACCGTTCAGATTCGAGTCGGCACCTGGAACCGTCACATTAACGGTATTTCCATCTACTGCCATAGCGGTGGAGGCGCCGGCGAAACCGGCGACGGCCATTGCCGCGGTGGCTGCCACAGCGACGAGGCCTTTGAGAACCTTATTCATTGTTCTCCCTTTCTTTCTTGTTTGAAATCTTGAATCTTCAGTTATGTGTGTTCAGTTATTGCCTAGTGGGCATTGGGGTCGCTACGCTACGGTCCAGCCCCCTTCCCCTAGACGAGTTCATCATTGCCGCCTCCTGACCTTGAGGGCCATTCCAGCCGCAACAACACCTATCAACGCAGCCACCAAAGCCGCCGCGTAAATCCAATAATCGCCAGCTCCACCAGTCCCCGGCAGAATCACTCCCGGCTTGTTTTCGACGTTGCCGCCGTTGACGGTGAGCGAAGCATCGCTATAAGAAGATTTGCCATCAGTTTCGAAGTTGGTGTTCGCATACCAATCGCCGGTAATGGTGCCGCCTTCCAGCGGACCGATGCGGAACGTATGCGGGGTGGTGTCGAGATCGTATCCGTCAGGAGCCTTGGATTCGATGATCTGGTACTCACCCCAATCCAGGCCGCTGATCTGGAGCTTGCCTGCGGCACCGTTCAAATCAACGTATTTGCTAGTTTGGGTAGAGCACTTGGCATTCTGACCGTCCACGCAGTCAGTAACCGTGCCAAGCGTGGTGTCCGAAGTGACATCGGTGTACTTGGCCACGCCATTAACCCAAGAGAAGGACTTGGTCTTCTTGAGGGTCCATTCAGAACCAGGAAGCGGGGCCGAATTGCCAGTATCCGAAGACGTCTTGGTCCACTTCACAGTGCCTGTCTTACGAGTGTTCGCAATCTTGTTGTCAGCATTGTCCGAACCAAACGCCGGCTTCCAAGTAACGGTTCCATTCTGGATGGTGATCGTGTACACCGTATTGGACACTTCGTATCCGTTCGGGGCGGTCTTCTCCTGCAGATGGTACGTGCCATCCGCAAGGTCGGAAACCTTGAACTTACCAGCCGCGGTGTCTTCATCCGCCTTGGTGTTGTCGTTAGACTCGTTAGTCTCGTCCGCCACGCCCAGCACGCTGCCCTGGGTGCGCAGCACAGCCGCGACCGCACGATGCTCGCCACTGCGGGCAGCAACACGACGGCTACGGTACGCAGCGGTAGAGGTGACGGCACAGCCCGAAGGAGCCGTGGTCGAATACGACGGGCCAGCGGAAATCACCACAACATCAGGAAGCTCACTACCGCTGGTGAACTTGAAGTTACTATCAGCTTGGGGCACATTCGCCTTGCCTGGACCGTACCAACCGTTTCCATTGATGTACTTGAATCCGAACTGGCTGGTCGGGTCAATCGCATTGCTACCCGTCAACGGAATCTTCGCATATGCATAGCTGTTGCAGGAGCCACCCATTTGCGTCATGTTGATGTCCGCCCAAACAGTGTCGTTCGTGGTCTGGTAATGCACCTTGACATTATCCGCGGGCCAGTTAGTTTGCGCCTGGAAGTAGAGCGTGAGGTACTGCTTGGCAATCACGTTCACATTCAAAGTGAACGTCTGGCTGGAGTAAGCTTCCTTGGCCGTGATGGTAACGGGTTCTGAGGTCACGCTGTTCGCGGTCAAAGTGACGTTCGTGCCAATGCGGGCGCTCAGCGAGACGTTATTCGCGCTGGAGGTAGACCATGTAACAGTGTTGCCTGCAGGAGCCACAGAAGCAGTCAGATTGAGGGTCTTGCCCTTCTCAAGATTGATTGTGCCTCCATTGCTGTAGCCGTTGATCGACACGGAAGACACTATGGTCACGCCGGTGACATCGACGGTGAACGATGACTTGACCTTGTCATCAGCCGATGTAACGGTAATCGTGGTATGGCCACTACCGGTCGGGGTGACGGTACCATTCTGGTCAACCGATGCAACTGTGTTATCGCCGGACGACCAGCTCAGTTTGGCGCCGCTAATCGCATTACCATTCTGGTCGTAGGCAGTCGCAATAAACGTCTGCGAGGTGGTATCAGTGAACGACACGGATGTGACAGGTTTCCCGCTTGCATCCGTAATCGTAATCCTCTGGACTTCCGTACCGGACTGATCGTCGGTGACGGTCCACGTCTGCTCAGCAGTATCGCCATTCATCTTGGAAAGCTTCCACGTTGAACCGGCCAGCAACGTGTCTCCGTCAGTGCCGTCAACCTTCTGCCATGTAATCGAAGAACCCGTCTTCTTATTGACGATCTTGCCGCCAGTCAGCAGCTTGTCTGCATCTGCAGCGATTTTATTACCGGCGCTATCGAAAACGCTAACAATGGTACTCACAGCGTCAGTGGTGCTGCCAGTGTTGATCTGGTAAATATTGGTGTTTTGCGCGTAACCTTCGACTGTGCCGGATTCCTTAAGGAAGTAAGTGCCGTTCTTGGCGAGGTTGCCCAACTGGAACGAACCTTCCGCATCAGCATCATCGTTCCAACCGCCATCGGCGATGGTGGCAAGAGCGTTCGTGCCGTTTACCGCATCTCCCTTCTTGCCGTACACAGTCCAGCTGGTGCCGCCGAGAGCCTTGTGATCAGCGGTGTCATCCACCTTGTTCCAAGCGATCGCGGCACAGGAGGTGGTCATCTGCCCATACCAAGACAAATTATGACGCTCCTGGTCCATATCCACTGCAGAGGTGGAATATTCACCTTCGGCGTTGACAAAATTACCGTTGTCTGCGGTAACAACATTCTTGTTGTACATTTCGAAATCGCCGGTAGTCCACACGCGACCATTGGTGGAGACATGCGACTGGAAGTTACCTGCAGCACCGGAATCGTTGCCCACTACCATAACGGAACCCATCCATGCGGCAGACGGATCATCGGTTACGTTGACGTTGTACCAGTCTTCCTTATCACCATGGTTCTGGTTCTTGTACCAGCCGGTATTGATATGCCCCGACCCCTTACCGCCAAGGATGGTAAGAGAGTTGGTGTTATAGAAGTTCCACATCAGCTGGCTTGCGCGCTTGACATATTCCTGTCCGTGCGCGTTATTGTAGCGGTTCGTGCCTGTCGAATTCATCATGACGTAGCCGTCGGAGATATCAACGTCGTTCCATTTGAACTGCCATCCGTTACGGAACTCCACATCATTGCCATTACCGTTGATGTTGATGGCAACCGAAGCATTGTCGGAAATGTTCTTGAAGTTGAACACCACGCCGGCATCACCAATGTTGTTCAGCAACGACGCATCCAAATTGAACACCTGCAACTCGTTTTTGCCGTTGCCAGTCAGCGTGATTTCCGTCTGACGCGAATTGCTCTGAATATCGAACCGGTAAACGTTGTCTGTGTAAGTGTTGTAGCTGTACGAATAACGAGAACCTGTGTAATTATCCTCATTGCCTTTCGTAACAGTGTTGCTGGAGGAAATCTTCGCGAGCTTGCCGGACAGCGTGGCCACATAATTCTTATATGCGGAATACGTGTAATCCGAACCCGTCGAAGGATTCTTCACTCCGGGAATAACAGTGTTGTTCTGATTCCAATTGACTTTGCCGTCGCCACCCATGGCATATACGGAATACTGCTCGCCGTTCTTCCAGTTGTTACGGCTTTGCACTGTGGTTTGGGCACCCGCAATGTTCGCATTGAACTTATGATCATTCGTCTCACCGGTAGCGTCATTTCCCGCTCCGGTCCCAAGCCAGCTGGAACCCTGATTGGAGTTATCGGTCCAGCCTTGGGCGCCACCGAACCAATTCAACTCGGAATTGGTGCTATTGCCGCCGACCGAAAGCACCGTTGAACCGTCCTTCGGGCGGAACTGCGAGCCAAAGCCGACGATACCCCAGCGGAAACCACGCGAACGATTGAATGTGCCGTCCTTATTCCAGATATTCCAAGCCCGCTTCATCGGGTGGAGCAGAAGCTTGCCATTCACAGCAGTCAGGCCTTCGGCCTCAACAGCATAGGTGCCTTCCGGGGCGTTGTCGATATTCGAGGAAGTGATGCCGGTCTTCTTGCCGCCGACATACATATCGCCGCCAACAAACGTGGCAATGCCCTCATCGTTACCGCTACTGGAAGTCTGATCACCTAATGGTTCTGTAGTTGGCGTACAAATCGCGCCATTGTTTGCGCTTTCGTCCGCTTTGGCATTGTAGGCGGGGAGGAGGGAAGTTACTGCTACGGTGGCCATCATGG
>OCAB01000281.1_pt1 | contig 15066 bp, 7 predicted proteins | sample 1477071 | NCBI WGS metagenome assembly OCAB01 (sample SAMEA2580275, study PRJEB22360) | human gut metagenome | biome: human gut; feature: human-associated habitat; material: faeces | place: Denmark | collected 2008/2010
GTGGGAAAAGACCGACAAGGTCGAGGAGCTCAAGGCCGCGATTGCTGCGGAGTGAGGTACTCTAATTAGGGCAGATAGACCGTAAGAATAGGGGGCTTTCCGCTGTTGATGGCGGAAAGCCCCCTACCTGTTTTTCGTGCAATCCACTATGACGAGCTTCACACGGAAGTGTATCGATATTGATGTGACCTGGTTTTTGTTCCGCATTTCCTCTCACTTGATAGGAGATGCGGAACAAAAAACCAGGTCACATCATATGCAAGGCCAGAGTGTAAGAGTTTTCTTTCATGCCTCACACTCCCTCAATGAAGTGCATACGTTTTGACGTATGCAAGGTCAGCATATGCCACGACGAGCTAGCCCCCACCAATCCTCAATGAAGTGCATACGTTTTGACGTATGCAAGTTGGCTTTTTTGTATCGCAATACGCCTATCTCATGTCCTCAATGAAGTGCATACGTTTTGACGTATGCAAGATACCGTCCAACGGGATGCGATACAACGGCATGTCTCCTCAATGAAGTGCATACGTTTTGACGTATGCAAGTACCCAGCGCGCCGTATATCTGAGTCCAGATATTGAGTCCTCAATGAAGTGCATACGTTTTGACGTATGCAAGTGATGGACACAGAACCAAGTATGACCGATGTTGCCTCCTCAATGAAGTGCATACGTTTTGACGTATGCAAGGCCGGGCGGGACGACAATCATGTGCAGACGCGCGCCTCCTCAATGAAGTGCATACGTTTTGACGTATGCAAGCTCGACAACGACGGGAACATGCACATCGCACTCGCTCCTCAATGAAGTGCATACGTTTTGACGTATGCAAGGCCGATTCGTCGGCATATCCGGCTGCTGGATTACCGATCCTCAATGAAGTGCATACGTTTTGACGTATGCAAGCTCAAGTTTGGATATTGTTGCATGGTGCAACTGTTTCCTCAATGAAGTGCATACGTTTTGACGTATGCAAGCCGGTTGTCCTTTGACTTGACTACGTGGTCGATGATCCTCAATGAAGTGCATACGTTTTGACGTATGCAAGGATACGCGACAACACACTTACCGTTAGCGCTAGCCACTCCTCAATGAAGTGCATACGTTTTGACGTATGCAAGGCCGATACGATTTACGAGGATGTCGATGAACTGGTTTCCTCAATGAAGTGCATACGTTTTGACGTATGCAAGTGCGTTGCCCAAGTATCGCCTTGACAATTCCGGTAACTCCTCAATGAAGTGCATACGTTTTGACGTATGCAAGAACCGCAAGAGAAAGAAACGTGGATTCGACAACATTCCTCAATGAAGTGCATACGTTTTGACGTATGCAAGCGCCGCACGGCAACGGCAGCATGGACCGTTGGAACGCTCCTCAATGAAGTGCATACATTTTGACGTATGCAAGGACCGTAGAAGCCTCGTAACAGTGCACGCTGCTGGCGGTCCTCAATGAAGTGCATACGTTTTGACGTATGCAAGGAAGAAGGATACGCATTGTTCTCGGCTGATGTGGCTTTCCTCAATGAAGTGCATGCGTTTTGACGTATGCAAGTACTCCTGTTCACGCCACCCCATACGCCCTGTAACGGTCCTCAATGAAGTGCATACGTTTTGACGTATGCAAGGTCATGCACTAATAAGGTGTATGGCCCTACTATTATTCCTCAATGAAGTGCATACGTTTTGACGTATGCAAGTCCGTAACCAGAACACCCGGGTCGGTGCCCAATGTTTCCTCAATGAAGTGCATACGTTTTGACGTATGCAAGCCGGCCTCGGAATGAGTCGCGGGATAGTCGCGTTCTCCTCAATGAAGTGCATACGTTTTGACGTATGCAAGTTCTCGCTGATGGGCATCTGGACCACCGCCGACGATCCTCAATGAAGTGCATACGTTTTGACGTATGCAAGTACGTCGAAGTGCCCAATTCCCAGACCAAGGTCGATCCTCAATGAAGTGCATACGTTTTGACGTATGCAAGTATGCCGAGTTGGGCCGTGTATGACGGTTCTCCCGATCCTCAATGAAGTGCATACGTTTTGACGTATGCAAGCCCGAACGCGCGCATTATGGTTGTCCCTATGTTGTGGCTCCTCAATGAAGTGCATACGTTTTGACGTATGCAAGCGTCCGCAGCGTCATCGGCGGAATGCGACTCGACAGATCCTCAATGAAGTGCATACGTTTTGACGTATGCAAGCGCCATTCATGGGCCACGAACACTCTGGCCGCCGGAGCGGTCCTCAATGAAGTGCATACGTTTTGACGTATGCAAGTTCTCCTGAGTATGGCGGGGCACGTCCGTGGGGCTTTCCTCAATGAAGTGCATACGTTTTGACGTATGCAAGCGCTCGCCGTCTCATTGAAGAACACCAGTACGTCCGGTCCTCAATGAAGTGCATACGTTTTGACGTATGCAAGATCCCGCCACTGAGCAGGGGGGCAGCTTTTTGTGCTCCTCAATGAAGTGCATACGTTTTGACGTATGCAAGTATCCAACGGGGACGAACGTGTGGGTTTTCCCAACTCCTCAATGAAGTGCATACGTTTTGACGTATGCAAGGGTGTTCAGTTCGGCGGTCTCTGCGTTGCTGTAGTCTCCTCAATGAAGTGCATACGTTTTGACGTATGCAAGGCTGCGCGAAAGACAGTGTTGGCGCAAGGGCACCCATCCTCAATGAAGTGCATACGTTTTGACGTATGCAAGGATTCTGCCATGCCCTACGCCGTTACCTTCCAGCATTCCTCAATGAAGTGCATACGTTTTGACGTATGCAAGTTGGCGGGCGCGACGGAGCGAACCAGAAGATCATCAACTCCTCAATGAAGTGCATACGTTTTGACGTATGCAAGAAGACTGCTGCAAGACGAGATGGACCGAATGGAGGATCCTCAATGAAGTGCATACGTTTTGACGTATGCAAGCATCTCAGTCCAATTGCAACCATACGGTCGGGACTCCTCCTCAATGAAGTGCATACGTTTTGACGTATGCAAGTCGACTTCGCGGACGAATGCGGCAACGCCCTGAATTCCTCAATGAAGTGCATACGTTTTGACGTATGCAAGCGCGGCTTGGGTGACGCCTGAACCCCTGTATGTCCGTCCTCAATGAAGTGCATACGTTTTGACGTATGCAAGCATGTCGGGTTTTTCCGACACCAGTAGCGCCCCATAGTCCTCAATGAAGTGCATACGTTTTGACGTATGCAAGGAGACCACCGAGACAAGCTCAGCCCCTACCTGCTCGATCCTCAATGAAGTGCATACGTTTTGACGTATGCAAGTCACACTGCCTGTCACGTGCCGGAAACTCGAACTGCTCCTCAATGAAGTGCATACGTTTTGACGTATGCAAGGTCCCGTCAGGAGGAGGTCGACAAGTTGAAGGCCCTCCTCAATGAAGTGCATACGTTTTGACGTATGCAAGAAGGGTGATTTGGCGGCCCGCGTGGTCGTCCACTGTCCTCAATGAAGTGCATACGTTTTGACGTATGCAAGGAATCCTCGCCCGGACCAGTCGAGCGATCTGACGAAGTCCTCAATGAAGTGCATACGTTTTGACGTATGCAAGTTGGCGACGGTGGCCCTGAGGTCCTCGCGGCTCGTTCCTCAATGAAGTGCATACGTTTTGACGTATGCAAGGGGGATTGTTCTTGGGTTTTGTTCTCTTGGGTTTTGTCCTCAATGAAGTGCATACGTTTTGACGTATGCAAGGATTACTTTATCCGCAGACATCACATATCCAGTCAATCCTCAATGAAGTGCATACGTTTTGACGTATGCAAGTTAGTGAGCTGTTTGGCGAAACAGAAACAATGTGATTCCTCAATGAAGTGCATACGTTTTGACGTATGCAAGAACCCGTTGAGTGTTTTCCAGCGTGCATCTCAGGCTCCTCAATGAAGTGCATACGTTTTGACGTATGCAAGGTGGTACCCTCCCCATATAAGACGTGCATTTCATCTCCTCAATGAAGTGCATACGTTTTGACGTATGCAAGCTGGACGGCGAGATCGTCAAGCTCACGACGAACATTCCTCAATGAAGTGCATACGTTTTGACGTATGCAAGTGCAATGGGCGTTGACGTATTCGACACGCTGGACGAATCCTCAATGAAGTGCATACGTTTTGACGTATGCAAGTGTTCCTTTTTCTTCGTGCCGTAGGAGGCCACCGGTCCTCAATGAAGTGCATACGTTTTGACGTATGCAAGTCCGAGGATTGCACAATAATCTGGAATCGATAAAGATCCTCAATGAAGTGCATACGTTTTGACGTATGCAAGGGCATACCTACGGCGATTTCCTGCCACGTGTCGCCTCCTCAATGAAGTGCATACGTTTTGACGTATGCAAGAACGTGGGAAGGCTGACCTTCTGCTCGGTGGTCACTCCTCAATGAAGTGCATACGTTTTGACGTATGCAAGGCAGGCTCGAATTTATAGTATCACTGGAGGTTTTCCCGACAAAACTGCGAGAGGTGGAGGACGGCTACGTCCTCTAACATAGCAATCTCGATTCTCAGATCCACAGAACCGCTATATTCTCATTGCGAATGCCTAGTAGCTCATTCAGGAGCGATTCAGATCTCGCAAAAACAATAGGCGCTATTGCTGTTTTCGTGGATGTCAGTTCGTCGTCGAGCCGTTGATTTCGTAAGCGTAAGGGGCGGAAAAACACTGCCGAACCCGCCCAACAAACATTGAAGCAATACACCTACCTGACCCACTACAATGAGACTAGGATCAAGAAGTCACTGGACTGGATAAGCCCCGTGCAATACCGCAAACACCTTGGACTGGCCGCCTGACCGTCAAAAAAAACATCCGCACCCCCCTTATCTTAGTACCACTATTTAGTTATCAAACATCTATCGCATATCGCGAAAAAATAAATCACATTCCTTAAATAAGCCGTATGGATTTTCACCCATCGGTCAAATTATCGTAGGAATGACAATATCTTTGTAACCTCGCACACCAATGAAATTGAGTGCTTGATTGACGCGATTACTTGGTCCTAAATCACACACCACAACGGAATCAGACAATAAGTCTATTTCAGTTTCAAGTACTGTTTGCACTGCAATAAGCTTCGCGGGACGTATTCGTAGCAGAAACACACTGTATTGCATACGCTCTCCATAGCTCTGCAGTAACTTGGCAACATGCGAGCGTCGCCTGTCATCCTTAACGTCATAAGCAATTAGATAACTACGCTGCTCATCGCTCATATTATTGGTTCCTCATGCTACGTTCATTCATTCTTTTGCCGCAGCCCACCTATCGTATGCGAATACCTCTATACGTTTGCTGTGTCCCGTCCAGGTAGCCCAGAATCATGCGCGCTTGAATTTCAACGATTCTGCGCCATGAAGCTTTGTACCCAAAAATAGGATGTGTGAGTTCAGTCTGCATACGTCGTTCATATGCACCAATCAACGATTTCCTCGCCATATCTGACATACGTACCGAAGAGCCTAAGGAATAGATAAAACCGTCTGGCGAAACCTCACCATTGTTCACCACGGTCTGCACTACAGAATCGGCCACGGGAGCCCGGAACTCCTCCATCAAATCAAGTGCAAGCGCCGGCTTATTCCTTTTACTGCTATGTAAGAATCCGGCATGAGGATCTAGCCCGCAGGATATCAACGCTCGTATGCAATCAGAAAGCAACAACGAATACGTATAGTCCAATAACGAATTCAATGCATCAGGAGCGGGTCTCTTCATTCTTGCAGTCCACGGCCAGTCTTCACGTTTATCTTGCTTAATGAGCATGCCGAACTGCGAGAAATATAGAGCGGCTGCTTTTCCCTCTAATCCAAGTACATCTTGCCAACGATTAGTATTGCGCACTGTTTTCTCAATTAGTAACAACTGCTCAAGAACCGGATTTGACCGGTCGGATCGTCGCAATAATACCGATTGGTTGTGCACTTTAGCGACAATAAATTCTCGGGCCAAGCCAAGACGCCCCTCATGGGAAGCCACGTGCTGTTGAACACGAGCTGACCCATTGGGTCCATAGGACGGCATCGTCCACCCATACAACCGCCCCGTGCCGCTACACCACAGCACAGGGATATCCCGCCACATCAATTCCCTCATTAATCCACTGGAAAGGTCTGTGTTGCCATGCACCTGCAGACCTTGAATCGTGTCCAATGGAATCGAAGCGATTTCCTCACCGTTCTTTAGCACCACCATTCGGCCTGCTCTGCTAAATGCTTTCGCTCCCGGCGTTGCCAAATGTGTAACCTGATTATCTGGTGAAGTCACCATCACCCGATGGCGCACGGACGTCAATTTACGTTCTTCTGGTAAGCAAACCCCAACATGAGAGCATCTCATACATCGCGCATCATCTTCTAATGGCTCCGGAGCGGAATCCGAATTAATTAATGCACGAGTTTCCTTCACAGCAGTATGGGCACGTTCGTAATCTTCGCTGCCAAGTTCCACTTCGACGTTGCGGTGGTGGGTTGTAAAGAAAATCTCTGCACCGGCAACTCGAAAGCCCATATCTTCCAAACAAGCTGCCTGCAAAGCAAGCTGCGTGCGCATTGCATCAGTGACAATCATCGCGCGTTTCACAGGTGTTGCTTTATACTCCCGAATTATCACCCCTTCATCAGTCATCTTTGCAGCATCCAGCCGGCCTGCTACTCCCCATACCTCATGTCGCACATTGACTGCCCGATAATCATCCGAATCATCCGCTCCAGCAATACAATCAACTTTACGATGGTCATAGGTGCCTTGTGACATCTGAGCTGAATCAACTCGTTCTCCGACTGCTTCTAGCCATGCTCTACGTGGACAGAACATATAATTGGCAACCAAACTGATAGGAATTGGATCATCGTTCATAATCGGTCTTTTCACTATCGAGCAGTACAAGTTCTCCTTTTTTCAGCCACCGTTCCGGTGCCGAAGAATTACTAGAAACGTACTGGGGAAACAGCATGGCATATTCCACGCCCTTGCCATTCAGCCACTGTCGGCTCAAACTAATCGCGGCATTATTTGCACCGATTCGCTTGAGCATTCCATCATCTTTCTCACGTACCGCATCATCTTTATCGTCGTTACCAAGCACCGCCTCGATGCCAACTATCAGCAATGCCTGACTGCGTACAACAGAACGATACTTTTGCAACGTCCACGGCTGTAACCAAACCGGCAATATCGCATACGAACCGTATCTTGGCAATTGAAAGAGCGATGCTGTGGCACCACGTCGGGCCGATACCCCTTTCATCACAGGAAATGCTGACACACCAAACAATGCGCACCACGCCTGAGCATTGTCAGTAAGCGACGGATGCCGCAATCCAGTCGGGGTACGACTATCCTGCTTGTTCTTGCCCGCCTCATCCGTAATCGTGGTACCACGCAGTCCCTCAACAATTGATTGCACGTTGCGTTCCGCCACCGCTTTTGCAAGCGGCAGTAAACGACCGGAGATAAACTCCTGCCCACGGTTGCGCGTCACCATCTCCCACCGAGAAGCGCCACGGTCTGGCGTATACCCTTGCGCGGCCATGTCACCTGACCAGTAAGAGGGTTCCCCAAGCGCACCGATATAACGACGATCCAAATCCGTCTGCAAATCATCAATTGCCCGAGCACGATTGCACTCCAGCAACCGCCACCGATCATCAGGAGAGGGAGTACCCAACCGGGGACTAAGTGTGGCTCTAGCTGCCGAAACCGCATTTTTAGACGATTTGCCGGACTTCACCGGTACCGAATACACATCACTTGCATTGAGCCACGATGACATACTCCAACGATGGGCATGGTCACGTATAACAGTTGCGCAATCCTCCCAAGAGAGATTGTCACTGACATCAATACCCGCATGAGTACGGTCAATCCATCGGATGGTGCAGATGCGTGAATCGTCAGCATCCTCCAATATCGAAGCCAATCCGAACAACAGCAGATGCGAAAACGCTTCATCGTAGCGTCCGTTGATTATCAATTCCATTGTTCACCTGCCTTCCTGAGAAATTGTGACGTCAGCAGAACGCACAATCGCCTCCAAATAGGAGACGCCCCAATAACCGTATCGACGATTTGTGCAATTCACGATGCACTCCCACATGCCGCCATTAAACAACTCTTCGGCGGCTGCATGAATCCGTTCGATGTCCACGGCAGTCATTGCTTGCTCCGCTGCAATTTCGGCGGGAGGCACCAATCGTTCCGCATTGTCACGGAAGCATGAACGACCATGACCATGCGAGGTACCCACCAGCCGTGTCACTAATTCGACATCAACGGCATGTAAGGCATCCCTCTCGGCCCAACATTCAGCTGCGGAACGCTGCTCGTGCCGCCATCCTTGCAGATTCAGCTCGCGGCGTACAACAGCTTCCCGGGCAATTGAACGATATCGGCTTTTAGCAAGATACTTCGACTGTTGATAGTATTCCGGTCGTGAGAGCCGATAATGCAATAGCTCTTGGAAACGCAAATCCTTCTTGCCGTCATCATGATGACGACAAGCTACAGCAATATCTTGCTGGAGTGACGACGGCAAATCCAACACTTTCATGAATCGTTCGGCACGTTGCGCGACAGACTGCTGATGGCCGTCTGACGTATTTAAATACACAAGTGACTTACCGTGACGGCGAGGAGAACGTATCTCCTGCAACGCTTCGCCATCTGCTATCGCGTCCGTAGTCAACTGGACAAATAACCATGGATTGTCCCCGTAGTCAAGGGTAACAGCAGGGAATATGGCGTATTCGACCGGCACGACATCATGCACGCTATCAGCATTGTATTGTTGCCAAAATGTTTGCTGATCTTGCGGGGTACACCCAAACCGATTATTGGTTTCGCTGATTATTCGAACCAGTACATTGCGTGCATGGTCATCCTTAATCAAATCCAGCATCATCGGTTCTGCATCGTCGGTATTATCCATCTTGGCCTTATGCTGGGCCTCATTAGCACCTGCTGACGATTCACTATCCCTCTGCAAATTCTCACGTAAATCTTCTATCGCGGAAGTCAGAACACGATTCTGCTCTTGCAAATCCAAAACTTGCTGACTGAGTATGACGCCACGACTTTGGCACAGGTTGTACACATCATTCGTTGACTGAGCCGTTTTTGGCGCAATGATATGCAAATCACGATCGAACAACGTTGCTGTATCGTCTACAACCAGAGTGTCGCCAGGATGAATGGAATCGTTCAGCGATTCCTCATTACGCCACTGTATGACCGCCATATCCTGTTGTTCATCAGCTCTTACGATGAATACGCGGAACGGTGCTATAGAGTTACTCTGATCTTGGCTATTCACCCATCGTTTGCCGATTTCATCAATCTGCCCCCGACCTTGTATCGGAAACACCTCATCAGCCACTGGTTGAGCCTTCGTCAGCAACCCGATTGCATCGGAATCATTCTTTGGCAATTGTCTGACGACCAAACCGTTACTGAGTTCATCCCCCGAAAGCAAATCATCACGCAACCATAGCGCGACATCAGATGCCGCCTGATATAGCCACGACAGGGAAGATCCCAATTCCTCATCTGTATGAGACAGATTCTCTACATCCCATTGCTCCAGCCGTTGCAACGCTGCTCTGGGTAGCCTAGGCGGAATCGGCGGGTGGAGTACGCTTCCCCACGCCGACAATCCCGATTCAGCTGGAAGCTCTTGCAGCCATTGCCATGCAGCCTCCAATTCTTCTGACGAGTAAATGCTCTTCGTCTTGCTGGAATCTTCATGACGGAACACGACGATTGGTCCTTCATCGCGCAGGCCACGACGATTCACACGCCCGGCTCGCTGTACCAATGCACTAGAGGACGGCAACTCAGTAATCAGCATCGAGAAATCTGCGTCAATGCCCACTTCCAAAGTCTGCGTGGCAACAACACACCGAAGCTCTGACATTTGTACAGCTTCTGTATCGCCTTTTATCGCGCGCAAAAGCAAACCGTCTTTTAATGACGAATCATTCACATCGGACGACCGCATCGTACCGTCCAACAATTGTCGCTTATCATAACGGCGCATTGGGCCGACTAAACCACGAACCTTTCTTTCAAAGGCCCCCTTTTCAAAACCTCGATCCCGCATGATTACGCGCATCTGCTTCATCACGTCGCTCGCCATCGCAACAGAATTGACGATACATCCCACAACCGCATCATCGTTCTTATCGGTGAATGCGTCCACACAGGCTTCCGCAACCAGCTTTGCGAAATCCTTTTCTCTGCTTGCAGGAATGGACACGACCTTCACAGGTTTGGGCGATGTTAGACGGCGAGTCAATTCTGGATCACCGGCAAGATCCTTCTCACAAACGCCGATGCATAGTTCTTCATCGCTTCCAGCATTGTCAGCTTGCGTCGCCGTTGTAGAGACGACTTGCAGTGGCGGCACCGACTGCGCTAAACCATCCGAAGAAAGATGTTCCAAGCGGTTCACTGACTGCGCCGTGTATACCATTTGTCGGTTAAGGTGCGCTTCATCAGCGATTAGCACCGTATCGTAACCAAACAATCCCGCTTCGATGGAGCGCGCCAGCGTACTAGTGCCATACCCGCGGAACAGCAATCGACTGGCAAACATGTCAGGTGTTGCACAAATCACCTGGCATTCAGTGGGGTGATATCGCCAGTCACGCATGGTAAAGTCCACGGGCTCACCACCACGCAATCTGACCACGCGGCATGGCACCACAGTATCCATGTCACTCTCTCCCGCGCGGGCAAGCAATCCTTGATACACATCACGCAACAACGACGATGCACTGTCACTAGGTGGATTACCGTGCGCATTAATAGTGTCAGTCAAAGCGCATGCTGAGTCATACTGATCATCAACCAGTGCACGGCGATTTACGGTTATCACTAGTCGCCTTGGAAGATGCCGCAGGCCGCACACTGCAGCGGCCTTTCCGAGCGACGAATCAGCCAAGATACTATCAGATGTTGCCAGACCAGCCAGTGCATTAAGGAATACATGAACGTCAATGACCATTGTTTTGCCTGCACCGGTCGGAGCGGCCAAACGTTCCGGCCAACGGTTTGTTGATGCCAATTCATGTACCAATCTCCGCTGCCATGCATACGGCGTGCGACCACCGTAAATCTCGCGCACAAACTGAACAAACGCTTGGTCGATTAGTTCCAGCGCTTCATTGATGCCATTCTTATTGCTATCATTCATCGCAGCCACACTGGCTTCCCGTTTTTATCAATCAGTTGTGTGTAGACATCCACAGGCACAAGGAAACCTCCACCGAGATGACGACTCTGACCAATCGCTATTGCGGATTGTTCAATGGGCCACTGCTGCTTGTCAAAGGACAGCAATGCCGTCATGCCCATCAGCAAATTACCAGGTTGAGTCTTGTGCACGTAATCCGTCATCGGAGTTCGTGTTTCGTCATGTGCATCGTAAATGTGCACACCAGACTCCGGATTGTTCACACAATCAGCCATTGACCAATATCGTGATTCTCGAATGCTAACAGACGGAGAATTGACCGCTTCATCAGTATCAGCATCATCTTGTCTATGCGTGAAATACTCACGCCATACATACGCAATTGCTAATGCCATACTGTCCTGCACATTCCAGAGTCGATTCGAATCAGTTCTCGAGCGGAACTTGCGGGTCTCCTTAATACACAATGGGTAGGGAGTCCACAATCGACGATATCCAGATTTGACCGGCTGCCAGAATGTATCTAGATCCACTTCCATGGCCTCACCTAAACACAGCGTTTCCGATTGACGGGCGTAGAACAATTGTTGCTTGCGCAAGGTATCGCATACATCAGCAAGATGATCTATCTCGTCTACCGGCATATCGTGGGGAACCATCACTAGGAATCCAGGAAGGCATTCACGCAATTCATCATCGCGTACTGGCATACCCGCGGTAAGTACCTGTATGGCCACATTATTGGCTGGCCGAGGCACCGTACTTCCTTTTTCGTACCGTCCGGTCAACAAAGGTGAAGCACCGTAACCCCATTGCCTCACTAAGAGACGATGCAATGCCACGGACCAAGCGACGAATGTAGATTCGTCAGGATTCCATGCAACATCATGTTCATCGTCAACTGTTGCGCTACTTTTTGTTGCGGCAACAGCAGCGGGAATGAAAAAGCCATGCTGCCATGGGCGCATTTCACTGGAAGCTATCCAACCTTGCTTACGCTGGTATCCGATACTGCGCACGCAATCAGTCAGCGTATTAGAAAGTACTGTCTTTTCTTCTTCGCTTCCATTCGAAGCGGATACCTTACGGGGATACACTTGCTCGTATCCCCGTTGTAATTCCTGCAAATGTCCTATGTCCGGCACATCGAATTCGACCGTGGCTGCCATACGCGCCGCCGATAAGTCGTCATCGCTTTTATACAACGAGTTATCAGGGTCTACGGGAAACTCGTCATCGGGAACATTCGTGGTGGTCAGGTTGACCGGCGAACACGCCTCCCCGAGATAAGGCACCTCCCAACACAAGCGAGATAGCAAATCTGCGATATCAGCATCCGGCTCCTGCTTCCATTGCCAGATTAGCGTGCCCTCATTCGTATCGGGATACGCGGTAGAACAGACCGCCGAAACATTCTTTTTATCCGCAGCAATCTTTTTACTCCGACTTCCACGGTCACGGTAAACAATAGCGTCAGAACCATTACGACGACTCATGCGAGGTGCGCGAATAGCATCCGGCGGGTTAGTCTCCAACCAACGAAACACCGCCTCCAATTGCTGATCGGAGACTCGAGACTCCTGTTTCGCATACTTGGAATTAAAACCAAATGCACCATACGCAGTGGAGACCAGTGCCTTGTACAGCCGTTCAGGCGACGGATACCGCTCAGGCTTGCCAGTAGTATCCGCCCCCTGATAAGTGTGTAGTAAAAATCGAGCTGTGATTGTGAAAGGCATGTGACGACCTTCTCATCAATCTTCAGATTCGTCGGCACTACCGGCCTTCATCACCAGCGGATTGCCGGTTACCTCCAATACCTGACCATGCCAGTCAACACCAGCTTTGGCCACTGCCTGATCGTATGCCTCGGTAAGCAATTCATCGGCATGAGACAAGTCCAACATATCCAGTTCATCGCTCTCTCCAAAACGCTTATCAAGAATCATGGTCGGTTTCGCGGATTCTCTGAGGACGCAATTTGCACGTAGAACCAGTTCCGAATTACTGCCAGCCATCGCATCGAGAATCAGCGCCGCAATCAGCACACGAATCGCCGCATCGCCTTCAGGTCCCTTACCGAAGCGCAAGGATCGTAGTGTTGAGAAGCTCAACACATGAGTACGGATAATATTGCTCACCGCGATGCCATCATAGGCATCGTTCTTCGTGGATGGAGGAATCGCGCCCAGTCCGATCTTGGAGCCCTTTCCTTCTTTTTCGAAAGTTTTAAACGTGTTATCGCTGACTTCAGGTTGAATGATTCTGCCAATTGCTTTGGCGTCATCTTTATCGAACTTAATACTCGCCTCAACCGGATCTACACGTGCGCCGGCTCGGAATACCGGGCGATCCTGATCCTGATTTGCTAGTACTCCGATAATTTCACCGTTAAATGGAGATGCGATGCGCAGCTGGTTCTTGCGACGCGTAGAGTCCCAGCCTCCGAATGCCACCGTAATTGGCGATAACGTGAATAACGGCATCATGTTTTCAGCGGTCGAATTACGTGCCTGCACATATTCTGTCAGTTCAGAAGTCGATTTGCCGTTTATCGACCCGATACGAATATGACCGTCGAATGCTCGATGCGGCAATTGCGTTTCCAGATAAGAACGTTCAAAGGTTTCCCCTGTCTCATCCGGAACCTGGTAAGTCACTCGAATACGCGGCATACGCGACAATACTGGATGACCATCTTTGATGGCCTTAGTCACGTAGTCTTCAAGACGATTGCTTTGCGATGTACGCGAATCCACCAGTACAGTACGCTTCGACTCGCCACCGATATAGCGGTCTTCAAATACATATGTGGCACCATTGCTACCGGTGTATTTGGCCGGGGCAATAATGCCTTCGGGGCCAGCTGCCGGCTCAAGCAAAGTCTTTTCGGACAGTGTACTCGGTCCCCCAAGTTTCGCAGCTTTGTTCAAATCTTCAAGTGTCAATGCACGCACCATCATACGCCCTTTCTCTATCGGTGAAGACATCTATGTTTCCGCCTACCAGTAATCACACTACTCGTCGGAAACCTCGCATTCAGTATCCGACACTCGTATTTATGTATCAGACTTATAAATTAATTAAAAATTAATAATAAATGGGGTTTGCGGCGGAAACCGCCGCAAACCGTTCAATGAAGCCCGTGAAGGCACACGGGAATATTGGCTCGTTTAAAAAACGAGAACGCACTGAACTCTCCTCAATGAAGGGTAGCAAAACCTTCCATGACCCCCACATAGAAATACTATGTTATTGTAGAGTCACGGAAGGTTTTGCTGCCGTTTACAGCAGCCACAGAATGATGAGCAGTGCAAGGATTTCTTTCAGTGTCGCGTTGTCCATTTTTCCTCCTTCCTCTCAATCAGTCAATCCTGCGAAATCGGCTGATTGAGAACTAGCTTAGTTATGAGTTAAGAGCTTTTTCGTTTTTTGCTCTTAATCAATAATTGACACTGACTATGATACCACATGTAAGTTCAAAACACGAACACCTCGGCATCATACAAAAAGAGTGGCCCCGCTGCTCAATCAGCAGCAAGACCACCCTTAGCTAACGGTCGGAATCGGAGCCTCAGCTCAGCCAAGCATCACGCCTTGGCGACCTCCACGGCCAGTTCGGCACCTTCCTTCACTTCGAAGGAGGTAGTCAGCGTCTCACGGGCGATCAGATCCTTGAACTGCTCGACCTTGGCCACATCGGCGGCCGGAACTGTCAGCACCAAGGAGATACGATCGGCGATGTCCAAATCGGCGGCCTTGCGGGCATCCTGCACGGCGCGGATGGCGTCGCGGGCGTAGCCCTCGGCCAGCAGATCGGCATCCAGCGCGGTGTCGAGGAT